>Ga0207660_10003732_pt1 | contig 9923 bp, 10 predicted proteins | sample KBSC73BmetaG_FD_184335 | JGI IMG/M metagenome (GOLD analysis project Ga0207660, IMG submission 184335) | Corn rhizosphere microbial communities from Kellogg Biological Station, Michigan, USA - KBS C7-3B metaG (SPAdes) (version 2) | ecosystem: Host-associated > Plants > Roots > Rhizosphere ... | reverse complement strand
GGTCGGCGTCCAGCCCTTCGGCGGCGAGGGCTTGTCCGGCACCGGGCCCAAGGCCGGCGGCCCGAACGCGCTTTTACGCTACGCGGTCGAACGCGCGGTCAGCGTCAACATCGCCGCCCAAGGCGGCGACCCGGCGCTCCTGAACCTCAATCCCTGAAAGCGCGGACCCCGGCTCAGTGACCCGGGTCGCTGCGGATCTGCGCGCGTTCGATCGCCTGGCGATCCTCGAGCTTCTGGGCGGCCATGTCGCCCTTGGTGCGGCAACTCTTGACGGGCATGCGCGAGCCCAGCACCGGCTCGCTGCGGCAGACCATGGTGTTGGGATCGTCCTTGGCTTTCTGGGGCGCCGCGGCCTCGGTCTTGGCCGGCTGAGCCGGCTGTGCGGCTGCGGTGGTGTCAGCCAGCAGCATGGCGGCCGCGAAAAGAACGCTGATCATCTCTACCCTGACGCTCCGAATAACGTGTGACGCGGAGCCATAACCGATCGGCCTTCCGGCGCCAAATCTCCGGGTGCGGGCTGTGACGATCCGCGCCGCCGGCGCCTATTCCATGGGCGTCTCGCGGACGTTACCGACGCCGGCGCTCTTCAGCGCCGCGATCAGTTCCTCCACCGTCGCCGAAAGCTCGGCGGGATCGCGGCCGCGCAGAACCAGATTCGAGCCGTAGACGCCCTCGGCGAAGAACGGATAGCTGCCGAGGCTCATCGACGGGTGCGCCTTGGCCACCGTCTCCAGGGGCGCGGCGATCGCCCCCTCGCCCGAGCCCTCGACCCGCACGGTGCGCGAAACCGTCACCTTGCCGCCCTTCAGCCGCGGTCCCACGTCCTCCAGCATGCCGCGCATGATCTGCGGCACCCCGGCCAGCACGAAGACATTGCCGATGGTGAAGCCGGGCGGGCCCTGCACCGGATTCTTCACCAGCTCGCCGCCTTCCGGCACCCGCGCCATCCGCCTGCGCGCCGCGTTCAGCTCGCCGCCCCAGCGCGCGGTCATCATCGCCAGGATTTCGGGATGCTCGTAGAGCGCGACGCCAAAGGCCGCGGCCACGGCGTCGGCGGTGATGTCGTCGTGCGTCGGCCCGATGCCGCCGGTGGTGATCACATAGTCGTAGCGCGTGCGCAGGGCGTTCAGCGCCGCGATGATCTCCTCATGCACGTCCGGCACGGTGCGCGCCTCGGCTAGGTCCACCCCGTGGACGCCCAGGTAGCGGGCGATGTCGCGCAGGTTGGTGTCTTGCGTGCGGCCCGACAGGATCTCGTCGCCGATGATCAGCACCGCGGCGGTCACCCGCCCGTCGTCGCCACTCGCCATCCGCCGGTCCCTCGCCTAAATCCGCTCAACGTAGCGTAACCGGACTAAAGCCTTCCATGGACTTCCCGCAACCGCTCAGGCGCGGCGTCCTCGTCGCCCGCTACAAGCGTTTCTTCGCCGATGTGGTGCTGGACGACGGGACCGAGGTCACCGCCCACTGCCCGAACCCGGGCGCCATGCTGGGCCTGAACACGCCGGGGCTTGGCGCCTGGGTCTCCCGTTCCGACGACCCGAAGCGAAAGCTCACCTACACCCTGGAGCTGGTGGAAGCCGACGGCGGCCTCGTCGGAATCAACACCATGCACCCGAACCGCCTGGTCGCCGAGGCGCTGGCGGCCGACGCGATCCCCGAACTCACCGGCTACGCCACCCACCGCCGCGAGGTGAAGTATGGCGTGAACTCCCGCGTCGACTTCCTGCTGGAAGCGCCCGGCCGCGCGCCTTGCTGGCTGGAGGTCAAGAATTGCCACCTGCGCCGCACCGGATCGCTCGCCGAGTTCCCCGATTGCGTGGCGGCCCGGTCGCTGAAGCACCTCAAGGAACTCACCGCCAGGGTCGAGGCCGGCGAGCGCGCGGTGATGCTGTTCGTCATCCAGCGCACGGACTGCGACGCCTTCGAGGCGTGCCACGACCTCGACCCCGCCTATGCCGCCGGCCTGACCGAAGCCGCCCGCGGCGGGGTGGAGGTGCTGGCGCAGGCTTGCGAGATCAGCCCGCAGGGCCTGCGCATCGCCCACGCCATCCCCTGGCGCGGCGCAGGAAATGGGTAGAGGCTCGCGTTCCAGGGCCATTCGGGAGCCGCCATGCGCAACCTCTTCAATCTCGTCATGCGGGTCGTCTCCAGCCTTATCGGCCTTTTGATAATCTTCATGGGCTGCGTCTGGATGCTCCAGGGCCTGAACCTGGCGTTCAAGGTCGGCTTCATGGTCGGCGACCCGCACTGGGTCGTGTACGGCGCGATCCTGGCGCTGGTCGGTGTCGCCCAGCTCGTCTGGTCCAACACCCGGCAGGTCTGATTGAAACCGCTCATCCCGGCGAAGGCCAGGGCTTCGGCACCGTCGGTCTGAAAGTCCTTCACCCAAAGATGTGGCTTCGCAGAAGCTTGCCCGTCTGGAACAAAACAGGTACTTCTGGACGATAAGTTCAACTCTGTTTCTTGTCGAGATACGAAGCTGGGACTGGCCTCTCCACGTTGGGCTGAGACCGCGTACCGCTGGCGCGGAGCGCGATCCCGACGGGGACTTGCTGTGCGTGGAAACGATAACAATCGAGGGGCTGGTGCTTGCGCCGGAAGAGCACCGATCCAAGCCCATCCTCGTTCGGTTGTCTCCTTTGCGGCGTGAGATCATTTTCGGAGACCGCGACGAACGCGACGTCGGCCGCCTGCACAAGGATCCGGTGGAACGCGAGGATCTGGGCTTCTATGCGAATCTGTTCCTGCCCGCGGACACCTTGCAGAGTGCAATTTTCTGCCTCGGCTCAGTTTGGCGCAGACTCCATATGTGGATCGAAGATGGCGCCGAGCCCGTCTCTGTCACCGATTTCGGGTTTTCGGCAGATGCTCAGGTCACAAGCCAACTAGACCATCCTTAGGCGCCATCCCAGGTTGGCTGAAGGCAGAATGCGTCCGAAGGCGGTGCACGTCAGGGACGACGGCCTCCTTTGGTTTCCAGGTGAGGGAAGCCGATCGTGCCGTCGGGTCTAATGCAATGGCGGAGGAGCAGTAAGGGGCGGTTGAACTTTCGTGCTATCGTTGCGACTTAAGGACCAACCCCGTTCCAACTGACGCGGCCTCAAGCTGCGGGATAAGCCCATGATGTCCACCGACACCGCCCTCGGCCTGACCGACGCCGAATTCCGCACCGGCCAGATCAAGATCCACAAGCCCGAGGACTTCGAGGGCATGCGCCGCGCGGGCAAGCTCGCCGCCGAGTGCCTGGACATGCTGACCCCGCACGTGGTCCCGGGCGTGGTCACCGACCACCTCGACACCCTGGCGCGCGAGTTCATCCTGGACCACCGCGCGATCCCGGCCTGCCTGGGCTACCGGGGCTACACCAAGACCGTCTGCATCAGCGCCAACCATGTGGTCTGCCACGGCATCCCCGGCGAGCGCGTGCTGCGCGAGGGCGACATCGCCAACATCGACGTCACCGTCATCGTCGACGGCTGGCACGGCGACACGTCCCGCATGTACGGCGTGGGCCCCGTGGCCCCGCGCGCCAAGCGCCTGATCGACGTCACCTACGAGGCCATCGAGCGCGGCCTCGCCGCGGTGAAGCCCGGCGGGCGGACCGGCGACATCGGCGCGGCCATCCAGGCCTATGTCGAGAGCATGCGCTGCTCCGTGGTCCGCGATTTCTGCGGCCACGGCGTGGGCAAGGTGTTCCACGACGCGCCCAACATCCTGCACTTCGGGCAGAAGGGCACGGGCGAGTTGCTGCGGCCCGGCATGTTCTTCACCATCGAGCCGATGGTGAACCTGGGCAAGCATCAGGTGAAGCTGCTGGCCGACGGCTGGACGGCGGTCACCCGCGACAAGTCGCTCTCCGCCCAGTGCGAGCATTCCATCGGCGTCACCGAGACCGGCTACGAGGTCTTCACCGCCTCGCCCACCGGCCTCTTCAAGCCGCCGGTGGTCAGCGCCTGACACTTAGGCTGCCCCGCGCAATTCCGTGAGTTTCGACACCCCCGACATCGGGCCTCCCGAACGGCGCGGCTCGGGCCGGCTTCCGGCCTGGCTGGAATGGGTGACGTCGATCTCGGCGCTGGTGGTCTCGGTCAGTTCCATCGTCATCGCGGTCCACAACGGGCACAACGCCGACAAGGCGTTGCAGGCCCAGACCTATCCCTATCTCGACCAGGACCGGAGCGACGCGACGCCGGACGGGCGCGAGCGGCTCACCATCGGCTTCGTGAACAACGGCGTCGGGCCGGCGCATGAGGAGAGCTTCCGCATCCGGGCGGGCGGGCGGTACGCCACCTCGCTCGACGACCTGATCGCGGGCGCGGTGGGCGCTGCGGACGTCCAGGCCGCGCGGGCGGCCCTGCGGCCCCTGACGAACACGGTTCCCACGCGGTTCATACCGGCCAACTCCAGCCAGTTCGTTTTCCAGACCACCCGCACCGAAGCCAACGGCCGCTGGTGGGACCGGCTGGACGACGCCAGCAAGACCTGGAGCCTCGAGGTCTGCTACTGCTCGGTGTTCGGCGACTGCTGGACGCGTGTCGACGCGACGCCGCCAAAGCCGGTGAAGGCCTGCAAGCGGGACGCGGCCACCGAATACAGCAACTGACGCGCCGCCCTTGCCCTCGCGCCGCAAACGCCCGACGCTCGGCGGCGACCTCATGAGGGACCACCATGAAAGCCGCAGCCGCCGCATTCGCTGTCCTGGCGCTCGCCGTCCCAACCGCCGCCCCGACCGCCGTTGGCGCGGACGCGACCGCGCTTGGCATCGGCTACATCTGCGGCGCCGAGCGACCCGGCCCGGTCGCCGCGGCGACGCAAGCCCTGATGCTGCAAGGCGTCGGCAACGGGGCCTCGCCCGCCGACACGGCCGGCCGCGAAGCCCAGGCCTGGTACGACGAGGGCCTCAACCTCTACCACGCCTTCAACCACAACGAGGCGCGCGCCGCCTTCGCCAAGGCCGCCGCCCTCGACCCCGACTGCGCGCTCTGCGAGTGGGGCGTGGCCCTGGGCCTCGGGCCGACGCTCAACTACGGCGTCACCGAGGACGAGACGGCGCTCGCCCGCAGCCATGCCGAGCGGGCCGCCAAGCTTGCGAAGCCCGGCGACGCGCGCGCCCGGGCCCTCATCGACGCCCTGCTGGTGCGCTACGACAAGGCCACGCCCGGGCAGCGCGACACCCTCTATGCCAAGGCGATGGACGAGCTCGCCCGCCGCTATCCCGGCGACGACCAGATCGCCGATCTCGCGGCCCAGGCGCTGATGATCCCCGGCCGGGGAAGCGACGCCGCCAACGTCGCGCGCGCCGAGGCCATCCTGAAGGCGGTGCTGGCGCGCCATCCCGACGACACCGCCGCGATCCACTACTACATCCACGCCAGCGAGTTCGCCGGCCACCCGGCCGAGGCCCTGCCCTACGCCGAACGGCTGGCGGGCCTCGCCCCCGGCGCGAGCCACCTGGTGCACATGGCCGCCCACACCCTGATGCACGTAGGCCGCTACGAGCAGGTGGCCGTCGTCGACGCGCAGGCGCTGAAGGTCGATGCGGACACTGAAAAGCGCCTGGGCTATCGCGGCCCCTTAAGCGCCCAGATGTACTACCTGCACAACTACACCTTCGGCCTGGCCGGCGCGCTGATGGCCGGCGACGCGCGCCTGGCGGTGAAATACGCCGACCACGCTGACGTCGCGTTCCCCGCGGGCGACAAGACGCCGGTCGCGCTTCCGGCCGGCCTTACCCGCCACGAAGGCGCAGGCGACCGGCGCACGACCGCCACGGCCAAGAGCCTGGTCGCCTACGGCCGCTATCGACCGGCCAGGGCGCTCGCGCTGCGCGCACAGGCCGACGAGCCGCGGGTGATCGGCATCTATCGCCATTACGCCCGCGGGGAGGCCTTCGCCGCGCGTGGCGACGTCGCCGGCGTCCGCGCCGAGGCGGCCGCCCTCGACGGCCTGCGGGCCGAGGCCGCCAAGGCGGGCGAGTCCGGGAATGGCGACATCGCCGAGATCGCCGGCGGCGTGCTGCAGGGTCGCGCCGCCCTGCTTGAGCGTCACCCGGCCAAGGCGGCGGGGTTCTTCGCCGCGGCGGCGGCCAAGCAGGAGAGCGCCTTCCCCGTCGCCCACAACTTCGACCCGCCGCCGTGGTGGTATCCGGTCCGCCGCAGCCTCGCCCTCGCCGACCTGCGGGCCGGGAAGGCCGAGGACGCCGCCCGCGAGGCTCGCGCCAGCCTCAAGGACTGGCCCGACGACGCGCTGGCGCTGCGGGTCCTCAGCGTCGCAGAGGCCCGTCAGGGCCAGGCCAGGGCTGCGCGCCAGCACATGGCCGCCGCCCGCAAGGCCTGGCGCGGCGACCTGCGCCAGGTTCCGCTGGCGCTGACCTGAACAATTTCTCTCCCTCCGCGCGCCGGAGAGCGAGCGGCGATACGGCGAAGCTCTTGCCAAGAGTGAACACATAGGGAACACTGCCGCCCCATGGACACGCCGCTCGCCGTCGAGGACGCCAGCCCCCAGCCCGATCTTTGGGCGCTGGCGCGGCGCGCGCCGCAGAACCCAACGGAAAAGCCCAGGCCGCACTACCTTGGCCATCGCGACAGGTTGCGGGAGCGGGCGCTGGCCGGCGGCCTCGCCGCCCTGCCCGACTACGAGGTGCTGGAGCTGCATCTCTTCCGCTCGATCCCGCGCGGCGACGTCAAGCCGCTCGCCAAGCAGCTCCTCGCCCGCTTCGGCTCGCTCGCCGCGGTGCTGGGCGCGACCGCGGAGGAGCTGAAGACCGTCAAGGGCGTGGGCGACGCGCTGGCGCTGGACCTGAAGCTGCTGCACGAGACCGCCCTGCGCGCGGCGCGCGAGGCGGTCGCCAGGCGGCCGGTGATCTCCTCCTGGTCGGCGCTGTTGGCCTATGTGAAGACCGCGCTGGCGCATGAGGCGCGCGAGCAGTTCCGCGTCCTCTTCCTCGACAAGAAGAACCAGCTCATCGCCGACGAGACCCTGAACCGCGGCACCGTGGATCATGCTCCGGTCTATCCGCGCGAGGTCATGCGCCGCGCGCTCGAATTGGGCGCCAGCGCGGTGATCCTGGTGCACAACCACCCGTCCGGCGACCCGACGCCGTCGGCCGCCGACATCGACATGACCCGCCAGGTCGTCGACGCGGGCCGCGCGCTGCGGATCGCCGTGCATGACCACCTGATCGTCGGCCGCGACGGTACGGCCAGCCTGAAGGCGCTCGGCCTGTTCTGATCCGGAGTTGCACCCCATCCCGGGCTTTCATGCGCTTTACGCCACGCCTGACCGCAGGCCGCCGGGGCCGGCGCGTCTCGCTATTTGTGTCCGAAATGATAGACGACACCCTGTTATAATTTATCAATTTCCTTGTATGTTTTCACCTGATCGGCGAATTTTTCGTCCACTGTGCGAATACTGTCTAGGGCAGCAATAAGCTGTCAGGACGCAGGCCAAAGCGTCGCTCCAATTGCGGCTAACCAATCCTGCATAAATGTTCTTACTGTCTCCACCTGGGACAACGACGAAATATGAACAATGTTCGCTTAGATAGGGAACGTGGTTGACGCTTCCTTAACATTTCATTTGTGTCGCATCGACCGCGGCCTCAGCCGCTCATTCGTGGGGTTGGTCTATGCGTAAGAATCAACTGTTCGGCGGGGCCGCCGTGGCCGCCGCCCTCATCCTCTCCGCTGGAGCGGCCTCTGCCGACAGCTTCGTCAACGGCGGGTTTGAAGCCGGCGACACCTCGGGCTGGACTCAGGCCGGCGGTTATCGCGGCAATATCGACAACCCGAGCCTGAGCGCCGCCAGCTTGGCGTCGAGCGGCTTCGCCGATGGCGGCCGCAGCCAGATCATGACGACGGCAGACTCCGACCCGCATCTGGGCGCCCTTCTCGGCTCCGTCGTGCAGAGCGGCAATTACAGCGTGCGGATCGAAGATACCGCCATCGGCGGCTACGCCACCGTGCTGTCGCAGACGGTGAACAACTACAACGATCCCGACATTTTCTTCGCCTGGAAGTCGGTGCTGAACGGCGCTCACGGGCCGGACGACGCGGCGACCATGATCATCTCGCTGACCGATCTGTCCACGAGCACCGAACTGATCCACCGCGAGTATAACGCCGCAAGCGGCGGCGGCGGCGTCGATCCACGGTTCAGCTACGACGCCAGTTCCAACAACTTCTATACGGCGGCCTGGCAGATCGAGGACCTGTCGATCACCCCGTCGCTGGCGGGCCACAACTTCCAGCTTTCCGTGCTGGCGTCGGATTGCGAGCCGACCGGGCACTGGGGCTACGTCTATCTCGACGGCTTCGGTGCGGTCGCGCCGCCCACAGGTGGAATTCCGGAACCCTCGACCTGGGCCATGCTGATCGTCGGCATGGGCCTGTCGGGCGCGGCGCTGCGTCGTCGGCGGCGTCACGACCTGGCTCCAGCCTAGGCGCTGAGCCACGACGACCTTCGGGTCGAACGCCGTCGGTCCCTGCGGCCGGCGGCGCTTCCCGTTTGAGCGGGCCCACGGTCCTGGGTTCGCACGCCCCCTGCGGCGCGAACCTTGCTAGAAGCCACGCATGACTACGACGAACATGCAGAAGGGCGTCGCCGCGGCCCAAGCGCGCAACGTGCGCGAAGCGATCGGCTGGTTCCGCAAGGCGGTCGAGGAAGCGCCCGACAATCCAAACGCCCGCGCGTGGCTCGGCCAGTCGCTATGCCGCGCCGGCCAGCGGATGGACGGCCTAGCCCTGCTGCGCACCGCCGCCTACGACTTCCTGCCCTCGCCGCCGGCGCCGCCGCGTCTCGACGAGGCGCTGCACACCATTGCCGAGATCCAGGGCTGGGGCGATTTCGGCGCCGCGCTGAAGCTGAGCCGGCTGGCCGCCGCCGCGGCGCCGGACGACGCGCGGCCCCAGCAGCTCCTGGCCGCCACTTGCGGACAGCTCAACCTGACGGACGAGGGCCTGGCCGCCGCCGTCCGCGCCCTGGATCTGCAGCCCGATCAGCCAATGATGCGCGTGCTGCAAGGCAGCCTCCAGGCCGACGCGGGCCGTTACGACGAGGCGCGCGCGAGCCTGCAGGGCGTCCTCGCCGCCGGCGCGCCCGAGCGCGAGAGTTTCCGCGCCCACAAGGAGCTGGCCCGCGTGCTGGACGCGCTGGGCGAGCATGACCAGGTGTTCGCCCACATCGAGGCCGCCGCCGCGCTCGCCCCGCAGCTCCTGGAGTTCCGCAGCCATGACCCGCGGATGGTCCCGGCGATGATCGACAGCAATTTCGACGGCTTCGACCGCGAGCTGCTGTCGCGCTGGACGGCGGCGGACTTCGCTGGCGACAAACCCGCCCCCGTCTTCATCGCCGGCTTCTATCGCTCCGGCACCACCCTGACCCAGCAGGTCCTGGCCACCCATCCCGACGCCTTCGTCGCCGACGAAGCCGGCCTCGTCTGGGACATGAAGGGCGAGCTCGACCGCATGGTCCCGGGCGCGGCGCCGGCCCACCAGAAACTGCGCGGACTGGACCTGGCGGGCGTCAAGCGCCTGCGCCAGGCCTATTGGGCTTACGCCCGCGGGCGCTACGGCGCAGACGCGGAGCGGCCGCTGTTCATCGACAAGTTCACGATGAACACCCTCGACATCGGCGTCATCAACGTCGTCTTCCCCGACGCCCGCGTCGTCTTCATGCACCGCGACCCGCGCGACGTGTGCCTGAGTTGCGTGATGCAGCTGATGGTTCCAACGCCGGCGACCATCCACCTGCTCACCTGGCGCGGAACCGCCATGTTCTACGCCCTGGCCATGGATTGGTGGCTGCATGTCCGCGAGTTGCTGACGCTGCGCCTGATCGAGGTGCGCTACGAGGACGCCGTGTCCGATTTCGAGTCGACCTATCGCAAGGTCTTCGAGTTCCTGGACCTGACGTGGGACCCG
>Ga0207660_10003730_pt1 | contig 9927 bp, 10 predicted proteins | sample KBSC73BmetaG_FD_184335 | JGI IMG/M metagenome (GOLD analysis project Ga0207660, IMG submission 184335) | Corn rhizosphere microbial communities from Kellogg Biological Station, Michigan, USA - KBS C7-3B metaG (SPAdes) (version 2) | ecosystem: Host-associated > Plants > Roots > Rhizosphere ... | reverse complement strand
CACCGGCGGGTACTCGAACGTCTTCTACCTGTCGACGAACGCGAAGGGGTCGAACGCGACGGCGATCTGGCGCGCGTACAAGCGCGGTGCGGCGTTCGCGAATCCGTGCTACACGCAGATCCATCCGACGTGCATCCCGCAGAGCGGCGAGCATCAGTCCAAGCTCACGCTCATGAGCGAGTCCTTGCGCAACGACGGACGCGTCTGGGTGCCGAAGCGCAAGGAAGATTGCGCCAAACGTCCGCAAGACATTCCCGAGGCGGATCGCGACTACTACCTCGAGCGCAAGTATCCGAGCTTCGGCAACCTCTCGCCGCGCGACATCGCGTCACGCGCCGCGAAGGAAGTCTGCGACGAAGGCCGTGGCGTGGGTCCAGGCGGCCGCGGCGTGTACCTCGATTTCGCCGACGCGATCAGGCGGCTCGGCAAGGAAAGGATCGCGGAACGCTACGGAAATCTGTTCGAGATGTACGAGCGCATCACGGATGAGAATCCGTATGAGATCCCGATGCGCATCTACCCGGCGCCCCATTACACGATGGGCGGGCTGTGGGTGGACTACAATCTCATGAGCACCGTGCCCGGCCTGCACGTGATCGGCGAAGCAAACTTCTCTGATCACGGCGCGAATCGTCTGGGGGCGAGCGCGCTCATGCAGGGACTCTCCGATGGATACTTCATCATCCCGCTCACCGTCGGCGACTACCTCGGCTCGAACAAGCTCGAGCCGGTCACTGCGGACAACGCCGAGGTGCGCGCGACGGAGCAGGCGGTTCGCGAGCGCACGGAGAAGCTGTTGTCGATCAAGGGCAATCGCACCGTCGCGTCGATTCATCGCGAGCTCGGCCGCGTGATGTGGGAATACTGTGGCATGGCGCGCTCGGCGGCTGGTCTCGAGCACGCATTGGAGGCGATCCCCAAGCTTCGGCAGGAGTTCTGGACGGATGTCCGCATCCCCGGGACAGGTGCTGAGCTCAATCAATCGCTCGAGCATGCGGGCCGCGTAGCCGATTTCCTGGAGCTCGCGGAGCTGATGTGCCTCGACGCGCTGCATCGCGAGGAATCGTGCGGCGGCCATTTTCGTGTCGAACATCAAACGCCTGACGGTGAGGCGCTGCGTCACGACGACAAGTTCGCGTACGTGGCGGCCTGGGAATACGCCGGAGACGGCAAGGCGCCCATTCTCAACAAGGAACCGCTCCTGTTCGAGAACGTGGCGCTGTCGCAGCGGAGCTATAAGTAAATGCTAATCTTGTCATTCCGGGCGCAGCGAGGAATCTACTGTCCCGCTCCGGTGATCGGCCGCTCGTGTGAGCACGGTAGATCCTTCGTCGCTTCGCTCCTCAGGATGACTGCCGTATGAACCTCACACTGTACGTGTGGCGGCAGTCCGGTCCGAACGCACAGGGCAAGCTCGAGCGCTACGAGGCGCGCGACATCAGTCCCGACATGTCGTTCCTCGAGATGTTGGACGTCGTCAACGAAGGGCTCGTCGAGAGCGGGCAGATGCCGATCGCGTTCGATCACGATTGTCGCGAGGGCATCTGCGGTTCCTGCGGCATGATGATCAACGGCGTGGCGCACGGCCCGATGAAGGGCACGGCGACCTGTCAGTTGCACATGCGCTCGTTCGAGGACGGCGCCGACGTCTACATCGAGCCGTGGCGGTCGCGGGCGTTTCCGGTGATCAAGGATCTGGTCGTCAACCGCAGCGCGCTCGACCGCATCATCGCGGCGGGCGGGTTCATCACCGCGAACACCGGCGGCGCGCAGGACGCGAACAGCATTCTCGTCCCGAAGCACGATTCGGATGACGCCATGGACGCCGCCGCGTGCATCGGCTGCGGCGCGTGCGTGGCCGCGTGTCCGAACGGATCCGCATCCCTGTTCACGGCGGCCAAGATCTCACACCTCGGCCTGCTGCCGCAGGGGCAACCGGAGCGGCATCGTCGAGCGGGCCGCATGGTCGCGCAGATGGACGCCGAGGGCTTCGGGCATTGCACGTTCTACGGTGAATGCCAGGAGGCGTGTCCCAAGGAGATCAGCATCGACACGATCGCACGCATGAATGGCGACTACCTGCGTTCGACGCTCGCCGCGCGGGAAGAGAAGGCGCTCGGCGGAGCGGGCTGAGGACATGAGTCCATCGACGCGCGAATCTCCGTGGCGCGACGCGTGCACCCATGCCTGCGCAGCGAAACCACGGAGATTCGATGCCCGACCCACGTCCTGGAGAGCCGCGTCCCGGCGAGCACGGCGGACAGATTCCGCAGGCTAGGTATCGCGACTCGGAAGCTCAGCTCGGTGGCGCGGATGCCGTCGAGAAGACGACGTATGTCACGGGCTCGGGAACGTCGCCGGAAGCGCTGAAGCCGCCCGGCCAACCGGCGGCGAACACGCCGAGCAGCGGACGCAGCCCGATGCTGTGGATCGTCGTCGCGGTCGTCGCGCTCGTCGTGATCGTCTTCGCGGCGGCCTCGTTCCGCTGAACGCGCGCGGCGGTCAGAGCTTGGGCAGCGTGACGCCGACCTGCGACTGGTACTTGCCGCCCTTGTCCTTGTAGGAGACTTCTGGCTCTTCCTCGCCGCGAAAGAAGAGCACCTGCGCGATGCCTTCGTTCGCGTAGATCTTGGCGGGCAGTGGCGTGGTGTTCGAGATCTCGAGCGTCACGTAGCCTTCCCACTCGGGCTCGAACGGCGTGACGTTCGTGATGATGCCACAGCGCGCGTACGTCGATTTGCCGACGGTGACCGTGAGGACGTTGCGCGGGATGCGGAAGTATTCGACGGACCGCGCGAGCGCGAATGAATTCGGCGGCACGATGCAGACGTCGCCCTCGTATTCCACGAACGATTTGGTGTCGAATTCCTTCGGGTCGACGATGGAGTTCAGGACGTTCGTGAAGATCCGGAACTCGCGCGCGACGCGCATGTCGTAGCCGTAGGAGCTGACGCCGTACGAGATCACGCCCTTTCGCACCTGCCGATCCTCGAAGGGCTCGATCATGCCGTGTTCGCGAGCCATACGAGAGATCCAACGATCGGACATGATCGACATGTGCGCTCTGGGAAGAGGGTGAGATGAGAGGCGGGAAGCTATTGGGAATTTGCGCGCAGGGGGAGTGCTCACCCCGAGCGAGCCGCAGGCGAGCACTCGCCTCCGGCGAAGCGCACTAGACCCTGACTCCCAGCCTAGATAATTTTCGCCTGCTGGACTTAGTGAAAGTTTTCACGAAGTTGGGAGACTCATGCTCCATACGTACTTCCCGGTCCTGCTCCTGCTCGGCTTCGTCATCGCGAACGCGGTGCTGATGCTCGGGCTCTCCCACCTCACGCTGCGTCCACGGCCAACGGCCGTCAAATCAGTACCGTACGAATCCGGCATCCCACCGCTCGGTGATGCGCACGAGCGCTTCTCCGTGAAGTTCTACATGGTGGCGGTGCTGTTCATTCTCTTCGACATCGAAACCGTCTTCATGATTCCGTGGGGCGCGTACTACCGGCAGCTCTCGTGCTCGGTACCGCTCGCGGCGAACGTGTGTCCCGCAGGTCACTTCTCGCTCTTCGGCCTCGTGGAGATGGTCATCTTCATCGTCATTCTGCTCGTGGGCTTCATCTACGTGTGGAAGAAGGGAGCACTCCAATGGGATTGACGCCGCGCCCTGAGCGGCAGATCGTCGAAGCGCCGACCGACGTTCCCTGGATCACGACGAAGCTCGACGCGTTCGTGAACTGGGGCCGCAAGAATTCGCTGTGGCCGATGCCATTCGGCACGGCGTGCTGCGCCATCGAATTCATGGCGACGGCCGCCAGCAAGTACGACCTCGCGCGCTTCGGCATGGAGCGTCAGGCGTTCTCGCCGAGGCAGGCCGATCTGCTCATCTGCGCCGGTCGAGTGCCGTTCAAGCTCGCGCCGGTGCTGCGCCGCATCTGGCAGCAGATGCCGCAGCCGAAATGGTGCATCTCGATGGGCGCATGCGCGTCGAGCGGCAACGGCATCTTCGACAACTATGCGGTCGTGCAGGGCATCGACAACATCATTCCCGTCGACGTCTACGTGCCCGGCTGCCCGCCGCGCCCGGAAGGGCTGCTCTACGGCATCATGATGCTGCAGAAGAAGGTCGAGAACGAACGGTCGAGCGATCGCTCGCTGCGCAATGAGATGGAACCGGACCCGGAGACGCAGCTCTACATCCCGCCGTCCGTCATCGATGAGCTCTCGGAACCCTTCGGGAACTCGGTCCACCAGACACGCTCGGGCCTGTGAGCAACGGGTTCACGCCGGTCGTCGCGGGAAGCGCCAGCGGCACCAATGCCCCCGCACCCGCCACGTCCAAGAACATCCCGAATCGCGGCGGGACGCCCAATCCGTCGGCCGACGCGCTGCGCACGCAATTCGGCGCGGCCATTCAGCGCGTCGACGTCGTGTGGGGCGAGACCAATGTCTACGTCGACCGCCCGCGGCTGCACGAGGTCATCCAGTGGCTGCACGACGACGCGGGCCAGCGCTACGACTATCTCTCCGACGTCACCGCGGTCGAGTTTAGAGATCTCGAACAGCCGCTCGAAGTCGTCTGGCACCTCCGGTCGCTGCCGTTCCGGCGCTTCCTGCGCGTGAAGGTCATCCTCGAGAAGGGCACCGCCCTCGAGGTGCCGAGCGTGTGGGATATCTACAGGGGCGCCGATTGGCTGGAGAGAGAGTGTTACGACATGTTCGGCATCGCGTTCGTCGGCCATCCGGATCTTCGGCGTTTGCTCATGTGGGAGCAGTACAAGGAAGGCTATCCGCTCAGAAAGGATTTCCCGGCGCGCGGACGCTTCAGCCGCTCCGAGCAGCTTCGGCAAGCACTCGCCGCGAACCCCGAAGCGCGGTACTCGAAAGAAGAGCTCTCGATCGCTGACGCGTTCGAGGACCTTCCGACAGACATGCAGCGCCGGCTCGGGACCGGCGAACGGACGGGAGAGTAGTCATGGCCACCACGAAACGCACCGTGGAGGTCCAGCTCTCCACCAGCGGCGTCGACGCGCAGGGGCGCCCGCAACGGGTGCCGCTCACGGTCGACGAGGCCGGCAACGTCGTCACGATGGCGCCGCCGGACGGCGTCGAGCCGGATCTCGCCGGTGAGCACATGCTCATCAACATCGGCCCGCAGCACCCGGCAACGCACGGCGTGCTGCGCCTCGTCCTGGAGCTCGACGGCGAGACGGTCGTGCGCTGCATTCCGCACATCGGCTATCTGCACTGCGGCTTCGAGAAGATGGGCGAGTACCGGCAGTACAATCAGATCATCCCGTACACGGACCGTGAGGATTATCTGAACTCGCCGGGCAACAACGTCGCCTTTGCGCTCGGCGCGGAACGGCTGTTCGGCATCGAGATCACGGAGCGCTGCAAGGTGCTTCGCGTGATCGCGTCGGAGCTCTCGCGCATCATCTCGCACCTCGTCTGGCTCGGCACGACCTGCATCGACATCGGCGCCTACACGCCGTTCCTGTGGGCGTTCCAGCAGCGCGAGGAAGTGTACGAGATGCTGGAGATGTGGATCGGCGCGCGCCTGACGACGACGATCACGCGCGTGGGCGGCATGGGCGCCGACATCCCCGACGAGTTTCCGAACAAGCTGCGCGCGTTCCTGCACAAGTTTCCGAAAGTCGTCGACGAGATCGATCGCGTCATCACACGCAACGGCATCTGGGTCGGCCGCACCGTGGGTCTCGGCGCGATGTCGCCGGAGGAAGCGGTCAATTACGGCCTCTCGGGTCCGATGGTGCGCGCGTCCGGCGTCGCCTGGGACATGCGCAAGGACTTCCCCTATCTCGACTACGAGACGTACGACTTCGAGGTTCCCGTCGGCACGAACGGCGATGTCTACGATCGCTATCTCGTGCGGATGGAAGAGCTGCGTCAGTCGACGCGCATTCTCGGTCAGGCGCTCGATCGCCTGCCGGATGGTCCGGTGAACATCGACGACCATCGCGTCATTCTGCCGCCCAAGAGCAAGGCGACGAGCGACATGGAATCGATGATCCATCACTTCAAGCAGGTGATGGAAGGTCCGCGTCCGCCGATCGGCGAATGCTACGTCGCGGTCGAAAGCCCGAAGGGTGAGAAGGGCTACTACATGGTGTCCGACGGCTCCTCCAAGCCGGTGCGCTGGCGCATTCGTCCGCCGTCGTTCGTGAACCTCTCGGCGATTCCGCGCATGGTGGAGGGCCACCTGTTGTCCGACGTCATCGCGATCAACGCGTCGATCGACATCGTGATGGGAGAGATCGATCGATGAGCGCCGTCACCACTTGTCATCCTGAGCGAGCCGAAGGCGAGCGAAGGATCTGTTGTCCTTTCTCTGTGGGCAACCACGATCACCGCACATTGGATCCTTCGGCCGCTTCGCGGCCTCAGGATGACATTGTTCCGTTGGCCCCGGCATGACCGCACCAAAACCAAGCACCCCCGAGTACTTCCGCTCCGAGATTCGCCGCGAATCAGGCGACCTGCATTCGCCGGCGCACGCGGCGCATGGTGAAGCGGGACACGGCCACGAGCCCTACACGCCGGTGTTCACGGCCGGAAGCGCCCGTCGCAAAGAGCTCGACGACATTCTCTCGCGCTATCCGACGAAGATGGCCGCGCTGCTGCCCGCGCTGTGGATCGTGCAGCACGAGCGCGGCTGGGTGAGCGAGGACGGCATGGCCGAAGTCGCCGAGCTGCTCGAGCTCACACCGGCGTACGTGAAGGGCGTGGTCACGTTCTACACGATGTACCATCAGCACCCGGTGGGCCGTCACTTCATCCAGGTCTGCACGACGTCGCCGTGCAACGTCTGCGGTGCCGAGGACGTGGTCGATGCGTTCCTGAAGCACACGAACTGTCAGGAGCTCGGGCTCACGTCGCCCGACGGCAAATACACCGTGATCGAAGTCGAATGTCTCGGCGCGTGCGGGTTCGCGACGCCGATCATGATCAACGAGGATTTCGTCGAGTCGGTGACTCCGGAGAAGGTGCCGGAGATTCTCTCGGAACTCGAGTAACAGCAGAGCACATGGGATATCCGCACAAGCCGCACGAACGTGAGACGACCGTGCTCTCCAAGTACTTCGGAGATCGCGAGGCGGCCACGCTCGACGGATGGAAGAAGCGCGGCGGCTACAAGGCGCTGCAGACCGCGCTCGGCATGGCGCCGGGCGACATCGTCAATATCGTGAAGGATTCGGGCCTGCGCGGCCGTGGCGGCGCCGGCTTCCCGACGGGCGTGAAGTGGTCGTTCATGAAGCCCGGCGACGGGAAGCCGCACTACCTCTGCTGCAACGCGGACGAATCCGAGCCCGGCACGTTCAAGGATCGCGAGATCATGCGCTGGACGCCGCACGCCCTGATCGAGGGCTGCGCGATCGGCTCGTACGCGATCGGCGCGGAGACGTGCTACATCTACATTCGCGGCGAGTTCACGGAGCCGATCGCTCGCGTCGAAAGCGCGCTCAAAGAGTGCTATGCCGCCGGCGTCCTCGGCAAGAACGCGATGGGCACGGGCAAGACCGTCAACATCTACGTTCATCGCGGCGCGGGCGCGTACATCTGCGGCGAAGAGACGGCGCTGATGAACTCGATCGAAGGCCGCCGAGGCAATCCGCGCATCAAGCCGCCGTTCCCGGCCGTGAGCGGCGTGTTCGCGGAGCCGACGACGATCAACAACGTCGAGACGCTCGCCGCCGTGCCGCACATCCTGAACAACGGCGCGGCGTGGTACAAGCAGTGGATGCGCCCCGACAACCCCAAGTCGACGGGCACGAAGCTCTACTCGGTCTGCGGAAACATTCAGAAGCCTGGCAACTACGAAGTGCCGATGGGCTTCCCGTTCAAAGATTTCTTGTACGACCTGTGCGGCGGCCCGCTGCCTGGACGCAAGTTCAGGGCGATCATCCCGGGTGGTATCTCCGTCCCGATCCAGACGGTCGACGAGGCCGAAGCGAGCCTCATGGACTACGAGGGATTCGTGGCGCAGGGCACGATGCTCGGGTCGGGCGGCGTGATCGTGATCGACGACGCGCAGAATCTGGTGAAGCAGATCGCTCGCGCCGCGCGGTTCTTCGCCCACGAGAGCTGCGCGCAATGCACCCAGTGCCGTGAAGGCACCGCGTGGACGACGAAGATCCTCGAGCGCATCGTCGCCGGTGAAGGGACGTCCGAAGATCTGGATACGCTGCTGGAGATCGGTGAGAACATGACGGGCAAGACGATCTGCGTGTTGAGCGACTCGTGCGCGACACCGGTCGCGTCGGGCATCAAGAAGTTCCGCGGCGACTTCGAGGCGCTGATCAAGAAGAAGAAGCACTACCTCGTTCCGGCGGTGGCCTGATGGCCGATACGCAGATGGTCACCCTCACCATCGAGGGACGGCAGGTCACCGTGCCGAACGGCACGTCGATCCTCGAGGCCGCGAAGTACGCCGGCGTCCTCGTGCCGCACTATTGCTACCATCCGGGTCTTCCGGTGGCGGGCGTGTGCCGCATGTGCCTCGTGGAAGTCGAGAAGATGCCGAAGCTCGCGCCGTCGTGCGCGACCGCGGCGGCCGAAGGGCAGATCGTCCATGTGCACTCCGAGAAGGCGCTCGAAGCGCGCAAGGGCGTGCTCGAGATGCTGCTCATCAACCATCCGCTCGACTGCCCGATCTGCGATCAGGCCGGCGAGTGCGAGCTGCAGGACTACACCTATCAGGAAGGCCGCGCCGAAGGCCGCCTGCGCGATCCCAAGCGCTTCAATCCGGCGGAGGACTTCGGCGGCGACGTGATGTACGTGACGAACCGCTGCATCCTCTGCACGCGGTGCGTCCGCTTCATGGACGACGTGGCGCACGATCCCGTGCTGAACGTGAGCGAGCGCGGCGATCGGGCGCTGATCGGCAAGTTCGAAGGGCACGACTTGACGCACGCGTGGGCGGGCAACGTCATCGATCTCTGCCCGGTCGGCGCGCTGCTCAGTAAGGATTCTCTGAATAAGGCCCGCGCCTGGGAGCTCGATCGCACCGCGTCGGTGTGCCCGAACTGCTCGCAGGGCTGCAACATGATCATCGAGACGCGCGACAATGCGATCGTGCGCCTGCGCCCGCGCCCGAACGACGCGGTGAACAAATACTTCATGTGCGACTACGGCCGGCTGAACTATCGCTGGATGAACCGCCAGGATCGCGTCGACGTGCCGATGGTGCGTCGCGGCGCGACGCTGCAGGGCGCCGACTGGCAGATCGCGATCGACGAGGCCGCGAAGGTGCTCTCTGGCAAGCGCGCGTTCGTGCTCGCGTCGCCGATGCTGTCGAACGAGGCGCTGTACCTGCTGTCGGAATTGCTCAAGAAGACCGGTGGTGCTGGCGGCTACCGCGTGGAGCAGGGCGAGGAAGCGCCGCTGCCAGGCGTCGAGGATCTGTCCCGCCGAGCCGATCGCGCGGCAAACGTTCGCGGCGCGGATCTGCTGGGCTTCCAGCGTGGTGCCGCTCCGCTCGCCGGCATGGCCGCCGGCGACGTGCTGATCGTCGCGGATGAAGAGCTGGCTGGTGTCGACGCACCGGACGTCGCGAAGGCAGGCGCGATCATCGTCATCGGGACCACGCTTCCATCGTGGGCCCGCCACGCCGCGACGGTCGTGCTGCCGATCGCGAACTTCACGGAAGAAGAAGGTACCTTCACCAATCTGCGCGGCCGCGTGCAACGCTTCCTGCAGGCGAAGGCGGCGCCGGGCTTCGCGCGTCCAAGCTGGTACGTCCTTTCGGATCTTCTCACGGCAATCGGCGTGCGCACCAATCACTCGCTTGCGAGCGAGGTCTTCGGCGCCCTGTCCGCGGCGCGCCCCGAGTTCGCCGGCATGAGCTACGATACCCTTGGACTCAAGGGCAAGGCGATTGCCGCCGCGACAGCGGGAGCGAGCGCATGACCA
>Ga0207660_10003727_pt1 | contig 9934 bp, 11 predicted proteins | sample KBSC73BmetaG_FD_184335 | JGI IMG/M metagenome (GOLD analysis project Ga0207660, IMG submission 184335) | Corn rhizosphere microbial communities from Kellogg Biological Station, Michigan, USA - KBS C7-3B metaG (SPAdes) (version 2) | ecosystem: Host-associated > Plants > Roots > Rhizosphere ... | reverse complement strand
CTTGACTGGCGGGGGTGCTTAGTAGATAGACCTTGACGCCGAGAGCTTCCCCATGCGATACTGCTTAGTAGGGGCGCGCACCCACTCTCTCTCCTCGGTCAAGGCGGCGGCAGGTGCGCGCCCTTTTTCTAGCGTTAAGGATAAACTATGACTCAGCCCGAGAGTCGCCTCAGTAGCAAGATTCAGGACGTCCTCCGGCGCGAGGGTTGGTTCTGTTTCAAGGTTCATGGCAACGAACACATGACCGCTGGTCTGCCCGACATCATTGTCTGTGCCGAGGGTTTGTTCATTGGTCTCGAGACCAAGATGCCCGACAAGCGCAACAACACTTCTGCTCGTCAGGATTACATCCTCAACAAGATCCAAGAAGCCGGTGGTACTGCCGTAGTAGTATGCTCTCCTGCTGAGGCCATTAAGGTGGTCAAACAAACCCTTAAGAGTTATCGCGCATCGATGGAGCGTGAGATTGCCATGGGGATTACGGCATCGCTCGATGATTGATGATGCGCGATCGCTATTCTAGCCGACCCTAAAGTTTCTCCAAATTGATCCCATAATGCATTGCGAGCGACTCGATCGAGCGAATTGAGGTGAACATGATCTTCTGGCTTCTGTGGTTCAATTGTCCGGCCCTCAACTGTTGGTGACACACACCAAAGACCCCCCCGCCGCTCGAGAACTAATGGCAGGGGGGTCTTAGTGTCGGGGTAGGTCGTCATCCAGCTCCAGGCAGCCGGGCTCTCCTCCCCGAGCTCAGGTGACCGAAGGTGGCAGACTGACCACCACCGGCGTATCGTTGGGCTGTGTGGACGCATGGCCGGCGACCGTATCGCCTGGAGTGGCCACCACCTCGTCTTGAACACCCATACCGACTTTGTCACCATCGGTGTAGATCGTCTTCTGGGTTTCGTAGGCCTCGATGATGTCAGCCGGTCGAGTGGTACCCAGCGATGCTCCCGTGTTCGGGTTCGCTAGGCCGGCGAGCAAAGCCTTGATCAACGAGATAGCCGTGATCAGGGTAACCCCCTTCCACACCCCCGTCCAGCTGAACAGCTTGTCCAGGTCGAACCCGGTGGCGAGCATGGTGCCCAGCAACGACTCAAGAGCCGTCGAAGCCACCCGCTCGAATGCGTCCTTCCAGAACGCGACAGTCCAGAACTTCATGTTGTTCTCCTCAGATGATGATGTAGCCGTACCCGACGAACCAGCGCTCGGTGGCACCGTCCATGATGCCGGTCACGGGGATACCCCAGTGAGCCTGCAACTTCTTCAGCGTGACCTCGACCATCTCGTTGGCCGCTGCCCAGTTGATCTCGTTGGGATCGGTGGTGTACTTCACCCACCAGTCCCGCTGAGCAACCGTGTTCACCCCGATCTTGGGGTTGGACGCGAACGACATGAACATGTAGAGATCCTGCCAGACCTCGTCGGTCTTGTTCATCGGCTTCGGCTGTGTGGACCCGTACCAGATCGCGTAGGCGCTCATGGTGAGATCTTCGCCAGTTGTGGGCGGTGCCGGCGTGCCCTGACCCGGACCATGCGCCAGTACGGCTTTGAGATCGGTACGGAATACATTCATGGGGCACTTGCCGGGGTCGTTCTTCCGACTCGTGTGTTCCTTGTGCCCGATCACGGACAGTGCGGACCATCCGTAGAAATCACAGATCGCGGCCGCGTGAAGCAACGCAGTGCGGTATGCCTTCTCCGACATCTTGCTGGCGCCGGTGTACCGAATCTCATTGCCGTAGTAGTAGTCGTTGCCGTTGACGCTCTGGTCAGACCCCGGCGAGATCTCCGAAGTGTAACCGTTGTAATTCTCGCCGGTCACGAGATCCAGAGTCTTGCGAGATCCAGTACCGGCATGGTTGGCGCGACCATAAGCACCAACGTGCAGGTCGCCGTCCATGTCCGTGGATACGTTGCACAAGGGGCCAGGGATGCCTTCCTCGGGGCGGCCGCGGACGAACAGGAAGTTGAGGTAGTCGTCAGTCTGAGACGAACTGCCGGTGTGGTGCACCACGATGCCGCGAGCATCTTTGACTCCACCCGGTCGACCTCTCAACTTCCAACCGGTGTACTCCTTGATCGGCAACTCCCACCTACGAAAGGCGGCGAGCTCCTGTACGGCTGTCATTGCGACGGACATGTTAAACTCCTTGCCTGGACTTACGGTGAGACGCAAGCGAGGGTAGTGACTTTGGGATCACCCTCGTTATAGTGGATCACTACTACATTGTTCTCACAGGTGAGATCGGTGACCATCGCGGCATCTTTGCCTGGTTCGCCTTTTGGACCGGGTAACCCATCCGGACCGATGTCACCCTTGGGACCAGGGAAGCCTTGGAGACCTTGTTCACCCTTAGGCCCCTGTTCACCTTGTTTACCTTCGACCCCCTGCGGCCCTTGAGGCCCCTCGGGCCCTTGCTTCCCATCAGCGCCTTGACAGCCGCCTAGGAGCAGTTGGCATGGTGGGGTGACCCCATTCTTACCGGCAGCGCCCGGAGGTCCCTGAGGACCAATCGGACCGATAGGCCCTTGCTTACCTTGTGGGCCTTGGATACCTTGAGGACCAGCAACCCCTTGAATACCAGGAATGCCTTGAGGACCCTGTTTGAGAATTTCTTTGGCAGGCGGGGCTACCGGTTCTTGACACCGAGCATCCGTCTTAGGAAGATCTTGGCAGGTAATGAATTGCTGACGTTGGGCATCACTGATCGCTGCCACTTGGTTCCTGGACCCGTAGAGGTAGAGATAGGATGTCACCCCCGCAGCCACCATCGCTACCGTCATCAAGATACCAAAGATCCAAGCTCGACGTTTCCAGGTGTTTTTGACGTGCCTAGCCTCCAATGCCTCCTGGATAGGCTCTTGTTCACTCATCTTCAACCACTCCGGACCAAAGTTCGGGCATATCTTTCGGTTTGATGGGATGAGGAGCCGAGACCAACTGAAGTCGATACTGAATGGCCTGGTCCATCCATAGTTGCTTTCCCCGTCGCTCAGCGTCACGTTCGTCTTCTGCGACTTTACGTTGCTTCAGCTGAGTGTCGTTGTCCTTGTTCAGTCGCTCTATCAGGGTGCCCTCGTCCTCGAGCTTGCCCTTCTTGTTGGCGCGCCAGAGAGAAGCTAGCATGCCAACGCCACCAGCACCACCAACACCTAGTAGAGCCCCAATGATGGTGCCAGCGTCACTCATGTTGCCTCCTGCGAAGCTTGTTGGATATGCGAATTACCCGGCCCAGTTCCCACCCTCGACCCACCAGCTCCGAGACCGCAGCCAGGAAAATGAGGGTGACTCCGAACAAAGTACCCGCGGCGGGCGATTGACCCAACCGAGGGATCGCGGCGACCCCGTAAGCCATTATCGCTGTACCAACCAAAGGTAAAGCAACCAATTCTAGACGATAGATTCTTTTGGCAGCCCCGTACATCCCGATGAGGCCACCGACCATGAAGAAGATATTCCACACCACGAACTTCACTGCGCCCATGAGTTCCTTGATCGCCGGCGAGGGCTCCCAGAACAGAAACGACACTCCAGCAACCCCCAGCAAGAAATACGTTGTGATGCTGATCGGACGAGGGCGAAGTACCTTCGTGTGGGGCATAAGAATATCCTCAGATGGGGGATTACTCGGTTTGTTCTGGGGTTTCATCGGCGGGAGTAGACGTGTCACGAAGTCGTGCCAACTCAGTCTCCAGCTGAGTCTTGGCTGCCGCGCCCTCACGAACGAGCCCTTCCAGAGTCGCGATGGTTTCCCGGTCGAGTTTGGCTTGCCTCTCGAGCTTGTCGACCTGAACCTGAGCTGCTTCTGCGAATGCACTGAGATCTGAACATTGCATCACCAGCTTCGTGTAGTCAGCGCCGAAGCGCTCCATGGCGTATCGCGATGTCGCACTCGGGTCTACCTGGATGCCCGACATGTTGTTCTCCTAGTTCAATCGTTCCGGCGGAATCAATGGGGTGTCCAAAGTCGCAGGTTGTGGTTTGTATGCCTCCATCATATCATCTGCGAGGAGTTCTTCCTGTCGAAGTTGATGACCGCTGACGTAAGCTTCCGCACGAGCTTTCAATGCTTGGCTGACCTGCTCTGCCGTCTGAACCTCAGAGGCCACCGTTTCAGTTCTGAGTTCACTCCAGGTGGCTTTCATGTGTTCAGCAAGCTCCGGATCTAAGACCATTTTGGAGAGCAACTCATGCTTGTCCACACCCCACTCGATGCGGCCTTCGATCCGGCGCAGTAACTCGGTGATCTTGGCTTCGGCCTCCGGGTCCTCCAAGAACGGTACATCGATGTCCTCGTAGAGGATGTCTGCCAAGATGTAAGACAGTGTCTCCTCAGCACTGAAGCCATAAGCACCCATGTACTGCTCGAGGCACCCCCGGGGAATCATGGGGCCAACCATGCTGGGGTTGACCGTCTGCTCCCACTCGATCTTGGTGTAGTTCTCCTTAACTATATAAGAAATAACCTTGATCATTAGTCGGTATCCGATCGAACGTAGAAGACATGGATGTGGTTGCTAACGTTGGTCAGGTTGCCCGCATCTCCCCGAGTAATCAGGAGTGTCCAAGCTGTAGTACTGGAAGCACTGATCTGGTGGAACACTGGCTGACTGGTACCAGGCCTGGCTAGTGAATACAATGGCATAACGAAACCGCTAGAGGTAGCCGGCCCCTTGGCGATGGGGATACTGAGGCTAGTGAAGCCCGTACCGCCCGTGGCAACAATGAAACGGTAGCTGGAGAACAAATCCAAAGCGCTACCGCCAGCACCCATGCGTCCGGCGAAGTTCATGTATGCTGTACCACCGCTGCCGGAGGTCTGGATGCCTGCCCCGGATATCGACCCCAAGCTCTTGTTGATCTCACCCAACTGGAATCCAGTGTCATACAGGATGAGAGCCTGAGAAGAAGCTCCGGTATCTGGCGCATTGATCCCGATGAATGGAACCGTACCGTTATCCGAAGCATTGATGTAGGCAAAAAGATTGCCAGACACCGGGTAGAATCTGATCTCGGGTAGGTAGGTGTTACCGGGGTTGATCTCCACCCGCTTGCCGGTGAACCCTGACTTGATGGTACCTCGAGCAGTGAAGTCACCGGTGTTAGCCAGCAGCTCGATAGTCTTGTTGTCCAGGAAGTCATAGGCATTCAAGCCCAACGGAGTGATCTGCATACGACTACCAGCGAGACCGGTGGTGCCGACCATGGCCTTGACTTCGACATCGTCTACTGCGATATCTCCTGCAGTCAAGTTCCAGGCTCTCACCCAGAATCGAATCTTGCCCCAGTTCGGTTGGATGGGTAGCTGGTACTCCATCTTCAACCAGTTGCTGGTAGGCGGGTACTCCCCGAAGTCGCTGGTACGGGTACCATCCCGATATTCTAGATCGAAACCTAGGTGGAATCTTGCATCGACGTTGGGAGCGTTTTCACCTTGACGGATCGTGGCAGCAGCGTAGTAAATTTCACCCATCTGCATGTTGATCCAGTCGGTAATGTACAATCTACCGCCGTTGACCCCCGCTGCGGTCGACAAGCACTGCAGGTAATACCCGCTGCGCATGATGAAGTCCCAGTTGCTGAAGGCCCACTTACTAGGCTGCTCCGCGAACTCGGTGGTCAATCGTCGTGCCCGCCACAACGCACTGGTGAAGCCCGGGTCCTGCACCAGGTTGTCAGTTTGTCCCAGCGTGATCTTATCGGTGTTCACCGCGCCGGCAGCGATCGCTACGGCATTCACCTGACCAACACCAATGTTGTTCGCCATGATTGTGTTGGCGTTCATGTCCGCGCCAGCCACACCGGCGATGATGATGGTGACTTCAGCGGATGGCGTGCTCAGGTTGCCCGAGATATCCTCGCCCACCAGGCGAACTGTGACGGAGTCCCCGATAGAGAAACCAGTGATCTGAAGATCACCAGCAGCCGTCAGATACCCCTTGAACGTACCGTCAGTTTTGTTGGTTGGGTCGAACGGCGAAGCGAGCTGGGTATATACCCGAGCCTGCTTGAAGTCTGCCGGCACAACATTGCCGCCAAAGTCCAACCCATTCCAAGTGACCACCAGTTGCTTCATGATGGATCTCAGTGTGGGGGCTGAGAGTTGGTTTGGTGGGATGGTGTCGGCATTGGTGACGATGGTCTGGGTGCCAGTCCACGAACCCTGGTGACCGCTACTATCTTTGCTATAGACGTAGACGATCACTTCCCGACCCGGATCAAGGTTGTCAAACATCACCGTAGTAGTACTCGCATCGACGATGATGTCCTTGTGACTGGTGAAGGGCATGTCGCCATACCACCAGACCACATCATAATGATCTAAGTCGCTGATAGCAGAGCCGTCAGTGTTAGTGGTGATGGGATCCCAAGCCGCCTGCACCCAAGCCTTGCTACGACCCTCGCCGTTCTGATACACCCCGCTAGAGAGTACCAACCCGGTCATGGGCGACGGGATCGTTTTGTCCTTCTGGTCGTCGGGTGTGGAATCGCGAGAATTGCCGCTGATGATACTACCGTTGGCGATACCCGCAACTGCCTTGGCGATGGCCAAGTCGAACTCGAGGAACTTATCGTTCAGTACGAGACCCGCGGACATCACCCCACCCGATGCTACCTGAAGGGTGATCTGCTTAACCCTGAGGACCTTGAGGTTGCCCCCATGCTCTACTCTGATCGAGTCCTCGATGAAGTAGTCTCGCATCGGAAAGTAGGGTCGACCTGGCGCCATGATGACGTTGTAGGTGCGCTGAGTACGGACATCGTTGCCCATCACCAACGCGGCTTGTCCCTGGAACAATGGTGTGCCGGTACCGCCCGCCGATACAGAGACCTCTTCGCGATAACCAAACTTGGTCTGAGTAGCAGGTTCAGACATGGTCACGACGGTGTCATTGTCGCCGATCAACATCACGTGGCTGGCGACGCTGGCTGCTGAAGTTTTCTGGGGAGCGTCAGCAACGTCCTTACCAACGACCAACAAAGCCTTAGCCGCAGGCTTACTACGGTTGTGAGTGACCAGCATCACCTTGGTGCCTACGGACCAAATCTCGATGATGTTGCTATCTACCATGTTGGTTGCGACATCGGCATAACTAATGCCGGGCTTGAATTCGTAGGTCACTTGTTCGGGCCAAGCATTACCCAGGCTATCGACCGCAGAGGTGAAATCCCAAGTAAAGCCGGCGAAAGCTCCTCGAGCCTGAGCTTTCAAGAAGAGGTCATTCCAGATGAACCCCGGCGACTTCAGGGTGTACTTGTAAGTGGCATCATTCCACACCTGAGTGTGAGCGAGGCGGTCCCAGAGAAAGGTGATCCCCGTCCACTTCTTGGTCTTGGACAGACCCCCGGTCTCGTTATAATCACTTTCCCGCAACAACCAAGAACCATCCGGAACTGCTACCCCGTTCATCAGCAGATCGATCTTCGAGTACTCAGCAACCTGGGCGTAACCCGGGGTTCCCTCGACCACCGACAACGAGATGGCACCGGGAGCGCTGGACTCAAAGGACATGTTGTCGACCACGACTTTTGGCAGCAGACTACTGACGCCGGCCTTATCCGTCGCCTGGAGCATGAAGCTGGGAAGATCCTCTGAAGTGACTACACTCGTGCCACCGCCATAGGCGATGTGGGCATCGTAGTCGATGCCGGGAGCGTTGTAGATCGTCACTAGAGGATCCTCTCAGCCCGAAGTCGGGAACCGATCTGTACAGTGGACGGGAAGGTGGGGTTGGAGGCATCTTGAGCAGCCTGAAGTTGCACAACGCCGGTGCCCGTGCATCGGTAAGTTGCGTACACCCGGTGAGTCACATTCAAGCCCGAGGGCAAACCCACGGCGCCCGTCACACTGTTCGGTTGAAGCGGGCTAGCGACGTCAGCCAGGTTGGCACCCCATTGTCCAGGGCCATTGGTGTTGGGGCTGACTACCGTTGAATCTGGACCCTGTACACCTGAGTCCATGCTACCTGCTCCAGTCCAGCTCCACCCATACCTGATGTCCACACCCGACGAGCCAGAGCAAATCGCAAACGCCGTAACGTCTACAGCGTAAGTCTCCCCATTCAGGGCATTGAACGATAACCCCGTGATGTCAGCCCAGGCTCCACCGGTGGGGGCGTTGCGGGCTACAGTCAACACCGAGTTCTGCACGTTGGGCATCAGCACCCAGCTGGTGTTATCCGCGCGGTACGTCCAGATGATCATCCGATCCTTCTGGATAACCAGCATACCATCTACCCGTTCCACCACGGGGATAGCGTCACGACCAGCCAAGTCGGCGACCACTCGTGCGTTGGCGTTCGCGGTGACTGAAGTCGGAAGCCTGGCTGCGTCGATGATGCCCGACGTGATCCAGCTGGCTGGTAGTCCCGGGATTCTCGCGGTAGAAAATACACCACTCGTAATCTGCCCAGCGCCCAGTACCGGAATCAATCCGACCGGGAAAGCTCCACTGGCCGGGTCGATCTTCGACGATGCTAGCAGAGGAATCCGCGCAGTGGCCAGCGTACCGGAGTTGATCTTGGCCGCATCGACGTTCTGTACCAGTTTGGTGCTGCTGTCCAGGGTGGCAACACCACTGGCCGCATTCAGTAGCCCCGTACCGACCTTGCCTGCGAAGAGTGTATCCATCGCATCGAGCCTAGCCCGAACGGTGGCGGATGCACCCTTGGGGTTGATGCCCAGTTCATTCTCGATCGCCTCGATGGAGTCGTTGGCATTCGCATGCTGCTGCGCGTGTGGAACAGTACCATCATCGAGGTCGGTGGTTGCCGTGGGGTTATTCAGCGAGTCGATTGCTCCGGGGTATACGGTAGGCATGATCCTCCTTACAAGAACTTACGCTTACCGCGGATGCGGAGCCTGGTGTTGGCACCAAAGCCAGTGCCCTGGATGCGTACTTGTGGCGGTCCGGCCACTCTCGGAGTCAGACCGAAGATGTACGGGTTGTGATTGCCGGCATAGGTGGTTAAGCTGTAGACATCACTGCCACCAAGGGTGAACTCGATTCCCACACCAGCCTTGCTTGACCACTCGGTCGTGTTGATCACCCAGGCCTCAGTGGATCCCAGTACTCGGTTGAGAATCACATAGTGACCACTGGTCTCATCGATGACCTTGGTACCCACGGCTGCCGGACCATTCACCACCACGTAAAGATCCAGCATCTCTGCTGTGGCACCATCGAACGCGGTCAGAGTGTGAAGACTGTTGTTGGTGACCGCCAGGCCGCTGTCATAGTTCTGATCGACAACGTCCTGCCAGAAGCTATCGGGGATCGTCAGCTCTACCGTAAACTTGCTGGTGTAAGGCGAAGTAGCGACTTTGGTCGGCTGAATCACCGCGCTCTGTTCGCACAACGCCTGCCGGATGACCGTACCCGCCTTATCGAGCTGCTGTCGAACATCCAGCAACGCATGCTGCTTCCTGAACAGCAGATTCAATTTGTCCAAGTTCTGACGGTACAGCAAGTAGTTATCTGCGCCGACGACGCCGTTGGCATCCTGACCCGCCACCCACATCTTCAGGATCACAGTGCCTGGGCCGTACTTCTTGTTCGGTACCCAGACGACTCCGTTGACGGCCTCGACATCGATGTTGTTGGTCTTCAGCTGAGCCGGTTGATCGCGACCCTCTTTGGTCTCAACCGACCAAGCCATCGTGTGGAGACTGACCCCGTCTACCGTGACTGGATATGGTGAGGTGGCGGTCATCAGGGCCTCACCGGCAATACTCCGAGGGCACCCAGTCGGGTCGCCTGCTTACTCAAGGTTTCCACTGTCGTCTCCCCGACTGGATTGATGACGGTCAGGTCAATATGCGTGCCCGCAGCGGCTGCCGATGCTGCCTGAGCGGTCTCTGGGGCGACCTGCAGGCTGATGGCACCCCCGGTTGCATTGACTCGCTCGTTCTGGGCATTCCGGGTCG
>Ga0207660_10003720_pt1 | contig 9940 bp, 9 predicted proteins | sample KBSC73BmetaG_FD_184335 | JGI IMG/M metagenome (GOLD analysis project Ga0207660, IMG submission 184335) | Corn rhizosphere microbial communities from Kellogg Biological Station, Michigan, USA - KBS C7-3B metaG (SPAdes) (version 2) | ecosystem: Host-associated > Plants > Roots > Rhizosphere ... | reverse complement strand
CGTCGAGAGCATCGAGCAGAAGATGCAGATCTTCACCGAGTACCACGCCTATTTCACGGGCCTGTGGAACCAGAAGGTCAACGCCCCGCCGCAGGGCGACCTGATCTCGATGCTGGCGCACCACCCCGACACCCGCAACATGGAGCCGCGCGAGTATTTCGGGAACGTCGTGCTGCTGACCGTCGGCGGCAACGACACCACCCGAAACACCATCTCCGGCTCGGTGCTGGCGCTGAACCAGAACCCCGATCAGTACAAGAAGCTGCGCGAGAACTCCGGGCTGATCCCCTCGATGGTCTCCGAGACCATCCGCTGGCAGACCCCGCTCGCCCACATGCGCCGCACCGCGGTGGAGGACGTGGAGTTCCAGGGCAAGACCATCAAGGCCGGCGACAAGGTGGTCATGTGGTATGTCTCGGGCAACCGCGACGAGGAGGTCATCGACAACCCCAACGCCTACATCATCGACCGGGCGCGGCCGCGCACCCACATCTCCTTTGGCTTCGGCATCCACCGCTGCGTGGGCAACCGGCTGGCCGAGCTGCAGCTCAAGGTGATCTGGGAAGAGATCCTCAAGCGCTTCCCGACGATCGAGGTCACCGGCGAGCCGAAGCGGGTCTACTCCAGCTTCGTGAAGGGCTACGAGCGCCTGCCCGTGGTCATCCCGACCCGCAACTGAGCATGGAGGCGCGCGACGCCATCGGCGCGGTGGTCGACGCCATGTACGCCATGGTCTCCGGCCCCGCCGGCCCGCGTGACTGGTCGCGGCAGTTCGAGGTCTTCCACGAGGACGCGCGCCAGATGCGCACCGGGGTCGACGGCGAGGGCGCGCCCTGGATCCGGGTCATGGACCCGGCGAGCTATGCGGCTGACACCGCGCCCTTCTTCGCCGAGACCGACTTCTTCGAGATTGAGGTCGCCCGGCGGATCGACGTGCTGGGAAACATGGCCCACGTCTGGAGCCTCTACGAGGCCTACACCGAACCCGGCCAATCCAAACCCGAGCGCCGGGGGATCAACTCCATCCAGCTCTACAACGACGGCGCGAAGGGCTGGCGGATCATCTCGATGATCTGGGACAACGAACGCCCGGGCGTCGCCGCCGAACCGTTCTAGTCCCGCTGCACAGAGGATTTGACGGGACGAGCGCGGCCCTCCTCCCCTTGTGGGAGGAGGTGGCAGCCGCAGGCTGACGGAGGTGGGGTCGAAAGTCCCCCGATGACGCCCGCCCTGCGGCTCGGCGGCTGCGGCGATGACGGTTGCGGCGGAGCGGCGAAGTGACCCCACCTCCGACCCCGGATCAAGTCCGGGGCCACCTCCTCCCACAGGGGGAGGAGGAACGACAACGACGCTGCTGCGGAGATGAATTCAAAGCGTCTCGGTGCGGAGATATTAACGGTCCTCCGTACTCTCCCGCACCCGCACGATCAGCGACTGGCTGGCCGTGGCCATCAGCTCGCCGTCCTGCGCGAACAGATACATCGCTCCATGGCCGAAGCCGCCGTGCAGGCCCAGCATGCGGATGTCGCAGAGCACCCATTCGGTCGGCACGATGCGGCGGATGCGCAGCGTGTTGTCCAGGCTGTTGCCGCCGGCGTTCTTGCCCAGCGCATTGCCGATGCCGGACGGCACGTGGTCGGCCATGATCGCCAGCATGGTGGCGTCGATCGCCAGCCGCTCGCGCGGGCGGATCCACAGCAGGCTGCGGCCGTCGTGCTCCGGGCTGCCGTCGCGATCGGCCCCATAGCGCCCCTTGGCGACGCGCACCTCGATGCGGCTGTGCACGCCGTCGCTCGCACCGCGCCAGTGCTCGCCCGGATCGCAGTCCTCGGGGCGCGGCGCGTCGGGCATGGTGAGCCACTGCTCGGACAGATCGCTCGGCCGAGCGCCGAGCGCGGCGTTGACGGTGAAGATCTCCTTGTCGCCGACGTGGCCGATGACGCGGGCCTGACTATTGTACTTGCCCGCCGCAGGGATCCAGACGTCGAGGTCCACCACGCTCGGCGGCCGGGCGTAGGACAGGTACTGCGCCGTGGCCCAGATCAGTGGACGCCCGGTCGTGCGCTCCATGGCCCCGATCGCCGAGGCCAGGCCCACGCCGCCGAACATGAACATCTCGCCGGGCCGCCCCACGCAGACGTCCGGCGTCAGCGGCATGAACCATCGGTGCGGATTGTGCGTCGCGCGCAGGTCGAAGAAGAGCCGGTCCATGGCGCTCTCATGAGCCCACCGGCGCCGGCTTCGCAAGCCGTCCCGAAAACGACGATGGCCGCGCCCCCCGAAGGAGACGCGGCCGCCGTGTGCTCAGGTGCTACCGGCTAGCGGTAGTTCGAGCGCCAGTCGCGGTCGGGGCGCCCGTCGTGATCGCGGTCCCGATAGTGGTCGCGGTCGCGGTCGTACTGCGGGCGGCTGTAGGCGTCGTAGCTGTAGCGTGTGTCGTAGGCGCGGTGGCCGTAGGCCGGCTGGGCGTAGTAGCCCGCGCCGTACGACGGCTGAGCGTAGTAGCCGCTGCTATAGGCCGGGGCGCGGTAGCTGGCGTCGTAGTCCCGGTAGTCGCAGGACTGGCTCGAGCTGCGCCCGATGCTGTTGCCCAGCAACGCGCCGGCCACCGCGCCGATCGCGGCTCCGCCGGAGCGGCCGCCATGGTGGGCGGCGAGGTTGGAGCCCAGCACGGCGCCGGCGATCCCGCCGATGATCGTGCCAGCCGCGGCGTTGCCGCGATCCTGACGGCAGTCGTTGGCGTAGCCGTAGCCGTAGGGCTGCGCGAAGCTGGGGGTGGCGATCGCGCCGGCCGCCAGGGCGGCGATCACGGCGCCGGAAATCATGGCGACCTTCATCTCATTCTCCAGTCCAAATCTGACGCGGATCGAGAAGTCTCGGCCCGCTGATGGACTGCAATTTGCGCCCCGTCCGCTGAACGGCGCCTGAGATCGCGGTTATCTTCGGTTCACAACCGGACGTCGGCTTCGCAGGCGCAAGTCATGGCCTATATGGACCCCATGGCCCTGAAGACCGTCACCGCCCTGCACCCTGCCCGCCGCGACGACATCGGCGACCTTGCCACCCGACGCCCGGTGCCCGGGCCTGGCCTTGAGCAGGTCGACCCCTTCCTGTTCCTGAACCATCATGGGCCGCAGACCTACGGGCCGGACAATTCAGGCCTGCCGTTCGGGCCGCACCCGCATCGCGGCTTCGAGACCGTGACCTTCATCCTGGAGGGCGAGCTGGCGCACCGCGATTCCGCCGGTCACGAGAGCGTCATCAAGGCCGGCGGCGTCCAGTGGATGACCGCAGGCTCCGGCATCGTCCACGCGGAGGTCTCGCCGGACGACTTCCTGAAATCGGGCGGGCCGCTGGAGCTGCTGCAGCTCTGGGTCAACCTGCCCGGCCGCCTGAAGATGAGCCCGCCGCGCTATGTGGGCCTGCAGGCCGACCAGATCCCGGCGGTCGGCGTCGACAAGGGCGCCGCCACCGTCCACCTGATCTCCGGAACCTGGGGCGGCCACACCGGGCCGGTCCCCTCGCTCACCGGCGTCTTCATGACCACCATCGACCTGAAGGCCGGCGGCAGGGCGGGCTTCGGCTCGCTCGGCGGTCGCAACGTGTTCTTCTACGTGGTCCGCGGCGAGGCGAAGGTGAACGGGACAGCCGTCCCGGCCTGGGCCTTGGCCGAGCTGGACCTCGCGGGCGACACGCTGGAGATCGAGGCGTCGGAGGACTCCCTCGTCCTCTTCGGCCATGCCGAACCGATCGGCGAGCCCGTGGTCGCCCATGGCCCCTTCGTCATGAACACCCGCGAGGAGATTGCCGACGCCATCCGCGACTACAACGCCGGCCTGTTCGATCACGTCAGCGCCTAGAGCCGTCAGCGCCCGGTCCCTCCGGGAGGCCTACGCAGCGGGGCGTCTCTCTTGAACCGCCAAGATCGCCAACAGGCTTTGCCGCTGCGACGCCGGCGCCCTTCACATCCAGGACAGCTTGGCGACCTTGGCGTCCTAGGCGGTTGAATCCTGAGCCTGCGGTCCCCGGAGTCGCCGTAGCACTATAGAGAGATTTCCCTTCCTCCCCTTGTGGGAGAAGGCTCGAAACTGCACAGCTCGTCCATATGGATAGCCATGGGAACCCCGGGAGAAAGCCCGGCGGGCAGCCAGGCTCCGTCGGAGTGCCAGGTCCTGACAGCCCCCAGGCGCGGCTGGGGCCCTAGCTGCGCGTGAAGACGGGTTCGCGGCGCTCGCGGAAGGCGGCGAGCGCGGCTTTGTGATCGGCCGAGGCGCGCAGGACCTCGATCTCCGGCGCCTGCATGGCCGCCGCCGCCTCGGGCGACAGGTCCGGCGCGCGGGTGGCGACCCGCTTCGTCGCCTCCACCGAAAGCGGCGCGCGGCTGGCGATGCGTTCGGCGAGCGCGATGGCGGCGGGCCGCAGGTCGTCCGGCGCATGCAGGCCGGTCACCAGGCCGTAGCGCTCCGCGGTCTCGGCGTCGTGCGGCAGGCCGGTCAGCAGCATGGACTTGGCCCGCGAGACGCCGATCAGTCTGGGCAACCGATAGGCCGACGCGATCAGCCCGACGTTGACCCCGGCGCAGACGAACCTGGCCTCCGTCGAAGCCAGCCGGATGTCGCAGCAGAGCGCGAGTTCGAACCCGCCGCCGACGCACCAGCCGTTCAGCGCGCCGATGACCGGCACGCGGGTGGCCTCCAGCCGGTCCAGGAGCCGACTGAAGCCATGCACGTCGCCGCCGTCCGGACCCGCGCTCTTGAGGTCCTCGCCCGAGCAGAAGGCGCGGCCCTTGCCGGTCACGACCAGGCAGCGCAGCGCCTCGTTGGCCTCCGCCTGGCCGAGCGCCGCCATGAACGTCTCGCGCATGGCCGGCCCCAGCGGGTTCATCGGCGGATTGTCGATCTCCAGCAGGACCACCGCCTGACTGATCGCCTGGACGTTGACGGCGCCGCTCATCCGCCGCGGACCCTAGCGGGCCGCCAGCACGCAGGCGCGCGCCAGGGACACGCGGGTCAGCTCGCGACGGCGCGCGAACACCTTCATCGCCTCGGTCGTCGGATCGCGGCTCTTCTGCCATTCGCCGAGGTCGGCGTAGCGGGTCACCAAGAGCAGCCGCCGCGCGCCCTCCATCAGGTCGTCCTTGCTGGGCTCGGCGGCGAACAGGCCGAAGACGCGGGCATCGAAGCGCGCCTCGAAGTCCGGCCAGGCGTCGCCGGAAAGCTTCACGAACTCGTCGAACGCGGGCGCATCCACCGTGAACCAGTTGTGGACATAGACGCCGCCCGCCATGGGCGTCGCGCCGTCCATCGGCCGGAGGGTCGGCGTCAGGCTGTGGCGCTCGGCCGAGACCACGCCCGGCGCGCGCATCACCGCCTCGACGGGCGCGGAGGCCTCGGTCAGCACCAGCGCCTGGTTCGACGCGAACCCCAGCAGCGGCGAGAAGACCGCGATCGCCTTATCGCCCAGGGCCGCGCGCATCTGGTCGGCGAGCGCCTTCTGCGCTGTCCGCTCCCGGCCGAGCCGCAGCTCATAGTAATTATAGTTCAATGCCATGGGCCTAGTAGTTGACGCGCTGAGTGATCGCGCCATCGACGATCATGTTGATGCCGGTGGTGAAGGCCGATCGGGGGCTGGCCAGGAACACCGTGGCCGCGGCGATCTCCTCCGGCGTCGCCATTCGGCCGGTCGGATTGCGTTTGATCATCTGGTCGAAAAAGCCCGGCATGGTGCGCTTGACGTTTCCCCACACGCCGTCCTCGAAGAACACCGTGCCGGGCGAGACGACGTTGCAGCGGACCTTCTTGGCGGCGCTCGATCGCGCCACGCCCTTGGCGAAGTGGATCAGCGCCGCCTTCATCGCCCCATAGGATGAGGGATTGTCGGCGTTCACCGCCGAAACCGACGAGGTGATGATGAACGCCGCATCGCCGGTCCGCGCGGCCGCAGCCTCCAGCAAGGGCCTGGCCGCCTCCCAGGTGCGGACAGCGCCCAGCATGTCGATGTCGAACATCGCCTGCCAGTCGGCTTCCGCATTGCCCTGGACGAGCGCGCTGGCGTTGGAGACCAGGACGTCGAGCCCGCCCAGGGTCTCGGCCGACTTGCGGACGAAGGCCTGCAAGGCCGCGCCGTCGGCGATGTCCACCACATCACCCCAGGCCTTCACGCCTCGCCCCTCCAGCGCCTTGACCGCCTCGGCGACCTGCTTGGCGTTGCGCGCGCAGATGGCGACGTGGGCGCCCTCGTCGGCGAAGGTCTCGGCGATGGCCCGGCCGATGCCGCGCGTGCCGCCGGTCACCACCGCGGTCTTGCCCTTGAGCTGCAGGTCCATCGCCGTCCTCTCGTGCGTGTTGCGTCAGGCCATGAACAGCGAGGCGAACCGCTCGCGCAACAGGTTCTTCTGCACCTTGCCCATCGTGTTGCGCGGCAGGGCGTCGACGACGACGATCCGCTTGGGCGACTTGTAGGGCGCGAGCTGGCGGCGGCACTGCGCGATCATCGCCGCCTCGTCGCCCATCCGGTCGGGCTGGCCGATCACGACGGCCACCACGCCCTCGCCGAAGTCCGGGTGCGGCACGCCGATCACCGCGCTCTCGGCGACGCCGGCCAGCTCGTCCAGCACCAGTTCGATCTCCTTGGGGTAGACGTTGTAGCCGCCCGAGATGATCAGGTCCTTGGCCCGCCCGCTGATCCAGACCCGGCCGTCCGGATCCTGCCGGCCGACGTCGCCGGTGATGAAGAAGCCATCGGCGGTGAACGCCTCGGCGGTCTTCTCCGGCATTTCCCAGTAACCCGAGAAGACGCTAGGGCCCTTGATTTCGAGGACCCCGGTCTCCTCGCCGCCGGCGATCCTGAGATCCACGCCTGGCAGCGGAAAGCCCACGCTCCCGGGGATGCGCGCGCCGTCGAGCGGGTTGGAGGTGATGATCACCGCCTCGCTCATCCCGTAGCGTTCCAGGATCCGCATGCCGGTGCGGTCCTCGAACTCGGCGAAGGTGGATTCCAGCAGCGGCGCCGAGCCGGAGATGAAGAGCCGCATGTGCGCCGTCAGCTCGCGGGTGAACTGCGGATTGACCAAGAGCCGCGTGTAGAAGGTCGGAACCCCCATCATCACCGTGGACTTCGCCAAACCGCCAAGCACCTGCGCGTCGTCGAATTTCGGCAGCCAGACCATCGGCGCGCCCGACAGGAAGGCGCAGTGCATCGCCACGAACAGCCCGTGGACGTGGAAGATCGGCAGGGCGTGCAGCAGCACGTCGTCGCCCGTGAAGCCCCAGGCCTGGTGCAGGGCCCGCGCGTTGGCCGCCAGGTTCCCGTGGCTCAGCATTGCGCCCTTCGAGCGCCCGGTCGTGCCGCTGGTGTAGATCAGCGAGGCGAGGTGATGGTCGGCGCGCTCCACCGTCGCCAGCAGCGGATCGGCGGCGTCGGCCTCGGTCCGGAAGGCTTCCGCGTCGGTGATGAACACCCGCGGCGCGGCGTCGCCGATGAAATAATCCACCTCGGCATGGGTGTAGGCGGAGTTCAGCGGCAGGAAGGCCGCGCCCGCTTTCAGCGCGCCCAGATAGACCATCACCGCCTCGACCGACTTGTCGGTCTGCAGGCCCACGCGGTCGCCGGGCGCGACGCCGGAGGCGACCAGATGGCCCGCGACCTGCGCGGCGCCGGCCTCCAGCTCGGCGTAGCTGACCTGCGCCCCATCGCTCAGCAGGAATGAGGGCTTGTTCCGATCCTTTGGAAAGCCGGCCGCCAGTATGTCGTAGAGGTTCGCCATTCGCTTACGGAGCCCGCTGCGGCTTCTGCCAGGTCACCGGCATGGGGTCGCGGCCGCCCTCGGCGATGAAGCGGTCGATCCGTGCGCGCAGCACCGGCAGCGGCACGGCGCCCATCGACAGCACCGTATCGTGGAAGGCGCGGATATCGAACTTCGGCCCAAGCGCGGCCTGCGCCTTCGCCCGCGCCTCGAGGATCGCCATCTCGCCCAGATAGTAGCTGAGGGCCTGGCCGGGCCAGGAGATGTAGCGGTCGACCTCGATCTCGATGTCGTGGTCGGCGAGCGCGGTGTTGTCGTGCAGGAAGGCGATCGCCTGGGCCCGCGTCCAGCCCTCGTGGTGGATTCCGGTGTCGACCACCAGCCGCGCGGCCCGCCACATCTGGAAGGTCAGCATGCCGAAGCGGTCGTAAGGGGTGTCGTACATCCCCATCTCCACGCCCAGCCGCTCGCAATAGAGCGCCCAGCCCTCGCCGTAGGCCGAGATGTAGACCTCGCGCCGGAAGTCCGGCAGGCCCGTCTGCTCCTCCGCCAACCCGCCCTGCAACGCATGCCCGGGCGCCGACTCGTGCAGGGTGAGCGCCGTCAGGTTGTAGAGCGGCCGCGACGGCAGGTCGTAGGTGTTCAGCAGGTACGTCGTCGTGCCGCCGCGGGCGCTCGTGTAGAACGGCGCGATCTCGGGGGCGACCGGCTCCAGCCCGAAGCGGCTGCGCGGCAGCCAGCCGAAATAGGCCGACAGCTTGCCGTCGACCCGCTTGTTGATCCAGGCCGCGCGGTTCAGCAGGTCCTGCGGGTCCGTCACGTAGAACTTCGGGTCGGTCCGCAGATAGGCCAGGAACGCCGGGAAGTCCCCCTGGAAGCCGGTCTCCTTCATGACGTCCAGCATCTGGGCGTGGATCTTGGCGACTTCGCTCAAGCCCAGTTGGTGGATCTGCTCGGGATCCATGTCCAGCGTCGTGAACTCGCGGATCTGGGCGCGGTAGTAGGCCTTGCCGTCGGGCAGCGCCTCGGCCGACAGCGTCTCGGTGGCGTGCGGGATGTAGTCGGTCCGCAGGTAGGCCAGCAGCTCGGCGTAGGCGGGCCGCACGCGGGTCTCGATGGCCTGCTTGGCCTCCGCCTTCAGCGCCGCCTGCTCAGCGGGCGGGACCGAGGCCAGCATGTGCTTGAACGGCTTCCAGAGGCTCGTGCTCTCCGCGTCCTTCGCCTCGACGAGGGCGGAGACCGAGACGTCGCGGCCGGCCAGGGTCACCCTCGGCGCGGTGAAGCCGCGCGCCTCGCCGGCCTTCATGTTGACGATCTGCTCGCGGAAATAGCGTGGGATATCATTCAGTTGCGCGACGTAGTTGCGATAGTCCTGCGGCGTGTGGAAGGTCCGCGAGGCTGTGAAGCCCAGGCCCGACCAGAACGAAGAATCCGAGTTGAAGGGCTTTTCGTACTCCTTGAACTTCTGCTGTGAGATCAGCGTGTCGAGCTGGTCCTTGTAGACCTCATAGTTGACCTGCTGGTCCGGCGAGAGGCTCTTTTCCGGGATTGCATCCAGGGCGCGGCGCACCTCCTGCCAATAGGCGAGCCGGCGGGCCTGGGTGGCGGCGTCGACCCTCGGCAGGCGGTCGGCGATCGGGGCGTCGGCCCGGTCCTTCCCGGGGAACTCGTTCTCCCGCCACGCCCACTCGCGCTTGTAGAGCGCCTCGAAGCGCGCATCCGCGGCCGTGACCGCAGCGGGCGGCGGCGGAGCTTGCGCGAACGCCGGAGCCGCCGTGGCCAGGACGAACGCTATGAGAGGCCACACGCGCATGCCGAAATTCCCCCGAGAGAACCAATCTCCGCCGACTTCATCCAAAGCGGCGAGTCCGTCAAATGCCCGGGGCGCCGGAGTCAACCCGTTGAACCATCCCGCCGCCGCGAAGCGGAGACCTTCAGGTGGCCGCGACGGCGCATGGTCACCCCTGGCCGACCGCGGCCCGCCACAGCTTAGCCCGCTTCAGCCGGTGTTCCGCAAGCCCGCGGCGATGCCGTTGATCGTCAGGTGGATGCCTTCCTTGACAGCCTCGTCCTCGTCGCCCCGCCGACGCCGCCGGATCAGCTCGATCTGCAGATGGTTCAGGGGATCGATGTAGGGCAGGCGCGAGCGGATGGCGGCGGCCAGGTCCGGGTGCCTGTCGAGCAGGGCCGCCTGGC
>Ga0207660_10003718_pt1 | contig 9941 bp, 13 predicted proteins | sample KBSC73BmetaG_FD_184335 | JGI IMG/M metagenome (GOLD analysis project Ga0207660, IMG submission 184335) | Corn rhizosphere microbial communities from Kellogg Biological Station, Michigan, USA - KBS C7-3B metaG (SPAdes) (version 2) | ecosystem: Host-associated > Plants > Roots > Rhizosphere ... | reverse complement strand
CGTGAGCCGCCCGTCCGAGCGCGACTGGACGAACCCCGTGATAAGTGCCTTTGCGCCGCGGTCACGCCACTTGGGGAAGCTCGGCGCAGTCACCTCGGGATAGGAATAATAATCCTTCCGGTCGGGGGTCAGCGGCATCACTTCGGCGGTCTGTCCGAGGTCGGTTTCGATGAGCTGCGTCGCCTGCCAGGCGAGCGCGAGCATCTCGTTGCCCTTGTTGCCCGTGTCGGGAGAAGTCAGCGGCGGGATGGCGATCACGGTCGCTGCCGGCGCGCCAGGCTGCTGCGCCTGCGCGCCGCTGCCGACGAACGCCGCCGCGACGGCGGCGAGAATTATGGTTCGAATGCTGCTCATTGCTCCTGCGCGACGATTTGCCCGAATTCCTCGACCCACTCTTGCGGCTGGCGCCGCGGCCTGCCCTCCCGGTCCAGAAACGCGGCTGTGACTGATGCGTCGGCCAACAGTTCCGGTCCACGCATGACTCGCTGATGAATATGGACGGAGGATGCGCGGACTCGTTGGACGGTACTGATGATCCGAAGGTCGTCGCCGAGCCGCGCCGGGCGACGGTAATGGATGTCGACGTGCGCCACATAATAAGCGCTGCCGTCGCCGCGGAGCATCGCATTCTGGTCGACCCCGACGGCGCGGATCATGTCGGAGCGGGCGCGCTCCATGAATTTCAGATAGTTCGCATAATAGACCACGCCCGCCGCATCGGTGTCCTCGAAATAGACCGTCAGCGCGAAATGGTGCTCGCGGCCGACGAAGCCGCCACGATAGGGCGTGTCGAGCGATGGAGAAGCCATTGCCTCGCCTCTACCCAGTGCGGACTCGTGGCTGCAACCCCGCTTGACTCCGATGTAACTCATAGGTTACATGTCACCTACAGGTTACACGGAGACCTCACATGACCGCCGTCGATATTGCCGAGCGCAAGGCTCGCTTCCGCGCTTTCGGATTCCTCTTTCTCGCCGCGCTCACCTGCGCGGTCATGGTGCTGGTGAGGAGCGGGCGCGGCACCGACTTCACCCAGGGGCTGTGGCTCGGCCTGCTGCTCGGCTGCGCGCTCAACCTCCTCCCGATCAAGCGCTGGCTGCGGCCGAACAGCGACGTGGTGCGGCTGCTCGACGACGAGGGGACCCGCGCCAACCGGCAGCTGAGCTGCACCATCGGCTTCTGGGCGGCGGTCGTGGTAGCGCTCGCCTTCCAGCTCGCCTCGCACTTCAACGCCGCCATCGGCGCCGAGGAGGTCGGGCAATATGTCGCGACCGCGGGGATCGTGTCCGCAATGCTCGCCTTCGCGATCCTCGAGCTTCGCGCCGCGCGGTGACCGAGCGGCTCGCCAACCGGATCAAGAGCGAACGCGAGAAAGCCGCCTTGACCCAGGCCGCGCTCGCTGAGCTGGTCGGGGTCAGCCGCAAGACCATCAACACGGTCGAGAACGGCGTCTTCACGCCCTCGGCGACGCTGGCGATCAAGCTCGCTCAAGCCCTCAGCGTCCCGGTCGAGGAGCTGTTCTGGATCGAGCGCTGATCGCGCCGACTTCGCGGACGAGGTCACCCTCGGCCTCGGCCATGTCGGCAATGTGCATGCCCCAACCGGGCAGGAACATCCCGAACACCGCGACCTCGCCGCCGACATGGTCGGTCCATTTGTCGCCCGGCGCGTGGTTGGTGCGGATCGAAAGATAGCCGCGAGGACCATCATTGACGCACCGTGCCGAAACCAGCCCGTGAGTCTCGGTGTAGGGAGTTGCGGGCTGCCCCTGGCTCGACCATACGATCGGCCCGCCCGGGATGGGAAGGCTCGAGCGTGTGAACCAGACGCTGTCGAGCTTTACCCAGTCGCTCGAGCCGGGCAGCGCTGGATTGACGCAGCCGACGGTCATCCCCGGCTGGTCGGCGTAGCCGAACATCGCGCCGTCCGGCGGCTGGTTTTTCTCGCGAAAGCTGCTCCACGCCATCACGCATCCGGTCTCGCCGGGTCGGCTGCACAGCGGCGTCTTCTTGAACGTCCCGCCGACGAGCTTCCCCTGCGGCACCAGCACATTGTAACCCGGAATGATCGCGAGCTTCATTCGCATGGCGAGCGCGGGATCCCTCTCGATCTCGCGCGCGATCAGCTGCTGGAGCATGAGGCTGCCCTGGCTGTGGCCGATGAGGACGAACGGGCGGCCGCCGTTGCGGGTGGCGATGTAATTGCGCCAGGCGGCGAGCACGTCGCCGTAAGCGAGCGCCGCGGCCGTCGTGATATCGGCGCCGGCCGAATAAGCGGCGACCGCGGTCAGCGTCATCTGCCGGTAGATCGGCGCAAAAGTCCGGCACACGGAAGCGAAGCGGGCGAATTGCGTCTCCGTCGTCAGCTTCTCTTCGCGGCCGGCGATCATGTCGCTGTTCATGCCGGAATCACTGGAGACGGTCGGGTAGACGTAGAAGCAGTCGAGCGGCGGGTCCTTCGCGGGGCTCGAGGAGTCGACCGGGCCATAGCCGTTCGGCGTAAGCGCGGTTGTCGGGAGCGAAGTCGCGCAGGAGTCGTTGCGCCCGGGTAGGCACAGCCAGCTCGAATCCCTGGAATAATCGGGCGCACCCGAGGCGGCGTTCGGCTGGGCGGCGAGCGACACGGGCAAGACCAGCGCGGCTGCCAAAATCAAAAAACGCATTATTTCGAAGACGCTCCGCTTTCGAACAATCCGGCCTGGCTACCCTGCGGCGTCGGCAACCCGAGATGGGCGTAGCCGCGGCCGTTGAGGCATCGCCCTCGTGCCGTGCGGGCGATGAGGCCGAGCTGAATGAGGAAAGGCTCGATCACGTCCTCGATCGTGTCGCGCGGCTCGGAAAGGCCGGCGGCGAGCGTCTCCACGCCCACGGGTCCGCCGCCGTAGAGGTCGGCGATCATGGTGAGATAGCGGCGATCCATCGCGTCGAGCCCGAGCGCGTCGATCTCGAGCCGCGACAGCGCCGCGTCGGCGACCTTTGCATCGATCGTGTCCGAACCCGACGCATGCGCGAAATCGCGCACCCGCCGGAGCAGCCGCCCAGCGATCCGCGGCGTGCCCCGCGAACGGCGCGCGATTTCGTGCGCGCCATCATCCGTGAGATCGACATTGAGCAGGCGTGCGGCGCGGCGGACCACCTGTTCCAGCTCCTCGACGGTGTAGAAGTTGAGCCGCACCGGAATCCCGAACCGGTCGCGGAGCGGTGTCGTCAGAAGCCCCTGCCGGGTCGTCGCGCCGATCAGGGTGAAGCGCGGAAGTTCGATCCGCACCGAGCGCGCCGACGGCCCTTCGCCGATCATCAGGTCGAGCGCGCGGTCCTCCATCGCGGGATAGAGCACCTCCTCAACCGCGGGATTGAGGCGATGGATCTCGTCGATGAACAGGACGTCGCCGTCCTCGAGATTGGTGAGCAGCGCCGCGAGGTCGCCCGACTTGGCGATCACGGGGCCCGACGTCGCGCGGAAGCCGACGCCCATCTCCCGCGCGAGGATTCCGGCGAGGGTCGTCTTGCCGAGGCCCGGCGGGCCGTGGAGCAGCACATGATCGAGCGCCTCCCCGCGGCTCTTGGCGGCGTGGACGAACACGCGGAGGTTCTCGCGCGCCGCCTGCTGGCCGATGAACTCGTCGAGGCTCTTCGGGCGAAGGGCGGCGTCGGCGTCTTCCGACGTGCGCTCGGGAGTCGTGATTCGGGCTGGGTCAGTCGCCATGGGAGCCGCGAATGTTGCCAAAGTTGAGAGTTCTACGCGCGCGCGCGCGAGTCAGCGCGTGCCGCACGGGTTGCCGAATGCTCGAAATTGTTCGCAGTCCCGCCACAGCGGCAATGATGCACAATCCCGCCGCTGTAGGACAGCGCTTTCAATCGTGCTCGATGCCGTTTCCGGCGATCTCGACCCAGTCGTGCTTGCGGCTTTCCCAGACGGAGAATGCCGGGGTCAGGAAGAATGGATCGTCGAACGCGCCGAGCGGGATGGCGATGAGGTCGTTGAACTTGTCGTCGAACTTTCCGTCGATCTCGTAATAAACGTCCGACCCGCACTCGGGGCAGAAGTGGAACGTCGCCCGGTTTCCGCTGTCGGCGACCTTGACGAAGGTGTTCGACTCGCCGTCGATTTGCACCTGCGCCGACGGCCAGCGCGCCTGCACCGCGAACGCGCTGCCCGACCGCTTCTTGCAGTTGAGGCAATGGCAGATGGACACGCGGACTGGGTCGCCCGTCACAGTCACCCTGAGATGGCCGCAGCGGCAGGAGGCGGTTCGAGATGTCACTTCGCCGCCTTTCTCAGCGCGAGCCGAACGAGCGCGTCCAGCGTGGCGTCGGCGCCGAGCTCGTCCTGCGCGGCGTTGACGGCGGCGCTGGCGTCGGCGGGTTTGAAGCCGAGGTTGGCGAGAGCGGAGAGGGCGTCGGCGGCGGCTCCGGCGCGCGGCGCGGGCGCGGCTCCGCCGATGCCCGTCACGCCGAGCTTGCCCTGGAGCTCGTTGGCGATGCGCGCGGCGAGCTTGGGGCCGACGCCGTTGGCGCGGCCGATCATCGCCTTGTCCTCGTGCGCGACGGCTCGGGCGAGCTCGTCAGGCGAAAGCGCGGAGAGGATCGCGAGCGCGAGCCGGCCGCCGACGCCCTGGATGCTGGTCAGCGCACGAAAGGAGTCGCGCTCTTCGGCCGAGCCGAATCCGAACAAGGTCCAGGCGTCCTCGCGCACCTGGAGCTCGGTGAGGATCATCAGGCTGCCGCCGACCGGCCCGAGCGCGTCGAGCGAGCGCGCGCTCATGTGCACCAGGTAACCGACTCCGCCCGCTAGGATCACGGCGCTGTCGGCGGTGGTTTCAGCAAGAATTCCGGAAAGGCGGGCGATCATCGACGCAAGGCTTAAGCGATGCGGCGGCTCGTCGCCAGATGATGCGCATGGGTGATTGCAACCGCGAGTGCGTCGGCGGCGTCGGGGCCGGCGATCTTCGCGCCCGGGAGCAGCCGCGAAACCATCGCGTGAACTTGCGCCTTTTCCGCGCCGCCGGTGCCAACGACCGCTTTCTTGATCAAGGTCGGCGAATATTCGCCGACATCAATGCCTGCCCGCGCGGCGCACATCAGCACCACCCCGCGCGCTTGGCCGAGCTTGAGCGTCGACTGCGGGTTCTTGTTCACGAACACTTCCTCGGCCGCCGCCCCGTCGGGATGCTGCTCGGCGATCAGCGCTTCCAGCTGGTCTGCGAGCGCGGCCAGACGCTTCGGGAGCAGCGCGGACGTGTCGGTCTTGATCTGCCCGTTGGCAATGTGGCGGAGGCGGTTGCCGTCGGCTTCGATGATCGCCCAGCCCGTGGTGCCCAGGCCGGGATCGAGGCCGAGAATCCTCAGGCCAGTTTCTCCAGCTCTTCCTCGGGGACGTCGTAATTGCCCCAGACGGTCTGGACGTCGTCGTCCTCGTCGAGCGCGTCGATCAGGTTCATCAGCTGCTGCGCCTGGTCGCCGCGGACCTCGACTTCGGTCGAGGGCTTCCACGCGAGCTTGGTGCTTTCCGCCTCGCCGAGCATCGGCTCGAGCGCTCGGGCGACCTCGTGAAGGCTGTCGATCGTGGTCCAGATGCGGTGGCCGTCATCGTCGCTCTCGACATCCTCCGCGCCGGCCTCGATCGCCGCTTCGAGCACCTTGTCGGAATCGCCGGCGCTGCCCGGATATTCGATCAGGCCGAGCCGCTCGAAGCCGTGGCTCACGCTCCCGCTCGCGCCGAGGTTGCCGCCGTTCTTCGAAAAGATCGTGCGGACGTTTGTCGCGGTGCGGTTGCGGTTGTCGGTCAGCGCCTCGACGATGATCGCGACTCCGCCGGGGCCGAAGCCTTCGTAGCGGATCTCCTCGTAATTCTCCGCGTCGCCGCCCGAGGCCTTGTCGATCGAGCGCTGGATATTGTCCTTGGGCATCGACTGGGCGCGCGCGGCGATGATGGCGGCGCGCAGCCGCGCGTTCGCGTCGGGATCGGGCAGGCCCATCTTCGCCGCGACCGTGATTTCGCGGCTGAGCTTCGAGAAGAGGGCCGAGCGCTTCTTATCCTGCGCCCCCTTCCGGTACATGATGTTCTTGAATTTGCTGTGGCCAGCCATTTCGTCCCCGCAGTTTCACATGCCCTCCCCAAGCCCCTCCCGCAAGCGGAAGGGGAGAGCCTCAGGCCAGCCCAAGCGCCTGGCGATAGGTCTCCAGGATCGCGTCCTGCTCCTGGCGCGTGTGCGTTTCCATTTTCCTGAGGCGAACGATCATGCGCATGATCTTGGGATCGTAGCCGTTGGCCTTGGCCTCGGCATAGACGTCGCGGACGTCGTCGGCGATTCCCTTCTTTTCTTCTTCGAGGCGCTCGATCCGCTCAATGAATAGCCGCAGCTGATCGGCCGCGACGGTACCCTCCGCCATGCTTCATAAACTCCGGTCTTGACGTTGAGCCCGCGGCTCTAGCGGGTTGAACGGTCATATCAAGCGGCTAAGGCGTGTGTCGTGACGGAGACTCTCGCCCCCCGGATGCGCAAGGTGAAGATCCTTGCGACGCTCGGCCCCGCGTCGAGCGACGCGAAGATGATCCGCAGGCTCATGCTTGCCGGCGCCGACGCGTTCCGGATCAACATGAGCCACGGCGACCAGAAGACGAAGGCCAAGCTGGTCGAGCATATCCGCGCGCTCGAAAAGGAATTCCACCGCCCGACGACGATTCTCTTCGACCTGCAGGGACCCAAGCTGCGCGTCGGCCATTTCGAGGGCGGGCGAACCGTGCTCGAAAAAGGCGCGCGGTTCATCTTGGACCGGGACGAGAGGGCCGGCGACAGCAGGCGCGTCCAGCTGCCGCACGCCGAGCTGTTCGAATCGGTCAAGGCGGGCACGAAGATCCTGATCGACGACGGCAAGGTGCGCCTCAACGTGCTCGAGGCTGACGGCGACCAGATCGTCAGCGAAGTGAAGGTCGGCGGAACGGTGTCGGACAACAAGGGCGTCAACGTGCCCGACGTCGTCGTGCCGATCCCGGCGCTCACCGACAAGGACCGCGACGACTTGCAGTTCGCGCTGGAGCAAAGGACGGACTGGATTGCATTGTCGTTCGTGCAGCGGCCCGAGGACGTCGCCGAGGCGCGCTCGCTGATCGGCGATCGCGCCGCGCTGCTGGCCAAGATCGAGAAGCCCGCGGCGATCGACCGCCTCAACGACATCATCGCGCTCGCCGATGCGGTGATGGTCGCGCGCGGCGATCTCGGAGTCGAGCTCCCGCCCGAACAGGTGCCGCCGCTCCAGAACCGTATCGTCGCCTGCGCCCGGCAGTTCGGAAAGCCGGTCGTGGTTGCGACCCAGATGCTCGAATCGATGGTGACATCGCCGACTCCGACGCGCGCCGAAGTCAGCGACGTCGCGACCGCGATCTATGACGGCGCCGACGCGGTGATGCTTTCGGCGGAAAGCGCGGCCGGCCAATATCCGTGCGAAGCGGTCCAGATGATGGACCGGATCGCGCAGAGCGCAGAACGCGATCCATCCTACCAGGCGCGGGTCCACTTCACGCACACGCGGCTCGAGCCGACCACCGCCGACGCGCTGTCGGCCTCCGCGCGCCAGATCGCGCAGACGGTCTCGGCTACCGCGATGGTCTGCTACACCAGCTCGGGCGCGACGGCGCGGCGCATCGCGCGCGAACGGCCGCCGGTGCCGCTGCTGGCGATGAGCCCGTCGCAGCATACGGCGCGCAGGATGGGGCTGTTGTGGGGAGTCCACGCGGTCCACTCGCGCGACGTTGGGAGCTTCGAGGAGATGGTGGAGAAGGGCAAGCGCATGGCCCTCCGCCACCAGATCGCCAAGGGCGGGGATCGAATCGTGCTGATGGCCGGAATTCCGTTCGGCACGGCGGGATCGACCAATGTGCTGCACGTGGTGCGGCTGATCGGCGACGAGCTCGAGCGCTACCAGGCGAGCAAGGCGTCAGCGGGGCAGTAGCGCGGGGATTTCGTCCGCGATCTCGCGGGCGAGGAAGCCGATCGGTCCGATGCGCTCGGCGAGACGAGCGCCGGCCTCGCCATGCAGCCAAACCGACCAAAGCAACGCATCGAGCGGCTCCGCCCCGCGCGCGAGCAGGCCGCCGACGATCCCTGCGAGCACGTCGCCGCTGCCCGAGACTCCAAGGCCCGGCGCTCCGCCGTCGTAGGTCCAGCATTGGCCGTCCGGCGTCACGACATGGCTGGTCACGCCTTTGACGAGCACGACCGAGCGGTAGAGCCCGGCCGCGCGGATGCCGCAGCCGATCGGGTCGTCGTCGACATGCCCCGGATCGCAGTCGAGCAGCGACGCAAGCTCCTTCGCGTTCGGAAGCAGTACCGGCAATGTCGACCGGTCGAGCGCGCGTTCGTGCAGCGGTTCGAGGGTCTCCAGAAGCGCAACGTCGAGCGCGAGCGCTGCGTGGCTTTCGAGCAAAACGTCGGCGAGGCGCTTGCACATGGCCGATTGCTTCACGCCGGGGCCCGCAACGACCGCGTCCACCTCGCGCGCCGCTTCGGCGATCGGCTCGACGGCGCCGCCCGCGAAGCCGCCGTCGTCCGCCTCCGGCAGTCCCGACACCATTGCTTCGGGCATTGCCACGGCAATCGGCATCGCTGCGCTTTCGACCGTCGCAATCCGCAGCTTCCCCGCGCCCGCGCGCATCGCCGCCGTCGCGGCGAGCAGCGCCGCGCCGGGCACGTCGCGGCTTCCGGCAACGACCAGGATCCGGCCCTTGCTCTCCTTGTCGCCGTCGAGCACCGGTGGCAGCGGGTGCTGCTCGAGCGCGGCGGAATCGAGCTTCATCGAGTCCCCGTGACCGCGTCCGGAGCCGAGGTCTTTGGCGCGCCTTCGGCTTCGAGCGGCGCGCCATAGTTCCACAGGCTGAGCTCGGGGACGCATAGGCCCTTCGGGTCCGGTTCGAAGTCGTAAGCGGCGATTCCGCAGTTCAGAACCTCCGCCTGCTTGTCGATATCGAGGATCGCGGCCTCGTCGAGCTCCTCGAGGATGTAGCGGAAGCACAGCACGACGACCTGGTGGCACACGACCAGCAAGCGCCGGTCGCAATAATGAAGGTTGATCGTGTTGAGCATCGAGCGAAGGCGCAGGATCACGTCGGCCCAGCTCTCCCCGCCCGGCGGCCGGTGATAGAATTTGCCGAGCCTCCGGCGGTGCGCGGCTTCCTCGGGAAAGCGGTGGCGGATCCCAGCCGTGGTGAGCCGGTCGAAAATACCGAACTCGCGCTCGCGGAGGCGCTCGTCGACGATGGTGTGCGCGGGACCCTTGGCGAGCGCCCCTTCGCGGCAGATGATCTCCGCGGTCTGCTTTGCGCGTACGTAGGGCGAAGAGAGGATGATCTCCGGCCGTTCGTCCTCGGGAAGCGCCGCGAACCAGCGCCCCGCCGCCTCGGCCTGCTTTCGTCCGAGGTCCGACAGCGGCACGTCGACGTCGCGCAGGTCGATGTCGATTTCGTGCGCGCCCGCCTCGTCGGCGGCGTCCCGCGCGATATTCCCCTGACTCTGGCCGTGCCGCACCAGCCACAGCCGTGCGGGCCAGTTCTGCCGTGTCGTGCTCATCTCGATGCGGCACAAAGCATCAGCGGCGGGATTGTGCCCGCGACGGCAGCCTATTCAGCCGCCACCGCCGTCGCCGGCAATTCCCCCAGGCATTTCCTCCGCTCGTCGATGCGGCGGAAGGTCGCGAGCGCCTGGCCGACGATCTGGTCCATATTGTAATAGCGGTAGGTCGCGAGCCGGCCGACGAAGGTGACCCCTTCGGTCGCATCGGCCAGCGCCTCGTAGCGCTTGTAGAGAGCCTGGTTCTCCGCGCGCGGGATCGGATAATAGGGGTCGCCCTCGGCCGACGGATATTCGTAGGTGATCGTCGTCACCGCCGAATCCTGCCCCGTCAGGTGCTTGTACTCGCTGATCCGCGTGTAGGGCACGTCGGGCG
>Ga0207660_10003712_pt1 | contig 9946 bp, 9 predicted proteins | sample KBSC73BmetaG_FD_184335 | JGI IMG/M metagenome (GOLD analysis project Ga0207660, IMG submission 184335) | Corn rhizosphere microbial communities from Kellogg Biological Station, Michigan, USA - KBS C7-3B metaG (SPAdes) (version 2) | ecosystem: Host-associated > Plants > Roots > Rhizosphere ... | reverse complement strand
GGCTAGCCTTGGCTAGCCTTGATCTGAAGCAAGGCAAAATTCTGAAATTCGGTATCTCTGGTGGGGGGCATAGGAGCTAATGTATTGCGTCTCTTGGTCTATGTTTTCCTGGCTGTAACGGTTCTGGTTGGCGTTGCTTTCGCTCAGCCGCCGGCCATGCCGGTTCCGGCCACTTCTCTGGAATCCTCGGCGGCCGCCATACAAGACGCGCTTGCGCGTCCCAGCGCCCCCCTGAGCGCTTATCGTCTCAATCTTGGTAATCTGCGCCGCTTCTATGCCGAGCGGAACCTGGTACCCGCTTGGCATGGCGGCGTGCAGCAGGATCGTGATGCGGCGGTCGCGCTGGCGGCGCTGGAAGGCGCTGGCGCAGACGGGCTGGATCCGGCCGCTTATCATATCGCTGCAATTCGGTTGCGGCAGTCTTTGAACGCGCCCGCTGCGATGGCGGAGGCTGATCTTCTGCTTACCGCCGGCGTCCTCAACTATATGCACGACCTGCGCGCGGGGCGGATCGCGCCATCGCAAATCGAGAACGATGTCGAACTTCCCGTTACCTGGTTCGATTCGATTTCGTCTCTTTCCAGTGCATTGACCTCCGGAACGTTGCAGCAAACCTTGATGTCGCTGCAACCGCCGCATCAAGAATATGAAAATCTGAAAGCGGGACTTGCCCGCTATCGTGCGATCGAAGGCGAAGGCGGCTGGCCGCAACTCTCGGCCATACCGCAGGAGGGCGATGAAGCAGCCCTTGCGCCTTTGTGGCAGCGTCTCGCCGTCGAAGATCGGAGCTTGAATGGCGAAGCGGATATCCCCACCGCGCTCCGTGAGGCGATAACGCGTTATCAATCGCGGAATGGACTGGAAGAAACGGGAGTGGTGGGCAAGGAAACGCTCGCCGCGCTCAATATCTCCGTGCGCCAACGAATTGACCAGATCGTCGCCAATATGGAGCGCTGGCGTTGGCTGCCACCATTTCCCCAGAAGTATATTGAGGTGAACACTGCAGATGCGACCTTGAAGGTCGTCGATAACGGCAAGATCGTTCTCACCTCCAGGATCATCGCGGGCAAGCCTGCGACACCCACGCCGATATTCGCCGCACAAGTGGTCGCGCTTACGGTCAATCCCTATTGGAACATTCCGGCCACGATCGCGCGCAAAGAAATCCTTCCGAAGGAGCGGCGCCATCCTGGCTATATGGCGCGCCAGCATATCTTCACCGCAGGGGATGGCACGCTGAAGCAACAACCCGGCACCGACAATGCGCTCGGCTTTCTCAAGCTCGAAATGCCGAACCGGTTCAACTCTTACTTGCACGACACGCCGGCGCGCGGCCTGTTCGCGCGCAATGACCGGCATTTCAGCCACGGATGCATGCGCGTACAGCAGATCGCGCCGCTGGCGTCCTATGTGCTGACCGGCGACACCGCTGCGGCCAAAGATAAGCTTGCTGCGCTTATCGCCACTGGCGTCAATCAGCGGATTTCACTTGACAAGACCGTGCCTGTTTATGTGCTCTATTGGACAGCGATCGCCGATCAGGACGGCGCCGTCGGTTTCAGGCCCGATATCTATGGGCGCGACGGCCGGTTGCTTGCCGCTTTAGCGGGGCATCTGTTTGGCCGTGTATCGCTGAACGTGAATTGCCAGGCCGTTTCGGCTGGATAGTTCGCGAATTTCTATAATCGTATGGCCCACGACGCACGCATAAGCGTGCGCCGCAAACCGTGAGCGTTTGTATGAAACCTCTTAAGAGGCGCTGCGTATTGCGCCTGGCCGGCGCTGCGTTTTTTGCTGGCGTCGCGAGTCCGGCTCTGGCGAAACCTGGACAGACGAATATCCGGTCGCTGGCGCTGAACAATCTGCATACTGGCGAAAGCAGAAGCTTCGACTATTGGGTCGAAGGTGCCTATGTGCCGGATGCTCTGACGGCCGCCAACCATCTGCTGCGCGACTATCGCAACAATGAAGTCCACACCATCGAGCCAAAGCTTCTGGATCTTGTATGTCTTCTGCAGCGGCAGATGGGGAGCGCATCAGAGGTCCAAGTGATCTCTGGCTACCGCTCACCCGCGACCAATGCCGCCATGCACGAGCAGAGTACCGGAGTGGCCGCGCACAGCCTTCACATGAGCGGCATGGCCATGGACATACGGCTTGCGAATGTCCCGCTCGACCGGCTGCACAACGCCGCCCTCGCGCTTCAGGCTGGGGGTGTCGGATACTACCCGTCGCAGGATTTCGTCCATGTGGATGTGGGACGGGTCCGGCGCTGGTAATACCCGTGGTTGATCTCAAGCAATGATGAACCCGCCGTTCCAGGTTCTGCTGTAAATATGGGATTTGTTGCAAAAGTCTGCGGCGTCCTCGCGATGTTGCCCATTCTGATGGGTGAGGCGCGGGCCGAACGCCACTTCTATTATGGTGCCGATTGCGCGCTCGAAAACACCTCTAACGCGGAGGTGGTGGCCGCATTGGATGGCATTGTTTTGGAAGGTCGTTCGGGCGCGGTCATCGCCAGGGACCTCGTCTGTGCGGATCGTCCGCCCGCTTTTCATGCGCTGGCCCTGGCGTTCCGCAGATCCATCGGCAATCCCTATGCGTGGTCGAACGGTACCAGTCGGGGGCTCATCCGCGCGACTTGGGAATTTCGCGATCGCGGCCTGCGCTGCCGCGATTTTGCGCTGGACCACACCGTCAACGGTCATCGATATCTGCGGCAGGGCACCGCTTGCCTCGAGCCGGACGGCAACTGGCACCTGCACTGACGCATTGTGTCCCAAGGGATTGCCAGATCGCGGCATTTTACGGCGGTACACATGCCCATCCAGAGCGCCGGCATTCTTCTTTTTCGACACCGTAAAGGCGGGCCGGAGGTGTTCCTCATCCACCCGGGCGGCCCTTATTGGGCCAAGAAGGATGAAGGCGCCTGGTCGATCCCCAAAGGCATCGCCGATCCCGATGAAAATGTCCTTCTGGCGGCGCGGCGGGAATTTCGGGAGGAGACAGGTTTCGACGTCGATGGCGATTTCCATGCGCTCGGGACATTTCGCCAGCCGGGCGGAAAGCGCCTCAGTGTCTGGGCATTGGAAGGAGATTGCGATCCCTCACAGTTGAACTCGAACATTTTCCAGATGATGTGGCCGCCGAAGTCGGGAAGGATGCAGAGCTTTCCCGAAGCCGATCGCGGAAGATGGTTCGCGCGGTCGGAAGCGGAAGTGAAGATTGTGAAGGGGCAGAGGCCCATATTGGGCATATTTTTCAAAGCACAGGAGGACCGCTTTCATCAGGGGGCTTGATATGAATCAGCGAGGTTGATCGATGCGGCGCTAGCATTGCGACCTCGATCATCGTTCTCCTTAGCGCAAGGCGACCACGCGGCTCCTTGAGGCATACTGCTTATCGCGGCGGGGAAAAGGCCATGGACCAGGATGAGGTCATCGCATTTCTTTCCGACCCGGCGAGCTACCGTCTTTCCGGCGGCGCGATCGAGCGCCATGAGACCCACGGAGCGATCGTCTTTTTGGCCGCCGACTTCGCCTACAAGCTGAAACGCGCCGTTCGATTTCCCTATATGGATTATTCAACGCCGGACCGAAGGCACGCGGCCTGCGAGGCGGAGCTCACCGTCAACAGACGGACGGCGCCATCGCTATATCTGGATGTCCGCGCCATCGTTTGCGGCGTCGATGGAAAACTCCACTTCGGCGCAAGCCGTGATCCCGGTGCGGTGGACTGGATTGTGGTGATGAAGCGGTTTCCACAGTCTGCGCTGCTGGAGCAGATGCGAAGACGTGGGGCATTGGACGATGCCGTCATGCGCCGGCTCGCGGAGGCCGTTGCGGAATTTCACGCAAAGGCGGAAACGACACAGAAGTTCGGCGGAGCGGCGGGCATCGCGGAGGTCGTCGAAGGGAATGTCCAGGTTCTGACATCGTTTGAAGGCAAGCCGTTTGCGCGCGAGCGAATTGCCGCCTATGCGGCCGCCTCGCGAGAGGCGGTGAAGGCTATGACGGCGCGGCTCGACGCGCGGCGCGATTGCGGATTTGTGCGGCATTGCCATGGCGATCTGCATCTCAACAATATCTGCATGATGAACGGAGAGCCGCTTCTGTTCGACGCCATCGAATTTAGCGAAACATTTTCCCACATCGACGTCTTCTACGATCTTGCTTTTCTGCTGATGGATCTCGAACACGCGGCGGAGCGGCGGTTCGCGAATGTTTTGCTGAACAGGTATCTGGAGCGCACCGGCGATTTCGGCGGTCTGGCGCTGTTGCCGCTGCTTCTGTCCTGTCGCGCGGCGGTGCGCGCGCATGTGAAGGCGGCGCAAGCGAATGGTACACAGGATATCGAAAAGGAAGCATTGTCCTATCTGGAGGATGCGATCCGCTTCCTTGTTCCGGTAAAACCGCAACTTGTCGTATTGGGCGGCATTTCAGGGACAGGAAAATCCACGCTGGGCCGCGCACTGGCGCCGATGCTCGGCGCGGCACCTGGCGCGATCATTCTGCGCAGCGATGTTTTGCGAAAGTCGCTTTGGGGTACCCCGGAGAACGTGATGCTGCCGGAAGCAGCCTATGCCGTGGATAGCACGGGGAAGGTCTATGATCTGCTGTCCTCGCACACGGATGAAATCCTCGCGGCAGGCCATGGCGTGATCGCGGACGCCGTCTATGGCACCGACGCGGAGCGGGAAGGGATCGCCGCTGTCGCGCATCGGGCGTGCGTTCCGTTTCATCCGATCTGGCTCGATGCGCCTCTGGCGATACTGGAGCAACGCGTGGCCGCGCGCAGGAATGATGTGTCGGATGCGACGGTCGATGTTCTCCATAAACAGCGCGCTGAAACCACTCTCCCGATAGGATGGTTCATGGTCGATGCCGGGGGATCGCCCGAAGACACGCTTCGGCGTGCGTATGCCGTTCTTGCAATAGACAATCAGAGGATGACTGTTCATGCGCGCAATGATTTTGGATGAGGCGCGGACAACCCTTCGTCTGGACACAACCAAACACGTTCGCGAGCCCGGACCGCGCGAAGTGCTCCTGCGCGTGCATGCGTGCGGCGTTTGTCGGACGGACCTTCATATCGTGGATGGCGAGTTGACCGATCCCAAGCTCCCGCTGGTGCCGGGACACGAGATTGTTGCCACGGTGGAGGTTTGCGGCGCTGACGTTGAGACGCTGCAGCCGGGCATGCGCGTCGGTGTGCCGTGGCTGGGCTGGACATGCGGTGTCTGCGACTATTGCCGATCGGGCCGCGAAAATCTTTGCGATCGCGCGAAATTCACCGGATATCAGATCGACGGCGGTTACGCGGAATATACGACCGCCGATGAGCGCTTCTGTTTTCCAATTTCCGAACGTTTCTCCGATCAGGACGCTGCGCCGCTGATGTGTGCGGGGCTTATCGGCTATCGCGCGCTACGGTTTGCGGGCGATGCCAAACGTCTCGGTCTTTACGGCTTCGGCGCGGCTGCTCACATCGCGGCGCAGCTAGCGCGCCACCGCGGGCAAGAGGTATTTGCCTTCACCAAGCCCGGCGATGCTGCGGGACAGGCATTTGCGCGAAACCTTGGCGCCGGTTGGGCAGGCGGTTCCCATGTGGCGCCACCGGAGAAGCTGGATGCGGCTCTGATTTTTGCGCCGGTTGGCGCGCTTGTGCCGGCGGCACTTGCGGCGACCGGAAAGGGCGGTATCGTCGTGTGTGCCGGAATCCATATGAGCGATATTCCGGCGTTCCCTTACGCGATCCTTTGGGAGGAACGCATCATTCGCTCGGTGGCGAATCTGACGCGCGCGGATGGCGAGGAATTTCTCGCGGTTGCCGGCAAGGCGAATGTCCGGACAACGACAGTGCCGTTTGCGCTCGCAGACGCCAACATCGCATTGGACAAACTGCGCAGCGGGGATATCGAAGGCGCCGCCGTGCTCCTACCGTAGAATGAGCGAAGGACCGGCGGCGCAGGGGGTGTGCCGCCGGTCCAGGCGCCTCCATCACGCGGCCTTCACCGCGATCTTCTTCTCGGAAGCCTGCAGCTTGGCGGACTTCGGAAGCGTGACCGTCAGCACGCCATTCTTGAACGTGGCAGAGATCTTGTCGGGCTCGATACCTTCGGGAAGCCCAAAATAACGCTCGAAGGTGCCGTATTGGCGTTCGGAGAGGAAGTAATCCTTTTTCTTCTCCTCCTTCTGCTCTTCCTTGTGGCCACGGATGACAAGTCCGCCATTGGCGAGCGCCACCTCGACGTTCTTTTCGTCGATCCCGGGCAGTTCGGCGGTGATTTCGTATTCCTTGTCCTTTTCGGCGATGTCCGCCGCCGGCGCGCGCATGGACGTCATCACGCGACCGAAAGGCGCAAAATCGAAAGCGGAACTGGAGAACGGCGAGCGCCAGGAGATGTTATCGAACGCATCGAACAAGCGATCGACCTCATGACGCAGGGATTGGAGCGGACGCCAGCCATTTTCGGTGGGCACGTGGTTTTCGTTTTTAACAGGAAGCTTGTGAATAGCGTCTACCATTGTTGATCTCCATCGGTTGGACATCCGCCTCACGCGGTGGCCGAAGAAAACAACCTCCAAAGACGCGATCTTTGATGTCTGTCAAAAAAGGCGGGAATATCGCGCAAGAGCGGTGCGGGCACTTTTGACCTGGATCACATTGTTGCCTGCTCTGCAGCGCATTTTTTTGTGACGATGGATGTCACGGAAGGGGAGAAGCGAAGTCCGTCACGGGAACCGAACATGTGATTGTCGGTGGCTACAAGGCTGTTGAGAGAGGATAAGGTGGAACTCCTTGAAGCGATCTACCGGCGCCGCCGCGGTGATAGATGTGGAGCGCAGCGTGATATTCTTTTGGCGCGGACATTTGTTCGGAGATGACGACGTCTGCATCATCCAGCCCATGCACAGCTGAGGGTTTATGCCGAGCTATCCAGGTCTCACCGCAACTGAAGCCGCCAGCCTCCTAAAGACTTGCGGACCGAACGAATTGCCGAGCACGGAACGCCGCAATTTTGGACGGATTGTCTTCGACGTGGTCCGCCAGCCGATGTTTGCACTGCTGTTGAGCGCGGGCGTTGTCTATCTCCTCTTGGGTGAGCCGATAGACGCGGTCGTGCTCGCACTGTTCGCCACGCTCTCGGTTTCTATTGGAATTGCGCAGGAGACACGGAGCGAACGAGTTCTCGAAACGCTGCGGAGCCTCGCCAGTCCACGAGCCCTCGTCATTCGGGACGGAATACGTCAGCGTGTGCCCGGCCGCGAGGTAGTACCAGGCGATCTCATTATTCTGTCAGAAGGTGATCGTGTTCCGGCAGATGCTATATTGATTGAGGGGAATGATCTTCTCGCCGATGAGTCGTTGCTCACCGGCGAATCCGTCTCAGTCCGCAAGAAGCCGGCCGCAGCTGACATCCCTTGGGGCGCTCCCGGTGGCGATGACCTCCCTTTCGCATTTGCTGGAACGTTGATCGCGCGCGGCGCCGGGATTGCCCGCGTCGTCTTCACGGGACTCAAGTCCGAGATGGGTAAGATCGGCGCGGCGCTCCAGACAATCACGCTCGAGCAACCCCGGTTGAATGCGCAACTCAACTGGCTGGTTAGGGACATCGCGCTTCTCGCTGTTGCCGTGACCGGAATTACTATCGTTCTTTTCGGCATTATGCGCGGTTCATGGTTGCAGGCTGCGCTGGGCGGCATCGCCATCGGGATGTCGCTCCTGCCTGAAGAGATTCCGCTCGTTCTCGCCGTGTTTATGGCGATGGGAGCCTGGCGCATCTCGCAGGCGCGTGTGCTCACGCGCCGGGCCTCGGCTATCGAAGCTCTGGGCGCGGCGACTGTTCTTTGTACGGACAAGACCGGAACATTGACCGAGAACCGTATGCGTGTCGAGCTTGTCGTGGCGGATGGTGAGGTGTGGTCGCGCGAACAGGCGCAAGGCATGTCGGAGCGAATCGAAAACGTTTTGCATGCCGCACTTGCCGCAAGTGCGCCGTTGCCGACAGATCCGATGGATAAGGCGATTCACGAAGCTGCCGTGTTGAGTGAAACGCTGGCGCCGCAAGGTTTGGTCCAGAGTTTTGGGCTTCGGCCAGATTTGTTCGCAGTGACGAATGTGTGGCGCGCAGCGGATGGCATAACAATGTCCGCCTATGCCAAGGGAGCGCCCGAGGCGGTTGCCGACCTCTGCCACCTCGAGGAAGGTCGCCGCAGCAAGCTTCTCGGCGAGGTCAACGACTACGCCGCGAAAGGCATTCGTCTGCTTGGCGTTGCAGAAGCCAAAATCGCTGAAGACACCTGCCCCTATCCGGAATCGCAGCGCGACATTCCCTTCGACTATGTCGGTCTCGTAGGGTTCGCAGATCCTTTGCGCGCCACAGTTCCCGCCGCGGTCAAGGAATGCCGGTCAGCCGGCATTCGCGTCATTATGATCACCGGTGATTTTCCTGCGACCGCCCGGGCCATTGCCAGTCAGGCTGGGATTGACAGCAGCGGGGTGATTTCGGGGGATGAACTCGAGAGCTTGAGTGATGAGGAACTGTCGGAGAGGATAAGAGCCGTCTCCGTATTCGCTCGCATCCGTCCACAACAGAAGTTGCGTCTAGTTGAAGCGCTCAAACATGATGGTGAGATCGTTGCCATGACGGGGGACGGCGTGAACGACGCCCCCGCAATGAAAGCCGCGCACATTGGCGTCAGTATGGGCGGGCGAGGCACTGACGTCGCCCGCGAGGCAAGTTCTCTCGTGCTGCTCGACGATGACTTTGCATCCATCGTCACAACGATCCGCCTCGGCCGTCGCATCTACGACAATCTGCGCAAAGCTATTCAATATATCATTGCAGTCCATGTCCCCATTGCAGGCTTAGCAATCCTGCCGCTTCTATTTGGACTGCCGCTCATACTGCTGCCCATTCAAATTGCTCTGCTGGAAATGGTGATCGACCCGGCGTGTTCGGTTGTCTTCGAGTCAGAAGGCGAGGAACGTGACGTGATGCGCCGTCCGCCACGGCGGCCGGATGCGCCGGTTTTATCCAAAGCCGCCGTATTGTGGGCCTTGCTTCAAGGCTTGGCCGCACTCGCAATTGTCTCGATAGCGCTGTTTTTGGGCGTGCGTGTAGGGATGCCGGAGAACGATCTACGGGCATTTGTGTTCAGCGTCCTCGTCCTGATGAACATTGGGCTCATCGTCGTGAACAGATCCTTTCAGTCTTCGCTCTCCGACGCATTTTTAAGACCAAACGCGGCTCTCTGGGGCTTGGTCGGCATCGTCGTTGCCGTTCTAGCGACCGCACTTTACTGGCGTCCCGCCCAGTCACTATTTCATTTCGGGCCGTTGCACGTCGATGATCTTTCGGTCTGCTTAGGGGCCGGCATCGTTCTTATAGGATTACTGGAACTTGCAAAGAGAACAGTGCTGGAGCACCGGACCGATGCGTAATCAGCGACAGTTGCCAGAGAATGAGCGCGTTGTGAGACCTGTTACGATAGGCTTCGCCTTGCCACAAATTGCGTCCCAAATCGCATCGGTCTGTTTCATAGTCGAGTATGGGGACGGGGTTGCCATCGCTTCAGCTCAAGGCGCGACACAGTGAGTGATGAAAAGCTTTCTATGATTGAAATAAGCGTCAATGCGCCCGAGCAGCTGTTCAATAGTCTCGACCCTTTTCCATTTCGGGAGCGTGATCTCGACAAAGCGGCTGAGGAGTTCATTGTCGCATGGGCTCGTGAGTTGCCGGGTAGATCTGCCCTGAGAATTGTCGTTCACATTCCGCATGCAAACTTGGGCAGTTGGAACGCCGAAGAAATGCAGAGTGCATTCAGGAGTTATTTTTCCTATCGGGCCGACATGGTAGGGCGCGATCTCAGCGAACTGTTTCGCACGGGCCGAAGATCCCTTCAAATTGGACTAGCGGTTCTCCTCGCGAGTGTCGCCGTGA
>Ga0207660_10003711_pt1 | contig 9947 bp, 10 predicted proteins | sample KBSC73BmetaG_FD_184335 | JGI IMG/M metagenome (GOLD analysis project Ga0207660, IMG submission 184335) | Corn rhizosphere microbial communities from Kellogg Biological Station, Michigan, USA - KBS C7-3B metaG (SPAdes) (version 2) | ecosystem: Host-associated > Plants > Roots > Rhizosphere ... | reverse complement strand
GCTCTCCGAATAGCCGATCTCGCGCAGGATCTCGTCGGTGTGCTGGCCGGTCTCGGGCGTCGCCGCGGCCATGCTGGAGGGGGTGCGCGAGAGCTTCACCGCCTGGTTGACAACCTTGAAGCGCCCGAGCTTCGGATGCTCGACCTCGACGGCCGCGTGGAGGTGCTGCACCTGCGGATCGGCGAACACCTGGTCGACGTTGTAGATCGGGCCGCAGGGCACGCCCGCGGCGTTCAGCTTTTCCACCCATTCCTGGGACGAACGCGCTTTCAATGCCTGATTGAGAACCTCGTTCAACCGCGCACGGTTCTTCGCCCGGTTCTCCTGGCCCTTGAACTCGGGCGCTTCCAACAGATCCTTGCGCCCGATCGACTCGCAGAGGCGCGTCCACATGCCCTCGCCCGAGGCGGCGACGTTGATGTGGCCGTCGGCGGTGGTGTAGGCCGAGGTGGGCATGCTGGTCGGATGGTCGTTGCCGACCTGCGGCGGCACCTCGCCTTTCATGAGGTAGCGCGCGGCCTGGAAGTCGAGCAGCGCGATCCCGGACTGCAGGAGCGAGCTCTGAACCCACTGACCCTTGCCCGAGGCCTCGCGCTCGAGGAGCGCCGTCATGATGCCAAGAGCCGCGAACAGGCCCCCCGCGACGTCGGCGATCGCGGCGCCGGTGCGCATCGGTCCCTTGCCGGGCGCGCCGGTCACCGACATGAGCCCGCTCATGCCCTGCGCGATCTGGTCGAACCCCGGGCGCTCGCTGTAGGGGCCGTCCTGGCCGAATCCCGAGATGCTGGCCAGGATGATCCGCGGGTTGAGCTTCTCGAGCGACGCGTAGTCGACACCGAGGCGGTATTTGACGTCCGGACGGTAGTTTTCGACCACCACGTCGGCGGTCTTCACCAGGCGGGCGAAGACCTCGCGCGCCTCCGGCAGCTTAAGGTTGAGCGTCATCGCCCGCTTGTTGCGGTGCAGGTTCTGAAAGTCCGGGCCCTGCCGCGGGCCGCCCATCCCCTCGTTCGGGTCGACCCCGGGGGGCGACTCGATCTTGATCACGTCGGCCCCGAAATCGGCGAACTGCTTGACGCAGGTGGGCCCCGCGCGCACTCTGGAGAGGTCGAGGACCCGGAAACGGGCAAGCGCGGAAGAAGCAGAGATTTTGGCCATGGTGTGGCACGATTCTAAATCGGAGCCGCCCGGAATATGGCGCGGCACGGGGTGTTCCACTGCAAATCACGATCAACAAGGAGACTTTTCGATGAAAAAGGTTTTGCTCGTCGCGGCTGCGAGCCTGCTCGCGTCTTGCGCCACCTACCAGGACAATGCTCCGAGCTGGCTGCCCGGGAGCGGCGCGGTCAGCGTGAAGCTTAGCGGCGCCGAGGAGGTTCCCCCGGTCAACGTCGGGGGGTCCGGTAGCGGCACCATCCGGGTGAACTCCGACGGCGCGGTGAGCGGCAGCGTCACCACGACGGGCGTCGAAGGCACCATGGCGCACATCCACCAGGGCGCGAAGGGGCAGAACGGGCCGGTCATCGTTCCACTCACCAAGAGCGGCGACACCTATACCGTTCCCACCGGCGCCAAGCTGAACGATGCGCAGATGAAGGCGTTCAAGGATGGCGGCCTGTATGTGAACGTCCACACCGCGAAGAACAAGGGCGGCGAAGTCCGGGGCCAACTCACCCCGTAGAGTTGAAGCCGCTACTGCTTTACGCCGCGTTGCTGGCCCTTGCCGGCAACGCGGCGGCCCAATATCCCGATCGGCCGATCCGCCTGGTCGTTCCCCAGGCGGCCGGCAGCGCGACCGACAACGTCTCGCGCACGCTCGCGCCCGAGCTCAGCAAGCAGCTCGGGCAGAACGTCGTGGTCGACAACCGTCCCGGCGGCGCCCTCACCATCGGCATCGACATCGTGGCGAAGAGCGCGCCCGACGGCTACACCATCGGGCAGGGACCGGTCGGCGCCCTCGCCATTACGCGCCACATGGTGGCGAAGCTGCCCTACGACATCGAGCGCGACCTGCAGCCGGTCGCGCTCGTGACCACCGGCTACATGCTGCTCGCGGTTTCGCCGAAGACTCCGTTCCACTCGGTGAAGGAGCTGATCGATTACGCCAAGAAGAACCCGGGCAAGCTCTCCAACGCCTCGTCGAGCAACGGCTCGCCGGGACACGTGAGCGGCGAGCTGTTCAAGTACATGACGGGCACCGACATCGTCCACATTCCGTACAAGGGCGGCGCGCCGGCAATCGCAGACCTGATTGCGGGCAACGTCGAGCTCATGTTCGAAAGCACCAATTCGATCGCGCCGCACGTGCGCGCAGGGCGGGTGCGCGCGCTCGCGGTCACCGGGCTCAAGCGCTCGATCAGCCTGCCCGAGGTGCCGACGCTGGTCGAGGCCGGCGTGCCGGGCTACGAGGTCAACGCGTGGAGCGGCGTCATCGCGCCCGCCGGGCTGCCCCGGCCGATCCTCGACAAGCTCAACAAGGCGATCAACGCGGCCATCGTCGCGCCCGAGACGCAGCAGCGCTTCGAGCAGCTCGGCAGCGAGGGCGGCGGCGGCACGCCGGAGGAGTTCGCCGAGCTCATCCGCCGCGACTCGGCGAAGTGGGCAGACGTGGTCAAGCGCTCCGGCGCGAAGATCGACTGAAAAACAGGGACAGTCCCTATTTTTCTTTAGAGAGAAGAAAAAAGCTTTTTCCCCGCGACCGGCATTTCTGCGCTCAGGATCTCGCCGTTCAGCGAATCGGTGATGTAGAGCGTCTTGCCCTTGAACGCGATGTTGGTCATCAGGCGATGCGCGTCGCCGCCGTGGACCAGATGCGTCGGCAGGCAATTCGAGTCGAAGCGCCACACGCCGACGCCGAGGTGACACACCACGAGGCCGTCCTCGGCGTCCACCTCGATGCCGTCGGGGCCGGCGTGTCCCCCGGAAAGCTGGATCGCGACCCCGGTCTTCGACGGCGTGCCGCCTTCCATGAGCGGCAGGCGCCAGATCTGCTGCGCGCGCGTGATCGCGACGTACACCTGGGTGTTCTTCACGTTCAGCGTGATGCCGTTCGGAGAAGGCGCGTTTGCCACCAGCCGTTGCAGTTCTCCGCCCGCTCGCAACCGCCATACCCGTCCCGTGGGGTCGGCGATGCCGCTTTGCCCCTGGTCGGTGAAGTACAGGTCGCCGTTGTCGGCGAAATGCAGGTCGTTCAGGCCCTTGAAGCCCTCGCTGAACGCGGTCTCGAGGCGCGGCTCGATCTTTCCGCTTTTCGGGTCCAGAACCATGAGGCCGCGCCGGTAGTCGGCGATGAAGATGCGGCCGTCGCGGTGGATCTTGAGACCGTTCGGCCAGCCGTCGTACTGCGCGGCGAGGTCCCATTCTCCCTTCGGGTCGATGCGGAAGATCCGGCCGAAGGGGATGTCGACGCACCAGAGGTTGCCGTCGCGATCGAACGAAGGACCCTCCAGGAAGCTGTCCACCTGCGCGCCGGCCCGATTGGGGTCCGACCAGGCGGTGCGCCGTTTGTTACGGAACTTCGCGGGCAGGGAAGTGAAGCGACCGGCCTCGCTCTTCCTGATTTCCTGGAACGGGTTCAACATTGGAATGCCGCGAAGCATAAGGGTGTTAACCTAGTCCACACAAGGAGGCATACCGATGAAAAAGCTGCTGTTTCTCGCACTGATGCTGTCGAGCGCCGCGGTGCTTGCGCAAAGCAACATGCGCGTGCGCGGCACCATTTCCTCGCTCGACGGCGATGTCCTTTCCGTGAAATCGCGCGAAGGCAAGGACCTGAAGCTGCACCTCACGCCCGACGCGCAGGTCGCGGTCGCCAAGAAGCTCTCGCTCTCCGACATCAAGCCCGGCACGTACGTCGGCGTGACATCGGTGCCGCAGGGCGGCAAGCAGGTCGCCAAGGAAGTGCACCTGATTCCCCCGGCCGCGCCCTCCGGTCACATGGACTGGGACCTGGTGCCGGGCTCGAAGATGACCAACGCCAACCTGCAGGCCGCGGTCGCGGCGGCCGGCGGCAACGAGATCACGCTCAAGTACAAGGACGGCGAGCAGAAGATCATGGTGCCCAGCGGCACGCCGATCGTCGGCTTCGACAACGGCGACCGCTCCGCGCTCAAGAAGGGCGAGACGATCTGGACCAATGCGCGCGTCGAGGGCGACGGCAAATTGGTCGCGAACCGCGTCCAGGTGAGCAAGGGTGGCGTCAAGCCGGAACACTGATATGCGCCTGGTTCTTGCCGTGGTGATGGCTTTGGCCTTCGCCTCGGTGCAGGCGCAGCCTACGCGCGTGCGCGGAACCATCAGCGGCTTCGATGGAAAAGTTCTGTCCGTAAAGGGCGCGAGCGGAGCCCCGGTTCAGATTCAGGTTCATGAAAAAACCGAGATCGTGTTCACGCAGCCGATCACGCTCGCCGACATCAAGCCCGGCGACTTCCTCGGCGTTACGTCGAGGAAGGAGTCGGGTGCTCGGCTCGCCGCCTACGAAGTGCGCCGCGAACGTGGCGCTGCGCATCCAGGTCGGGCCGCCTAAGCTCTAGAAGCGGCCTTTCCCGCGTTTTCCCCGGCGATGCGGCCGAACACCGAGCCGTTGGTGAGGCCGCTGCCGCCGGGATAGTTGAACCAGAAGATCCCGCCCACGAGCTCACCCGCCGCGTACAGCCCGTGGATCGGCGGGCCGTCCGAGCTCATCACCTGCGCGTGGTTGTTGATCTTCAGGCCGCCGAAGCTGAACGTGATCCCGCAGGTGACCGCGTAGGCCTCGAACGGCGGCGTGTCCAGCGTGTTCGCCCAGTTGCTCTTGTTCACTTCCAAACCTTCGGTGCGCCGCCCGTCCTTTACGTTGGGGTTGAACGGAATGTCAGTGCGAACCGCGGCGTTGTATTTCTTGATTTCGGAAAGAGCTACTTCCTGGTTGGTATCGTCCATTTTCGCGACCAGCTCTTCCAGCGTGTTGCCGCTGATCTTGGTCACCTGCCGGATGCGATACTCGTCGCGCAACTGCGCCTTCACCTTCGCATCGAATATCTGCCAGGCGAACTGCTTCGCTTGCTGCAGGATCACCCGGCCGTACTTGGCGTACGTGTAGTTGCGGAAGTCGGCGCCCTCGTCGACGAAGCGCTTGCCTTCGGCGTTGATGTACACGCCCCAGGGATACGAGTGCTTCTGGAAGCCGTCGCCGACCGCGAGATCGCCCGTCTCGGGCGCGTTGCGGTCCCAGGCGACCGCGTGGCAGCCCGACCAGTTGCCGTGCGCCGCGGCGCCGGCGTCGAGGGCCATGCGGATCGCGTCGCCGGTGTTGAAGCGCGTGCCGCGCACCTTGGCGAGCTCCCAGCCCGGCCCCATGTAGCGCGTGCGCCATTCGGTGTTGGCCTGGAAGCCGCCGGCCGCCAGCACCACGGATTTGCCCTGAACCTCCTGGGTCTTCCCTTCACGTTTTGCAACAACTCCATGAACGCCCGCGTCGTCGGCGATGAGCGAGACCGCGCGCGCGCCGTACCAGATCTCGATGCCGTTCTTGCGCGCGATCTGGGTGAGCGATTCGACCAGGCCCGGGCCGCCGCCGACCGCCTCGAGCGTGAGGCCGCCCCAGAACTTGAACCTGCCGCCGATGTTGAACGCCTGCCGGCCCCACGCGGCGGTGAACCGCACGCCCTTGTGGCGCATCCACAGCGCCGCGGGGAAGCTTTCCTTGACCAGGAGCTCGGTGAGGTCCGGGTCGCAGCGGTACTCCGTGACGCGCGCCATGTCGTCGAGGAACTGCTCGGCGGTATAGGCGCCGAAGTCGGTGCGCGCCACCTCCTCGTCGCTGAGGTCGACCAGCTTCTTCAAGTCGTCGACGCCGTTGTAGACGATGCGCATCAGCCCGGCGGTGAAGCGCGAGTTACCGCCCGCTTCTTCCTCCGGAGCCCTTTCCAGAACCAGCACCCGCTTCGAATGCTCGCGCGCGGACAGGGCTGCACACAACGCGGCGTTTCCGCCCCCGACAATGATCACGTCGTACATCAGTCCGCCTTCACGTTCGCCGCGCGCACGACCTTGCCCCACCGCTCCTGCTCCTTCTTGATAAACGCGGCGTATTCCTGCGGCGTCGAGCCCACCGCCTCGGCGTCGTCCGACTTGAAGCGCTCGAGCACCAGCGCGCTCTTCGCCGCCTTCGCCGCCTCCGCGGCGAGGCGACGCACGACCGGCTCCGGCGTGCCGGCCGGCGCGTTGAGGCCGTACCACTGCGAGGTTTCGAACCCTGGATAGCCCTGCTCGGCGACGGTGGGCACGTCGGGGAGCGAATGCAGGCGCTTTGATGTGCCCACGGCGATCACGCGCAGCTTCCCGGACCTGACGTGCGGCATGAGTGGCGGCGTGCCCGCCGAGGTTGCCTGGGTGCGCCCGGCGATGAGATCGGTGACGTTCGGCCCGGTGCCCTTGTACGGCACGTGCTGCAGCTCCATGCCCGTGACCTGCTTGAGGTACTCCATCGCGAGGTGGCCCGCCGAGCCGTTGCCGGCGCTGCCGTAGTTGATTCTCCCGGGCTGCGCCTTCGCCAGCGCCACGAACTCGCGCAGGTTCTTCGCGGGCACCTCGTGGTAGACGACGAAGATGTTCGGCACGATCGCGAGCAGCGACACCGCCGTGAAGTCCTTGTCGACGTTGTAGGGCAGCCGCTCGTACATGTAGGGATTCATGGCGAGCGACCCGACGTGCCCGATGATGAGCGTGTACCCGTCGGGCTCGCTGCGCGCCACCTCCTGCATGGCGATGTTGCCGCCGCCGCCGGGCTTGTTCTCGATGACGAAGCTGGTGCCCAGGCCCTTGGCCATCTCCTCGGACATGAAGCGCGCCACCAGCGTCGAGCTGCCGCCCGGCGCGAAGGGCACGACGAGGCGGATCGGCTTCGAAGGGTAGTTCTGCCCGAGCGCAATACCCGGGAACAGCGAGAGCAGCCAGAAAACGATCGGAAGTGGTCTTCGCATCAGAACTGGTATCTCCTGAGCCCGCCGTCGACCGGGATCACCGCGCCGGTGATGTAGCGCGCGAGCGGCGAGGCGAGGAAGCACGCCAGGTTCGCGAGGTCCTGCGGCTGGCCGTATTCGCCCACCGGGATGTCGTGCTCGCTTTCGCGCTTGCGAAATTCGGGCGGATAGTTGCGCAGGATCTGCTCGCTGATGATGCGCCCCGGCGGGATGCAGTTGACGGTGATGCCGTGCTTTCCGACCTCGCGCGACAAACCTTTGGCCCAGGAGTGCATCGCGGCCTTGGCGGCGAAGGCGCCGTTCAGCCCCTCGGGCTCGGACTTGCCGGTGATGTTGATGACGCGGCCCCACTTGCGCTCGATCATCTGCGGCAGCAGCGCGTGGGCGAGCTGGCGCTGGCGCACGAAATTGAGCGTCAGAGCTTCCTCCCACTGCGCGTCGTTGGATTCGAGCGTGAAGCGGCGGCTGCCGCCGGCGTTGTTCACCAGGATGTCGACCGACCCGAGGCCCGCGAGCGCAGCTGCGGAAATCCTCTCGACAGAATCTGGTTTGAGGAAATCGCACTCGATGATGACCAGCTTCGCGCCGATTTCCTTCTCCAGCTCTTCCAGCAGGTTGCGCCGGCGCGCCATGACGGCGAGGCGCACGCCCTCCTTCGCCAGCGAGGTCGCGATGGCGCGGCCGATGCCCATGCTCGCCCCGGTGACGAGCGCGGTTCGACCTCGAAGTTGAAGATCCATCTAGCGGTTGAACTGCAGGATGTGCATGCCGGTGTTGGCGCGGTCGACGACATAAATGTAGCCGCGGTCGTCGACTTCGAGGTTGTTCGACTGGATCGCCACCTTGCAGCGCTCGCCGGAGGGCGTCTTCACGCAGCGCTTGTCGGTCTTCGCCGTGGTTGCCGGAATGTAGTAGCCCGCCTCGCGCGGATGGTATGGATCGCGGATGTCGATCGCGCGCACGCCGGCGTTGAACCAGGTGACGAAAATGTACTGCCGCGCGTACATCGGCGGCTGGTTCTCGTTGGAGGAATGCGCGCCGAAGCGCCCGCCGCGGCTGCAGAAGCCGCCCTTCGAGTCGGGATGGTTCTCGGGCACGTTGAAGGTAGCGACGCCCACCGGCATCTTCTCGTCGGTGATGTCGGCGACGAACACCATCTGGCGCGGCTCCTGGCATTCGTTGGAGAGCTCCTCGTTGACGATGAACGCGAAGTCGCGGCGGTTGGCGCCCTTGTCCTTGGAGAACTCGGCGAGGTCCAGGCCGAGCACCGGCAGCGCGGTGTGGACACCGTTGTTGACGGAGAGGTCCATGCGCCCGACCTGCGGCGCGAGCAGGTTCGCCGGGGTCGGCTCGTGCGGCCCGGCGAGGAGTTTCGCCCGGTCCACGATCTGCAGCACCCCGGCCTTGTTGGTGCCGTAGGCGAAGTAGACGCGGTTGCCCTTGATGCCGGTCGAGATCGGGCCGTGCAGGTCGGTGGGCACGTCGCCGCTCGCTCCGGGCTGCTGGCCGACGAGGCCGAAGTTGCGGATCAGCACGGGGTGCGCCGGATCGGAAAGGTCGAACACCTGGGTCATGCGGCGCGTGCGCCAGCCTTCGACTCCGGACACGAGGTAGCCGATCCCGGTGTCGCACTCCCACCAGCTCTTGTGCGTGTCCCGCAGCTTGTCGACGACCACCGTGATGCGCGAGGGCTTCTGCGGGTTGGTCACGTCCCAGATCTCGTGTGCCAGCTTGCCCATGCTGCGCAGCAGATAGACCTTCGACTTGTCCGCCTTCGGCAGGTCCGAGCCGTTGCACGCGCGCACCATCTGCGCCCCGCCGGCTTCGCCCTCGCCCGGCTCGCCGGGAATGTGCGCGAGATAGCGCGGCGCGCGCGGATCGGTGACGTCGACGATCGAGGTGCCGTTGTCCTCCTGCCGCCCGGTGAGCGGGTTCATGGCCTTGCCGCCGTGGTGCCCGACGTAGGCGATCCAACGCCCGCCCTGCTGGTGGAGGATCGGCTGGTAGGCGCTGCGGCCCTGAAGCTCCTCGTGGCCGACGAGCGTCATGTTCGAAGCGCTCGCGCCGTGCTGCGCGGCTGCAGATTGAACGAAAAAGGCCAGGGCAATTAAGGCAAACGCTTTCATGGCGAACCCCCTCCTAGGGCGACCTGAATCCTACCGGAGCGCCCCCACGGGCACGGTGTTTGCGGTGAAACGCGGACTGGCTAGGCCAGGCGAAATTCGTCTTTCATTCAACCAGGAGACTGTGATGAAACTCAAGACATTACTGGCGGTTGGCGTGGCTGCGGCCTTCGCCTTGCCGCTTGCGGCGCAGGCGTCGGCGGACAGCGACGGGCTGATTCTTGCCCAGGCCTCGGGCTCGAGCAGCGTCGGCAGCGGCCCCACGGGCGGCATGGCGAGCCCGCAATCGGCCGGCGAGCCGAAGGTACCCACGCGGTACTGGAGGGTGCCGAAACCTGCCGATGCGTGCGGGCGTATGCCGAAACCGGATTCCTGCGCATAAGCAGGCACTTTGGCTCTCTGCGCCGCGTCCCGACACATTCCCGGTCCACCATGGTAAGGAAGGGGTCGCCGGTTCGAGTCCGGCAGAGGGCTCTTAAAACCGCGCTGCAGCGCGGTTTGCTTGTTTCAGGAGCGGCACGTATGACCACTTCCGAGCGGTTCCTAGCGAGAAGGGGTCAACCATGGCCGCTGATCGGCGCTGCGCGGTGGCTCTTTCGCCTCGCGGCAGCGTCGCGTCTTGAAGCGAAGGTACCCACGCGGTACACGCTCGGCCGGAAGCACAGTCCTCGCAGCGCGGTTTGCTCACTCCGGTGGGCCCCCGGTCGCGTCCGAGAATTGTCCTTCTCGGATGCGGAAGAGAGCGACGACGGTCAAACCGGCAGTGGCCTGCCGAGCGCCTGTTCGGTGAGTGCCCATAGGCGCGCGGCCGTCGCCAGGTTCTTGGCGGAGACGTAGACGTCAAGCAGCTGTGGCCGGCCTC
>Ga0207660_10003707_pt1 | contig 9950 bp, 8 predicted proteins | sample KBSC73BmetaG_FD_184335 | JGI IMG/M metagenome (GOLD analysis project Ga0207660, IMG submission 184335) | Corn rhizosphere microbial communities from Kellogg Biological Station, Michigan, USA - KBS C7-3B metaG (SPAdes) (version 2) | ecosystem: Host-associated > Plants > Roots > Rhizosphere ... | reverse complement strand
GGTGGCTGTGCCGGCGCTGTCATCCGCGTCGCGCTGCAGCACAATGCGTCCGCCATTCGGCAGCGGCTCGAAGACGTGCGCCGACGTGTACTGGTCCACGCCCATCACCTGCGCGCCGCGGCTCTGGACCGCGCGAAATGCGCTGTCCGATGTCGCGGCCTTCGCGGAGGAGCGACTCGCGGGTGCGGAGCATCCGCTCGCGACCACTCCAAGCGCGGCGATGATGGACACGAGACGCATGACTCCCCCCGGCCCCTCCATCATTCCAGCCTCCGTCGTTGCAGCGAACGCCCGAATCTGCATTGTGGTAATACCCGCAGGCCCAGCCCCTACTCCTCCCGCAGCGTCGCCGCCGGATCCGCGCGGCTCGCGCGCCGCGCCGGCAGCCACGTCGCCGCCACGGCCGTCAACAGCAGCAACAGTGGTACCGCCACGAACGTCACCGGATCCACCGGCGCCACGTCGAACAGGAAAACCTGCATGAAGCGCGTCGCCGCGAGCGCCGCCACGATGCCCGCGGCGAGACCTGCGCCAACGAGCCACATGCCCCGGCGCACCACCATCCACCGCACCTGCTCGCGCTGTGCACCCAGTGCCAGCCGGATTCCCATCTCGCGCGAACGTCCCCGCGCATACTGGGCCATCACGCCGTATACGCCCACTACCGCCAGCACGACCCCCACTGCCGCGAACACGAGCAGCATCGTCATGAGGAACCGCTGTCGCGCGAGCGACGCCGAACGCACGTCGGCCATGGTCCTGACCGACGCGATGGCGAGCCCGGGATCCACGGCGGACACGATGCGCCGCACCGCCGGCGCCAGCGTCGAAGGATTGCCCGGCGTGCGGATCACGAGCGCCATCTCCGTGCGCACCTCCTGCGCGAACGGCGTCATGAACTGGATCTTCGTCTCGGTGCCGAGCGACGTCTGCCGCTCGTCGCCTACCACACCCACGATCGTCCGCCACACCGACGCCGAATCGGGCGACTTGTCGAACGCGACACGCTGGCCTACCGGGTCCTGTCCGGCGAAAAACTGCCGCGCGAGGGTCTGGTTGATGAGCACGACAGGAGGCGCTTTCGCCCCGTCCTGCTCCGTGAACTCGCGCCCGCGTATGACGGGGACGCGCATGGTCCGGAAATAGCCCGGCGTGACTTCGCGATGCGCAACCTCATTCCCGTACTGGTCCGGTGCGCGTCCCGCTACCGAAAACTGGCTCGTCCACCCCCAGCTTGTGAGCGGCAGCTCCGAGGTCGCCGCGGCGTTCGTCACGCCGGGTAGCGCGCGCACCCGGCGCAGCAGCTCATCGTAGAACATGCGCACGTTGTCGAAGGAGTCGTCGCGCGGGCCCGACGCACTCATCTGCACGGTGAGCACGCCGCGCGCGTCGAAGCCCGGATTCACCTGCGTCAGCTCCTGGAAGCTGCGCACGAGCAGCCCCGCGCCCGTCATGAGCAGCAGCGCGATGGCTACTTCACCGATCACCAGCGCGTGACCCCAGCGCTGCATGCGCCGCACGTCGCTTCCGCAACGACCGCCCTCCTTGAGCACTTCCGCGGGTGTCCGCCGCCCGCTCCATACCGCCGGCGCGATGCCGAAGAGTATGCCGCTCAGCGTCGTGATGGCGACGACGTAGCCGAGCACCGCCCAGTCCATGCGCACGTCGCCCGCGGGCAGCATGCCGGGTGGTTGCAGGGCGATCAGCACGCGCGTGCCCCACCAGCCAATGGCGAGGCCCACGGCGCCGCCGATCAGCGACAGAGTCACGCTCTCCGTGAGCGCCTGGCGAATGAGCCGCGTGCGTCCCGCGCCGAGCGCCAAACGCATGGCCGTCTCGCGCTCGCGACCCGCGGCCCGGACGAGCAGCAGATTGCCCACGTTCGCGCACGCGATGAGCAGCAGCAGCGTCACCGCCGCGAGCAGCGTCTCCAGCGGGCGGCGCGAGTCGCGCACGAGAAAGTCGTGCAGCGGCGTCATCCCGGCGCCCATCCCGCGGTTGGTCTCCGGATACTGAAGCTGCAGTCGCCGCACAGTCGTCTGCAGCTGGGAATTGGCGCGTTCGAGCGAGACGCCCGGTGCGATGCGCGCGATCGCGCGCATCCAGTGCGCGCGGCGGAAGGAAACGTCCGCGCGGCTTGCGGGGTCCAACCAGAGCGGGATCCAGGCATCAACGTTTTCTGATGGGAAGCGAACGCTGGCCGGCATGATGCCAACCACCTGCGCGCGCTTGCCGTTCAGTGTGATCGTGTGACCCACGAGGTCGGGGTCCGCGCCGAACTGCTCGCGCCACATCCGGTCGCTTATCACAACGACACGCGTGCGGGTCTTCCATGTGTCGGCGTCGCGCAGCGCGCGCCCCATCTCGGGATGCACGCCCAGCACCGAGAAGAAATTTCCAGTCACCGTGACTACCGTGAACAGCCGCGGCGCGCCCTGTCCAGTGAGCGTGACACTCTCTTCGCCATCCACGTACGCGGCGACGTCGGTGAACGCATGCACCTGCTCGCGCCAGTCCAGCATGTTGGCGGGCGCGACGTCCTGCTGATCCCAGTGAAACTCGGGGTTCGATTCCCAGAGCATCACGAGACGGTCCGGCTGGCTGAACGGCAGTGGGCGCAGGATCACCGCGTTCACGGCGGAGAAGATCGCGGTGTTGGCGCCGACGCCGAGCGCGAGCGTGATCACCGCGGCGAGCGTAAGGGCCGGACTGCGCCGCAGTACGCGGAGCGCGAAGCGCACGTCGGACGCGAGATCCTCGAGCCAGCGCGTGCCGCGTCCATCGCGGTGCGCTTCCCTGGTGGTGTCCACGCCGCCAAACGCGATGCGCGCCTGCCGCCACGCCTCCTCGGCGCTCATTCCCGCGCGGATGTTCTTCTCGGTCTCGAGCTCGAGGTGCAGGCGGATCTCGTCATCCAGATCGCGGTCGGCCGCGCGCCCGCCGAATACCAGTTGCAGTCGCCGCGCCAGTCCCTGAACTACGCTCATGATCGTGTTCCTCGCTCGTCAGGCGGAACGATCAGGTGGTGGACAGAATCCATTCGACCGCCGACACGTAGCGGCGCCAGCTCTCGGTCTCGGTGCCGAGCGCGCGCCGGCCCTGCGCGGTGAGCCTGTAGTAGCGCGCGCGGCGGTTGTTCTCCGTCGTACGCCACTCGGCGGCGATCCACCCTTTGAGCTCGAGCCGCTGAAGCGCGGGATAGAGCGACCCCTGGTTGACGTCGAGCACGCCGCGCGAGAACTGCTGGATGCGCTGGCTGATCCCCCAGCCGTGCATGGGTTCGAGAGTGAGGGTCTTGAGGACGAGCAGGTCGAGCGTCCCGCGCAGGACGTCGGCGGGTGGTGCGGAAGAGGCAGGCGGTTCAGGCACGAGCGGTTCCGGGTGGCGGTGGCCGATCTTCTGTAGAGTTCCGACAGAGAATGGGATGGCTTCTGTCGGAAGTCAAGAGGAGGGCCATGGGCGGCGCGACGGCTTCCGCCGGACGACGCCCGCCGCTCTGGACTTCCGGGCGCCCGGATGTCAACATCAACGCCTCTCCAACCGAGTGCGACCCATGCGTGCCCGTACCTGTATTGCGGTTCTCGCCGTCTCCGTGCTGCCGAGCCTGGCCGCTGCGCAGCAGTCAAACCCCGTCTCCGATGCGTTCCGCCAGAACGCGGCCAGCGAAGGCAAGAATCTGGTGGCCGCCTTTGAGGAAATGCCCGCCGACAAGTATGGCTTCAAGCCAACACCGGCCCAGATGAGCTTTGGCCAGATCGCCGTGCACCTCTCGGAAGGCAACGACTACTTCTGCGGAGAACTCGCCGGAACGAAGGCGCCAACACGCAGCAAGATCTCCGCCACCGACAGCAAGGATGTACTCGTCGCGCGCCTCAAGGAGACCTTCGCGTTCTGCGACAGCTCGCTGGCCAAGATCGACGATTCCAAGCTGGGCGAGCAGTTGCCGTTCTTCGGCGGACGCACCCAGTCGCGCGCGGCGATCATGACCGTGGCGACGGGCGACTGGGCGGACCACTACAGCCAGACCGCCATCTATCTGCGGATGAACGGCCAGCTCCCGCCGACGGCGAAGCGGAGGGGACCGGAGTAGGCGGGGGAAGCAATGGGAAGCAATGGGGTCAGACACCTTTGGGGGTCTGACCCCATTGCTTTTTCACCCCAGCTTGTCGGCGGCCGGCCGCGAGATTCGTACTTAGCACGCCTCCGGTCACGCCGGACATCCAGGGCATCGTGGTGGAGCGCTGGTACGAGCGGCTGAGCGACGGCCAGCGGGTGACGTCGGTAAAGGAAGGCGATCTCGTTCGCGTGCGTCTTCGCGTGACGGTGCCGGCCGATCGTCAGTTCGTGGCGGTGGAGGATCCGCTCCCCGCGGGTCTCGAACCGGTGGATCTGAGTCTTCTGACGTCGGGCACGCTCAAGCCCTTCCTGTCAGCCGGGAGTGAGGCCGCCGAGGCGCCGGACGAAGGCGAGGGCGATGGCCCGATGTGGCAGCGCTGGCTCTATGGAAGCTGGGACGGCGGCTGGTGGAGTCCGTGGGAGCACAAGGCGATCTACGACGATCGCGTGGTGTACTTCGCGCGCATGCTGTGGGCGGGCACGTACACGGCGAGCTACGTGGCGCGGGCGACCACGGCGGGGAATTTCGTGCGGCCGCCCGCGCACGCGGAGGAGATGTACAACCCGGGGCTGCAGGGGCGGAGTGATGGGGGAGTTTCGGAATGCGGGTAGCCGACGCTGCACCTTGAGTACAGCGCGCGGCGCGCGCGGCGTCATTCCGGCGCGAGCCGGAATCCAAGCTTGCGGGCGACGGTGCGCTGCCGGCCGTCGAGCGTCAGAAAGGTGATCGTGCCCGGCGCAGGAGCCAGGTACAGCGCGACCGCGAGATGCCAGCAGCCCGCGCCCCGCACATGGCCGGCGGCGAGTACCCGGTCGATTTCATCGTCCAGGAGCCGATCCGGGATGATCCTGCTGAGCGCAGGGAGCATGCGCGCGTCCGCCACCACCTGTTCGCGCGCGAACACCGATCGGATCTCTGCATCGAGAAGATTCGCGGCGAGGAGCTGGTCAAATTGCGCCATGCGTCGCGACAGCGTGCTTGCGCCGCGCTCAGCGAACGCGATCGCAACGAGGCACGACGTGTCGACGTAGGCGACCTTCATTCGCCCCGGTCATCAAGGAAGCGCTTGAGGGCGCCCGGCTTTCGAGCAATCGGGCCGAGCCGTTTCACGGGGTGAACGGCGGGAATGATCACGCCGTGCTCCACCAGTTCCGCCAGGCGCGCACCGAGATCCGGCGACTCGGCTGCGATGGGCCGGATCTCGGCCGAGGGTTCGCCGTGCACGGTGACGACGATCCGGTGCCCTTCGCGAACCCGGCGAATGATGGCGGAGAGCCTGGCCTTGGCCTCATACAATGAGTAGGTGTCTCGCATGAATCCACTGTAACTAGTCTGGTCAGACTAGTCAATATTGGATACGGGCGGCCCGGCGGCGCCGGGCGCGGATACGCTCTGTGCCTCAGCGGGCCGCGGCGCGTACGTGGCTTTCGATCGCGGGGAATTCCCCTTCGCGCGCAGTGGCTCCTATGAGGGCGTCTGGCAGGGCACGCTGCTCGTTGATAAGGCCGATGCCACGGGCACGTATTATCGCCGCAACCGCAGCTATGACCCGTCCACGGGCCGCTTCACCCAGGAAGACCCCTGGGGCTCGCCGGCGGGCTCAATGTCTATGGCTTCAATAACGGCGACCCCGTTAATTTCTCGGACCCGTTTGGACTATGCGGTACACCAGATGGTGGCGACGATGGCAAGGCCTGCCCGCACGACTTCGATGGATCGGATGCCGCCGCAGTATTTGCCCAGCTTGACCGCATGCGCCCGGCGATGGCGAAGACCATCAATATCGCCACAGCGGTGTCCGCTGCGCCGGTAGTGGCCGCTGCTGCGGTGGAGGGTGGTGAAGGCGCACTTGCGGCCGGAATCCCGGCAGCCGTCGAGCGCAGTTCGGCTGGCCAGTTCGCGATAGGATTTGTGAAGGGAGTCGCCGCAAGTGCATAAAGCCCTGGGACAAAGGTTTCAGGTGTCACGACTGTGGAGAAGGTGGGTATTGTGGCGGGAAGGGTTGCGGGTTGGGCTGCCAGGAACCCAGACAAGGTCGCGGCCTTGTTCCATCGGATTCACACGATGCTTCGCTGACATCGAGCCATGGAGAATGCGATCGTGAAATACCTCGGGATCGGCATTGTCGTCTTGTTCATTCTTCTCGTCCTCGGCAGGCTGGGGATGAGACCGGCGAGGCACCGACATCTCGACACTCCCTTTTTGCGGTCTCTCCTCGATTTGTTGTACGTGCGGGGGTTGGACGGTGGCTTCTTGCATGTAGCGGTGATAAAGTCGCAGCAGTTTGTCCGGGTCTACAAGTGCATCCATCAGCCGGATGTCGTCTCGTTAGAGCTTCACATTCCCCGTTCGACATACCAGCACCTCCAGGTGCCCACCGCCATGGACACGCTGAACGCCCTCGGCGCGCAGCTGTTCACGGGCCAGACGAGAGGAGTTGCGAGCGGCGAGCCTCGGGACTCACTGGTCATCGATTGCGGTCCAGGCATTTCGAGGGCTCTCGTGGTCCTTGAAAGCGTGCTTCGCGACGTGCTGCAGTTGGATCCCGAACGCCAGTGTGTTGCCCACATTGAGGGCGCAGACCCAGACCCACGAGCGCATCCTGGATTTCGAGTGGCACCGTGAATCGTGCCGCGGACGAACGATGGGTAGCGCGACTTGTAGGAGAACACCCAAATTCGGCTCTGTGTGGAAGTTGGTGATGCGAGCGGTATGGGCGTCCATTAGCATTGGGAGCATGCAGTGGCTGGAGCAGCATCCCATGGATGCGACCGCTTTGTGTCCCGCGCCAGACGAGCTCTGCCTCGAGCGAATCGTGCTCTCACGAGCGTCCATCACTCTCGTCGCGATGGCTCGGCGAGTGGAAGTCCCCTGTCCTGCCTGCGGCTTCCCATCCCAGCGCGTACATAGTCGCTACGTGCGCACGCTGGACGACCTGCCATGGCACGGCGTGCGAGTCCGCATCGAGGCGCATGTACGCAAGTTCTGCTGTGACACGCCCCGGCTCCCTCACCGCGAGAAACGGCCTGGCTACTCCGGAAGGCCCACGCCAAACCGGCCGAGCTGAGTACCGAGGAGCGAGCCCACGTGGAAGCGCTGGGCAGCGAGTCTCCGGCTCTGGCCACAGCCCGCAGGCTGGTCAGGGAGTTCGTCGAGATGCTGGACCACCACGACGCCAACGCGCTCGAGCCGTGGCTCGCCGCCGCCGGCGACAGTGAATTGAGGGCCTTCGCCGCGGGCGTCCGGCGTGATTGCGACGCCGTGCTGGCGGCGCTGCTCTTCCAGTGGGCCAATGGCCAGGTGGAGGGCCAGGTGAACCGAGTGAAGCTGGTCAAGCGCAGCATGTATGGGCGCGCCGGCTTCGCCCTGCTCCGCAAGCGCGTGCTCCGCGCCGCATGATCGCCACATCCGGTGAGCGGAGGATGGAGATCCCGCATCACCAACTTCCGCGCAGAGCCGAATTTGGGTGTTCTTCTACACCTGGTCGTCCTCGATCGGCTCAAGGCCCACCGGACGGCGGCGCGGTTGTTGGACGCCGATGTCCTCGACCTCTCACCGGAGAGTCCGTATCGCGTCGCGTGGTTTCCTGGCTACGCGCCCCGGTTGAATCCAGTCGAACACGTCTGGGGCCACACCAAGTACGCCGACCTGGCCAACTACATCCCCGAGGACATTGACGCCCTGCCCGCCGCGATCGATACGTCGCTGGGCCGCACCAGCACCGACCAACGCTGCTCCGTAGCTTCTTCCGCTTCGCACAGCTCGAGCTATGAGCCGTACCCATTTTACCCTGAAAGATCAATAGAAGCGTGGCGAGCCCATTCGAGAGATGCACGGCGACCGTGCCATCACCGCCTCGACCTAGCGCACGCGCTGCCGCCCCTCCGCGTTCACACTGACCGCAATGCCTCGGCCGGACTCACTGAGCCAGCCCGAATCGCAGGGGCCGTCAACGCGCCGACGACGACAATCATATAGGTGCCGAAGATTGCAGCCGTTGTGATCACGGGGACGGGTCGCATTCCCACGACGAACACTGTTGCCACCCGCATGGCAACCCAGACTGCCGGCAGGCTGAATGCAGCAGCCAACGCCGTCCAACTCAAACCTTCACGAATGACAACAGAGGCCAATTGGCGGGGTGACGCCCCCAGGGCAGCGCGAATGGCGTGCTCCGTCGTTCGCGCGATCGTCGCATGTGAGGCCACGCCATACAGCCCGAATCCCGCGACGGCCAGCGCAACAATCGCAAGACCGGTACAGAGCCAGAACATGGCGATGGCGGGAAGGTCGCGCTCCCTCCGTTGTGCTTCAGCGGCATAGATGCGGAGTCGTCCACCGCTCTGAGGCAATTCATGCACGATGGCTGGAATGATCGCTCTCGTCAGCGCGCTCGATGTCGCAGCGACACGCACGTACAGGACGAACGATGGAAGCGGCGATTGGCTCAGGGAGCGGTAATAGACAGGCTGGACTCGCTCGGCGGCGGTCGTCCGAATGTCGGGGACGACGCCAATGACTTCGAGCGGATATGCGCCGAGTTCATACACAGTCATTCCGATCGGTGGTCGGTCGCCAGCGATGGCTTTGGCCAGCGTCTGGTTCACCAGAATGCGGGTGGGCTGGTCGCGTCGGTCAGCGCTCCCGAACTCCCTTCCAGTCCGGACCGGAAGCCCCAGCGTGGCGAAGTGCCCTGGGCTGACGACGTCCATGCCCGCGACTATGCCATCACTTGTTGAGGCCGTAGCATTGCCGGGGAGCGTCAGCAAGGGCCGCTGCGACATACCATAACCACCGAACAACTCGGCAACGGACCCGGACACCCCAAGCACGCCAGGAAGCGACGAGACCGCGAGCGCCACTCGATTGTAGTCGTCCAGCCACTCCTGCGGAGATCGTCCCGGTGCCCCGCGCATGCCGGTGACAACGAGCAGACGACTCGTGTCAAAGCCCACGTTCACCGAGCTCTCCTGCCGGACCGCGGTTGCAAGCTGAACAGCGACACAGGTAAACGCGAGCGCAAGCGTGAATTGCAGCACCAGGTAAACCCGTTGCAGGCGAGATACGCGGTGCGGTGTTATCCCGTGCCCTTGATGAACGACATCGGTCGCACGCGATCGCCAGACCTGCATCGCGGGCATCAGCGCGCACAGTCCCGCGAACAGAACGGCCGCGCCACAGCCGACGCTGACAGAGAGGACGCTCGACTGCAACCGTAAGCGCTGGAGCGCCGGAATGGCCCGTACGTAGTGCAGCGCCACCGTTCCCAACCCCAGACCCAGGAGCAGACCGGCGGCCCCGAGGAGTATGGGCTCGATGCACGCGTCGAGCAGCAGGTACTTTCGCGGAATTCCCAGCGCCAGTCTGATGTGCCAGTTCCGCTGGCGACCCGCCGTCCTGACGACAAAGAGATTGGCGACATTCGTCGCCGCGATCACAAGCACGCAGAGCAGGACCACGAGCGGTGCGAGCGCAGCCTGGCCCTCCAGCGTGCGGAGTTGATCGAGCGTGCCCGGTTGCGCAGGAGCGACGTCGAGATGCCAGCCGTACCTACGATCCTCGTGGAACTCGGCAAGCGGTGCGGACAGTGCGATCACCGACGTGCGCAGCAATTGACCGTCCGAATTAGCCGGAATCGCGGCCACGACGGAGAGGTTATCGAACTCCCGGTACGTCAGCAGCCCCGCATCTCCGGTCAGGCGCGGAAGAAGGCTTAACGGAATCCAGGCATCGATACCCTCATTCGGATACAACCCACGGAAGGATTCATTAACGACGCCGGTGACGCGGTAGCGGTGATCATAGATCGTGAGCTCAGGCGCTTCGTGATCAG
>Ga0207660_10003705_pt1 | contig 9958 bp, 10 predicted proteins | sample KBSC73BmetaG_FD_184335 | JGI IMG/M metagenome (GOLD analysis project Ga0207660, IMG submission 184335) | Corn rhizosphere microbial communities from Kellogg Biological Station, Michigan, USA - KBS C7-3B metaG (SPAdes) (version 2) | ecosystem: Host-associated > Plants > Roots > Rhizosphere ... | reverse complement strand
CACGACGCTCTTCCGATCTCTGGCTTGCTCGGCATCGACATGTGAATTCTGTCACCCTTAGATGCAAACTTTAGCAACATCCTGCATACAGGAGTTGCAATCAGGTCGTGCTGGGTGCATGGTGATGGTATGCAGCCACGCCGCCACCAATCCGACCATTCGCGCCGATTGCGCTGGCGGATTATGGGCCTCAACGCCTTGCGACAAGAGAGCCGTCTATTTGAGCGCCGCGCGAGGCGGAACTCATATTGGATAGCCTTGACGTGGATGCTGATAACGGCCGTGCTCCTGCGGCTGACCACCTTTGATGCGGCGACGACCGCTGCATACGTGTGCATGTTCACAGCGTTCATCCCCGCGCTCGTGACTGCGACTTTCGCCCGCATTGCAACGCGTGTGGACTTCGCCGCGTTCCTGCGGCGCCTCCTCGCTGGCCTGCCGGCGCGAAGCCAAGTTATAGCTCACCCACTATATGTGGAGGCTGTAATCGCACTCGAAACTGCTGCGCAGCGAGCCCAGCGGAACGCCCTCTCCCGCGTGCATGCAATTAACGCACGTCGACGGCTCATCCTGCACGGCGCCCCTCATATCGCCGCGCATCGCGCGCATTTCGCCGCGTACCTTGCGGCGCAGGCCACCAGCTAAGCCGGGCGGCCTGCCCTCCGCAATTCCCCTGATGCAATTTTTGGCCGCCGGCGCAATGCCGAGATGGCCATTTGCTGCGCTTAACGGCGCGTCAGCAGTCCTCTGTACGGTCATGCGCCGAGGCCATGGAGACACCATCCATGGATCATCCCGCACCATTTTCCGCGCTCAACGATGGCGAACGAAGCTCACTCTCGACGCTCGACGTTGATGGTCTTGCGCGTCTTCTGCACCGCTCGCGCGCGTCGATCCTGTCTGATCGCACACGTGCACCCAAGCGGGTACCGCCTGCCCATGTCCCGCCCGGCACAAGGCAACCAATTTGGCTGCTAGACGAAGTGCTCGACTGGCTCAGATCCAGTCCGTCACGCCGCCAAGCGTCGCAGACACCTCGTCGCCCCGGCCGGCCGACCAAGGCCGAAGAGCGGGCCTGGAGGGCGCGGCATGCCTAATCCCAGTTCCCGTCTACTCCTCGATCAAAAGCCGTTGGTACTCATTCCGGCGCTCGCTGTGGCCGTCGGTCTTGTCGAAGCCCTGTTCCTCCAGCAACTGCACTACTGGCTGCAGAAGCCAAATACGGGCGTTCAACACGATGATCGGAAGTGGGTCTACAACACGATTTCCGCTTGGCATGAACAGCTGCCATTCGTCAGCCCGCGCACGTTGCAGCGCGCGATCGATTCACTGCGACAGCGGCGGCTACTCATCACTGACACCTTGGCGCAGGTTCCCCGGATCGCTAGGCAGACCGGCCAAGACCCGCGCGATCGCATCCTGTATTACACGATCAATTACGACGTTCTATCCGGTCTTTGCGATGGAGCCGTCAATACATCCGGCGACGGTTGTTCTTCATCGTGCCAAGTTGGCACCTTGCTCGACACCAATGCGGAACGATGCAAGGAGGCAGACAGGCCGCCTGTATTAAGTGCAGAAACTACAGCAAAGATTACAGACAGACAGCAGCAGCCATGCGGCACCTGCCGGCACCCCGCTGCGATCGCTGCTGCTGCAGCCCGGCCGATAGGAGACCAACCGCGGCATTGCGGCATCACCGTGTGGACCGATGGGGACTTGGGCCTTGTCAAAGCGCTGATTGCCGCAGATGGCGAGGACACCGTAACGCGACAGGCCGCCGAGAACCTCAAACAAGGAATTGCGCTCGGCAAAGACGGCATGCCACTGGCCAGTGGTGTCGCAAAGGAGTTGGCGCGTAAGCGAGCGGACGCAGCGCGCGAAGCAACCGAAGCCGAACAACATAGTCGAGCACATGCGCCGGCCGAGGATAGCGCTACCGCCGCGCGCAAGGCCGAGGCACTGATGGCCGAGTACTCGAGGCTGCAGTCATGACCGGCCATCGCCTTCTTCGTCGCACAGGTTGCGCGCCGCAACGCGTGGTCGACGCGCTGCGGCTGCGCGTCCCGCTCACGACATCCGAGCTCGAACGGTTGTTGTGTCTTGCTAGACGAACCGCGGAAGAAGCGGTGCGAACACTCCACGCACGTGGGGAGATTCGCATCGCGGGGTTCGCGCAGCGTGCCCCGCGCCAACCTGGCCGACGCGCACTCCTTTGGACCACCGTGCCCAAACCCGCACCCGCAGCTTGTGATGAAGCTGCGCGTTGAACCCGCTCACCAAACGTTCCACCAGACCACCGAAATCGGAGCAATCCATGAAATCGAAAACGAAGAAGATCGAAGCGCAGATCGAGGAACTGAGAGCCAAGTTGGCAGAGCAAAAACGTCGGGACGCCGACGCGCTGGAGGCCGAGATGTTGAGGCTCATTCGCAAGGCCGCCTGCCAACGTGAAGTCATCGAATTCGCCCAACGCCTGATCGCGCAGAAGCAGACCGAGCGTAGCGATTCGTGATTAACACGGTGGGCGAATTTCACCGGCAACCGGGATACGTCATGCGGATAGAAGACAACGGCACCAATGGGCCGCCGATGCGCGAGCGCTTCGCGCTCGCTATCGGCTTTGAATCAAGCACACATGACGCATCCCGGTTGGGTTGCCGGAAACCCGCGCGGTGCGCGACTTCCCGCGTGACACACGCGACTTTCGAATTCGTTGCACGTCGTGACACATCGCAGCGCTGCTTCGGTTTCCGCGTGAAACGTCGTGACACGCCGGACCGGCAATCGGAGCAGAGCCGACACCACGGAAGCCGGCAGAAATCGCAAGCACACCGGTCAATGCGGCCATCGAAGGAGACAAAACATGCGTAACCGCTGGGTCAGTTTCCGCCTCACGGACGAGGAGCGCCGCGTGATCGTCGAGTCGGCCAAGGCAGCCGGAATGGCGGTCGGACCACACATGCGGGCGCTGGCGTTCTCGGCGTTGTCTGGGCGCGAGTCCGTTGGTCAGATTCGCTCGCTTTCAGACCAAGTCTCGGACCTTCGCAATGCGTTGAATGCCCTCGCTGGCCACGTTGCGGCTGAGAGCAAAAACGGCGCATTCACGGCCGTCACGGAAGTGTTCGAGAAACGCCAGAAACCGATGCTTGCCGCGATCGGAGAAGACCTGCAGAAGGCCATCCAGAGGATGCCGAAGTGATTTCCAAGGCCGCCATCGCGAACGCTTCTGGCATTGCTCGCCACGTCACCGACACCACCCGGACCGCCGAGTATTACCTCGGCGAGAGCGTGCCGTCGTACTGGGTCGGCGGCGCGTGCGCCGATCTTGGAATTTCCGGACCGGTCGATGAAAGGAAGCTGGTCGACCAGCTTGAGGGGCGCGTCACCGATATTACAGGCGAACGTCAGCTTGGCCGCGTGAATGCCGATGGTTCCTTTGACCGGCGCATGGGCTGGGATTTCACGATTTCGGAGCCGAAATCGCTGAGCATCGAACGCGAGGCATTCGGTAATCAGGCCGTTGCTGATGCGATTGCCACGAGCAATAGATCAACGCTCGCTTACCTTGAGGAAGTGGGCGGGTGGACGCGTATCCAAGGCAAGAAGGTCCACACCGGCAATCTTGTCATCGCCGCGTTCGAACACGTCGAAAGTCGGCGCGGCGACATGGATGTTCATACCCATGCCCTGGTGATGAATACGACCACGCACGAGGGCAAAGCCTACTCGTTGAGAAACGAGGAATTGTTTGCCCATCGGCGCGCCGCCGACGCCTTGAAGCAAATGGAAGAAGGCTATCTGTTGAACAAGGCGGGCTATGCCGTCTGCTACGACAACGAGGGCCATGTCGAGCTTGCCGGTTACACCCGCGACCAGATTTCAATGTTCTCCAAAGGTGCCGCCGAAGTTGAAGCCGAACTCAAAAAGAAGGGCCTAACCCGCGACGCGGCCGACTGGTCGGATCGCAATGAATCGAACATTCGGACGCGAGACAGGAAATCTGCGGCGGAGACGCGCGAGCAGGCCCATGAACGGTGGCGGTCGGAAGCTGACGCCGCGGGCGTGCAGCGTGCCAAGCACGACCCTTCCGTGGCACGCGCTTGGTCGGCACTCGACGCCGACACCGAGGCATGTAAGGCGATCCAGGAGGCGCTCGAAAAGCTCACCGAGCGCGAGTTCGTCTTCACGCGCGCCCAACTCGATCTTGAAACCGCAAAAGCTGCGCAAGGCCGGGCAACCATGAAAGCGGTCACGAGACAGATTGACCGCGCCATAGAGCGCGGCGAGATCGTCCGCGATATGCGCAATGGGCGACTCACCACACGCGAGGCACAAGCCGCCGAGCGTGAGATGGACGCCCGACTTGAAGCCGGACGCCGCGCGCACGAAGCAGTGACGACCAAGCACGAGTTCGAGCAGGCGCTCGACGCGTTCGAAACGCGGAAGTCGGCCGAGTCCGGCCGCGATTTCCACTTGAACCCCGAGCAGCGGTCAGCCGCCGAAATGATCTTGACGGGGGCGGATCGCTTTCAAGGCGTACAGGGCCTACCCGGCACGGGCAAGACCACGTTGTTGCAGTTCGTGCGCGAAGCGGCCGAGTCGAAAGGCTGGACCGTCGTCGGGCACTCCAATGGCGCCGAACAGGCACAGAAGATGGAAGCCGAATCAGGTATCCGCACTTCCACAACCGCCTCGCATTTGCTTGCCCAGGAACGTGATCAGCACGACAACGCGCCGGCAGAAACCCGGCGCGAATTGCGAATCATGGACGAGGCCAGCCAGAGCGGCCAACGCCAATTCAACCGCGTTTTGCGGACCAGCGAACGCGCTGGCGCGAAGACGATTTTCATTGGCGACAAGCATCAGCACCAAAGCGTAGAGAGCGGCAAGGCATTCGAACTGGCGCAAGCTCACATGCAAGTCGCCGAGCTTGGCCGCGAAGCAATATCCCGTCAGACGACCGGCAACGCCATAGCGGTAGTGTCGGCGGTCCTCGACAAGAAGTATCACGACGCCATGCTCAGCATGGACGTGCAAGTAATTCGCCCAAATCAAGACGTATTGCCCGAGGACGCAAACCGGGCCAGCACGCGCTTCGCCGCGCGACAGGACAACCAAGCCGTCATCGCGCAGATCGGACGCGACTATGTCGAGCTGGATCGTCGCACACGCGATGGAATCATGGTCATCACCGGAACCAATGACGACCGCAAAGCAATCAATCACGCCATCCGCAGCGAATTGAAGTCCCGCGAAGAACTCGCGGGAGCCGTCGACGCCATGACGCTGCAGAAGGTAGACATGGAAAAAGCGGCGGCACGTCGGGCGGTGAGCTTCGAGGCCGGCCAGGTCATCGAAGCCGTGACCGCCGCAAAACGTCAGAACGTGGGCCGTGGTGAGCGGTTCACCGTTCGGGTCGCCGATTCGCGCACCAACACCCTGAGCGTGATTGACGATGCGGGGCGCCGCCGGGTGCTCGATCCGGGGGCAGTCCAGTTCCGCGCCTACAACCGCGAGGTTCGTGAGTTTGCGCCAGGTGACAAGGTGCGCTTTACCGAGAACCACCAGCTCGGCGACGGCACCCGCGTTCGCAATGGTCAGCGGGGAGAGGTCATGGCGGTCAGCACGCGACGCTGCGTGCTAACGGTTCGCACCGCAGGCCACAACGTCGATGTATCGATCCAAGACGCCAAGCTCGATTACAGCTATGCGACCACTTCGCATTCCGGGCAAGGGCGCGACGAACGCGCCGCATGGATTCACCACAACACAGAGGTCGGCCGCCATGGCGAACGCGAGGCACTGGTGAATGCCACGCGCGCCAAAGAAACCCAGCGACTTTACACGCAAGACGTGGCGAAGGCCGAGCGCCAGATGGGCATCGTCATCGACAAGATCGCCGCCCACGACGTTTCCAACCGAGCGCCGGAAGCGATGCCGGAACCCCCACACAGCCCGCAGCCAACGCCGGATTCCAGCCGGAGTTGGTCGTACTGAGTTCAACGCTGTTTCGTCATCACCCATCCACCACAGGGGTACATATGAAAGCGCAGAAGTATCTGAAGATCCGTTTTGAGGAAGTCATCTTGGGCATGATCCTGGGTGCCGCAGTCGGCCTCGCACTTGCGGTGCCTTTCGTCGCCCCTCTCGAAACCTTGAACCCGCTCAGTCCGTCCACGGGCACTTTGGAACCGCTCAAGGCGACCTTGGCGGACGGAATGATGTTGCTGGGTGCGCTGTGTGGGGCTTGGATGCTGGGCCGCCAAGAACGCGATTCTCATTTGCGAGGTGCTCGCTTCCTGCCGGGCCGACGCGAAGCCAAGGCAGCATTGCAGGAACAAGAAAACAAGCAGTTCAGTGAGGCGCAACGCAAACGCAAAGTTCGCGGTGTCCAGATCGGCGGCGTCGAGCTTGCCCTCAGCCGAGAAGTAGGACAGCTGTATGTCGTCGGCTTGCCCGGCGCCGGCAAGACTGTTTTGTTGACCAGCCTCATCCGCCAGGCACTTGCGCGGGGCGACCGCCTCATCATCCACGACCCGAAGGGCGACTTCGTTGCACGCTATTACGACCCGGCTACCACTGTACTGCTGGGGCCGTGGGATGATCGTGCGGTCACCTGGGATGCGGCCAGTGACATCGACACGCCGGCGCTGGCCAACGAGTTCGCACAGGTTGTGGTATCAGGCGGATTGCCGATCACCGCGCAAAGCGGCAACGCGAAGCACTTCATCGACGGAGCGTCGCGCCTGCTCGCGGGCTTGATCCGCAGTTACCAGGCGAGCCGCACGTCGTGGCGCTGGGCCGACTTGTCGCATGCAGTCGCTGGAGACAATCCGATCGCGTTGGTGCAACGGGCGGCAAAGGGCGATTCGGCCCTGAAACTGACATTCCCGACCGTGTTCCCATCCGATCCACAAACCCCGCCGATGCTCGACAAGGACGGTCCTTCGATTCTGAGCACCCTTGGCAATGCCGGCGGTTGGCTGGTCGACTTCGGCGCCGTCGAAGAAGCTCGCCCGAACGCATCGAAGTTTTCGTTGCGGCGCTGGTTGCTCGGCCAAGCGGACGGCAACGTGCGCATGGTGGTGCTGAACTCGAATGCGCTCTATCCGCGCGCGTGCGAGAACCTGTTCGGCGCCATGCTGGCGACGATCGCGGCAACGCTTGCATCGCCAAAGATGCCGGAAATCAGCGCCGATGAACCTGGCACGTGGATCGTGCTCGATGAATTCCCCCAACTCGGCCCAACGTCGCTGGACAAGATGCAGCAGATCGCCGAGCTGGGCCGGAGTCGTGGCGTGCGCATGATTGCGGCCCTGCAGGACGAAAGCCAGCTTGTCGCGAAGGTCGGCCGCGACAAGGCTGAACCGATGCTGGCGGTCCAATCGACACGCATCTACGTCCGCAGTTCCGACAAGACTGCCGAGGCGGTCAGCCGCCGCATCGGCAACTGCGACGTGCACCGCATCGAAACCACGAGCGAAACCGGCGCCATCCAGGGCAAAACCAAGCGTGTGCACACTAAGCAGGTGATCCTGCCATCCGAGCTTCTGGGCCTTCGCGTGAGGACGAACGAGCGACCCCTTGGCGCCGAAATCATCCTTCACATCGAAGACACACTGGGCAAGCTCATCCAGCCGTTTCCGGATGGTCGAGTGGCGACTGCGGAGGCGTTCGTCGAGTGCGAGGCATGGAAGCTGGGGGCACTTCCACGCCCAGGCCATAGCGAGGACACGAGCGGCGAATCCAATATCCCCACCAATCCGGAAAGTCCTGATCACGACGACCAATGCCAAGACCCAACCGACTACAGGAGCTTTTGACCATGCGCACCAGCCGTCCCATTGCTCGCGTCGTAATCGCCACGCTGATCGCGGTCGGGGGGTACTACTATTTCGGCGCAGTGCTCCCGGCCAACGGTGCCACCATCGTTGCGGTCGCACTGGCGGTCCTTGAGCTCATCGCGCCTTTGTTTTCCGGGAACACAGGCGTTGGTGGCAGCTTGCGCGTTCTAGTACGCGTCGCGGGAGCGTTGCTTGTGTGGCCCGCGATCGCCATCGCACTGGAACGTTGGGGTGGCATCGAAAGAGATGCGTCCATCGCGGTCGCCAGCATGATTGCTTGCGTGTTCGGCATCGGCGCATCGGGTCTCGGTTCTGGACGTGACCGGACACGAATCGCGACCATCATCGTGTCCATTTGCCTGCCGTTCTACGCGTTGATCGCTGCGGCGTTTGATCCGTCACCGCTCGCGTGGGGCGTCGCCGCGATCGGCGTTGCGATTGCCGCGATCGTCGCCGAGGCATCAGGCGTCTGGCCATCGACGGTTGAAAACACCTTGCTCACTGCCGCGAGTCTTGCCGGTGTAGCGGGCGCAGTGTCGCTGCTGCGGTGGCTTATCTAGCCATCTAGGTCCATATGCGCTTCCGGATTGACACCAGGAACCACAGGCGCGACGATCCGTGGCCACGCTCGAATTGAGCAAAATCGGCGATAGATCGCTCTCGAACCATTTATGGCGGCCAAGATCACCCCTCGATTGATTGAACTGACATATGAAGCGGCGCTCAAGTCGTTCTGGCGAAAGGAGTCGCTCCGCAAGTTTCTTCGAGCCTGTCATGTCGCCGAAGCTCATATATCGACTTGGTCGTCCGACGAGAGCAAGCGCGACTTCCTTGACAGAACGTTTCAAAAGCTTCAAGCATCCGATCGTGGTAAGGCTCTGGCGTTCGAGATGGCCAAGAGCCTGTCTGAGCAAACTAGTTTTCCAGACTTGCGGAACTGGGAGGACTCCGCGTTGAAGATCGCTGGCGCGACAAAGGCGGTCTGTGAGCTCAAAGCGTACCTTCGCTCACAAGATGAGGAGATTCGCAGCGAACAAGAACGCGAGCTAGCAAAAACAAGAGCCCGTGAGGAGCGCCAACGAATCCAGCGCAGCCTCACGGATAAAGGCAAGTTACAGCAACGATTAGACGGGTTGCATCCTGCCGTAGGCACACAACAAGGTGGCTACGATTTTCAGGACTGGTTCTACGACCTCTTGGACTTCTCCGAGATGCAGAACCGACGGCCATACACGAGCAACGGCCGACAAATCGATGGCTCGCTTACACTTGATGGCACGACTTACCTTGTAGAACTGAAATTCACTGCAAGCCAGGCTTCTGCTACTGATATTGACTCATTGCGTACCAAGGTCGATGACAAAGCCGATAACACAATGGGCATAATGGTTTCTATCTCAGGATACTCCAGCGTAGCCATTTCTGGCGCATCCGGCCGTCAAACGAAGCTGCTTTTATTGGATGCAATGCACTTGTACTTATTTTTGTCCGGCTCAATTGCATTCGCCGAGGTGATATCCAGGGTTCGTCGCCATGTATCGCAAACGGGTGAGGCATACCTACCTGCCGCTAGGTTCAACGAGTGAAAGGGCTGAAAACTCAGCCAATCGGACACAAACCTGCGGAGCCGGTCGCGCCACCTACGGGGCGCTAGGCAACAGCTAGGTCATACCGCAAGGGGATGAGTCAGTGAAAGATACTTGGTTGCTATCAGTGTTTCTCGCTGCGCTATCGGGAGGACTGATAGCGAAGCTGATCGACTACCCTGTTGCATGGATCAAAGCCAGTCGACGCGAAAAGAAATCTGCGAAAGCACTTGTGGATGCTCACCTAGACCCGTTGCTGAAAGCAGCGGATGCAATCGTTGGTAAAACTACGTCCTTGGCCGAACGCGATTTTTCCGTTCAAACGGACCAGCGCGGATTGGCTCCTTCGAGCGCATTAACTCAAGATCTTGTCGGGCTTGCTTACCTCTACGCGCGATTCTGGGGACGCATCAATATCCTTGCGGAAGAAAGTTTAGGTATGTCGCTTGCGGCAGACAAACGAGGCGCGAAGCTGCAACGATTTATTGCCTGCCTCGGCTCGCAGCGGATACGCCTAGTCAACCG
>Ga0207660_10003704_pt1 | contig 9961 bp, 2 predicted proteins | sample KBSC73BmetaG_FD_184335 | JGI IMG/M metagenome (GOLD analysis project Ga0207660, IMG submission 184335) | Corn rhizosphere microbial communities from Kellogg Biological Station, Michigan, USA - KBS C7-3B metaG (SPAdes) (version 2) | ecosystem: Host-associated > Plants > Roots > Rhizosphere ... | reverse complement strand
GCGCCGGAGTCGAAGCGGGGGAAGGGCGCCCAGTTGATCGAGCCGTCGCTTCCGATCAGGGCGGCGGTGTGGGTGTCGCCGATCAACGCGTACTCCTCGATGGGCAGGGCCATGCGTGCAACTTGGAAACGCACGGCACGAAAGCAAGACACCGTCGGCGCCGATCCGGTTACCGGCGCGTACCCGACGTTGCGAACCGACCACGGCGCGAAGCAGCCCCTTCAATGAGTCCGCGCACCTGCACGCCGCGCGGCGTGGTTTGCAGATTGCAACGCGCGAGCCCATGGCGACGCAAGCCGAGCTGGTGCAGTTGCGCTCCCGGTCCGAGTCGGCGCGGCTGCGGCGCCTTCGTGACGACGACGCCCGCACGGCGATCCGTCCCGACGCCACGATCGCGCTGCAGGCGGCGCTGTCCCGCGTGATCGAGGGCGAGGTTCGCTTCGACAACGGCAGCCGCGCCCTTTACGCCACCGACGGAAGCAATTACCGCCAGGCGCCGATCGGCGTGGTGATCCCCAGGAACGTGCAAGATGTCGAGGCCACCGTGCGGCTCGCGCGCGCACACGGCGCGCCCCTGCTGTCACGCGGGGGCGGCACCAGCCTGGCCGGGCAGTGCTGCAACGTCGCGGTGCTGATGGATTTCTCGAAGTACATGCACCATGTGCTGGAGGTGGACGCCACCCGGCGCCTGGCGCGCGTGGAGCCCGGCTGCGTGCTCGATACGCTGCGGGCGACCGCCGAGAAGCAGGCCAAGCTGACCTTCGGACCCGACCCCGCCACGCACAGCCGCTGCACGTTGGGCGGCATGCTGGGGAACAACTCGTGCGGCAGCCACTCGCTGCTGAGCAAGAAGCACGGCCTTGGCCTGCGAACGAGTGACAACACGCACGCGCTGGACGTACTGCTTTACGACGGAACGCGGCTGCACGTCGGCGAGACGCCTCCCGAGAAGATGGAGGCGCTGGTCCGCGCCGGAGGGCGGGTGGGGGAGATCTACGCGGGGCTACGCAAGCTGGTGGAGCGCCACGGCAACGCCATCCGCGAGCGGTTCCCCAAGCTGGGTCGCCGCGTCTCCGGCTACAACCTGGACGACCTGCTCCCCGAGCGCGGTTGCAACGTGGCGCGCGCGCTGGTCGGCTCGGAGTCGACGTTGGTCACGATCCTGGAGGCGACGCTGCACCTGGTGCCCGCGCCGGCGGCCCGCACCGTCGCGATGATCGGGTTCACCGACGTGGTGGAGGCGGCCTACGCCGCCGTCGCGTGCCTGCCGTTCGAACCCCTGGCGTGCGAGGTGATGGACGAGCTGCTGTTCGACTTCGTCCGCAAGAAGGGGGACGAGAACGCCAGCCTGGCCATCTTGCCGCGCGGGCCGGCCTTCCTGCTGGTCGAACTGGGCGGCGACTCGAAGGCCGACTCGGACGGGCAGGCGCGCCGGCTGATCGACCATCTGGAGAAGCAGAAGCAGCACCGGCCGGTCGACCACAAGATCTACGACGATCCCAAGCAGGAAGAGATGGTCTGGGCGGTGCGGGAAGGGGGCCTGGGCAGCACGGCCTGGGTGCCCGGGCAGCCCGACGGGTGGCCCGGCTGGGAGGATTCCGCCGTTCCGGTCGAGACGGTGCCCGCGTACCTGAAGGAGCTGCGCGCGCTGTTCCGCCAGTTCGGCTACAACCCATCGCTGTACGGGCACATGGGGCAGGGCTGCGTGCACTGCCGCGTCGCCTTCGACCTGTACACGCAGGCCGGCATCGACAACTACCGTCGCTTCCTCGATAGCGCGGTCACGCTGGTCACCAGGTACGGCGGCGTCCCCTCGGGCGAGCACGGCGACGGGCAGGCGCGCGGGCAGTTCCTGCCCCGCGTGTTCGGCGACGAGGTGATGCAGGCGTTCATCGACTTCAAGCGGCTGTGGGATCCCGACAACCGTATGAACACGGGCAAGGTGATCAACCTGGACGGCCCGGCCTACACAATCACGCAGAACCTGCGCCTGGGCCGCGACTACAACCCCCCGCAGCCGGTGACGCACTTCGCGTATGTCGAGGATCAGAACGACTTCGCGCGGGCAGCCCTGCGCTGCGTGGGCGTGGGGTCGTGCCGGCGGGAGGGGGGCGGCACGATGTGTCCGTCGTACATGGTGACCCGCGAGGAGAAGCATTCCACGCGCGGGCGGTCGCGTTTGCTGTTCGAGATGATGAACGGCGAGCTGATCACGGATGGTTGGAAGAGCGAAGCCGTCAAGGACGCGCTGGACCTGTGCCTGTCGTGCAAGGGCTGCAAGGGCGACTGCCCGGTGAACGTGGACATGGCCACCTACAAGGCCGAGTTCCTGAGTCACTACTACGAGGGGAAGCTGCGGCCGCGTCACGCCTATGCGTTCGGGTTCATCCACCGCTGGGCCCGCCTGACGTCGGTCGCCCCCGGGCTGGCCAACCTGGTCACCCAGACGCCGGGGCTTTCGGCGCTGGCGAAAGCGATGGCCGGCGCCCACCAGCAGCGGCGCCTGCCCGCGTTCGCGCCGCAGTCGTTCCAGACCTGGATTCGTGCGCACGAGCGCCGGCGGCGGAGCGGCGACGGCCAGAAGCAGGTGCTGCTGTTCCCTGACACCTTCAACAACTACTTCCGGCCCGACGTCGCCATCGCCGCGACCCGCGTGCTGGAGCGCGCGGGCTACCAGGTGGTGGTGCCCCAGCAAGATGTCTGCTGCGGGCGGCCCCTGTACGACTACGGCTTCCTGGACGCGGCCAAGCGGCACTGGATCGACCTGCTGGGCAAGCTGCGCCCGCAGCTGCAGGCCAGCATGTCCGTGGTGGTGCTGGAGCCGAGCTGCTATTCCGCCTTCAAGGACGAGCTGGGCAACCTGATGCCGCACCAGCAGGACGCGAAGCGCCTGGGCGCGCTGGTCACGACGTTCAGCGCGTTCGTCCAGCATCACGCGCCGGACCTGGCGCTGCCGAAGCTGGGGCGCAAGGCGCTGATCCAGGGGCACTGCCATCAGAAGTCGATCGACGTTCGCAACGACAAGGAGAAGGGGAAGTTGTTCGCCGAGCAGGCTGTCCTGGAGCGGCTGGGAATCGAGCTGCGCGAGCCGGAGACCGGTTGCTGCGGCATGGCCGGCGCCTTCGGCTACGAGAAGGAGAACGACCACTACGCCGTCAGCGTCGCCTGCGGCGAGCGCGTGCTGCTGCCAGCGGTGCGCCGCGCGGCGGAGGACGAGATCCTCATCGCCGACGGGTTCAGCTGCAGCGAGCAGATCGAGCAGACGACGAGCCGGCGCGCCCTTCACATGGCGCAGGTGGTGGACATGGCGCTCGGCGGCGGTCTACCGCAGCGACTGCCCGAACGTCCCGTCGCCGTGAGGCGCGCGCAGGCCCGCCGCGCGTCCATGCGCCGGGCCGGCCTGGGCGTGGCAGCCGCGGCCACGCTCCTGGGGGTCGTCTGGTGGTCACGCCGCGTGTGACGGCCGGCGAAGCGAAGGCACCGACTGCTCCCGAAGAGGGAGATTGACGGTGCCGCATGTGGCAACCCCAAAGCTCCGCCTGAGCCAACTCCACGCACAAAATGATGGGCACAGCTCCGCCTGAGCCAACTGTTTGCCCTCGCCCCGCGCAGCGGGCAGCCAACTTCGCGCACGAATGATGGGCAAAGGTCCGCCTGAGCCAACTGTTTGCCCTCGCCCCGCGCAGCGGGTCCACGCACGAAATGATGGGCAAAGGTCCGCCTGAGCCAACTGTTTGCCCTCGCCCCGCGCAGCGGGGAGAGGGTGAGGGAGAGGGGTCCGCGATCCATCGCCGCGCCGTTCCCCTCTCCCGGCGCTGCCGCGCCGACCTCTCCCCGCTGCGCGGGGCGAGGTGAGGACCGGACGCGGGTCCGTGATGCTCGAATTTCGATAGACGATGGAGGAGAGGGGACGTGCCGATCGGTGATGCCGTTCCCCTCTCCCGGCGCTGCCGCGCCGACCTCTCCCCGCTGCGCGGGGCGAGGTGAAGGACCGGACGCGGGTCCGTGATGCTCGGTGATGGACCGTAGGCGGGTCCCTTGTTCTGCGATGCCGTAGGACGCTCACCGTCGGTGATCGTGTCGGTCGCTTGGCTCAGGTCTGCCCAGACCTTTCCCCCAGGCCTGCTCAATAGTTCTTCGTCCACAGCAGGTCGGCCGTGCCTGTTCCCACGTCGCCGTATTCGGCGTCGAAGCTCCAGCGCCGCGACAGCTGGTACTCGACGTGGACGGCGTTCCGGTTCTGCAGCAGGGCCGGGTTCGCTCCCACGCGCCCCACGTAGCCGGCGTACAGCTTCGATGTCAGGTAGGTTCCCGCCTCCAGGCGTGAACCGGTCAGGCCTTCGTCACCCGCCTGCAGGGTCAGCACGTCCAGCGGCAGCTTTCGCGCCAGGGTCTTCTGTAGCTGCGCCGCGACCACGCCGCCCACCAGCGAGGCCGCCTCGCCCGAGGCAGAGGCCGAGCCCGCGCTGTTGCCGCTGCCGCCCAGCTGCAGCTTTCCCGTGACGATCAGCGTGTACAGCTGCCCCTCCGTCAGATCGGGCCGCTCGGGTGACGTCACGGCGATGGTCAGCTTGTCCAGCGAGCCCTTCGCCGTCAGCAAGACGCTGATGTTCTCGGCCTCGTTGAAGTACTTGGCGGTCACGTCCAGGCGCGGCTGATCGGCCGGCCCCACGAACTGCACCATCGACCCGGCCTGCAGATCGAAGCGGCGGCCGAACACGTCGATGCGTCCGCGGCGGACCAGCACCTGACCGTAGACGGCAGGTTTTCCGGCCGCTTCCACGTGGAAGTCGGGGCCCAGGCCCAGCTCCAGCGAGGCGTCCTTCCCGTGCACCCACAGATTGCGGGGCGCGTCGATCTGCAGATGCACGCCGAAGGGGGCCGGCGCCGCCGCGGCCACCGGCGTGCGCTCGACGTCCTCGCCCGACAGCAAGACGCCATCCAGCGCCGCCAGGCGCTTCGCCTCGACCTTGTCGGCCGCGCGCGAGCCGTCCACCAGCACGATGTCGGCCGGTCGTTGCAGGGACTGCAGCTTCTTCTGCTTCACGTCGTTCAGCTCGACATGCGCCTCCGAGACCTTGGCCACCGCCTTGACGTGGCCAGCCGAGGCCGTCCCGGTCGCGTGCGCGTCGACCGAGACCGTCGCCAGCGCCTCGCCCTGGCCGTAGATGGGGAACCTGTGCAGCGACGTCGAGGCGTCGACGGTGAAGGTCTCGGTCGCGCGATCGCGCGTGGCGTGCGCGGTCAGGCGCCCGTCGCCGTCGCCGCTGGCCAGCCGCAGCTCATCCAGCCAGACGGCGTTCTCGTCACCGTGCGCCTTCAGGTGAACGTCGCGGTAGGCGCCCAGGCCCGTCAGCGTCAGCGCGCCGTGCGTCCACTCCAGCTGGCCCGAGGCGTGCGGTGCGTTCGGCGTCCCCCGCACGGTCATGGCCGCCGACAGCTGGCCCGCCACGCTGCGCACCTGGCGGCTCAGACCCGACAGCCAGGCCAGGTCGAAGCTTTGCCCCGACAGACGGCCCTGGAAAGGGATCTTCCCTGCGTCCAGATGGGTGACCTCCGGATAGCCGAGATCCGCGGCGGCGTCGCCCTGGACGTGAAGCTCGCCGCCGCTGGCGGAGCGCAGGCGGGCATCGGCGGTGATCCGGCGCGCGCTGTACGCCAGCGTGGCGTCCGCGTTGCCGACCGGCTTCTTGCCCAGGTGGCCGTCACGCACGCTGGCCGTCATCACCAACTCGGGACGAGCCAGCGTCCCGTGCAGCGTCAGCCCCGCCTGCAGCGTGGCGGTCAGCTCGTCCGAGGTGGCCTGATCGGTGCTGGCCGGCAGGCCGCTGCGGTGGACGCGCACCGGCCCGGCGGCGGCCGTCAGCTCGAGCGGCGCGCCCGCGAGCGCCGCGTGATCGCGCAGCCGCGCTGACGGCAGCTTCCAGATCAGGCTGGCGGCCGCCAGCGGGTGGCCGGCGCGGGCGATGCGCAGGGCCAGGCGCGTGTCGCGCGGGCCGGTCATCGCGTCCAGGCGCGCGTCGGTGGCGGGGAAGCGAGGTCCGGTGGCGCCGGCCACCCGGACGTTCAGCGCACCCTCGGGCGCCAGCGGCGTGCCCGACGCCGAGAGCCGCAGCGAGGCGGTGCCCGACCAAGGCTCTGCCGCGCCATTCAGCCGCGACAGGATGGCGAGCGAGATGTCGTTCAGCTGCCCGCTCGCCTCCAGGTGGGCCCGCGCCAGCTCGCGCGGGGTGGGGGGATGCGTGGCCAGACCGCTCAACGACAGGCCGGTGCGGATCGACAGCGTCCCCGCGGCCAGCCCGCCCGCGCGTGGCGCCCGGGCAGGCGCCGCAGGGGTCGTGGGTGGCGGTGGAAATGGGGCCTGCGCGTCCGCGCCGAACGCGACGCCCACCGTCAGCGGCGTGCGCGCGTCGCCGAGCACGTGCAGCGCCACGTCGCCGATCGGCTGCCGATCGAAGGCCACCCCGCGCGCCAGCGCGTCCAGGTGCAGCGACGGCGCGACGCCGGTGCCGTCCAGGCGCAGCGTCACCTTCACGCGGCCCGCCAGCGGGCGCGGTGTCCGCACATGCAGGGCCGCCAGCACCGGCCCGATGTCCGTGTCCGGCACGGTCAGCTCCAGCGCCAGCGGGGCGCGCACGCTGGTCAGCGGCCACGCGGTGGGCGCGTCGATCTTCGCGTGCACCGACGTCCCCAGTCCCGCCGCGTCCAGCGTCCCCTGCGCCCGCCCATCGTGGTAGCGACCCTGCAACGCCAGCGACAGATCCTTGTAAGCTCCCACGCGGCCGTCTCGCAGCGTGACCGCGGCGTGAACGTCGGGGGAGGCAGTGGTCCCTTCCAGGCGCACGTCGGCGTCCAGGTGTCCCTGGACCTGTTGTCCGGGTGGCAGCAGCAGCGGGGGCAGCCGGGACAGATCGAAGCGCTGGATGCGGACGCTGGCGTTCAGCTTCTCGCCACGCTTGTCCAGGTCGACCCCCAGGCGCTGATCGCCTTCGCGAGCGGCGAGCTCGAAGCCCGACACCGCGACGTGCTCGCCCGCGAACACGAAGCGCGCCGGCCGGGCCAGACGCCAAGCCGCCTGCGGGTAGCGGAACTGCAGGTGGCGCAGCTCGACGGCCTGGTGATCGGGGGTCCAGCCGCCTTCCAGCACGAACGCCACCGGTTCGCCGTGGGCCACGCGCAGATTGCCCGACAGCCGCGGCGGCGTCGAGTGCAGCTGCGCGTCCACCTGGCGCAAGCGGTGTTGGCCCAGCCGCGCCGCCGCGATCTGCAGGCGTACGTCGCCCACGGTGGGCAGGCGCACGTTGGGCACGCGCGCGGTCACCTGCAGGTTGTCCACGCGATTTGCACCCATCGCCAGCACCGGGAACGCCGCTGACGCCGAGACGCCCGGAGCCGCCGCGCTTCCGAAGACGGTCGCCTGCAACGAGCCACGTCCGGCCGCGATCGGTACGCCCGGCGCGAAGGCGGCCGCGGCGCGGGTCAGGCTGCCCAGATCCGTCACGTTCGCCGACAGCGACAGGGCCAGGCGCTCGGGCGAGGCGGCTCCGCTGGCCTTGGCGGCCAGGCCGGGGAGCGACAGCCGCAGCGCCTCGATCACGAAATGGCCCTTCGTGGCGCTGACTCGAATCGACGACGGCGCCACCAGGACGCCGTCCAGCGTCCCCTCGGGCACCTGCAGGTCCAGCTTGCCGTCCAGATCGGCCAGCGACGTGCCTCCGCCGTTCGCGTCCAGCTTCAGCGAGAAGTGCGAGCGCGGTAGTCCCTGCACGGTGGCGCCCAGATCGACGTCGCGTGCGACCAGCGACAGGCCGCGAACGCAGCGCCGGTCGGTGTCGACTTCCCCGTGCGCGTCCACATTCCACGCCGCCCCGGCCCCCTTCACGGCGAACGACAGCGCGGCGCCGTCGCGCGCCATCTGTCCCGTCACGTCCACCGGCACGGCCAGGCGAAAGTCGTTCACGAACGCGCGCACGACGTCCGGCGTGACATGCAGGCGGGTCCAGCGCACGGCGAGGTGCGCGTCGTCCTGGACCTGCGCCGTCGCGTCGAGCACGGTGTCGCCCAGGGAGGCGGAGATGGTCGCCTCACGGCGCGCGTTCTGTCCCTGGGCCGACACGCGCAGCGCCAGCGGCGCGCGCAGCGGCGCTTCCAGCCCACCGCGCAGGTCGATGTCCCCGGTGAACTGCTGCGGGCTCGTCTGGAATCGGCCGTGCGCCGCCAGCGACAGCGCGGCCGCCCGGACCACCCGGTCGTCGTGGCCGGGCTGCGCCTGGGTCACCTCGACCTGGCCGTCGCTCAGCCGCAGTTCGTGCAGCTCGACGAACAGCGCGCGCCCCGGGCCGTCGTTGTTTCCGGGGTTCGAGGCCGGTTGGGGATGCCGCGGCGCCAGCGCCCGGCCCAGGTTCGTCCCCTGCGCGTCCTGACGCAGCCACAGCCCAGGCCCGTCGATGAGGGCGCGGTGGACGTCGACGTGCCCGCGGAACAGCGCCAGGGGCGAGAAGCCGATGTCGAGAGCGCGTACGCGCACCACCACGCCGCCGTCCGGATCGCGCAGCACCACGTCACCCAGTTGCAGCAGGTCCCCGTGGTAGCGGAACCGCCCCACCTCCAGCGAGCCGGCGATGGCGGCGTTCACGCGCGGCACCGCTTGCCGGCGGACCCAGTCGCCCCCCCAGCGGGTGCGCAGCAAGGTGAGCGCGCCGCCGGCCAGCAGCGCGCAGGCGCCCACCACCACCAGGACGACCGCCGCCCCCACGCGCAGCGCCCGCCTCAAAATGCTTCTCCTATCGAGATGTGCAGCACGCACAGGTTGTCGGTGACCACGCTGCCGCCCGACCCGCCCAGGCCGAAGCAGCTGTCGTCGACCTTGTAGGGTTCGTTTTGCAGGTGCCCGGCCTGGTCGACGTAGAACAGCGGCGGTGGGGTCCCCACCTGGAGGCGGCGCGCGAAGTCGACGCGCACGGGACCCACCGGCGTGCGGTAGCGCAACCCGAAACCCACCGCCATCAGCAGGTGGGTGAAGTCCTGGGGCTGCAGGCGGTCCAGCGTGACTTGTCCCACGTCGTAGAAGGCGGCCAGGATCAGGTTCGACGTCAGCGCGTACCGGACCTCGAAGCTGCCGTCGATCAGGCCGTTGCCCCCGATGGGCAGGGTGACCTTGGGCGGGTCCTGGTTCCCTGGCGAGGGCGGCAGCTGAGAGATCAGCAACGGCGACAACCGCCGATCGTTGAAGCCCCGCATCGACTGCGTGCCCCCACCGTAGAAGCGCGTCACCACCGCGCTGTCCTGGGAGTTGCCCGACGTCGGCAACAGCTCGCCCACCTTCAAGCGGGCGGCGAACGTCAGCTGATCGTCGTCGCCGAACGACACATAGCCGCGCACGTCGGGCAGAACCCGGTAGTAGTGGAAGTCGCCCTGCAGCGGTCCGCCCCCTTCTTGTAGCGACAGGCTGGCGTAGAAGCCGTTGTGCGGCTCCAGCGCGTCGTCGCGGCGGTCCCAGGTGACAACTTCTTCCAGGTACGACAGCCAGACGAAGCAGCTTTCCCCGCTGGTGTGACACCCCAGCGTCAGCGGTGCGGTCAGCGCGCCAGCGCCGGGTGGACCGTTCAGCTGGTCGCCCTCCAGGTGATGCGACGGGAAGATCGACAGCGAGGCGCGGGGCTGCCAGATGACGCCGTTCACCAGCCGGCCGCCCAGATCGTCGTACGTCTGCTCCAGCGTGCGGTTGAGCGCGATCGAGCTCCGCTCGCGCAGCGAAGGCCGGCGCAAGAAGTTTGGCTGTTCGAAGTCGATTTGCAGGCGGGCGATGGGGCCCTGCCGCAGCTCGACCGATCGATCATTCGTCGCCACCGCGTAGGTGTTGGGCATGAAGGCCCAACCAGCCTCGCCGTGGATGGTCAGCTTGCGCATGCCACCCTTGAAGTTGCGGTTCGACCACTCGCCGATCAGGCGCGCCTCGTTG
>Ga0207660_10003694_pt1 | contig 9973 bp, 14 predicted proteins | sample KBSC73BmetaG_FD_184335 | JGI IMG/M metagenome (GOLD analysis project Ga0207660, IMG submission 184335) | Corn rhizosphere microbial communities from Kellogg Biological Station, Michigan, USA - KBS C7-3B metaG (SPAdes) (version 2) | ecosystem: Host-associated > Plants > Roots > Rhizosphere ... | reverse complement strand
GACATTTGCGAGCGGCACTCGAGTTGCTGGATAGCGCGGGGGCCCCGGCACAAATTGGGGCGCATGTTGACCTCGCAGCTTGCCAGCTCGAAACCGAGCTCGTCGAGAGCAGCCTGCCCCCGTCGCGCCGCCACATGGCGAATTAGAGACAGGTTGCAGTCTTCTATGGATTCAGTGCATTGGCGCTTCGGGCAGGCAAAAGGCACAGCCGTGCCGAATTTGGTCAGGTCACAAGCAAAGCAACTTCGGGCTTCCCGAAATATTCGGCCATTGCTTCACCCGCGCGGTTGGAGAGCTCCACCGTCGCCTTGCGACGATCGCTGACGTCGACCGACCGATTGATGAGTCCGGCGCGCTCGAGCTCGCCGATCCATCTCAGTCCGGTCGATCTCGGAACGGCTGCAGCGTCGCAAAGAGCACCGATGGTCGTGTCTTTGCCCCTCAGTCGGAATGCATAAAGCTGCAAAAGAAGATCCCAGGCCGGATCGGTGAATATGCCGGGCCCGAATAATGCTTCTCGTCTCCTCCGTGTCCGAAGCACCGACTCGATCCAGTTCGCGGAAATCTCATCAGGCAGGAGTGCCGGGTCGTACATCCTGAGCATCGCGCGTAGTTCAGCGAGATTAGATTCCACTCGATTGAGTTGCTTCAAGAGCGCATCGCGTGAATGCCCTGCTTTCGATGACCGCGCGGAGCTCATTGACAGCATTCGATGCCTGTGACCGCCATATGGTGCAAGCCGGATAGTCAAAATTGCGAAGCTTCGGAATGGCAAGGGTGCAACCTCGGCGCTCGGCGCCTCGACAAACGACCGTGGCCAGCAACTCCGAGCGCGAGATTTCGCTAAATTAAGATCAGCTTCGAGCGCTCGCCAGCGTCAGATCGACAGCGATTTGGCCGAGAGCGTGAGAAAGGTCGATCGGCGGCGGCCAAGGCATAGGCCGGAGCTTTCGAGACTGCTCAGCCGCGGTTCTCGCCGATTGCTTCCAAATATGACGTCATGGCTTCATAGCCGCGTTCCGACAGGCTAATCCACACGCGCCGGCCATCGAGCGGATCGGGCTCGCGTTCGACCAGTCCGTCGCTGTGCAGCTTTTCGATCCAGCGCAATGCAGTCGTCGTGGGGACGCCGGCTGCAAGGCACAGCTTCGATACCGACGTCCGCTGCTGCGAAGAGCGAAATGTATATAGCTCCAGCAAAATGTCCCATGCCGGATCGGCAAAGAGCTCGTCCCCGAAGAAACGGCGCCGGGCAGCCCTCGCGCTGATGATCCCGCGCACGAGATCCGCCAGATCCTCGGCGCCGGCTGCGGCGCAGCTTGCCTCCTCTGCCAGACGCTCGACGTTGGCCATGATTAGGGCCACCCTCGAACGCGGATCGAGTTCTCTTCCATAATGAGACCGGTCTGCTTCGGAAAGTGGAACCACGTTGCGCATCTTTTTCCTCATCTAGTTCGGGCATTTCGTGCCTCTAATGCTCGTCCCGAATGGTTAATAGGTACTTACCGGGAGCGCCGGAATTGAGCCGTTTCGGACCGATCCGATTCCGATTCCGAAGTCGATACATATTGGATGTTTCTTGTTGCAATCGTTGATGAATTTCTGGTGTGAAATGTAAGTCTCGAATCGCGCCGCTGTCGAGAGGGGCCTTCCACAGTCGATCGTCGAAGTCGTCCTGTTGGTCGACCACGGACGGATCCGCCGGTGATTGGGCGTTCAGTGCAAACAGGCATGCCTGCCACGAGGAGGGCCCGCGAGTCACACTGACCGCGGGCCCTCGAATGCGAGGCTCGTTGCCACCGGCGCCTCGAACCGAGCCCGTGTCCCAGGGTCATGAAGGGACACGCGCATTCGCCTTCTTTCATACTCTGAGCCGAGGGAAGACATGCGCGATTCAGCTGTGCCACTACGGTACGTTGATTCCATGCCACGTTGCGATGGGCTCGTGGGCGTAGGCAATGATCCGAGCGCCGATCTCATGGTGTCGGCGAAGGGGGAGGTGCCTGGCGGGTCCTCCCCCGCCCCTCAATCGGGAGGCGGGCGCAAGCTGCAGTAGATGAGCCGATCTTCTTGCGTCGGATCGCGATTCAATTGGCCGGCAAGGTTGGCGATCGCTTCAGCCCTGTCCGGGAAACTCGAAGGATTTTTGCGCAGCCACGCAGTCGTTATGCTCAGCGACGAACGGGGCGATATCTTGCGAGACCACCAACGGTTCGATCCCTTTCAACCGTGCTTCAATGGCAGAACGGCGGGCACGCTCAACGCCGTGGCTTCGCCAATCATAGCTCGTTCTGCCTTCGCCTAATCTTGCGCCTGCCGGACATCCCCTTCTTTCGCATTCTTCTGGGGGAGCGCGATGGCGCTCGATATCCGTGGAGTCTCACGCCATTTCCGTCGGTCATTTTGCGCCGGCTCAACTGGATCGTGCAATTGGCGTCACTCATCGTAAGTCGGATCGTCATCGAACGCAGAAAGCTAAGGATCGAACCGGCGAGGCGAATGCCCAGGCAGACTGGTTTCAAAAGCCACCAAATTGTCAACGTCGGCACCACCGGCGGCATGGAATTTTACGATATACGGCGTCAACAAGCGGAAGTGATACCATTGCCCTGCGACGAGCTTCAGTTGGGTTGCGCTTGAACGACCGTAAAGCATCGTGCCACCGGTTGGCAGCATCACATCGAAACTCGAGATGAAACCTCGCTCGCTGTAGGCTACGGTGCCGGTCCGGTATGAAGAGCTGAGAGGCCGCATCCCCTCCGTGGGCACCGAATAAGATGGGTCGGGATCCAGGTGAAGATAGTTGCCTGTTGGTCCGCCGCCTTCAACGCCGGCGCGTCCTATGAAAATTCCTCCCTGAAAGCCTGACACTGGCGTCCCGAGGGCCAAGCCCTCAAAGCTCAAGGTCGCGGTCGCTTGCGCAGCCGACGCCAAAATCAAGCTTGACGATGCCAGCAGGAATTTCACGGAGCTCCCTACCTGCTGAATTTGCCTTGGCTGATCCGATTCAGCAGTTCCTTGCGGCCAAATGCGATCGGATTGATACAGACTTACGGATACCGAATCGAGTCAGCACGAGGATCGTTCGGCTGAATTTGATGGCCAGGGGCGGGCGCTGCGAATTGCGTCCGCCCATATCGCTGCGATCTTTAGTCGGTTTCAGCGGCACTGGTGATCGCCCCAATATCGCTCCCATTTAGCCACGGTTCCGCTCGCGAGCATGGCGCAGCTCACATCTAGCCCAGCGCCGTTGACACAGAAGCCTGATAATCGACGGTAGCTGTAACCTTCAAATCGGCATTGCAAGCGTTGGCCTGAGACTAAGCGCTCCAGGGTAGCCGTCGCGGCCTCGGGAGACGCAGACGCGCAGGGATGCCCGGGGGCGCACGAGCCGTCGAGCTCGCGTGCATCGATGCCCGATATACGAACACGCAGCCGGCGCCCGTCCGCGCCGCGCTCCGCGCACTGGATTGTGTCGCCGTCATGCACATTTGCAACGGTGCACGTGAAGGTCGGGACAATCTGGGTGGGTCCCGCAGCTGGATCAGCGGGAGGTAGGAAATTGGATCCGACCAGCACAAATGTGAATAGCGTGAGAAAGCGCACCAAGATTCTCCGGTGAAATCAAATGTCGTCAGGTGCTGACACTGTCTTCAGTCGGTTGAAAGTGACATAAGATGCGCCGCTCGACCAACTCCGCTGGGGCTGGGCACGGTGCTCCCGCGAAATCGAAATAGGCGTTGCCAGCTGGCCACGAAGCTGAAACAGAGCTGTCACCGCTGCGTCGGTTGAAGCTCTCGGAAATCTCAAGACTTGCACGGAGTTGCTCGTCGGATGGACGCATGCGCTCATCATGTCACTGGAATTTCCTGACCTTCGCAATTCCAGCGTCGGTCGGACCTACGGCCTTGCCGGCCACTCGGTCAGCAAGTTCGTCAATAACCGTCTCGAATGCTCGCAAGGCGTTCGCTCGCGTCGCGGCGTCGGCCGGCGGGAGTGCAGCCGCGGTTAGCAGCTGATGTCGGAGCATTCGCGCAAGGACCTCCCACTGCAACCCCTGCTGACGACGGACGGCCTCGATGTGGCGCTCGAACCGCGTCAGTCGCACCCCAATCGCCTCCTCCGCTGCCCGGGGATTTCGGCGGCTTAGCCAAGCTTCAAGAGCCTCGACAAGCAACTCAGAACGAGGGCGGCCAGATGCCTCTGCAATCCGATTGATCCTCCCGCCGAGCTCCTTCGGGAGGAACAGCTGATATCGGACCTTTTCAGCCTTCATCGCGAGCCTCGCTGCTTCCGAAATTCTATCGCTTCGTACCGTGATTCACAGACACCGCACGACTGTCTCTCCGATGCAGCAAGTAGCACGTCCACGACCGATCGCCTTACATGCCGACCCCGGGACCCCGCCGCTCGCGGCCCAAGGTCCAACTGATCGAACCTGAGCCCCGCATGACGCCCGATATCTCACGCCCAAGCTGCCGCTCGAGCACTTGGCGCCAAGGCACCAGGGTGAACTCGTGCGAGTTCGCCACGACCGCGAAGCTGCCGGAGTTAAGGCTGACGCGCCGACGCACGATGCCGGAAATCCGCTCGCCCGGAATGGGTTCGCCGCTGAAGTCCAGGCCCAGCTCCTTGCTGAGCCGCGCCGCGACAACCCTGAGCTCCGCGCGCTTCAGCCGCTGATCCATGTCGGGGCGATACAGAACCTCATCGCCCCGCTCTTCCGCCAAGCCTTGTTCGATGAGCCATTGCTGTCGCCGGACCAATACCTGGCGCACCTCGGCGCCATAGCCGTGCTTCGCGATATCAAGAGCGACTTCGCCGCGTAGCTGTGGATCGAGCCAACTCGGCGCCTTCGCGGTGGCCTCCCGCTCAAGCCCCCGGACAGCGAGAAGCTGGATCCGAACCGGACTGGCTCGGGCGGAGCGACTCTCACATTCAAGCGCCTGCTCGGCATAATCGTCCGGTACGACCCAGGTGCCGCCCGGCTGCCGCTCTATTGCAACGCCCATCCGGCGAAGTGCCTCCAGCCGCCGCACGTGCGCTTGTACATAGTCGTCGGTCGTGGCGGTGTCATATGCGCGATGGATGTCAGGACTGTACAGACCGCCGTTCGCGCGAGCGATCTCATCGATATTGCGGTCGGCTGTTCTCAGCTGTGGCTGGGCCAGCTCGATTCGGACGACACTCCCAATCGGCGTTTCGTCCGAATGTCTGCCGATGTCGACATAATGGGTACGGCCATCGATTCCGTCGACCACCAGATAGCGCCGGTCATGATGATCATCGGCAGCGCCGCGATGCACCACCTTGCCCACGACCGGCAGGGCCTCCGGGTCGCGGTCGATGACGTAGAGCTCGGGCCGGCGGTTCAGCTTGGCGGCGGTCATCACGCGGTGCATGGTCCGGATGATGTCACCGCGCCGGCCAAGATCGGTCAGTATATCCTCTATCGCCGGATCCAACCGCCAGGCGAGCGGCCCTTCGCGGTCGGCCAAACCCAAGCGCTCCAGCTCGCGCGCCCGGCCGATGAGGAGTTGCTGATATGAGCCGTCGCCGTCCCAGCGTGCCGGTTGCCGAAGATCGACCGCGTGATCGTCCGCTTGGGCAAGCAAGTCGCGATCGAGCTTTGTCAGCCTTTCAGCGCCGATCTCCTGGTTGAGCTGCTCACGAACCTCGAGCTCGCTTTGCGGTCCAAGCCAACGCGTCATGATTTCCGATGCGCGGCCCCGGATTCCGCGGGCGATATAGTCGCCCGCGATCTTGAGCAGCTTTCCGTCCTCGGTTGACCCGCGCACGATGAGGTGCGTGTGCGGGTGCCCGGTGTCGAAGTGATCGACCGCAATCCAATCCAGCGTCGTGTCGAGGTCCCGTTCCATCTTCGCCACCAGTTCGCGGGTGAAAGACTTCAGCGTATCGAACGAGCCGCCGTCCTCGGGCGACACGATAAACCGAAACTGGTGCCGATCGCCCGCGCCCCGCTCCAGGAACGCCTTGCCGTCTGCATCCTCGCTGAAGGTCGAGTAGAAGCTGCCGTGGTCGCCGTCGCGGGTGGCACCGTCGCGCTGCAGGTAACGCAGATGCGCCCTCGCCGCGCCGGCAGCCTTCGCGCCGGTCAGCCTTACAAGCCGCGCCTTGACCATCACGCGCCGTGGCCGGACGCGCATGCCGGAGATCCGGTCGACCGACCAAGCGGACGACGCCGAAACAGCGCCCGACAATTTGGCGCCGCGCCCGTGAGCGTTGAACCGACCCGATGGACGCGGGGTGACGGATGAGGAAGACGCGCCGCGCCGACCGCCGCCGGCGCGGGCGATCCGCCCGATCAGTTGCGACTGCAGTGAGCGCGCCCGGCCTGCGCGTCCCTTGCCTTTACCCGGGCGACCCAAATGCGGCTCGAACCTGTTCTCTTCGTCCGCCATCCGCGAGGACATGCGCCCGCCAGGCAAACGGCTAAAGTATCTCTCGAGCGTAGAGGCGCAAATCAGCCATTCAGTGCGTCGGAAGGGCCGCTCAGTCTCCCTCCGACGGAGCCGCGGAGACAAACAGTCTCCGGGAAAAAAGATGTGCAGACAAACATATAGCGGCATTTCTGCGGGGAGCTGAAATCCGCTTTATCTTGCACTCCCCTTCCCCCTTCCCCGCGGTCCTCATTTCGCGACGCAAAAAAAGGGAAGCGACGCTCGAGGCGCCGCTCCCCAGGCCAATCAACTCCAACCTCAACGCGCCCGGTCGAACGCATCCAACGCGTCTTCCCGACGCTCAAAGCTTCGAAGCCACAACAGCTCAACTGCGCTGCCGTCGCCATCGACCAGGCAGATTCCAGCGTGCCAGCGCGCAGCGAGGAAGCTCAGGATCGCGATCCGCTCGAGCTCGCCGGCGGCGCATTCATCGCCGGGATCCAGCGGAAAATGCTGCCCGAGATAGCGCTCACGAACCCGTGCATCCCAATGGAATTCTGCCTTCTCGGCATCGAAAATCCGATCGACGAGCGCAGCGACATCGCTGCACGCGAACTCCATCCGAAGCCCCTCGACGAACCGCGCATAAGTATCGCCCGAGCCTCCAGGAATCGCTGAAATAATCGTCATGGCCGTCTCCTTTCCTGTCCTCGGAAGCGAGGACGGCGCTTCAGCGACGGGCGGCGGAATGGCTGTCAGGGACGCCGCCAGGCGCCGCGAAGCGGGGCGTGGGGGAGCCGATTTGCGTCAGCAAATTGGGGGGACCGCGCATCCTTGCACAGCCGTTCCGCCGTCCGCCACGCTGGGCCTCTCGAAAAGAGTCCTTCACCACCATCCGGCCGAGCGGCCGGCATGGAACAGCGACGATCTACCTATTGTTGGTCTAACGCGCCGTATCGAGGTCGCATTCTCAATTGCCATTGCGGAACATGGCAGGTGTTGCATTGTAGGATTTTGTGAGGAATCACGGCGAGCATGCCGAATCAACAGGGGACGGGCGCCGCTCGGTGCGTCCGTTTCCCTGCTTTCGAGCATGGTGGCGATGCCTTCGAGATCCCAGGCTTCACAGCGGCGATCGGCTGTGCCGCGGATGACGTTGCCGGTCATTCGACTTGCACTGCTTTTGTGCACAATCGGAGGCGGCCCTCAGCTCACAAGGAGGAAAGCCCCGGCGGCAGCACGCCGCCGGGGCTATGGCGAGGACCCTCAGATAGGCAGATCCTCGTCCTCGAGGCCGTTGGCAGGCGTTTCGCCGGGCTGCTTGGGACGCCCGAGGAACTGCACGTCGTCGGCGATGATCTCGTAGCCATAGCGGTCGATTCCCTCCTTGTCGGTCCACTTGCTGTTGTGGATCCGGCCACGAACCGAGACGAGCATGCCTTTGGTCGCATGCTGGGAAACGACACGCCCCAGCCCGTTGAAGCAGGTCACCCGATGCCATTCGGTGTCCTTGGCGGTGAAACCGCTCTCGTCCTTGTAGGTCTTGCCTTCGCTGTCGCGCTTCACTCGGCTGGTTCCGAGATTGAAGCTCGCGACATCCGTGCCGCCATTGGTCGAGCGGCGCTCGGGATCGCCGCCGAGATTACCGACGAGAAGAACGATGTTGGTCATGGGATAGTCTCCTGATCTGATCGGCGGGACCATCCCGTCGACGCCCCATCAACAGCGAGGCGAAGCAGCGGCGCGCACCGCAGGGCGTCAGCCCAAGGGGAACCCCGGACCGAAGGCGGGCGCGGGCAGCCCGAAGGGCAACACGGGCCGAAGTGCCGCGGGTTGAGGGCCGCTGCAGCCGAAGCAGGAGGGGCGAAGGGAGACGGGATGGTTCGCCGAAGCAGGAACGAACAGGCAGCATCGACGAGGGCTCGAAGTCAACCGCCGTGCAATGAGTGGACTCGTGCAGTGCCGCGCGAGACAATCTCGTCCGCGAACGAGCAAAGATCATCGTGGTGGAGCAGGTGGACCCCGAGGGACTGTGCAGCGCGCTGGGCCGGCGCGGTGAACCCGGCTGGAGCAACCACGCAGGCGTGATCGCAATTGTAGAGAGGGCGTGCAGAATAGACTTCCTGGACCGCTTTGTTACCAACCGGCTTCGCATAGAGCTTGCACTGGACGACAAGCCTTTCGCGGTCTTTCTCGGCAATCACATCAGCACCATGATCGCCCGTCGCGGGCGTCGAGTGAACCGTCCAGCCGGATCGCGACAGGATTGACGCACAAAGTTGCTCATAGGCCAGTGCAGTGATGGCCGCTGGATCGATCGGCGCGTCCGCTTGCCTCGATTCTGAATCATGCAGCCGCGCGCGAACGACCCTGTCGACATGCATCACAAGATTAGCGGCGAGCGCGGCGTCCATCGGGATGGACCAGGACGACAGCTCGGGAGCGACCTGCGTTTTCAGGAAGGTGTCGATATGCCGCCGCCAAAGATTTCTATCCTCGTTGCCGAAAAGATCGCTGCGGATCGATTGACGGAAATAAGAGATGAGCGCGCTACCGTGGCGCTCGATCTGACGGTCGGCGCAGCCGATTGCAATGGCTCTGCGACGCCCGACGACTTGCTCGGAACGCCATTTGATGAAGCGCCAGAAGGCGAATGCCACGATCCCGAATGAAGCAAGCTCAATCGGGTACGACCGCACAAGCATGATTATGAGCGCGACCAGGATGAGCGCGATCCCGAGCCCGCTCAACAGCAGGTCCGACAAACCGCGAACAAAGGATCGCTTCGCCACTTATCCCCACGCCTCTCGTTCAAACATCCGCGATGGAGGGAGATGTACAGGGCGCGCCCTAAGGCAGCGTAAACCTCAGGCTGCCTCGGCGAGCTCCGAGATCCGCGCTTCGCACAGTGCGCGGACCGTGTCGCGGAGCAGCTCGACGCGGCTCGCCAGCCAGGCGAGCTGGTCGTCCGCGATGCGGTAATGACGCGAGTAACGCGCCTTCACATAAGCGTCGCGAAGCAATTCGTAGCAGCGCCGTTCGAACTTCGTCGACCGCGGCCAGACCTGCTTAAGGCGCGGCTCGATCGCCTCGGCGAGCTGACGAAGCTGGTTCAAATTGTGGGTCTTCGGGCTGTACAGGGTCCGCACGAGGAACAGGCAATGATAGAGCCGTTCCGTAGTCTGGTGCAGCTGGAACGCTGCAACCTTCGGAGCGCCGTCATCGACTGCATGCTCGAACTGACGAAAGAACTGGTCCGCAGTTTCAAACCATTCCTCGAAATAGTCCCGCGTCTCGCGCAGCGCCTGGGCGGGCGAGAGCGGCTTCGGTTCGGCGAACGGATGGCCCGGCTCCTCGAACAGCACGACGCCCTCGCGCACGATGTCGATGAAGAAATAGCGGCCGAGCCGGAGCTTCTCGTTCACGTCGTCGAGGCTGTGATAGATGAGGCTGACGGGCGTCCTCAGCGTCGTCCCCGAAGCGATCTCCTCGAGCAGACGCTCCTCGGTCCGCGCCCAGAATTCCGGGACGTCGGTCAGCTCCTCGCGGTCGACGACGACCAGCAGGTCATA
>Ga0207660_10003688_pt1 | contig 9985 bp, 9 predicted proteins | sample KBSC73BmetaG_FD_184335 | JGI IMG/M metagenome (GOLD analysis project Ga0207660, IMG submission 184335) | Corn rhizosphere microbial communities from Kellogg Biological Station, Michigan, USA - KBS C7-3B metaG (SPAdes) (version 2) | ecosystem: Host-associated > Plants > Roots > Rhizosphere ... | reverse complement strand
CGGCGTCGTCGGCCTGTTCGGCGACGTAGCCGCGGATGCCGACCTGGCGCAGGTGGTCGAAGAACCGGCCCAGCTCCTCCGCGGAGCGGTCGAGGCTGTCGGCCTGGTCGTCCAGCAGGGCGAGCAGCAGGTCCTTGCGCCGGCGCCGGTAGTCCGCCAACTGCCGCTCGGTCGGGGCGCCGTAGAGGCGCTGCAGGACGGTGTCGTCCTCGTCCGGTTCGACCATGCCCAGCTCACGGAACCGGTCATCCAGCGCGGGCAGCTGATCCTCGCGGCCCAGGGTGAGCCGGTAGAGCTCGTTGACCTGCTCCGGCGCACCCTGAAACCGGCGCCGGTCCCCCGGCGGGGGCAGGAAGAACCAGACCAGCGGCAGGTCGAACCCGCAGGCGAACGCGAGGATCTCCTGCGCGTCGAACTCCCGCCGGCGTTCCCCGCCGTAGGCGGCCTCGATCGCCGACACCCCCGCCTGGCGCAGCCGCACCCCCACGAAACGCTCGAGCCGCTGCGCGGTCTCCTGCTGGGTCCAGCGGCGCAGCTCCCGGGCCCGGCGGAAGTTGTAGGCGACGATCTCGTTCAGATCCGCCACCGGCTCGCCGCCATCCGGTTCCGGATCCTGCCGCCCGCTGCTTCTCCGTGCCGTCACGCCCGCCACCGTACATGGTCCAGGCGCAGTACGACCACTTGCTGTGCACTCTGTCGGTGGTATGTTCCGGGCAGCGTTTCACCACTGCTTCCCCGCAGTTTCCGCTCTTTCGGCATACAGGAGCCGCCGATGTCCCTACTCACCGTCGACCAGGCCGCCGAACGGCTAGCCACCGGCACCCGGTTCATCCGCCGGCTCATCGCCGAACGCCGCATCCCCTACGTCAAACTCGGCGCCCACGTCCGCATCGACGACGCCGACCTCGACGCCTTCATCGCCGCGGGACGGGTGACGGCGCAACAGGTGCAGTTGAGGTTCCGCTGACATCGGAGGGCCGCGCCGTCCACAGATAGGTGCGCGGCCCTTCGCTGTGCGGCCCGGCGGCTCTACGGTTTTGCGGGCCCGGAGGTTGAGATGGCGAGTATCCAGAAGCGTCCGAACGGATCGTGGCGGGCGCGGTACAAGGATCCGTCCGGCAAGGAACGCGCGCGGCACTTCGACCGCAAGAGCGACGCGCAACGGTGGCTGGACGAGATGACGACGGGGCTGGTCACCGGCGCCTACGTCGACCCGCGAGCCGGTCGCGTGCTGCTCCGCGATTATGCGGAGCTGCGTTGGCTAACCGCCCAGGTGCACCTTAGGCCGAACACACAGGACCTGTATCGGATGCACCTCAAGAACCATGTGCTACCGGCGTTCGGCGGCCGCCCTCTTGGGTCGCTCCGCCGGCCCGACATGAAGGCGTTCGTGGCGCACCTGGCGACGAAGCTCGCGCCGGCAACTGTTCACACCGTCTACGGCGTCCTTCGCTCGATCCTGCAGTCGGCCGTCGACGACGAGCTGATTCCCGCCAACCCGTGCTCCCGCGTCCCGCTCCCCCGCATCGACCCCCGCGTCGTCGAGCCGCTCCCCTCCGACTCAGTGCTGACACTGATGCAGTCGATCACGCCGCGCTACTCGATCGCCGTCCTACTCGGCGCCGCTGCCGGCCTCCGGGAGGGCGAGGCGCTCGGCCTGTTGATCGGCCGGATCGACTTCCTCCGACGGCGGATCCACGTTGAGCAGCAACTCACGGGCAACGGCACCGCCCCCCAGCTCTCGCCGCTGAAGACTCGCGCATCCCGCCGGATCGTGCCTGTCGACGATGTCGTGCTCGAGGCCGTCGCCGAACACATCCGCCGGTTCCCGCCGAGCACCGAGGGCTTCCTCATCACCAACCGCCTCCGGAAGCCGGTTCGCCGCTCGTCGTTCGGCAACCGGTGGAAGCTCGCGGTCCGAACAGCAGATCTGCCGCCGAACACCCGCTTCCACGACCTGCGACACTTCTACGCCTCGACGTTGATCGCCGCGAACCTGCACCCGAAGACGATCCAGGCGCGGCTCGGGCATGCCAGCATCGTCGAGACGCTCGACACCTACGGGCACCTGTTCCCCATGGCCGAGGAAGAGGGACGGGGAGTACTGGACCGGGCGCTCAGACCGGCCCCGGTTCAAGATCATGCGGACTATTCACGGACTTAGCGATCTTGGCTCAAGTGAACCCGCAGGTCAGCGTGGAGGCGGCGGACGAGTCGGCCTGTAAGCCGGGTTCTGTGCGCCGGTTGCGAAGCAACCGGCCGACGGCCATCCATCTACGGCTGCCGTTGCCGGCAGCCTCCAGCGGTCTACCCGCAGGCTCGGGCGGGCCGCCCTCGAACGCCTGCGCAGGCTCCCGGAGGAGCCCTCTTGACCTTGCTCCGGGTGGGGTTTGCCGAGCCACCCGGGTCACCCCGGGTGCTGGTGGTCTCTTACACCACCGTTTCACCCTTACCGGCCGAGGCCGGCGGTTTGTTCTCTGTGGCACTGTCCCGCGGGTCACCCCGGGTCGGTGTTACCGACCACCCTGCCCTGTGGAGCCCGGACTTTCCTCGGCGAGCGCCCGAAGGCACCCGACGCGACCGTCCGGCCGGCTCGTCCGCCGTACCGAACAGCGTACGACGCAGCGCCGGCATTCCATGATCAAGGTCAGTCCTGCAACGTTCGAACACGGCAAAGCTGACCCCGTCGGCAGGCAACCCGGGCCGGCCGGCCCGACCGGCCGGCCCGCGCTCAGGCGAGCAGGCCGGCCAGGTGGCTGGTGTCGTTGAACAACCGCACCACACCGGCGCCGCCGGCCTGCCAGTCGACGACCGACAGGCAGGCCAGATCCAGGTAGAGCCGGTAGAGCGCGACCGGCGGCGCGTCCAGCGCCGCCCGCACCAGCGTCTTGATCGGCGTCACGTGCGAGACGAGCAGGACGCTCTGCCCGGGAAACGTCGACACCACTCGGTCCCGAGCCGCCAACACCCGGGTCGCCGTCGCGGTGAAGCTCTCGCCGCCCGGTGGCGCCACGTCGGGAGAGGCCATCCAGGCCGCCATCTCGTCCGGCCACCGGCGCCTGATCTCGGCGAACGTGTAGCCCTCCCAGTCCCCGAAATCCGTCTCCCGCAGGTCGTCCTCGACCATGACCTCGAGGCCGAGCGCGTCGGCCGCGGCCGCAGCGGTCGCGAAGGCGCGCTTCAGCGGAGACGAGACGACCGCATCGATGCCGCCGGCCGCCGCGATGCGCACGGCGGTGGCCTGCGCCTGCGCCACCCCGAGTTCGTTGAGGTCGGGATCGCCCGTGCCGCTGAAGCGCTTCTCGACCGACAGCGAGGTCTGCCCGTGGCGCAGCAGCCAGGTCGTCGTCGGCGGGCCGGCCGGCGCGGACCAGCCCGTCGCGCCACGGCCACCGGCAACCGACGCTGAAGAAGGCGCCGGAGCGGCCGGCGCCGGAGCAGCGGCCACTGACGGCGTCCACTCGAGACCGCGGGCGGCCGCGTCCATGGCCTCGTTGGCCAGCCGGTCGGCGTGCGAGTTCTGCTCGCGCGGGATGTGCCGGAACGACACGGACGGCAGTGACCGCACCAGCGCGGCCGCCTCCGCCGCGAGCTCGCGCATGTCCGGGTGCTTGACCTTCCAGCGGCCGGACATCTGCTCGACGACGAGCTTGGAGTCCATCGCCACCTCGACCGACGACGGGTCCAGCTCGCGGGCCGCTGCCAGGCCCGCCAGGAGCCCGCGGTACTCCGCGACGTTGTTGGTCGCCTTACCGATGCTCGCCGCGATCTCGCGCAGCAGCTCACCGGTCTCCGCGTCGCGGACGACCGCGCCGTAACCGGCCGGCCCGGGGTTGCCCCGCGACCCGCCGTCGGCCTCCACCCGCAGTCGGCGAGGCATGACTCAGAGACCCGACTCGGCCGTGCGCACCAGGATCCGCCGGCACTCCTCACACCGCACGACCTGCTGCGCCGGTGCGTCGCGCAGCGCGTTGAGGTCGACGGTGTTGAGCTGCAGGTGACAGCCCTCGCAGCGGCCCCGGTGCAGCGCCGCCGCGCCCACTCCCCCGGCAGACTCCCGGATCTTGTCGTAGAGACCGAGCAGGTCCGCGGGGATGGACCCCGCGAGGTCGGCGCGCTGCTTGGTCACCGACTCCGACTCGGCCTCGATCTCGGCGTACGCCGCATCGCGTCGCGCGACCGCGGACTCCATGTCCGCCTGCGCCCGGTCCCGATCGGCGACGAGCGCTGACAACCGCGACTGCACCGACTCCCGCTGCTCCATCACCTCGAGCACCTGGTCTTCGAGGTCGGCCTGCCGCCGGTGCAACGAGGCGATCTCGGACTGCAGGTTCTCCAGCTCGCGCGGCGAGGCGACCGCGCCGGCATCGAGCCGCTGCTGGTCGCGTTCCATCCGGGTGCGCACGCCGTCGACGTCGGTCTCGACCTTCGTCTGCTCTCGTCCGAGGTCGCGGTCCTCGGTCTCGGTCGCCACGATCTCGCCGCGCAGCGCGGCCAGCCGCTCTTCGAGGCCGGCGATCTGCTCGAGCTCGGGCAGGGTCCGGCGGCGGTGCGCGAGCCGGTCGAGGGAGGAGTCGAGCGACTGCAGGTCGAGCAACCGCAGCTGCGCGAAAGGATCGGCGTTCACGAGCCTCCAGACGACGGGGCGTGCAACGTCCAGGGGTCGGTCACCCGGCTGGACACGCTCGTCTCCACCGTAATGCCCGCCGCGCCCAGGCCCTCTCGCAACCGCGCGGCCGCATCGGCCAGCCACGGCCACTCGGTGGCCCAGTGCGCAGCGTCGACCAGCGCCACGCCGGTGTCGTCGTAGAGCTCCGAGGCGGGGTGGTGGCGCAGGTCGGCGGTGAGCAGCACGTCGGCACCGGCGGCCGCCGCGGCGCCGGCCAGCTCGCCACCCGCTCCCCCGCAGACCGCGACGGTCGTGACGGGACGGTCCGGCTCGCCGGCCGCCCGCAGCCCCCACACGGTCGCCGGCAGCGCCTCGGCCGCGACGTGCACGAACTCCCGCAGCGACAGCCGGTGAGGCAGCCGCCCGACCCGGCCGAGCCCTCGCCGACCGGGCGGGACGGCCAGCTCGTAGAGGTCGTAGGCCGGCTCCTCGTAGGGGTGCACGTCGAGCAGCGCACGGACGACCGCCGGCCGCAGCCGTCGGGGCAGGACCATCTCCAGCCGCACCTCGTCGACGGTCTCGACCCGCCCGACGCTGCCGATGGCCGGCCGCGCGCCGGGCTCCGGCCGGAACGTGCCGGTCCCGTCGAGGAGGTAGGCGCAGCGGCTGTAGTCGCCGAGCCGGCCCGCGCCGGCCGCCGCCAGCGCGTCAAGCAGTCGATCGGCGTCGGGGTGCGGGACGAAGACGACCAGCTTGTCGATCGGGTCGCCGGCCAGCGGCTGCAGCGGCTGCAGGTCGCCCAGTCCGAGCGCCCGGGCCAGCGCGTCGGAGACACCGGGCGCGGCGACGTCGGCGTTGGTGTGCGCCACGTGCAACGCCATTCCCGCACTCACCAGCCGGTGCACGACCCGACCCTTCGGCGTCGTGGCCGCGACCGACGACGTGCCGCGCAGGTAGAGCGGGTGGTGCGTGACGAGCAGGTCGACACCCGCGTCCACCGCCTCGTCGACGACCGACTCGACCGGGTCGACGGCGAAGAGGATGCGTCGTACGGCGGCCTCGGGGTCGCCGCAGACGAGACCGACGGCATCCCACGACTCCGCCCACGCCGGGTCGTAGAGCGACTCCAGCACGCCGACGACGTCGGCAACCGTCGCGGTCATGCGGAGGTGGCTGCCTCGCGCGCCCAGGGATAGTCGGCCTTGCCGTTGGGCGCCCGGCGGACCGCCTCGACGAGCACCACCCGCCGCGGCAGCTTGTAGTGCGCGAGATGCCCGTCGTCGCGGACGAACGACACGAGGTCGTCGGCCGAGACCGACGACCCCGGTCGCAACGACGCGACCGCGACGACCTGCTCGCCGAACCGCTCGTCCGGCAGCCCGACGACCAGGCAGTCCGCGACGTCGGGGTGGCGCTTGACCGCCTCCTCGACCTCCTCGGGGAAGACCTTCTCCCCGCCCGTGTTGATGCACTGCGAACCGCGGCCGAGCAGCCTGATGCTGCCGTCGGGCTCGACGGTGGCGTAGTCGCCGGGGAACACGTAGCGCACGCCGTCGATCTCGCGGATGGTCTGGGCGGTCTTCGCCGGGTCGCCGCGGTAGCCGAGCATCATCGCCGGCGACGCGAGCATCCCCATCTCGCCCGTGCCGGGCTGCACCTCGCGCCCGTCGTCGGTGAACACCTTCGTCGCCGGTCCCAACGTGAACGACGCGGTCTCGCTGACGTTGGCCCGGGTGGTGATGCTCGTGCCCAGGGCGCCTTCGGTGGAGCCCATCGCGTCGAGCAGCACCAGGTCGGCGTGGCGCAGCAGCCCCTGCTTCACCTCGGCGCTCCACATGACGCCGGAGGAGACCATCTGTGTCAGCGACGACAGGTCGTACGCCGTGCCGCCCGCGACCGCCTCGTCGAGCGCGTTGAGCAGGGGCCGGGCGAACGCGTCACCGACGATCACGACGCCGCGACACCGCTCCGACTCGACCAGCCGCCACGCCTCGTGCGGGTCGAACGACCGCGAGGTGGTGAGCGCCACCGCCCCCCCGATCGAGTGCGCGACGAAGGCGCCCAGCCACATGCCGGTGCCGTGCATCAGCGGGCAGGCCACCAGGGTCCGCGGTACCTGGCCGGCGTCGGCCGCGGCGCGCGTCGCCACCGGCACGTCGTCGACCGATCCCCCGGCCGCGCCCACCGAGAGCGCGGCCAGCCCGAGCCACATGGCGGCGAAGTCGGCCTGGCGGTACTGCACGCCCTTCGGCATGCCGGTCGTGCCGCCCGTGTAGAGCACGTAGAGGTCGTCACCGGGCCGGTCGATGCGCGGCGCGGGCGGGCCGGCCAGCGCCTCCTTCCACGACAGCGCCCCGTCGAGGTGCGGCCCGCCGTCGTCGACCTCGATCCAGACCTTGACCTGCGGCGCGCGCTCGCGCACTGCGGCCACCCGGTCGGACAGCGACGAGTGGAAGACCACCGCCTCCGCGGCGCTGTCACCGAGCAGGTAGGCCAGCTCGTCGGCGAGGTAGCGGTAGCTGACGTTGACCGGCACGGCGCGCAACTTGAAACCGGCGTACTGCGTGACGAGGTACTCGGGCCCGTTGAACAGGTACATGCCGACCGACGCACCCGGCCCGACGCCGTGTGCCGCGAGCGTGCCGGCGAGCCGGGCGGCCTGCTCGTCGTAGTCGCCCCACGACAGCCGGGCCTCGCCCTGGACGATGGCGTCCGCGTCCGGCACCGTGTCGGCGACCGCCTCCCAGACGGTCGCGAAGTGCAGGTCGGGCATGGCAGTGGCCTCCTCGCGCGGTGTCTGCGGGAGGACGCTACTCGGCCGGCCCGTGCTCGGGCGGTGACCTGTCCCCGCCCGCCAGGTCCTCGGGCGGCGACTCCTCGGGCAGCACGGCATCCTCCGGGAGCAGCGAGTCGCGATGCTCCCGGACATGCCCCACGCCCGCGTTGACGGCAGCCACGATCGGTACGGCGAAGATCGCGCCGGGCAGCCCGGCGAGCAGCGCGCCGCCGGTCAGTGCGACTGCGATCGCGAGCGGGTGCAGCGACACGTAGCGGCCGACGACCAGCGGTTGCAGCAGGTGGGCCTCGGCCTGGTTGTCGACGATCAGCACGACGAGCACGATCAGGGCCGGCACGACCCCCTGCGTCACCAGCGTGACGAGCACGGCGAGACCGCCGAACAGCACGGCGCCGATGATCGGGATGAACGACCCGATGAAGACCAGCACCGCGAGCGGCGCGACCAGCGGGGTACCGAGCAGCAGCAGCGTGACGCCGATGACCACGCCGTGGAACAGCGCGACGATGAAGGTGCCGGCGACGTAGCCGGTCAGCGTCCGCCAGGCGCGCTCGCCGGCGCCGCGCAGGTCCTCGCGCGCCCCGCGCGGGAACAGGTCGACGACCCAGCGCCAGATGCGCTCCCCGTCGTACAGCAGGAAGAACGTGATGAAGAAGGCGAGGATCGCGCCGGTCGCGAACTCGCCAAGGGTCTTGCCCGCGGTCACCACACCGGAGGCGATCTGCGACTGGTGCGAGCGCAGGGTGTCGAGGATCTTGCCGGAGACGTTGTCGAAGTTCTTCGGGTCGATCGAGGTGTGCGCGACCATGAAGTGCCGGGTCTGATCGATGACGTGGTTGACCTGGTCGACGAGCTTCGGGTACTCCGCGCTGGCCCGGTTGATGACGAACGCCGCGATCGCCGCGATGATCAGGAAGGCGACGAGCAGCACACCGGTCGTCGCCAGGCCGCTCGGCCAGTGCTTACGCCGCAGGAACGCCACCGCCGGGTGCAGCAGTGCCGAGAGCAGCATCGCGGTGAAGAACGGCAGCACCAGCAGCTGCAGCTTCGCGATCAGCAGGAAGAGCGCGAGAAACGCGCCCGCGATGACGAGGATGCGCCAGCACCACGCGGCCGCGCCGGCAAGGAGAACCGGCACGCGGACGTCCGGCGACTCGGAAGCGCGTGCCGTCCCGGGTTCGTCGGTGGCCACGTGGTCCCAGCAGGACTCGAACCTGCGACCCCCTCGGTGTAAGCGAGGTGCTCTAGCCAGCTGAGCTATGGGACCGGCTGCAGGTGCACACGCTACCGGCGCGAGCCCCCCGCGGCGGGGACCTCAGCTTCCGGAATCGCCGCGCAACAACCGCCCGATGGCGGCGTCGACCTCGTGCTCGAGGTCCGCGCTCTCCGGCGTATGCCGTGCCGCCGTCTCCGCCGCGCCGTCGTCCCAGGCGTGCCCGCAGGCGCTGCACCGGGTCTGGCCGAGCACCCGCGACAGCCGCACCGACCCGCACGCGGGGCACGACTGCATGTCTGCGGTCCAGTCGTGCACCTGCTGGCAGTCGGGGCAGACCAGCACCTGCTCGCCCGCGCGGACGCCCCGCTTCCAGGGGCTCGGCCCCCGCACCGGGTCGGTCTGGCGTGCGCCGCAGCGGTAGCAGGGCATCGAGCACTACTTCTTGGTGCTGCGCGCCTTCGGCGTCACCAGCCGGGTGCCCGACCACTCACGACCGGCGCTGATGCTGCTGGTCTGGGTGAGCCCGGCCGTCGGCGCCGCCTCACCGATGTCACTGGGCTCGACGTGGCCGGATCGGCCCGCCTTCGGCGTCAGCAGCCAGACGACGCCGTTGTCGGCCAGCGGCGAGAGCGCGTCAACGAGCGCGTCGACCAGGTCGCCGTCACCGTCGCGCCACCAGAGCAGCACGACGTCGACGACGTCCTCGTAGTCCTCGTCGACGAAGTCGGATCCGGCGCGCTCCTCGATGGCGGCGCGCAAGTCGTCGTCGACGTCGTCGTCGTAGCCGATCTCCTGGACGATGGCGCCCGGCGTGATCCCGAGGCGGTCGGCGATGCCGTGGGTCCCTGCCGCGGGGTCCGCGGTGGCGCTCACTGTCCTGTCCCTCCAAAGCCGTAAGACGGTTGCCGGTAGTTCACTCGCTCCGGCGCGCGAGCGCAAGTGCTCTCGCCGACCGGCTTCCCGATCACGCCGGCGTGCATGATGACACCGATGAGCACGCACTACGCCGGGGTGGGCGTCAGCCGTGGCGCAGCGGCCGGCCCGGTGGTGCGGGTGGTGACCCCCGCCCCGCCGCCCCGCGAGGAGGCCGGCCAGGTCGACGTCGAGGCGGAGATCGAGCGCGCGCAGGAGGCGCTTGCCGCCGTCGCGACCGAGCTGGAAGACCTCGCGCACAAGGTCGGCGCGACCGGAGCGGTGCTGGTGGCGCAGGCGCGGATCGCCCGCGACCCGGCCTTGCTGGCAATGGTCTCGGAGTCGGTCCGGTCGCACCGGCGCGCCGGCCGCGCGATCTACGACACCCTGGCGGCCTACCGCGACATGCGCGCCGCCGACCCGTTGCGCCCGGTGCCGCCGCAGGCGGAGC
>Ga0207660_10003685_pt1 | contig 9987 bp, 2 predicted proteins | sample KBSC73BmetaG_FD_184335 | JGI IMG/M metagenome (GOLD analysis project Ga0207660, IMG submission 184335) | Corn rhizosphere microbial communities from Kellogg Biological Station, Michigan, USA - KBS C7-3B metaG (SPAdes) (version 2) | ecosystem: Host-associated > Plants > Roots > Rhizosphere ... | reverse complement strand
CCCCCGCGCCCGAGACGCGCCTGGCGGAGGCGATCCTCGATCTTCGCTTCACGCCCGACGACGGGCTGACAGTGGACCTGGACCTGCGCGACGCCGCCCATCGGGGTGTCTCCCAGCCGCGGGTCAGCCTGACGGATCCCCTGGCCGATCCGGTGCTGGGGGCGCTGGCGACGGCGCTGGGCGAGTCGGGCAACGCCGCCGCCGCCGCGCTGGTGGACGCGCTGGTGGCGCTCCAGCTCGGGACCCGCGACGACGCCGGCGCGTTCACCTTCTCGGCCGACGCGCTGTCGGCGCTACGCCTCACGCCGGGCAGCTTTCTGGGCCGCCGCCTCGCGGTGGCGCTGGCGGCGCCCGAAGGCTGGCTGGGCTTCAACGGCGGGCCCGCCGGTCCGTGGACGCGGCCCGGGACGCCGGTGCAGCTGGCCGCCAACGCGGCGGGCGGGTTCGCGGTCACGCTGGGCGCCGGCGACGCGACCACCGCCGATGGCAGCGTCGCGCTGGCGGACGGCGCGCACCTGATCGCCGGCGTGACCAGCAACCGCGACGGCGCCCCGGCCCAGGTGACGTTCGACGCCGGCATCGGCGCGGTGGCGCTGTCGTGGGCGTCGGCGCGCGGCACGTTGCTGTTCACCGCGGAGCCTTACCTGCCCCCGCTGACGCTGTGGCCGGCGCCGGAGGCGGCGGCCCGCCGCCAGTGGATCGCGGGCGCGCTGCCGCGCCTGCTGTTCTCGGGCGCGGCGTCGATGGCGATCGAGGCCGTGTTCGGTCAGGGGCTGCGCATCGGCCCCCTGCATGCGCTGCTCGAGTCGCCGGCCCGCCTGCTGATCCATGGCCGCGCGCTGGGCGACGGACAGAGCCTGCAACCGGCGAAGGTCGCGTCGTTGCTGGCGGCGGTGGGGACGGCGGTGGGGCTCCCCATCCAGAACGGCGTGGTGGCGCTACCGGGCGCGTTCCGCCTGACGTTGCAAGTGCCCCCGCCCGCGGGCAGCGGCGGCGTGCTGGGCCTGCTGCTGGAGACGGACGCCCCGCTCGGCGGTGTGGTCACGCTGGCGCTGTCGGCGGACGTCGACGAGAAGCTGGAGATCGCGCTCGCCGGCAAGCTGGGGCTGCACCTGGATCTGGGCGGCGCCCCCTGGGCGACCGTCGACGTGACGCTGGAGAAGACAGCCGCCGGGCTGAGCCTCCTGGTGACGCCGGCGGGGCTGGCGCCGCTGCGCCTGTTGCCGACGTTCGGGGGCTTCGATGCGCTGGCGCACGGGCTGACCCGGTTCCTGCCGCGCGTGCTGGACAGCCTGGTGACGGCGCTCTCGTCGGGCGGGCAGCCGGCGCTGCTGCAGGCGGCGCTGGCGCTGGCGGACGCGCTGGGCGTCCACGACCCGGCGGGCGGGTTCGCGGCGCATGCCGACGCGCTCGCCGACCTGGCGACGCCGGGCGCGCTGGCGCGGGTGGCGTCGGGCGCGCGTCCGGCTGTCGTGGTGGCGCTGGCGCGCCTGTTCCAGGATCCGGGCTCGCCGCTGGCGGGCGCGATGCCGGGCACGTTCGCCGTCGACGGGGGGACGTTGCGGTGGACCGCGCCGCCGCTGGGATCGGGCACCATGGCGCTGGCCTTCGGCTTCGACGACGCCGGACCGCGGTTGGAGCTGGCGCTGGACGGCCTGCGCGTCGCCGGCGCGGCGGCGTTGACGGCGCACGTGCTGCACGCGGCGGGTCAGACGTCGCTGGCGGCGGCCGTGGAGGCCGATCTGCTGCCGGCGCTGGGCGTGGCGCTGCGGCCGCGGCTGGCGCTGGCCGCGGGCGGCGATGCGCCGTCGCCGTTCGCGCTGACGTTCCTTCCGCTGGGCGCCGGCAGCGAAGACCTGCTGGCGATCGCGCTGGCGCCGTCGCCCGCGCTGGTGCTGGGCGCCGGGGCGGCCCAGGCGGTGACGTCGATCGGGTTGATGTTCGGGGGGCGCGCGCTACTGCGCACCGCCGCGGACGCGGTGGACACGCCCCTGTTCACGGGCGGTCCCACGTCGCGGGCGCTGCTGCTGGGCGCGGGCCTGTGCACGCAGACGACGGCCGGCGACCTGGTACCGGCGGCGGCCTTGCCGGGCGCGCTGGATGCGCTGGGCGGGCTGCTGGCGACGCTGGCGGCGCAGACGCCGGCCGCGCTGGCCCTGGGGCCGGCGGCGACGGTGTCGTTCGACGGCGCGGACGGCGGCATCGGCCTGCGCCTGCAAGGCAGCGCCGACGACGTGGCGGGGCCGTTCGTGGTGCGCGCGCTGTTTGGCCCGCCCGACTCGGCGTTGGCCGATGCCGACGGCGGGTTGCACCTGCAGCTGTTCGCGCGCGGCAGCGACGGGCACTTTGCCTTCGCCCCGCGCGTGCGCGCCGTCGGGGTGGGGCTGGGGCTATCCCGTCCCAGCGGCGATCCGCTGTTCTCGGCCGGCGGTTTCGCGCTGGGCAGCGCGGCCGGCTACCTGTTCTTCGATGTGCCCCTGGCCTCGGGCGAGCCGCCGGCCGAGCCGTTCGGCGCGGCCCTGTCGCTGGGCAGCGTGGGCCTGCCGCTGGGGCTGGCGCAGGGCGGGCAGGGGAGCAACGGCAACCCGGTGGCGGCCAGCCTGCTGCGTGGCGACGGCGCCACCGGCGCGGGGCCGAGCGCCAGCACCGCGGCCGCCCCCGCCGTCGATCTGCTGGTCGGCGCGCGCAACGGTCAGGCCGTCTTCCGCATCCAGGGGGGCACGACGCCGTTCTGGCTGGATATCGAGCGCACGTTCGGCCCGCTGGAGATCCGGCGCGTCGGCGTTCAGCCTTTCACCGTCGCGAACACCGGTCCGTCCCTGGCCATGTCGATCGACGGCGGCGTGAAGGTGGACGGCCTGACCGTCGAGGTCGACGGTCTGTCAGTCTCGTTCGCGCTGCGCGACGTGCTGAACCCGACCACCTGGCAGCTGGATCTGTCGGGGCTGGCGCTGGCGTTCTCGAAGGGCGGCTTCGCGATCGCGGGCGGCCTGCGCAAGGATCCCGGGCCGCCCATCGAGTACGACGGCGTGCTGCTGATTGAGGGCGCGGGGCGCACCATCTCGGCGGTGGGGGCGTACGGCAGGCCCCAGGACGCGGCCGGGTCGTACACCTCGATGTTCGCGTTCGTGGCCATCCCGGCCACGCTGGGCGGACCGCCCTTCTTCTTCGTCACCGGCCTGGCGCTGGGCGCCGGCTACAACCGCGCGCTGGTCATCCCCGCGTCCGTCGACGAGGTGGCGTCGCACCCGCTGCTGCAGGCGATGGACGCGGGCGCCATCACCAGCGATCCCATGGCGGCCCTGCGCAGCATGCGGGCGCTGATCCCGGCGCGGCGGGGCGGGTTCTGGGTGGCGGCCGGCGTGCGGTTCACCACGTTCGGCCTGGTGCAGTCGCGGGCGCTGGTGTACCTGGCGCTGGACGGAGGCCTGGAGATCGGCGTGCTGGGCGTCAGCCGCATGCTGCTGCCGTCGTCGGACGACGCGCTGGTGTCGGTCGAGCTGGCGCTGAAGGCGCGCTTCAGCGCCCCGGAGATGATCCTGTCGGTCCAGGCGCAGCTGACCGATCAGTCGTGGCTGTTCAGCCGCGATTGCCAGCTGACGGGCGGTTTCGCGCTGTACGCGCACTTCGGCGGCGGCGCGTACGTGCTGACGCTGGGGGGCTACAACCCGCACTTCTGCCGCCCCGCCGAGTTTCCGGTGGTGCCCCGCCTGGGCTTCCGCTGGCGCCCCAGCGACAACACCACGGCCAGCGGCACCGCCTACTTCGCGCTGACCACGTCGTGCGTGATGGCGGGCGGCAGCCTGTCGATCGACTACCAGAGCGGCGGCCTGCACGCCTGGTTCACGGCCGACGCGAACTTCCTGATCGCCTGGCACCCGTTCGCTTACGACGTCGACGTCCATGTCGAGGTGGGCGTCTCGTACACGTTCGAGGTCTGCTTCATCAAGTGCTGGCACACCACGCTGGGTGTGACGCTGGGGGTGGGGCTGCGGCTGATGGGGCCGCCCATCCGCGGGCAGGTGACGCTGGATCTGGACGTCACCTCGATCACCCTGGCGTTCGGGCCCGACATCAATCAGCCGCCGTACCTGCCCGATTTTCAGTCGTTCGCCGACGCTTTCCTTTACGCCGACGATCCGGCGAAGCAGGCGGTGCGCGCGCTGCTGGTGTCGGGGCTGGAGCGCAAGGACACGAGCGCCCCCGTGCCGGCGGGGACGGCGGCAGATCCCTGGCTGGTGGCGCCCGAGGTCGTGTTCTCCGTCGAGTCGCGCATGGCGGCCCGGCGATACCAGGTGCAGGGCGGGGCGGTGACGCCGGTGGCGGCCGACGCGCTGGACCTGGCGCCCATGGGCGACGTCCACGTGGCGCAGAGCGATCTGGTGGTGCTGATCCAGCGCGCGGTGGGCGCGGGCTGGGTCACGCTGGCCATCGATCCCTCGCTGATGACCGTGACCCCCGTGCTGGGCCCGGTGCCCGAGGCGATCTGGCGCTTCCGGGCGCCGAAGGAGCTGGCGGCGGGCGCCAACAACCTGACCGCGCTGACGGGGCTGCGCGTGGAGGCGGCGGCGATCGGACAGGGGCCGAGCGCGGTCATCCCCATCGCGACGCTGGCGACGGACGATCCGGTGGCGGCCCGGCCGCTACCCTTGCATCGTGCTTCCGCGAGCGACGTGACCGGCTGGCAGGTGGCGGGGACCGCCGCCGAGGCGCTGGCGGCGATCGGCGCCGGAAGCGGCGCGGGAAGCGCGCTGTCGGCCGCCGACGCCATCCTGGCAACGGGCGCGCCCTTCGCGTCGGCGCGTGTGGCCGCCGGCATGCCTGGCGGCGGCCTGCCGCCGCAGGCGCGTCGCGCGCTCGCGCGCAGATCCGCGCCGCCCCTGATCGCGCCGCTGGCGACGGGGCTGACGATGCGGCCGGTCGGCCTGCCGCCACCCCCGCCGCGCGCGGTCGCCGCCGACGCCGCGCCGGTGGCGCTGGGGGCGCCGCGCCTTCGGGCGTTGCTGCGCCCCGCGGCCCTCGCGCCCGCCGCCGCGACCCCAATCCGCACCACCGTCAACGCCCCCGGCGTGGTGCGCGCGGCGCCACCCGTCGCCCGCAAGATCGCCGGCGCCGAGCTGCGCCGGATCGCGCCTGCCGCCGTGGCGCCGCAGACCCGCCCGGCCGCCGCGGGCCTCGTGATGACCGGTGCCGAGTCGGGCAGCGGCGCCGGCGCCGCGACGGCGGCGCTGTTCGCCGCGAAGGAGAAGGCCGCGCCCGACGGTGGCACGACGCTGGGCGCGGGCGCGGTCGAGATCTGGGATGTTCCCGCCGGCGCCGCGGCGCTGTCGGTGCGAGGCACCTGCGGCGTACGCATCACCAGCCTGTCGCGCGGCGGGGCGGTGCTGGGTGACGCCGACGTGGCGGCCCCCGCCGCCTGGACGGGGCAGCCGCTGCCGCAGGGAACGGCGCGCGTGGCGCTGACGGCGCTGGGCGACGCCGGCTGGGGCGCAGGCGCGAAGCCGGTCACCGCGCGCGCCCTGGCCAGCGCGGCGGGCGTGCCCGTCGCCGGGTGGACCGCCGCCTGGCCCGCGTTGCGTGTCGGCGCGCGCCTGGTGCTGGTGCCGGGCGGACTGATCGTGCTGCCCGCCGACACGGCGCCGCCCGCGTCGTCCAGCGAGGCGGTCGCGGGCGCCGCGGGCGCGCTGGCGGGCACCCGCGGGCAAGAGACCCGGCTGCCGGTGACCACCGCGGTGGTCGTCGTGTTGCTGGACGAGCTGGACGCGACGGCGCGCGCGGCCGGCGATCTGGCGGTCGCCATCAACGGCGCGCCGGTGACGGCCTCGCAGGTGCTGGCGCAGGGCACGCGCCGGGCGCTGATCTACCAGCTGGGCGCACCCAGCGGCGACGCCGCCGCGATCGGCGTCGTGCTGGGCAGCACCCGCGGCGTGCGCACCATGGCCGTGCTGGGCCTGGGCGGCACGCTGGCGTCCGCCGCCGACTGGCTGCAGCGGCAGAACCTGGAGGTCACGCTGTCGCCTGGCCCCGCGTCAGCGGGCGCCGTCGCCGTCCGCTTCGTTCCCGCGGGCCCCGCCCTACGCACGGAGGAGAGCTGAACATGGCCGATCCCACGCCGCCGCCCGCCCAGGGCCAGATGCGGGTGTACGACCGCATGGTGTTGCCGCTGCTGCCCGGCGCGCACCGGCTGCAGACGTCGGTGGTCGTCGCGCACGACGGCGGGACGGAGACGCTGCCAGGTGAGCGCTACTTCACCGTCGACGGGCCCCGCTTCACGCTGTCGCCCGACGAGGTGGCCAGCCTGTTGCCGCCCCGCAACGGCTCGGGCGCGTTCTCCGAGTTGCTGCCGCAGATCGTGCTGCACCGGCGGACCTTGCCGTGGGAGCGGTCGCTGGGCGCGCCGGCCAGCTCGGGCGCGGCGCCCGGGCCCGGCGATCCGCCGCCGCTGTCGGGCGACGCGCCCTGGCTGGCCTTGCTGACCCTGGTCGACGGCGAGCACACGCTGCTCGAGTCGATCCCGCTGGAGCAGATCCTGCCCGCCGACGCGCTGGCCCGGCTGGGCGGTCCAGCGGGCGTGGTGTGTGACGGCGTCGAGATCTCCTCCGACGTGCTGGCCGGCATCTTGCCAAGCCGCGAAGAGCTGGCGCTGCTGTGTCACGTCCGCCGCGTGAACGTGCTGGATCGCGCCTCGGCCGGCAGCGATCCCGACGGCTGGTTCGCGGTGGTGATGAGCAACCGGCTGCCGCCGCCGGGCACGAAGTGTCACTGCTACCTGGTCTCGGTCGAGGGGCGAACCGATCTGGTGCCGGCGGCGCCCCCCGCCTCCGTCGAGGGGCTGCCCCCCGGCCGGCCGGTGAAGGCGCTGGACGCCGTGGCGCTGGAGGGACTGGCGGCCGCGCCCCGTTCGCGCGGCTTCGACGTGAGCGCGATCTTTCCCCCCGCGCGCCAGCGGCTGGTGGTGCTGCACCACTGGGGCTTCGACGCCATCGCGGGCGGCGGGACGTTCCGCGAGCGCATGCAGGCGCTGGACGTCGGTCTGTTCGGCGATCTTCCGGCCGACGGCGGCCCGCCCGCCACGGACACCGGTCACGTCGCGCTGGACCTGCACGATCGCGCCGGCGCCGTCGAGTCGGTGTGGTACCGCGGGCCGCTCTGCGCCCAGCCGCTGACGCGCGATCCGCTGGGGCCTTACCACAGCGCCGATCAGGCCCGGCGGATCAGCCCCGAGACGGGGGCCGAGGACATCACCTACGCGGCGGCGTTCGAGGCGGGCCGGCTGATCGGGGCGTCCGACGGACGGCTGGCGCAGGATCTGGCCCGCTGGCGGCGCGGGGCCTACGACGACAGCGCGCGCGGCGATACGCTGGCGGCCGTGCAAGCGGCCCTGCCGCTGTCCTCCACGCTGGCGGCGGCTTTGCCGCAGGCGGTGGCGACGACGATCGCGGTGGGCGCGCTGGAGCAGTTCGCCGCAGCGGCGCCGGCCGCGGACGCCTCGGGGCTGCAGGCGGTGGCCGCGGCGCCAGGGCTGAACGCGCAGGCGGTGGCGGCCGCGTGGGGCATCGGTTCCGCGGCGGACGCCTCCGCCATCTTGAAGGGCACGGCGCCCGGTGCGGCGCTGCCCGGTGCGGCCATGGTGGCGCCGCCGCCTGCCAGCCCCGCCGCGGCGCTGGCCCGTCTGGGCGCCGCGCGCGCGGCGCTGGTGACGTCGGGCGTTCCGGCGCCGCCCGTCACGCCCGCGGCCGCCGGTCGGGATGGTCGCGCCCCGCGCCGGAGGAAGCGATGAACCGCGCGTGGATCACCGGCGCCGCGGCCCTGCGCGAGCGCCTGCTGGCGCCGGCGCAGGTATCGCCGCAGGCGCCCGCCGGCGCGCTGCCGCCCTATCTCGAGTCGTTCCTGGCCCATCTGCGCCTGCTGGTCGGCGTCCCGTTCGAGTACCTGGTGCCCGACGCGCGGCTGCTGCCGGAGGAGTCGATTCGCTTCTTCTACGTCGATCGCTCGTTCACCGATCGGCTGGTCGACGGGGCGCTGGCCGTGGGCAAGGTGGGTACGCGCGAGCAGGCCCACCACCAGGCGCAGGAGCCGTCGCTGCGGGCGGCGCTGGATCGCACGGAGCGGGTCGTGCGCATCCTGCAGCGGGGCGCGGCGCCGTTCGCGCAGGCGCGCCAGCAGGCCGCGGGCGACGCGGCCCCGGCGCAGGTGGCGACCGGTTTTCTGCTGCGCTCGGCCGCGGTGGCGAACTGGCCCGACATGGAGGTCCGCGCGTTCGTGCGGGCGGGGACCGGCAACGTGCCCGCGCTGCAGCCGCTGAACACGCTGCGGCTCGAGCGCCTGCAGACCAGCGTGCTGGTGGCCCTGTTCGATGGTGTGCCGGATCGCGTGACCTGCGAGGAGCCGCACCACGGGGTCACGTTCGGCGTCGATCGCAGCGGCGCGAACGCGTTCCGTCTGGCGGTGCGTGGCGCCGACGGCAGCGCGGTCGCGGGGGCGACGCCGGTGGCGGTCCCCTTCCGCGCCGGCGGGCGGGGCGTGGTTGCGATGGCGGAGCTGCGGCGGCGCCTGCATGCGCAGAACGTCGCCAACCCGGCACACGTGATCGCGCAGACCGGCGCGGGGGCGTTCGCGGTGTCGGTGCTGGATCCCCCGTGGCGGCAGCGCTTCGAAGGGAGCGGCGGTCACCCCATCGTGACGGCGGGAGGCCTGACGCATCCGCTGTCGATCGCGGCCCGCGCCGCCGATCCCGGCGTCCGCGCCGCCGTCGAGGAGGTGGTGGGATGAGCGCGCCCCGGCGTCCGGCGAAGCGGCTGGTCAAGAAGACAGCCAAGAAGATAGAGAAGAAGACAGAGAAAAAGAACATAGAAAAGAAGACGCCGAACAAGGCGGCGAAGCGTTCTGCCGGCGCCGGACCTGCCGCACGCCGGCTCCGCCCGGTGGCCACGGCCGCGAGCCCGATCGCCGTATCGCCCGCCCATCCCGCGGCGGCGAGCTCCATCGCGGGGTCGCCCGTCAATCGGGTCATCTCGGCGCAAGCGGCGGCCACCTGGTCCGCCGTCCTGCCGCGCACATCGCGGCTGATGGTGCCGATCGCCGTCGATGCGTTGATGGTGCGCGCCGACGGCGGCACCTGGGCGGACGTGGCGATGCGGACGCCCACGGACGACGGTACCGACGCGCGCGAGCTGCTGCCGCCGCCATTCGCCGAGAAGGAGGGCGGGCGCACCCGCGGCGCGTACCTGCACTGGGCGCTGCCCGACGCGCTGACGCGCGGGGAGATGCCCGCCGGGTCGGCGGGCGGTACCAGCGTGCAGTTCCCCGCGGTGCCCGATCGCTGGCTGGTGGTTCGCCTGTCGCCGGGGACCACCGGCGCGCAGCGGGCCGTGCGCGGCTGGGTGCTGCTGGCGGGCGGCGAGCCGCCCGTGGTGGTCGATCTCGACGCGTTCGTCGAGCCGGGCCCCGGCAACGACGGCACCGAGAATGTCCGCGCGCCGCTGACGGCGCTGGGCCACGGCGATCCGGCATGGGCCGCCTACTTCGACAACGTCGAGAACCGGCTGGGCTTCCACGACCCGCTGACCGACGTGGCGGCCGGCCCGCTGGCGTATCTGGTCTGCGGCTGGCACGCCAGCGACGCGCTGGATCCCCTGGGCGGGCCGGACGCGCAGGTGCCGGCCGTGCGGCTGGACCGCATGCGCGCGCTGGGGTGGAGCGTCGCCAGCGAGGATCTGGGACACGCGGCCGAGCACACGGCGCGCACCGTCGTGGCGGCGCAGGCGCTGGGGCTGTCGGTGGGGAGCCGCGCGCTGGCCGACGGCATCGGCGCCGCCATGAACGAGGGGGGCTTGCTGTCGCTGTATCACGGGTCGATCGTCGGGCTCGGCTGGCCTGGGGCGGGCAGCGTGATTGGCGGCGCGAACGGCGTCGAGGTGGGGGGGCCGCCGAGCGCGTCGGCGATCGACGTCGTGATCGCGCCAACCATGGCCGAGGCGGTGGCCG
>Ga0207660_10003682_pt1 | contig 9990 bp, 15 predicted proteins | sample KBSC73BmetaG_FD_184335 | JGI IMG/M metagenome (GOLD analysis project Ga0207660, IMG submission 184335) | Corn rhizosphere microbial communities from Kellogg Biological Station, Michigan, USA - KBS C7-3B metaG (SPAdes) (version 2) | ecosystem: Host-associated > Plants > Roots > Rhizosphere ... | reverse complement strand
GACGTATTTAAGGGAATAGTTTCGTTAGTGAACGTACCTGACGGTAAATTCAACCTCGAAGCGCGCGTACGTGACGAGTTAGGAAACTACACCATTCTTAGCGCCGTAGCTGCTCCATATGGGAACGAAAGAGTAATACCGGTTACTATTGAAATTAAAACCGGAGCACCGCAAGTTATCGTGTTCGATTCTACCTTGGTTTTATTGCAGGGGGGCAACACGCTCGATATGTCTTTACTTGCCGAGAGCGGCTTTACTACTGAGTTGCAGACATCGGCAACCATGGACATGTCGTTCGGCAGCATTCCTTTGGAGTTCACGTTAGCGAAGAACTAATCATGGCAAACCCATCCACCACACCAGTATTCTATGTAAACTCATATGGTTTTGTTTTGAGTTTCAAAGTAGCGAACTTAAATGACGCTACTCAGATGACGCTGGACATCACAAAACCCAATGGTAACGTGGTTACGCGCACACTTGGCAGCGCGGATATTGACAACAACACTAAGACGGTAACGTACCTCGTACAAGAAAACGACTTGAACCAACCGGGCACCTACAAAGTCCGCTTGACGGACACTACGCCCGGCAGAAACATTCCATCTACTAAACGCATGTTCCGAGTGCGGCAGTTAGACTAGCCTTACTCTGCTGCTTCGTTCTTACGCAACGAGCCTTCCGTCGTGAAGCGCTCAGGGTAACGCACTTGCAACTTCGCAATGTTGGTAGTCAGCACTTCATCGATGGTGCTGCCAATCGCCGCTGCAACGTACTGCACTTTTACACCAAGGTTCGAAAGCAACACCGTTAATTCCTGCTTGTCTACCGGATGGTGATGGTAGACACCTTTCTTGATGTACTCACTTGTGTTCTTTGCTGCGTACAGCAGTTCTTTGCCATGCGCCGACAACAATGCCCACTTTGGCACCCCACTAAGCGTAGCTGCCTCGCGCGCAGATATGTCTGACGTGAATAGCGGCGGGAATGCGATGTCGTGAATGTAGGACGCCAACGCCATGTACCAACACACGTCGCCAAGTTCCTTTACCAGTTTTTGCTTATCGACCGACACCTGATTAATGACTTCGTAGGCTTCGATGGCTTCGCCAGCGATGCCCAAGCCGCTCAGGGTAAAGTTAACGTCGTCTTTGAGTAGGTGCGGCGCGGTTCTAATAGCCGCCGCCACGAAATGTTGCCGCATGTTCATTTATGTCTCCCTGTCACATCAACTCGACGCCCGCCCTCGGCTGATTGCTCACACACAGAGCACGTGTAAGTGTCGAGGTACGACACATCGTTAGTGCTCCAGTCGGCAATCGGCAATGACCCGGTTCGTTCCCAACAGCGCCGGTGTAAATTCCCACACGTTTGCGAGTCAGTCGGCATGAATACGCTGCAATCAAACGACATGCCATTCTTGATAAAGAAACGGTATGCCAGATAGAGCAGCCCAAATGCAAAAGCAATCAGTGTTAGTTTGAAAATTATGTCGCCCATTACAACCTCTGTAATAATTTGAACACCGGTAACAACTTGATAGACGCGGCGTTGCCTCCATCGCCCCCACGTACCGGATTAATTTGCTTGATAAGTCTCTTTAAGCGGTCGGTCTTGATTAGCACTACCACTTCGCTGTTATAGCCTTCGCCATCGAGCACCAGTGCCCACCACTCAGCCTCAGTTACTGAGATACCTGACGGCTTCCCTCGCGCTTCGCCTTCAATAGCGACGTTGCCGGTAGAGCCGACCTTAAAGTCGCGCTTTACTTCGATAGTTGCGTCGTTGCTCGACAGCAGTTTCAACAGCGACCGTTCGGCGATTTCCCCTTCTGCTTTATTGATATCCCAACGACTCTCGGCTTTTCCGCGCTCACGTATCGAAGCTAATACCTTGTTCACTAACGTATCGTCTATGCGTACTAACACAGGTGCGCCGGTTTGCGCATTCTGAGCAATAGCACAGCCGTGCGGTGAGCAGTCGATTTCGGTGGGTTGCACTTTACCGCGCCGCGTGTTTGTTTCGGTTTTTGAATCCATATGCCAATACTCTTGTCGCCCAACCGCGCACGTATCCGTCGTCAACATCAACGTGCTTGCCGGTTTTGTTCCTGATGTCGAATACGTATAGCGGTAGCCGTTGTGCGATGGCGTTCGCAATCATATTCGCGGTGCCGGACGATTTGAAATCCCACACGGCGATTACCTTGCCGGACTTGAACTTCGCGTACGTCGCCATCTCTGCGTTACGTACCATGCCTGCGCCGTTCGAGAAGGTGAACCAGTCAGCGGGAAATGGTTTGACCGGGATTAAGTACTCGTTTGCCCAATCGAGCGCTATTCTATCCGCGCCGCGCGGTGCTTTGCCGTTAATGAGTTCAGTGATACTGAACCCGCTGCCGACAATTGCCGCCATCACGTCCTGTACGCGCACGCCGTCGCGCGACCCCGCTATCACCACACTACTCATGACCACAATTCCTGAACTGCCCAGCGTTCGTCGTCGGTGACGCTGCGCTGCAAGTCGTCATTGTAGACGACGGTTTTGATGCCGCGTAACTTTGCCAGCTTCGGGTCGCGGAACAGGTCGTATCTGTGTAATGTTTCGACCTTTGGAAAGCCGTACAGCGTAACACTGGTGGTTTGACCCGGTGTGACCAGTGCGAACGCCACAAAACCTTTTGGGTTAGGGCTGAAAATTTCTTTGTCGCTGCCAACCTTCGCGCCGTACTGAAACGTCCAACTGATACCGAATCGCTCAGCAGACGCCCGGTCTTGGCTCTTGACGTGAATCGGAATGCCGTCGAATGTCATGTCGGCGGCGAACGTTTTGTGGCGCGCGTCGTAAATGGCAAAGTCGGGTTCGGTCAGCAGATGCGCCCATGCCAACGGTTCAGCGTTCACATCAACTCGCAATCCCTGACGAATTATCCATTCATGGACGGCTAATTCGCCAATCTTGCCGACTTCTATTTGGTGTTGAATTGTTTTGAGATTCGTCTGATGACGGCGGGCATACTGGTCGAGGCTGGTACCGACAGACTTTTCTGCGAATACACGGCAGCGGGCGACATCCGAAGCAGACACTACGAGCGGTTCGTTTTCCATGCGTACCTCATTATAGCAAATGACGTGCCAAATCTTGACCTTAATGGTGGCTTCGACTACAATTACTTTATGGCTGACAACTACCGAAATCCCGACTTAAATCCGTCTAACGCGGCTGATTCGGTGACGCTCGCAGAAGGCAATGTCCCTTCGGACTTTGACTTTTTCCCACCAGATTACGAGCAAACTCTAATCGAGCGTCACCAGCCGCTCCCGGACGATTTAGTGCCGAAACCGCGAGCCTTCGCGGATACCACCGACAACACTAAGGCTGCTGCGCGCCGGACGGCTGGCTACGGTCGAGCGAGTGTATTTGGCGGCAAGGTTCTGCACCGTTAATCACGCCAAAGAATTTCAACATCTTTCGGTTGTAAACCGGGTACTCTCCACACAACAACTCGCGTGGGTCAACCCACTGAGGCACACCCTCTGTGGTTGGTTTCGGTGAGCCTTGCACTATGCGACCAAGGAACGTATAGACTTCGTTCCCTCTATCGTCAGTGTCGTAAAATATGCGCCTGTTGTCGTACGTCATGATGTCGCACATCGTTTCCTCGCACGCTTCGCGCTCGGCAGCGTCTGAAATAGACCAATCTGATTCGACAATCTTACCGCATGGTATCGACAGTCCTTTATCGCTGTGCTTTTGAAACGCTAGCACCTTGCCATCGCCCCTCACTACTAAAATACCTGCTGCTCTCATTGCACCCTCTCAACGGTACATTACTGTTTGCACCCAATTGCGGGTGCGTACGGTTCTATTGCCGGGTATTTCTTGTCGAGCCACAGCGTTAGTCCGCAATGTGGACAACGATGGACGTAACTTGTACTCCCACCTTGGCGAGAGACTATTACGTACTCCAAGTCAACGTTGCACTTGTCGCACACTCGAAACACCTTACGTGCCATTATCGCTTCACATCGTTCTGCCATTACTTACTCCATTCTGTTGAAACGGCTGGGTCAACTTTCACAGGTACGCGAACCAGCACTTCCTCGGCGGCTGACTTCATCGCACGCTGCAACATCCCTATGGCTCGTTCCTCGTAACCGTCCTGCACCTCAGTGATGATTTCGTCGTGCACTATGTTGACGAGTTTGATTGCACCGCCAATCGGCTCAAGCAGTCCGGCTGCGAATAGTTCTTCGTGCATCAACTTAAGCGCGCGTTTCAAAATATCGGCATTGCCACCCTGAATCGGCGTGTTCTTACCGTTACGCTCAGCATGACCAACGGCATCCTTGTCGCGCGGGTCAAAGTTGAACTTGGCGATGCGTCCGCTCACGGTGCGTATCTGGTGCGTTAGTCGTACCTCAGTTGCACACGCGCGCAGGTATCTAATGACAGCCGGGAAGCGTTTCTCGTAGTTACGTAAGTGCCCTTCGGCTTCCTCTAGTGTCATGCCGGTGCGAATCGATAGCGTAAACGCGCCCATGCCGTAAGGAATACCGAAGTTGATATTCTTGGCGTACGTGCGGTACTTAGTCCATAACTCGTAGCTTTCGGTCTGCTCCCACTCAGCATACTCCGGCGTTCCTTTCTTCGGTGGCTTGTCTGCGCCGCCGGGGAACGTCAGTTTGTCACCAAACATCTGCAACGTTGTGGCATCGTGGAAATCCATGCCGGATTTGAATGCTTCGATGAAGCCTTCGTCGCCGGAGAACTCTGCTAACTCGCGCAGTTCGATTTGCGAATAGTCCGCGCCAACAAACTTCCAACCAATCTCAGGCATGAAGCTGCGTCGATACGCTTTTAGCTTAGGAATTTGTTGCAGATTCGGCTTTGAGCATGAGTATCGACCGGTAACAGTGCGTAGCGGGTCATAGTCCGCGTGAATACGACCGGTTACCGGGTTGATATTATCGAGGTACTCTTTGCCGTACGAAGTCTTGCGTTTGTTCAGTTCGCGCCACTCAATCAACAAACTGATAATAGCAAAGCGGTCTGCCAGTGGTTTAATCTTCCAGTTGCGCGTGGTCTTGCGCTTTGGGTCGAGGTCTTTTGTTTTCGGCACGTGAATGCTGCTGGACGATGTTGAGATATCGCCGAACAGCAAACCAGTAGACACGTCGTTGAGTGTGGTCTTTTTCTTTTTAGGGCGCGCTTTCTTTTCCTTACCAGTTTCCGGTAGTTCAATACCGAAATCCAATAGCAGTTCGGTCATTATCTGCTGGCTGCCAATTTTGAACAGTGGTGTGTTAGCCATCAGACGACGCTGCGGTTCGACATCTTCCAGTGCATCCCAAATCTTTTCCGCAACTTCAATGCGACGCTGCTCCATGGTGCCTTCGGCTTCCAGCCAGCGTTCTTCGACTAATTTGAAGCCGGTTAATTCCATTACGCAAACGGCATCCAACGCTTCGAGTTCAAGACGCGTAACGTTGACGATGTCCAGTTCGATGACTTTCTTCACCAACACTTCGCGAATGAGCAACGGCACGAAGGCGTCCTCGGCGGCGTACCGCAGTTGTTGCAGGGTTAGATTTTTCTTGCTCCAGTCCGACCGCTGTTCTTCCTTGTCGATGGCTACGCCAAGATGTTCGGCGGCGCTACGCATCAAACTTATACGCAGAAATTCGATGCCGGACGTAACCAGTCGCGACACTATTTCCGTGCAGAAGATTTTGCCAAAACGGACGATGCCCAGATGGTACCGGGTCATCTTGATATCGAATTTCAGGTTGTGTCCAACTTTGATGTTGGCGTCTGACGACAACAGTTCGGCAATGAGCGCGCGCCCAACGGCGGTGATTTTGAAGTTATCGATGACGTAGACCGTACCGTCACGTTTTGCCAGTTGGATGAGACGCAGTCGCGAGCGATACGGGTCTAGCCCGGCTTGCGGGTCTTGTTCGAACCCAAGTTTGTAGGTGGTTTCAGTATCGAAGCCGATGGTCTGTGCTGCGCTCAGGTCAGATACAGCAATCCGTACGTCGTCGTCGCTTTCGACAACGAAGATGTTGAGTTTCTGCCCGGTGATGCTGACGTGCTCTAAGTTACGCAACTAAAGTCCCCTACCAGCCGAAAACGTCACGCAGATACTGTAGCTTCCACCGCAGCCGGTCTTTCATCTGTGCAAGGAAGCGCAACATCTCGGTCAAGCATGACAATACCGTTGAAATAATTCCGGTAGAGTTGTGCTGCAATTGACGTGCCATACAGTTCACCTATGCGGTCTATCGCTGCTCGCAATAGCCACTCGTTAACCGTGACTTTGTGCCGACGCAATCTGGTTTCGCGCTCGGCGGCTTTTTCGATAATTATTTTTAGCGCAGGCGGGACGCGGTGCACCAAGAGCGCAGTTTTTTTCTGCTCGCCGCCCCACGATAACTTTCCTTGGGCGTCTGGTTTTCCGTGTTTTTTGCGCATTGTCGTCCCCGTTTGCCGACTTCATAGTATCCTATTTCACTCAAATTGCGCAATAAGCAATTAGACCACTTGACAATGCCATACGTTTTCGCGTAAAGTTAGCTCGCATGGGAAGTTCAACACTTCCTCACACCGACTGGCTATCAGCAACTCCACACGCCAGTATCACAAATCAATAAGGGACACCTTTTCTATGCCTAACGAACTCGAAGAAAGCGGTACACCCGCTGACGACTCGCAGAACGAAGAACAGCCGAACGATAAGCCGCAGCCGAAACCGGCTGAGCCGACTATCGAACCAACAGGCGACGCTGAACTCGACGCGAAGATTGCGGCAGCCGTAACTGCGGCACTGAATCAGCAGCGCGAAGCTGCGGAACAGGAAGCCCGCAAGAAAGCAGCCGCTGAAAACGGCAATTTCCGCGAACTGTACGAGCAGTCGCAGCAGGATTTGCATCGATTGGAACTGAACCAGTGGCGCGGACAAGCGCTCAAGGCTGCCGGACTCGCCGATAAGTGGTTCGATTCAATCCAAGGCGACACGCTCGAAGCAATGACCGCGTTCGCAAAGCAATTCAAAAAGCAACTTGACGATGAAATCAAGAATGCTGAGCGCCAAATCACCGATGAACATCCCGGTACCCCTCGTGGTGCTGGCAAGGATGGCAAGCATCGCGATAAGACGCAGTTGACCGGCGCGGCTCGCGTGAGTCGTGACATGAAAGCCGCATTTGGCGTCCACCGACTGCCGAGTGCATAACGTTATCTGACGTACCACGTGTACGAACAGTACCGCGAGCCGTCGTCCTCACCGGCGGCGCGCAGCTTCAAACTTCCGTAACCTCACGCTCGCCGTGGCGGAACTCTTGAAAGGAACTTCACAATGCCTATCACTATTCCTGATGCAGCAAAGGTTCGTGTTGACTACGATTACCCACCGGGACTACCGGGCGTGGCTGGCGTAGCTATCACTGCTCCGGGTCCGCTTGTGGTTGACGCTGCGGTTCAGCCGAGTGGTCTACCGACTTTCGTACCGGCAACTGGCGCGAATAACGGCGCGTACATTGGTTTCGGTCTGGTACCGACTCCGAATGTGGGCGACGGCGTCGGCGCATTGCGCGCGACTATCGTGAGTGGTTTTGCGGGCGTCGTTCCCGGCAGCTTGGTTTACCTTGATGCTGCGAACGGTTCGTTGACGCACACTTCCAGCGGTAACGGCAACGCAATCGGTAAGGGTCTGACCGCCAACATGATTTACTTCTTCTAATCGCTTCGGCGGTCAGTAAGACTTTATTTAATCGAAAGGGTACTTTCCAATGCCTACTCCAAATCGCATCCCTAACCTGTTCGGTAATTTCGACTCGCGCGACCTCGTTCGCCCGGCAGTCGAAATTCCGCAGCCGGATTTGCTGGCACAGATTCAAGACGTGCTGCAAATGTATTCCGACATGGCAAACGACATCATCGGTGTGCTTGCATCACGCACGCAACTGGTGAAAGAACAGTTTGTGTTCGGTTCAGGTGGTGACCACAACGGCATCCTACAGGAAGCTTCTGAGTACACCAACCCGCTTGCTACCCGCCCGGCTATCGCTGGTACGGTTGGCGTGTTCGACGTTGGCTACCCAATCAAGCGCTTCCGTGACCGTGTGATGTGGACACCTGAATACTTGCTGCGCGCCACGCTCGCTGACATCAACGAAAAGACGTACGACGCACTTATCAAGGACTACAACACGTTGTTCCGATACGTGCTGCGCGCGGTTTTCGAAACCAACAACTACACCTTCACCGACGACAAGGTGATTGGTCTTGGTTTTGGTGAAGTCGGCGTCAAGCGCTTGCTTAACGCTGACGGCGGCAACGAACGCGTGTACATCAATGGCATCCCGACCAACGTCGGCGCTATGAACAACTACAAGGTCAGCGGCACCGCTGGCGTGACGAACGGCACGTTCACCATCGCCCGCGACGCGTTGAAGGCTCTCGGTCTGGACAACGACATCGTGTTCATGGTGTCGAAAACTCTGGCTGACGACATTGTGTTGCTGAGCGACTTCGTGCCGGTCAACTACGCCGATACCACAGACCCGAACATCATCGAGTACATGAGTATCGCCGACCAGAACGTCTACGTTCCGCCGCCGCGTGCAATCGTCAAGTCGCCGCGCGCTATCGGTCGTATTCGCAACGCCGGTGAAGTCGTGGTGATTCCGTGGATGCCGGATGGTTACATCTTCGCATTCGACCGCACGGCAGAGCAACCGGTGGTGATTCGCGAGTCTGACTTGGCTCAGCTTCGCGGGTTCCAGATTGTCGCTGCTGACGGCACCAACCCGAAGCTTGGTGGCGACCAACTAATCGTCAACAAGTTCTGGCAGCGAATCTTCGGTGCGGCAGTTCGTAACCGCGCGAACGGCGTGATTGTTCAAATCACAACCAGTTCGAGCTACACCGCTCCGACGTTCTTCTAACGCAGGCAACTGATGTGGGTTGACATTAACCGTGTCAACCCCATTCGGTTGACTATGAAAGGCTAACCACCATGGCTTTGATTAATGAAAAGCTAAAAAGCATTTTCGCGAACGACACGTACCAGAATCGTTTCTTCGCCGCAGCGCTCGAACAGTTGCTGGGTGAGGAAAAGACGGAAGCGCTCATTAGCGAAATTCTACCGGCGGCACCATCTGCTGCGCCTCGGTTCAAGGGTCAACTGTTGGCAATCTACAACGGTTTGAGCCGCGACCAGTTGAAGCATCTGCACGGTTTGTCAGACAAGGAAGTTGACGAACTGTACGGCATGATGGGCGTCGAGGAAACTAAGCCAGTCGCCGCCGAGAAAACGGCTGCCGTCGCGCCGCAGAGCAACAGCACTGTGAGTGAAGGTGAGTCCGAAGAATCGGTTGACGCCGCTGCAAAGCGTGCAAGTGCCGAGTCCAACGAACAGGACAGCAACACACAGAGCGCCAAGACGACTGACAAGGGCAAACAATCGGCACGTAAGTAACGCGTAATGCCAACACCCGATGACATTCGTGAATTCGATGACGCGCCTCTTGATGACCTTGAACGTGAATTAGTTCGCGAGGCATTGAACATCAACGGGCGTGCGGGTGATGCTGTTTACGAATCGTCCGAAGAACGCATGGCGGCACTTTCGCCAGTGCAGAACCAACTGATGCGCAAGTACCTCGTGGTTGACTTGCCACAGGTGGACGAGGATAGAGACGTTCGTCTCTCCGCTACCGGAAACGACAGCGTGAACTACAACCCGGTAGACCGCGACAATTGGGTACAGCGCGCGATGCGCCGCATGCTGTATCCCGACCAATACAACGACCCCACTGGCATTACAAACGAACCGCGTTCATTGATATCGAGTGTGCCAGCGCATTACGCGAGCGGGTCTACGGAGTTTGACTAGCCATGAGCATCGCTTCGGCACAAATGAAGGCTCGGAACATTCGCCGTCGCGTGCGCAAGACAAGTCAAAAGCAGTTAACGTTCCTTGAC
>Ga0207660_10003674_pt1 | contig 10001 bp, 8 predicted proteins | sample KBSC73BmetaG_FD_184335 | JGI IMG/M metagenome (GOLD analysis project Ga0207660, IMG submission 184335) | Corn rhizosphere microbial communities from Kellogg Biological Station, Michigan, USA - KBS C7-3B metaG (SPAdes) (version 2) | ecosystem: Host-associated > Plants > Roots > Rhizosphere ... | reverse complement strand
GAACCGCCCCGACGAGCGCCCCCGACCTGTTCCCCTGCTGGAGCACTGTCGTCAGGTGGAGTCGGGTCCAGCCTTTGGCCCCGGGTCAACTGCCGATGAGCGGATCTGACTGTCGAGGGCCTGCCGGCAGCAGAGGACTCCGCTGCGCGCCCACCGCGCAGGACCCAACACGAGAGTTGGAACCAGTGCGTCTGACACAGCGGCGGCCGCGGCGGCCTCAGCGCTTGCGTTGCCAGTCGCGCCAGTATTGGCCGAAGCGTGCTTTGAAGGCCGAGGGCTTCTCCTCGTACAGGCGGCGCCCCAGCACCATCGCCTTGTCGCGCAGCTCCATGCGCAGACGATCGATCAAAGCGAGCAGCGCGCCACGCGAGGCGACCTCGGGAAACTCCGCCTTGTTGTCGATCACTTTGGCACGCAGCAGGGACAGGTCGTGGTCGTCTCCCAGATAGTCGGACAGCTTGTGGGCCTGGTCGGCCAGCTCGCCCACTGCTCCGGGCCACAAAGGCTGCAGCGCCTGCAGCTGGTGCCAGAGATACTTTACCTGCTTGCGCCATTCGTGCAGGTTGGCGGGCGTCCGATCTCTTTCCGCTTCCGCCAGGGCCTTGCGCCCCTTGCTGTAGACGTGTGCCAGCCCGGCCCCCACGACCGACCATCCGTGATCGCCGACAGCCCAGCGCCCGGCGCGCTCGTGAGCCTTATGGAGAGATTCGCGTTGAATCGCGAGCACGGCGGATCCCTTGAGCGCATCTCGGCGGATGCGGGTGCGCTCGCGTTTCAAAGCGCGCCGAAGCCCGTCGGTCGGCACCGCGCGCGCGACGGCCCCGAATCTCTCCATCACCATGTCCAGGCTGTCCAGCAGCACCTTTCCGTCTCTGATCCTGGAGAGCGGACGGGCCGCGTCCCGGAGGGTTGTGTTTTCGCGCGCGTAGACGGCGCCTCCGAGGACAGGGCGCAGCAATCGCAACGTCGCGCGAGCCTTCTTCAGGTGCTTGCGCGCTTCATGAACACGCGTGTCGGACAGCGTCTTGCCACCGAGGGCGTCGACTGCATCCTTGATTTGGGCGCGCGTAATCCGCCGCATGCCGTGCGTGCCGGGCTCGGAGCACTGGAGCTCGACGGTCATCGGAGAGTCTCATGCATCTGCGGAATATCCCGCGGCCTTGCCAGGGAATCAACGTCCGTCGACGCTCGTGCTCGCTGGAGCCTGCTGCCCGCCCGTCAAGTCGTAATCGCCTCCAGCGGATGACTCGGCGCTCCCGCGCCTCGCCCTCCGTGTCGCCCTATCGGGCGCTATCAATCCCCGCGCTTCCTCGCTGACTTGCTTGTGGCAGTCGCCGCGACCCGTCGTGCTGTGTCGCGAGCGCGCACCACACCTGTATGCCAGTCCTTGCAGTCGACGCACGAGTTGCGATTCCAACGGCGTGTCGTCTGCCATCGAAACAATAAAGAACTGAAATACTTCGTGACAAACCAAGACCTCACGGCTCGTTCTGGCGATCTGCCTCACGTTGTTCGTCGCCGGGCTCGGCACGGGCGCAGTCGCGTTCGTGCGTAGTTTTCTCAATAGCACTCCGGGGCCGAAGCAGAAGGTCGTGCAGGAGATTCATCTGATCCGGCTGCCACCGCCGCCGCCCGATGAGCCGCCGCCGCCGGCGATCAGCGCGCGTGAAAGCCGGTGAGGCTGCGCTCGCACGCAGCAATCAGCAGCGCAAGTCTACCGAGCAGGAGCTGACCCCAGAGGAAAGCCAAGATGCAGGAGCTGATCGCAAATTCCGCGAAACCATCGAGGCCATGCGCAAGGTGGAGACGGACGACACCACCGACAAGCAGACGCTTGCGGTGCGGGATCGGGAGCTGCACACCCGGGGGGTGCCACGGCTGGGGTCACGGAGTTGAGGATGGCGGCACACCGCGGGTGGTGCCGCTGCCGGACGCTCTACCGCTGTTGTTGTCCGGTGTGGGGTCCCTGCTGCTGCTCAGGCGCCGCCAACGCAGAGTCTGACGGGCGCCCGAGCAGCGGCTCACTCGCGGCTTCGGGATCTGATCTCCCGGGCCTGGCTCAACGTGCTCGTCCGCGACGAAACAGATTCACGATAGCCAGCAGTACGATCGCTCCCAGCAATGAGATCACCAGTCCGCTCAGGCTGAAGTTGCCTTCGTTGATGGTGCTTCCTCCCACGAGCGGGGTGATCAGCCAGCCCGCGAGCAATGCGCCGATGATTCCGACGATGATGTTCAGGAATATTCCCTGTTGCGCGTTGGTGCGCATGATCATGCTCGCGATCCAACCGATGATTCCGCCCACGATCAGCCAAAGTATGAAGTTCATAGTCACCCCTCTAGCATCCGCCTGCCATCCGTCGCGGCGGTTTTCGCAATTTACGTACCCGTCGGGGGCGTGGCCGGGCGGGCGCCGGTAGCCGGGCCCACGCCCGGGGCCGGCTCCCGGGGCCGTCCCGTCTGGGGGTCGGCCCTACAGCGACCCGGTTCACGTCCTTACCGAGTAAAATCAACCTCTTTTGACCTTTTGAGGCACACTGGGCATCACGCGCCCCCTGAACCGCAGGGGGCCCCTCAGCACACGAGGCTACTGAAAGAATCATGTGTGGAATCGTCGGAGCGATCGCCGAACGTAACATCGTCCCCATCCTGATGGAGGGACTGCGGCGGCTGGAATATCGCGGCTATGACTCGGCGGGCCTGGCGGTCCTCAATGGATCCCAGCACCTCGCCCGGTTGCGAACCGTGGGCAAGGTCAAGGTGCTCGAGGAAGCCCTGGAGCAGACCCCGGCCATGGGGAAGATCGGGATCGCCCACACGCGGTGGGCGACGCATGGCGTCCCGAGCGAACGCAACGCGCATCCGCACATCTCTCGTGACGGCCTCGCCATCGTTCACAACGGCATCATCGAGAACCACGAGGAGCTGCGCGAAGAGCTCGAGCGCTCCGGTTATCAGTTCTCCTCGGAGACCGACACCGAAGTCATCGCCCACCGCATCCATTTTCATCTCGCAACCGTGCGGGACCTGTTCAAGGCGGTGCGCGCCACCGTCGCCGAGCTCGAAGGAGCCTACGCGCTTGCGGTTGTCAGCGAGCACGACCCGGAGCGCCTGATCCTCGCCCGCGAGGGTTGCCCGGTAGTCATCGGTCTGGGTGTCGAGGAGAACTTCGTGGCTTCGGACGTGGCGGCGCTGCTGCCGGTCACCCGCCGCTTCGTCTTTCTCGAGGAGGGCGATGTCGCGGAGATCCGCCGCAAGTCGGTCCGCATCATCGACAAGAACGGCAACAGCGTCGAGCGTGCGGTGCGTGAGAGCGAGCTGTCCGCGGATGCCGCGGAGAAGGGGCAGTACCGCCACTTCATGCTGAAGGAAATCCATGAGCAGCCCCGGTCGATTGCCAACACGCTGCAGGAGCGGGTCGCCAACGGCCGTCTGCTGGAGGCCGCCTTCGGGCCAGCCGCCACCGAGGTTTTCAAGCGCGTCCAGAATGTGCACATCGTGGCTTGCGGCACGAGCTATCACGCGGGGTCGGTCGCGAAGTATTTCATCGAGCAGATCTGCAAGGTTCCCTGCTCGGTCGACATCGCCAGCGAGTATCGCTATCGCAGCCCTCTGGTGCCCCCGAACTCACTGTTCGTGACGATCTCCCAGTCGGGCGAGACGGCCGACACGCTCGCCGCCCTGCGACTGGCCAAGCAATCCGGCTATCTGTCATCGCTGTCGATCTGCAACGTCCCGGAAAGCTCCCTGGTCCGGGAGTCGGAGCTGGTCATGCTGACCCGCGCAGGGCCCGAGATCGGCGTAGCCTCGACGAAAGCCTTCACGACCCAGCTGACAGCCCTGGGGATGCTCGTCATCGCCCTTGCCAAGCATCACGGAGCGGACGCCGAGCGCGAGCGCGGCCTGGTGACGCGCCTGGTGGAGCTGCCCAAGCTCGCCGAGCGCACGTTGGAGCTCGATCCGGTCATTCACAAGCTGGCGGAGCGCTTCGCCGAGAAGCATCACGCGCTGTTCCTCGGGCGCGGCGCTCTCTATCCGGTCGCGATGGAGGGATCGCTGAAACTGAAGGAAATCTCCTACATCCATGCGGAAGCCTATCCGGCCGGTGAGCTCAAGCACGGACCACTCGCACTGGTGGACGCCGACATGCCCGTCATCACCGTCGCACCCAACAACGACCTGCTCGAGAAGTTGAAATCGAACCTGATGGAAGTGCGCGCCCGTGGCGGCGAGCTGATCGTATTCGCGGACCCCGAGGCAGGCATTCAGCCCAGCGACGGGGTCACGGTGATCGAGATGCCGCGGCACGTGACTTACTTTCAGGCGCCGGCGGTCTATACGATCCCGCTGCAATTGCTGTCCTACCACGTCGCCATCCTGAAGGGCACCGACGTGGATCAGCCTCGTAACCTCGCCAAGAGCGTGACGGTGGAGTGACGGCGCCCGCCCGGGACCGACCGGCTGTGGGATGTAATTGAACGCTTCGTGCCCGGATCGGGCTCGGAGCGACACGACTTCAATGGTCGTTTCCACCGCCTGGACCGGCCGGCCTCACGCGCCCCGCCCGCGTGCCGGCATCGCTGCGAACAGCGACCCGAGATGCCGCGGATCCATCGGCTTGGTGAAGTGCTGATCGAAGCCCGCAGAATAGGCTTCGCGCTTGTGGCTCTCCTGCCCCCACCCGGTAACGGCGACGAGCAGCATCTGCCGTCCCCAGGGCTCACGTCGAATGCGCGTGGCGATCTCATACCCGCTCAGGCCCGGCATGCCGATGTCGAGGAAAGCAATATCGGGCTTGACCTCGGCAGCCAGCCGTAACGCTTCCTTTCCCTCGTGAGCAACGTGAACCTCGTGACCCCGTCGCTCGAGTAGCATCGCGAGCGCTTCGGCTCCCTGCTGAGCGTCATCCGCAATCAATACGCGTCGCGCTGCCTCCGGGATCGCAGCTGCGGGCGTGACTGCATCGCTCCGGCAAGCGCGATCGCCTTCCAACACGACAGAGCGCGGCAGGACGACTTTGAACGTACTGCCTCGATCGCGGCCTTCACTCAGCACCTGGACCCGTCCGCCATGCAACTCAACCAGGTCCTTGACGAGTGCCAGGCCGATTCCGAGACCTCCCTGCGCTTGCTCGGACGACGGCTCCAGCTGGAGGAAGATCTCGAATATGTCCGCGACGTTTTCCGCCGCCAGTCCGATCCCTGTGTCGCGCACGAAAATGAGCAGCCCATCGGTCTCCAGGCGCGCGCCGAGGGTGATATCGCCGCCGGGGTGGGTGTATTTCGCCGCATTCCCCAGCAGATTGCTGACCACCTGGGTGAGACGGACGGGGTCCACCTCCAGCACGAGGGGGGCAGAGGGAAGCTCGAGGTGCAAACGATGGTGCCTGCCATCAATCGCCGGACGTGCGGTCTCGACGGCGGAATCGAGAATCTCCTGCAGGCGAACGCACTGCCTCTTCAGTGTGAGCTCGCCGCGAGTGAAGCGCGAAACATCCAGCAGGTCATTGAGCAGGGCGGCCAGGTGCGTGACCTGGTGCGCAATGATGGAGCTGCAACGCTTGCTGTCCTCCAGGGTCGCCTCCGGCGACTCGAGCAGGCGCGCCGCCGTCAGTATCGGCGCCAGGGGATTGCGGAGCTCGTGCGAGAGTGTGGCCAGAAAGACATTCTTGCGGTGGTCCGCCTCGCGTAGCACGGCTTCCGCCCGTTTGCGCTCGGTAATGTCCCGCACCACCGAAACGGATCCGATGATTCTGCCGCGCGCATTGCGCACCGGCGCGGAGCTGACCTGCCGGTGGCGCAGCTCGCCGGTGCGCGGAATCCGGGTGATCTGCTCTTCGTCGCGAATGACTTCGCCGGTCAGCGCACGCAACGGCGGAGCTTCTTCGATCGGCCGCGGAGTGCCGTCGGCCCGCAGCACTTCGAGATTGGAAACGATCTTCGCGACCTCGATCCCCGTGACGCTCGCATGCCCGAACTCCCTCATGGCCGCGGCATTGGCAAACGTGTACCGCTTGTGTATGTCGGTGAAATAGACCTCTTCATTGATGCTGCTCAGGACCTGGAAGAACCATTCCTTTTCCGCCTGGACAGACTCCAGCAGTCGCCGGCGCTCCTGCTCGGCGTGTTTTCTCTGCGTACAGTCGCGGAATGTGATGACTGCTCCACTCACCGTGCCGTCGCCCGAGCGAATGGGCGCGCCACTGAGCTCCATGACCGCTTCGCGCGTCTTGCCGGGACGCAGGGTCACAGCGATGTCGGTACTGCATTCGCCCCGCAGCGCGGAGTCGACCAGGTTGGCCACCAGTCTCTGGCCGTTGCTGCCCGCGTCGAAGACCGCCTGGAGCGATGCGCCCTGCGCGCCGGTTGGCGCGAGCTGCAGCAGTTGCGCGCCGGCTTGGTTGAGGAAGGTGACACGGCCTGCCTCGTCAGTGACGACCACGCCTTCCGGGAGGGAGCTCATCGTGCGCGTGAGCAGCTCTACCTGCCGCTGCCCTGCGTCCTGCCTGAGCCGGGCCCTCCGGCGCCGCTCTGCAACCAGATTGAATCCGAGGCTGGCGCAGATGAAAGCGCTCAGCGCAGCAGGCCCTGCAGATATCATTCTCGTCTCTTCGCCACCAGCCGGACTCCCGCGGGCGCGAGCCGCCCCGCATCCCGGTGCCCTAGCTTACCCGACCAAGGTCGTGGCGCCCGCGCAGTGGGTCGCAATCGCAGCTCGTGCGCAGGCGAGGCGCCCGCCAGGTCCGGCTGGTGGCCGATTTCTTCTCCTCCGAGGGTGGCGGCACAGACTGCGGGTGACTGCGACCGGGCTTGCCTGGATGGCATTGTCGACGGTATCTGCGCGGATGATGCACGAGATCTGTCAGGCCAACCGCGACGGGAAGATCAGCGGGTGCGGTGACACGGCCGGGGAACAGGTTCGGCCGGACAGACTCGGCCGCAAGCGAGGCGCCTCCTCCTGGGCGCTGAAAGGGTTAGGATCCTTCAGGGTCGTGCACAGCGCGTCAGCGCTCCGGAGATGACCATGAGCGATCTCTACAGTGAAGCGCATCGGCGCTTTCAGGACGGCAAGGGAACCCGCAACCTTGCCGACCGGCTCGAGTCCCTGGCCCACAACGAGTTCGATGCCGGCGATCGGGCTTTCATTGAAGCCGCCGCCATGTTCTTCCTGGCCACCGTCGATCACAAGGGCAGACCGACCGTCTCGTACAAGGGTGGCGCTCCCGGCTTCGTCCGCATCACCGGTCCCGGCGAGCTGGTTTTCCCCGTGTATGACGGCAACGGGATGTATCTGTCGCTGGGCAATATCGCGGGCACGGCGAGCGTGGGCATGCTGTTCATCGACTTCGAGTCGCCGCGCCGGCTGCGCGTGCAGGGCCGGGCTCGGATCCTGGAGCCCGGCACGTTGCTGCAGGAATACCCCGGCGCTCAACACCTGGTCGCCGTCCTCGCGGAGCAGGTGTTCGTGAATTGCGGCAGATATATCCACAAAGTGAGCAGCCGCAGCTTGTCTCCCCACCTGCCGAGCGAGTCCGGAAAGCAGCCCTTTCCGCAGTGGAAGCGCATCGACATCCTCGCCGAGACGCTCTCGGACGAGGATAAGAGCCGGGTCGCGCGCGCCGGCGGCGCAATCCCGGTCGAGGCGTATCGGGGGGAAGATGCACCGGACCCTGGGTCAGTGCTCGACTGACGGGCGTTCTTGCGGTCGCCGCCTCCCGATCGCTCGAGCTTGACAGCCCCGGTAGGATTGCCGCAGGCATGCCCTTTGCCACAGACTCTCCAGTTTTCCGGAAAATGACTATTCATGAGTGCATCCCTCATCAGGAGTTGCGCGGCAGGCACCGTTGTCGCCGCTCTCCTGTCGTCGCCGGGCTCCGCGTACGGCCGTGGCCCCCAGCCGCCGACCGTCGGGGTCGATCTGACGCAGGCCATCAGCAATGTCGAGAACGTCTCTGCCCACGCGGCCGTCAATGCCAATGATGCCGTCCTGGACGCCGCCGCGAGATTACGGCTCTCGATCGAGGCCTTGGAGTATTCCGGGGAGAACATCCCCGACCAACAGCCGAAGGAATTGAATGCGGCCCAAGGAAAAGCGCTCGCGGCCATCCAGTCCGGAGTCGCCACTTTGCAGGCCGCCGCGGACGAGCCCGCCGAGCAGGCTCGGGAGCGCATCGAGCAGATTCGTCAGCTGACGGCTGGTTTGTCGCCCGCACCCAGGCAGCCCGCCATCGAGAGCAGCTCGCCATCCATTCTCATACCTTCCTCCGTCAATGAGGCTGTTTTCACCCTCGACGGACGCAGGCTCGCCGGCGCCAATCCGCGGCTATTCTTCGGCGACGTGGAAGCCGCTCGAATGAGTCTGGCGGACGATCAGGCCGTGTTCTCCTCGCCTGCGAGCGTGCTGCGCCCCAACGACAGAACGCCACTGTCATACTCGGGTCGCGTGATGCTGTCCGATCGGCGCTGCGGCTGGTTTCACTGCAAGACCACGGCGCGCATCTACACAGTGAGCGTCGTGGTGTTACCCACACATCTTGCGACCGTGCGAATCGGCTTCGACCGGAAGAAGACTCAGAAGATCTACGAGCAGATGCCAGCTGCACCAGGCGCTCCGGCATCCGCCTCGACCGACATGGTCTATCGAAGGCACTTCGAATACTCGACGGAGGACCTGACGGTGATGAGCTGCACCACCGAATCGCAAGCTCCGCACGCGCCCGGGTTCTCCATCGACACCGACACGCTCTCGGCCACCGAGGCGGACCACAGCGGTGAGGTCAAGTGGCGCATCGTGGATCCTGCGGCGACCGGCTTCTCGGTCGAGCTGTGCGCGCAGCCGCAAATCGACAAAATGGGAAAGACGACCGGCGCGGTGGCGGTGGACACGACGTGGAAGGAATTCAGGATCGGGGAGGTCGTCACGCCGCGCGAATGGCTCGACGCCGAAGGGTTGAGCTGGGGGGCGGACATCAAGGAAACGCTGCCCGCCGATACCAACAGCATCGAAGTCGACCTGGAATACTTCGACGGGTCGCGCGCGTCCTTCACGGAGACCTCGAACGACCGGTACGTCAACATGACGTGGAATCCGCAGACCCGGCAGCTGGTGCTGACTCCGCGGCTGCGTTCCAGTATTGCCGAGATCGACTGAGGTTCGCGTCTGCGGTGCGCAGCGCCGGGGACTGTGACGGACCGACGGGCGTCCGCGCCCGCCGCCCGACTACACTCGCAAGTGACCTGCCGAGGTGCGCCGCGCACTGCCCCGTGAAGAGGAGCCCCCCATGAAATGCCCGCATTGCAAGAACACCGATCTGCAGCCGACGATGATCGAGGAGTACCTCCCGGCAATGGGCTGCAGCACCTGCCACGGCAGTCTCGTTTCCTTGCTCTACTACCGCCATTGGGCCGAGACGCGCAAGGCGAGCGAAGGCCCCGACACCGCCGTTGCAGCTCTGGAGACAACCGATACCACCAGTGCGATCATGTGCCCGAAGTGCGAGCGGGTGATGGCGAAGTACAAGATCACGGGGCGTGTCTCCAACCGCCTCGATGTGTGCTCGACCTGCGATGAGGCGTGGCTGGACGGGGGCGAGTGGGAGCTGCTCGAGGCGCTGCACCTGAGCCTGAAGATGCCGGCGATCTTTACCGATGCCTGGCAACGCCGCATCCGTCGTGAGCTCACCGAGGAGACGCGACGCTCGATCCTGGCACGCATGATCGGCGAGGACGGCACCAGGCGAGTGGAGGAATTCAGGAGCTGGCTCGGCGCCAGCAAGCACAAGTCCGACATCCTGACCTACCTCTATCGCAGCTGAAGGCGCGAGCCGCGCGCAGCGATCGTTGACGCGGACGACGGCGTTCAAACCGGCAACGTCCGGATCGTGTCCCGCGGCCGCAGGGTGCACACCAGCTCAACCGGAGGCGGCGGAGGCGCGTTCACTTGGGGTTGGCTCCTGGCGCTCGTGCCCATCGTGGCAATACGGAAGCGCAGTGCCGGGAGAT
>Ga0207660_10003669_pt1 | contig 10008 bp, 9 predicted proteins | sample KBSC73BmetaG_FD_184335 | JGI IMG/M metagenome (GOLD analysis project Ga0207660, IMG submission 184335) | Corn rhizosphere microbial communities from Kellogg Biological Station, Michigan, USA - KBS C7-3B metaG (SPAdes) (version 2) | ecosystem: Host-associated > Plants > Roots > Rhizosphere ... | reverse complement strand
GCGCATCAGCAGTGTCCTCGCCCTCGGACGCTCGGCGCTCGGCGTTACGCATTCCAAGCTGCGCGAGATCCGGCGCAAGGATTTCTTCGACTACTCGGACCTCGCGGGAGAGCTGCGGTCCATAGACGCCTGCTACTTCTGCCTCGGTGTATCGGCGGCCGGGATGAGCGAGGCCGCGTATCGCCGGCAGACATTTGATCTGACGCTCGCCGCGGCGCGCGCGCTCGCCACCGCGCACCCGAACGCGATCTTCTGCTATGTATCGGGCGAGGGCACCGACAGCTCCGAGCGCGGCCGCACGATGTGGGCGCGCGTCAAAGGCGCGACGGAGAATGCACTGTTGCAGCTTCCCTTGAGCGTTTATCTCTTCCGCCCCGGTTTCATCCGGGCGCGTCCTGGCGTGCGCTCGAAAACGCGGCTCTATCGCATTCTCTATCCGATCATCCGGCCGTTCTTCCCCTTGCTGAAGCGGGTCGCGCCAAAGCACGTCACAACTGCGGAAAACATCGGCCGCGCCATGATCGCGGTGTCCATTGGCCGCTACCCAAAGCGCGTGCTCGAGAACCCGGATATCAACGCGGCGGCCGGCGACACGTAGCAGTTTCCCGGCAGGGCATCTACCGCCGATTCCATCGCGCGGTGATTTTACCGGGATCCAGGAGCTCAGAATGTCGAAAGTGGGAATCGGAATCGTCGGCTCGCGGTTTCAGGCGGACTGCATCGCGACGTCCGTGCGCGCGATGCCGGAAGAGATGGAGGTCGTCGCGGTCGCGTCCCCGACCAAGGGGCACGCAGAGACATTCGCCCGACGTCACGGCATTCCCAGCTTCTATTCCGACTACCGCGAGATGCTGAAGAATCCCGCGGTCGAGATGATCTCGATCACAGCGCCCAACCGCCTGCACGCGCAGATCACGCTCGATGCCGCGACGGCGGGGAAGCACGTCGTCTGCGAGAAGCCGCTCTGCGTGACACTCGAGGAGGCGGACGCGATGATCGACGGGTGCGCCAAAGCCGGCGTTCTTCTCCTGTATGCGGAGGAGCTTTTCTTCGCGCCGAAGTACGTCAAGGCGAAGCAGATGGCGGACGAAGGCGCGTTCGGACGGATCCATCTCGTGAAGCAGGGAGAAAAGCACTCGGGGCCGCACGCAGACTGGTTTTGGGATGTCAACCAATCGGGCGGCGGAGCGCTGATGGACCTCGGCTGCCACGGCATCGCGTTCTGCTGGTGGTTTCTAGGAAAGCAGAAAGTGAAAAGCGTTTACGCGCAGCTCTCGACGCAGGTGAATGGCAAACGCACGCAGGGCGATGACGAGGCCATCACTATCATCGAGTTCGAGAACGGCGCGATCGGAATGGTGGAGAGCAGCTGGAACAAGCCGGGCGGCATGGACGACACGATAGAAGTCTTCGGCGACAAGGGACAGACGTACGCCGACATGCTGATGGGCAACGCCCTTCCGACCTACTCCGAGACGGGTTTCGGCTACGCGGTCGAGAAGGCGTCCTCCACGAAAGGATGGACGTACCCGGTCTTCGAGGAGCACTGGAACTACGGCTTCCCGCAGGAGATGCGGCACTTCGCGCGCTGCGTCCGCGGCAAGGAGACGCCGATCTCCGACGGTCAGACCGGGCGCGTCGTGCAGGAAGTACTCTACGCCGCCTACGCGTCGGCGGGTCTGGGGAAAAAGATCGCACTACCATTTCGACCGAAGGGAATCGCCAAGCCGATCGATCTTTGGAAGAAGCCGGAGCTCGCGCAAGCCGCCCTGTAATGCGATTCGCCGGCGCAGTCGACATCGGGGGTACGGGCACCAAGATCGGCATCGTGGCCGAGGATGGAGCGGTGACCGGGCGAACGACGATTCCGACGAACGCGCCGGGCGGCCCGCTGGGTTTGGTGAATGCGATCGCGGCTGCGTTTCGACTCCTTGTCGCGTCCACCGACAAGACGCCTCCACTGTCGGGCGTTGGCGTCTCGATCGCCGGCTTTCTCAACCGCGAGCGCTCAGCCATGATCCACAACGCGAATCTCCCATTGATTCGCGAATTCCCGCTGCGCCGCGCCCTCGAGGATAGGCTTTCGCTCGACTGTCTTCTCGAGGTCGACTCGAACGCCGCCGTGCTCGCGGAGTACTGGCAGGGAGCCGGTCGCGGCGCGACGCGGCTGCTCGGCATCACACTCGGCACCGGCGTTGGCGGCGGGGTGATCATCGACGGCGCGCTGCTGCGGTACACCGGCGAGTGCGCAGGCGATATCGGCCACATCATTCTCGATCCGAAGGGACGCCTCTGCTCGTGCGGGGCGCATGGATGTCTAGAGGCGATGGCGAATTCGGCGGCGGTATCGGAGCGGGCGGGCGGACGAAGTCCGCGCGACGTCATCAACAGCGCGCGCGATGGCGACGCGCCGTCGCAGAAAGTTCTCGCGGAAACCGGCTGGTGGGTCGGACTCGGGCTCGCGTCGCTCGTGCCCCTCTTCGCGCCCGACAGGATCGTCGTCGGTGGCGGAATCGCCGCGGCGCGCGAGTTTCTCATCGACCCGTCGCGAGCGAGCTATCTCGAGCACGCGTCACCCCAGTACCGCGGAATCGGTGTGGTCGGCTCGCCCTTCGAAGGCTGGGAAGGGATGATTGGCGCCGCGAGTCTCTTCCTGAGTCCACTCACTTAAGGATCTATGGCACGAACACCACTCCGCGTCTTCCCAACGGCCGAGAAATTGGGTGAGCACCTCGCTACGCGATTGCTCGGCGAGATCGAGGCGGCGCGAGAGTCAGGAGTCCAGTTCCTGCTCGGCTGCCCGACAGGTCGCACACCGCGTCCCGTCTATGGTGCGATGGCGAGACGACTGGCCGCCGCGCCACAGGATCTCAGCCATCTCGTGCTGGTGATGATGGACGAATATCTCGTGAGCGCGGGCAAGGGTTTCGCGTACGTGCTTTGGAGTAAGGAGTGGTCCTGCCACCATTTCGCTCGCACCGAGATCGCCGATCCGTTCAATGCCGGGCTCAATGACGAACAGCGCCTTCGGAAGGATTCGGTCTGGTTCCCGGATCCGCGCGACCCTGAGGACTATGACAAGAGGATCGCCGACGCCGGCGGGATCGACTTCTTCATTCTTGCCTCGGGCGCGACCGATGGACATGTCGCGTTCAATCCGCCAGGAAGTCCCCGCGAAAGCCGGACGCGCATCATCCCACTCTCCGAGGAAACGCGTCGCGACAACCTCAAGACATTTCCGTCGTTCGGCACGCTCGACGCGGTTCCGACGCATGGGATCAGCGTGGGAATTGACACCATCGTCTCGGCGAAGGAATGCGCGATGCTCGTGTCCGGAGCCGGCAAGCGATTGACACTCGAGCGCATGACAAAGGCCGACCAGTATGATCCAAACTGGCCGGCCACGCTGATTCACGACTGCGCTGTGCGCGAAATACTGGCCGACGCCGACGCGGCGTCAGCCCTTGATGGTCTTTGACGCCTCGTCCCAGGTGACCTGCGCGTGCCGGAAGTACGACTCGTTCGCCATGTGGCACGCGAGCGCGGCGTGGTGGCCGAAAACGATGTCCTCGACAACGGGTTTGCGGGAGCGCACAGCGTCGAAGTAGTTCTTGAGGTGCGGCGTAACGTCGTCGTAGTCGCCAATGCGATATGAGATGCTGTTCACCAGCGCCTCGCGCGCGACGCGGGCGTCGTTCTCTTCGTGCCACTTCCTGGTGTACTCCTCGCGCATCGCCCGCGGGAAGCTTCCCGTGTAGTAGCTCGGATAGCTGTCGTTGCCCGACTGAGGCGTGAAGGTGAGGCCGCCGCCGGTCACCTCCAGAATTCCCTTCGAGCCCTGAAAGCGGTAGGTCTCCGGCATGTCGGTCGCCTGGTTCAGGCGCATGTGGACGGGGAGATCTCCGTAGTAGTAGTTCGTCGCGTGGACGTCGGGCATGTTGCGCCCGTCCTTCCAGTGGCGGAGTCCACCGACCGCTGAGGCCATCTTCGGTGGCTCGTTGATTCCGAGCATGAACATCATGCCGCTGACGAGATGCACGAGCAGATCGCCCGCGAGTCCGGTCCCGTATTCCTTCCAGCAACGCCAGCGCGCGAAGATGAGGGGATTGAAAGCGCGCTTCGGCACGTCTCCCTGCCACGTGTCCCAATCGAGATTCGCGGGTGACAGATCGAAGGGCGGCGGATACTGCCACGCACCCGTTGGATCGTTGCGTCCCAGCGAACCCTCCACGATCATGAGATCGCCGAGCATTCCCTGCGCGATGATCTCCTTTGCCTTGGCGCAGATGAGCGAGCTCACGCGCTGCGAGCCGATCTGAACGATGCGCCCACTCTTCTGCGCGGCCGCGACCATCGCCACGCCATCGGCGGCGGTATGCGACATCGGCTTCTCGCAGTAGATGTCCTTGCCCGCGCTCACCGCGTCGATGACTACCTGGCGGTGCCAATGATCCGGCACCGCGGCAACGATGCAGTCGATGTCCTTGTTGTCGAGCAGCTCGCGATAGCGTCGGGTGACCGGGAGATCGGGCCTGACGATCTCCCGCGCCAGCGTGTGGCGCCCGTCGTAGAGATCCGCCGCCGCTGCGCACTCGACACCCGGCAGTTGGATTGAAGCGCCGAGGAGTCCCGAGCCCTGCATGCCGACGCCGATCATGCCGAACCGAACGCGATCGCTCGGAGCGACGGGTCGCTGAGAAACATCGACGGGCTCGGGTCTCAGCAGGATGTTCTTCGCCGCGATCGATCCGCCCATTGCAGCGGCGCTGACTCCGACAAATTCACGACGGGAGAAAGTATTCTGATCCATTTGCATCTCCTGTTGCTCCGATGGAGCTGCTGACTTCGGATTCGGACGTGCTAGAAAGTGCGGAAGCCGCGACGTGCGGTCAACGCTGGGCGCTGGTCGCTCTCAACTGGGTAGTTACGGGTACCGGGTACCGGGTACCGGGTACCGGGCACCCGCCTTGCTGATAGGCCAGACCCGCACCCCACTACCAAAATGACTCGGTTAATCATGTGGAATCTCGTGACCCTCGACGGCTTCTTCGAGGGCGCCAAGAAATGGGACCTCGACTGGCACGAGTACGCCTGGGGTGACGAGCTCGCGCAGTTCACGCTGGAACAGGAAAAGACTGCCGACGCGCTTCTGTTTGGCCGAGTGACCTACGAAGGGATGGCTGCCTACTGGAAGACCTCCAAGGGTGAAACCGCTGATTTCATGAATAGGGTTCCGAAGGTCGTCTTCTCGAGGACGTTGGCGAAGGCCGACTGGAACAACAGTCGCGTCGTGGGCAAGGACGCGGCGGGCGAAGTCGCAAAAATGAAAAAAGCCTCCGGACAGAATATTTTCGTGTTCGGAAGCGCCGATCTCTCCAAGACGCTGATGGAGCACGATCTCTTCGACGAGTACCGTCTTTGCGTCGCCCCCGTCGTGCTCGGCGAAGGGACTCCGCTCTTCAAGAAGATCGCGAGTCGAAAGCGAATGAAGCTCCGGGAAACGCGGCCATTGAAGTCGGGCGGCGTGATCCTGTTCTACGAGCCAACGAAATCGTGACTTAGTCTCGCAACGTCTCAAACGAGGAGGAATCTTGCCCAAATTGCACGTGTTCAATCAGGTCACACTCGACGGTTATTTCGCTGGCCCTAATGGCGATCTCAGCTGGGCGCACAAACAGGATCCGGAGTGGGACGAGTTCGTCGCTGGCAACGCGTCGGGCGGGGGAACGCTTTTGTTCGGCAGAGTGACCTACGAGATGATGGCCGCGTTCTGGCCGACGCCCGAAGCAGCCAAGGCTTTTCCCGCCGTCGCCGAGGGGATGAACAAGGCGCAGAAGGTCGTGTTCTCGAGGACGCTGGACAAAGTGTCGTGGAAGAACACACGCCTGGTGAAGGACGGAATGGCGGCGGAGGTGCGCAAGATGAAGAGTCAGCCCGGGAAAGACATGACGATCCTCGGCAGCGGCAAGATCATCTCGCAGCTGGCGAGCGAGGGATTGATCGATGAGTACTCGATCGTCGTTAACCCGATCGCGCTGGGGAAGGGCAGAACGATGTTCGAGGGCGTGAAGGCTCCGGTGAATCTGAAGCGCACCTCGACGCGAGAGTTCAAGAACGGAAATATCCTGACGGTCTACAGCGCCTGAGCATTCCGTCGTGTGATCGACGTTTGCATTGAGCTGGAAAGCAGAGAGGGCAGCGACTTGCGTCGCTGCCCTCTCGTTTTACAGGCGTGCTCGAATCGAAGCCCGATTTACGGAACCGGCGCGAGCGTTGTGCCGTACTTGGTGTTGATCAACGCGATCAAGTCGTTCGCGATGAGCTTGTGCGCTGGCGCTGCGGGATGGATTCCGTCGAGCGAGATGAGCGTGCCGAAGGTCGCAGTCGTGCTCGCGAAGTTCGGGAACGCCGGAATCGCATTTGTCGCTCTCTGCGCGGCAAGCAGCACGTTCGGATCGTAGTAGGCGAAGCCGATCGCATCGGCCTTGCTCTTGATGTAATTGTTGTAGCCCGTGATCGTCGCGCCCAGCGTCGCCTGCTCGGTCGCGTCGAGGACAAAGAGATCGCCCACGAGTGTGCCCGGGACCACGCCTGGCTGACATGAGATCAGCGCCGGGTGCGTGCCGGCGCGAATCAACGGAATAAGCTGCGGAACGCTGACCAGCGACGCCGACCCCGTGCAATTCGCGTGGATCGCAACCGGCTTGCCCGCCGCCGCGTTGATTGCCGCCTGAATCTGTGGGCTGCTCGCGATCAGAGCACCGGATTGCAGCAGCGGAATTCCCGCGACCTGCACCACACCGATGAGCACTCCCTTGAGATTGGGCTCGCTGTCGGTGAGCTGCTGAATCATCGCATCGTAGCTCGTCTGAAATTGCGCCTGCGTGCTGACGATGCCGGGCGATACGCCAGGAGTTGGAACGATGATGCCGCTCGCGCCGGCCTCGAGCACGTCGTTGTTGCCGATCCAGATCGTGGCGAAGGTCGGGTTGGCGTCGAGCGCGCGCTGGACCTGGCTCTTGCCGCCGAGGATGAACGTGGTGAGTGCGTTCGAGGCGACGGTTGTGGCGGAGGTAGGATCGAGAACGCGGGCGCCCGGCACGGCGACGTTGTTCAGGATGTCTGTCACAGAGCTGGTCGTGCGAAGCGCACACGGTGGCGCGGTCGTTCCACCCAAGCGGGCGCCGGTCAGTCCGTTGTTGATCGGCGGCGGACATCCGGGCGTCGCCAGCGCTGCGTAGTGGTACTGCGTGCCCATCTGCCCGGCGAGCAGCTTGGCGTAGCTCTGCTTCTGCGTGGAGTCGTTGATTCCGCCGCTCTGGTAGCCGGCGGTGATGCTGTTGCCGATCGCAACGTAACTGTTGAAGATGTCACCACCCGTGGCCGTCCCGGTTCCGAGAAGGTCGCGGTTTTCGCTGCAAGCCAGCAGCGCCGTAGCGGCGCCAAGGATTGCCACGCGGGTGAGAGTAGTCATTCGCAACATCTTGATTTCTCCGGGCGTGGTTAGAAGGAAGTCTTGAGGCTGAGCGAGAAGACGTTCGCGCTCAGTGTATAGAAGCCGCTGTTAAGAGCGAGCGCCTGGGCATCGGTGCTGCCAGTGGCTCTTTCGTCGATCCGGCCGCGACGACCGTGGGTGAAGACGTGCGCGTACGCCCCATCGAGGGTGAGGCGTCCCATCACCGGGAGTCCGACGCCGAGCGTGAGGTTGCCGCGGTCCATCTCGGGAAGCAGCGGAGTTACGGTCTGATCCGGCGCGGCGGATGTGGCAGCCGCGAAGCCCGCGCGCAGCGCCAAGCCGCTGGTCGTCTTTTTCTCTGCTCCAATGCGGAGAGACGACGTGTTGTTGTACTGCTCGACGATGACCTTGGAAGGAGCGCCGCCATCGAAGTTGACCGGCAGCTGATTGAACGACTTCCAGCCGACGTAGGCGTACTCGAAGCTGAGGGTTGTTCCCTCGAAGCCGGTGTACGCGAATCCGGTCTGGATCTGCGCCGGGTGGCGAATGACGGTGTGCGCCTTCTGCGGCGTGAGAGCACCCGAGCCGGTGAACTGGCTGGCCACGAGCGCGTCTACCGGCGTTCCAGCTGGAGCGCCGAATGGGTTGTTCGCGGCGAGCACGAGTCCGGTGGGACGCGGCTCGAAGGTGGCGTCAGCGTCGTACTTGAAGGAGAGCTGCGACAGAAAGCGCAGGCCCATCTCCCACGTCGGGGTGAGCTTGCCATGAAGGCCGAGCGCTACTCCCCACGCATTGCCCGATCCCTTGATCTTCGCGCGCGCGAATTCGGTGCGCGCGGGAATTCCGAGCTGTCCGAACGTTGGGCCAGGAGCGGTGGCGCTCGTCGAAACTCCGGCGAGATCAACCGCCTGAACGAGCTCCACACTCGAGTGGCCATAGATCGGACCGCCGCCGACCGACCAGTTGTCGGTGAGTTGATAAGCGACGTTCGGCTGCACGTAGATCGTCGCCAGCGATGCTTTCTTGGCCGAGAAGCGTCCCGGAAAATCGTCAGTCCACTGCGACGTCAATCCGTAGGGGACGTATGCGCCGATGCCGTACGCCAGCTTGCCGGCGCCTCGGTAATTGAGAAAGATGTGCGGCACGATGGACGTGGGGACGTCGCCCTTGTACGTCGTGAAGCTTGTGTCCCGGGTGAAATCGCCGTCGATCTTGATGACCGCGGCGCCCCCGTAAAACGAGAAGCCCTGGGTCGCAGGCAGCACGCCCGGGTTCCAATAGATGCTCGATGCGTCCGCGCATGGTGCGGAAGTGTTGGCAAAGCCGCGCGACACCGCGCATGAGCCAATTTCGTTCAGCCCGAATGCCTGGGCTCCGGCAGCGGCCGGTAGCGCGAGCAGTGCGAGCGCGAGTGTATATCGTGAGGCGCGGTGTAGCGTCATTTCCATCCTCCTGTGATGTCCGGGGGGAAGGGCCGGACGTACGTGCGTCGGTCGGTCGATGCAGTTCATTATGCTATTCGCTGGGGGGGAAAAAGCTGGCGGGAACAGCCGCTAATATAGGATATGAAACGGCGCGTGTCGCTACCCAAAAATGCTTTGTTTACTCTGTTCGCGAGGATTGGGAGCGTTCGGCCCCCTCATTCGGGCGCGGAATCAATCAGGGGCCCAGCATCTGGCTGGCGAGGCAGCTGGGGCAGATGCCGTGGGTGAACTGCGTTGAGGTGTGTCGTGAGATGTAGTTCTCAACGGTGTGCCAGTAGTTCTCGTCGTCGCGGATCTTTCGGCAATACGAGCAGATCGGCAGTATCGCCCTCAGGGTGTTCACTTCGGCGAGCGCAGTCTTCAGCTCCTGCACCAGCTTCTCGCGCTCCTCCTCCGCTTGTTTGCGCGCCGTGATGTCGCGGGCGACGGAGTAGATGACCTGCTCCGCTGAATCGGGCGCGGCATTCCAGAGAAACCACCTATATGTGCCATCCTTGCACATGTAGCGGTTCTCGAAGTGGAGCGCCTGTCCGCCCTCCCTGACGCTCGCGTTCTGCTTGAGCGTGCGCTCGCGATCGTCGGGGTGTACGAACTCGATGAACGGCTTCGACATCAGCTCTTCGCGCGTAAAGCCGAGGGTGCGTTCCCAGGCAGGATTGAGGCGCTTGAAGTACCCCTTGAAATCGAGGAAGCAGAGCATGTCGATGGACGTAGTGAAGAAGCGCTCATCCAACTCGCCCGCGCCCTTGCCAGGGGTCGCCGCCTCGAGGGGCATGTCCATCAGCACCAGATCAGGCTGAATCTTCGACCGCGCGGCGATTGCTTCGTCTCCCGGCGATGCGATCGCGGCCACTTCGTACCCCAGCTCAGCGAGATTCTGTTCGAGCTTTTTGGCGACATGCATCTCCTCGGCGACGATCAGTATTCGTCTCCGGGGTCGCTTGGAAGTGGCGTCGCGGGGCATGACTCAATCTAACGCGGGCGAAGCACGGTGAACTGCCACGGAACACTACCCGCTGGCGGCTTTGGGCGGAGCCGCCGGCGGCTTCGGCGGCCATTTGCGTCCCC
>Ga0207660_10003667_pt1 | contig 10009 bp, 7 predicted proteins | sample KBSC73BmetaG_FD_184335 | JGI IMG/M metagenome (GOLD analysis project Ga0207660, IMG submission 184335) | Corn rhizosphere microbial communities from Kellogg Biological Station, Michigan, USA - KBS C7-3B metaG (SPAdes) (version 2) | ecosystem: Host-associated > Plants > Roots > Rhizosphere ... | reverse complement strand
AGGATTCTTGGCTTCTTCAGCGGCGGTAGAAACCGAATCGAAGCCGATGTAGGTAAAAAATATGATCGCCCCGCCGGAGATGATGCCAGCAAAACCGGAAGGCGCAAACGGGTGCAGGTTTGCTCCGCTTGCCAGCGTCCCCCCAACCACCAGGAAGGTAATGATGGCCCCGATCTTTATGATGACCATCACATTGTTGGCTTCCGCCGACTCGCGAATGCCCCACACGAGCAAGACCGTAAGCACAAAGACAATCAGGAACGCTGGGACGTTGAAATACGATCCCGTCCAGCCATTGTCAATCACTGGTGATGACAGCTTGTCCGGCAAGGTCAACCCGAAGGCTGACAATTGCGCCTTCAGATAACCGCCGAAACCAATCGCTACCGCCACATTGCTGACCGCATATTCCAGGATCAGGTCCCAGCCAATGATCCAGGCGATCAACTCTCCCAAAGTTGCGTAGCTGTATGTGTAGGCGCTTCCGGCAATGGGAATCATGGATGCCAGTTCGGCATAGCAGAGACCGGCAAAACTGCAAGCCACGGCGACCAGGAGAAACGAAATCGCAATGGCCGGTCCGGCCGGCGGCCTTCCGTGCATCAGCACGCCGGAAAGATTGCCGTGCTGGAACAGATTCTCAAAAACGTCCAGCACCTGCGCATGCCAGATGGATGGGACCTGGAAATTCTCTCCCGCTGCCGCCGTCCCGGTCAGCACGAAAATGCCCGACCCAATAATCGCTCCAATGCCAAGAGCCGTCAGCGACCACGGGCCTAACGATTTTTTCAGCCGATGTTCCGGGTTCTCGGCATCGGAGATTAATTTGTCAATGGACTTCTTGGCAAACAGTTGGCTGGCCAGAAGCGCCTCCTTGGAAATACCTATCGCTACCGCTACGCAGCCGTCGTGACATGACGAGCCCCCGAACCTTTGTCATCCTGAGCGAGCGCGAGTGAGCGCCCTGCGCGAATGAGCGCGAGTCGAAGGATCTCGACAGAGCGTCCTCTGCCATGCGGTTTCAGGGAGTTCTCTAAAAATCCCGCTCTAATCGCGAAACTACCGCTTCGCCTGGCCTCTCGCCAGCTTCTTCACCTTTGGCTTCTTGCTGCCGCGGGGATATTCCCGAGGTTTCTTGGGCGCCTGTTTTTTGCGCGCTGTGCGCTTGGCTTTTTTGCGTTCTTCTCTGCTCAGTGCTTTGGTATTTGCCATTCACCTGTCCTGAAATAAAAATAAGTTTTGCTGTTGATCCGCGTCCATCCGCGGTAGAAATTTAGCTTTTAAGCCCTCTCCAGGCCCGCATATTTTTCCACCAGCTTCTTCAACCCGAATCTCGGGAATTGTACCGTAATCTTGGCGTTTTCTCCCTCGCCTTCCCGCTGGTACACAACACCTTCGCCAAATTTCGGATGCTTCACCCGCTGCCCGGGACGAAATGACGTCCGGCTGCTCTTCTGCTCCTCTTTCGGCATCGAGGGCCGGGCAAACTTTTTTCCTCGTGAAGCAAAGAACTCGGCAATGTTGTCGATGGAGTTGTACTTCGGCCCGGAATACCCGCCCGTGCGCGACTTTTGCGTCGGCCCCGCAGAGCGAACGGGAACGCTCTGGTCTTCATCTTCATAGCTGAAATGCCGGTCTTCGTAGATGTGCTCGCGCTCGGCCGCGTGACGTCCCGGTCTCGGTCTGCTGAGGTCTTGAAGCAGTTGCGCCGGCACCTCTTCCAGAAATCGCGATGGCACGCTGGCATCAGGCATATCAGTCCCGTAGCGACGGCGGAAGCGCGCCTGGCTCAACACTAACTGGTCCATGGCCCGCGTCATGCCGACGTAGCACAACCGCCGTTCTTCTTCCATCTGGTCGGGATCGTTGAACGCGCGCGAGTGCGGAAAGAGACCTTCTTCCATGCCGACCAGAAACACCAGATTAAATTCCAGCCCCTTAGCCGAGTGCAGGGACATCAGCGTGACTTTCCCGCGCGGATCATAGGTATCCACGTCGCTCACCAGGGCTGCATGGTCCAGGAACTCCGCCAGGGTTTCTCCGCGATCGCGCGAATCCATGGCGGCATTCACCAGTTCGCGCAGGTTCTCAATGCGGGCGAACGCATCCGGAGTGGCCTCTTCCTCCAATTGCTTGATGTATCCCGTGCGGTCGATCAGAAATTTGAGGATCTCGGGGACGGTTGCCGCCCCGCCCGGCGCACGAAAGCCTTCGACGGCTTCGGTATCGGTACCGGAGGCCTCACCCGGCCCGGCTTCGCTTTCGAGTTGCTCGGGCAGAAAGTCCGTTTCATCCACACTGGCCGGAATTTCCTCTGGCTCGGCGTTCGTTCCGAAATCAAAGTTGCTGCCCTCTTGACTCTCGGGAACATCAGCAAACAAGCCCTGCTGTGCGTTTGCGCCAAAATCGAAGCTGGCGTCGTCTGGCTGCACAGGCGAGGGCGCCTGTGCCACATCTTCTTCTCTGAGCTCGGAGCCGGCATTTCGGCCCGCGTTGGCATTTCGGTTCGCGATACCGTGCTCCAGCGGCGGAGCCGCGGAATGAGTTAGCCCAGGGCGTGAGCCCTGGGTAAGCTGCGAGGAAGATTCAGAGCCCCGTGCCGGGGTCCCCGGCGCGCCTGGTTTTGGCGTGCTGGGGTGGCGGAGGGGCGACACTCCCGAGGCCGTATTTGTTACCCGTTCAACGAAGGTCCCAGTCAGCATCGCCCGGGCGTCATCGACGATCGCCTTAAAATCTGTAAGAGCTGCGCATGCCCGGGCTGGAAGGAGCTTCTGTTGCACCACCGAATCCAGCGCACCCCATAACGAGGTTCCTGTCTCCAGCGATAACCTCTCCAGCGTCTCCAACGTGGTCTTGCCGATCCCGCGCGTGGGCGTGTTGATGACCCGGATGAGCGCAATAGAATCCTGGGGATTATTGACCAGCTTCAGATAGCTGATCATGTCCTTGATCTCCGCCCGCTCGTAAAACGAAAATCCTCCGACCACTTGGTACGGCAACTGGTAGCGTCGCATCGCTTCTTCCACCAGGCGCGACTGGGAGTTGATGCGGTAGAGCACCGCCACACGCGGATTCTCTGTACCCTCCTCGCCCGCCTTGCGCAGGTAGTTGGAAATGTGATCCGCGGCGAACAGCGCTTCGTTCTCGCCGTCCGGCGCCTCATAGTAGCCGATCTTCGACCCTCCCTGACGCGCCGTCCACAGCGTTTTGCCTTTACGCTTCACGTTGTGGGCCACCACCGCCGATGCCGCCTCAAGAATGAACTGTGTCGAGCGGTAGTTCTGCTCCAGTCGGATAATTTTGGCTTCGGGGAAGTCCTGCTCAAATTCAAGGATGTTGCGGATATCGGCGCCGCGCCAGGAATAGATCGACTGGTCCTCATCGCCCACCACGCACAGATTGTGCCGCGCGCCCACCAGCAGCTTGATCAGCTCATATTGCGGCCGGTTCGTGTCCTGGTATTCGTCGATCAGCACATATTCAAAGCGTCGCTGGTAGCGCTCGCGGACTTCCGCCGACGATTTCAGAAGCCGGGCAGTCTCCAGCAGCAGGTCATCGAAGTCCAGGGCATTGGCCTTGCGCAGCTCTTTGCGGTAGGCCTCAAAGATATGCGCCACCTTCTCCGTCAACGGATCGGCCGATTGCAGGTACAGCTCCTGCGGATCCAGCATGTGGTTCTTGGCCCATGAAATCCGCGACAGAACGGCCGAGGGTTTGTGCTGCTTGTCATCAATCCCCAGCCGCCGCATTACCTGCTTCACTACGCTCTGCTGGTCGGCTTCGTCGTAAATGGCAAAGTCTTTTTTATAGCCGGTGTCGCCGATCCGCATTGCCTCAATGTCGCGCCGCAGCACCCGCACACAGAATGAATGAAAGGTCGAGATCAGCGGCTTGCGCAGCAGGCGTCCGCCCAGCAAGTGCTCCACGCGTTCCACCATCTCCGCCGCAGCCTTGTTCGTGAAGGTCACGGCCAGAATGGAGTCCGGCGCAACGTTCAAATTTTCAATCAAGTGTGCGATGCGGTAGGTGATCACCCGCGTCTTGCCGCTGCCCGCGCCCGCCAGAATCAACACCGGTCCCTCGACGGCTTCGGCCGCCTCTCTTTGGCGCGGGTTGAGCTGGTCAAGAAGGTTCATCAAAAAATCGGGTGATCGGAGGACAGTGCCGCCTGAACGGCCGAAACTTTTAAACCCATAAAATGCCGCGAATCTTTGTAAACGCCGTGGTGGGCTGTCATCCTGAGCGAGCCAGAGGGAGCTTGCGACCGAGGGCGAGTTGAAGGATCCCGAGGATTTTTCATTCGCCCATGCTGCATCAGGGAGTTCTCACGATACAGGCGACGCGTGCTCCGATATCGGAGATCTCGGCGATTATCACTGCACCTCCCGATCACCCGATCACCCGATCGCGGCGATCACCCGATGTCGAGCACTCCTCGCATTGGCACATCTCTCTCAGATAATCCCACGAGTAAATCCCGCTCGAATGTCCATCATTCCAGATGATGTTCAGCGCATACCGCCCCACGGGCTTCACCTCTTTGGGCTTGGGCGGCTCCTTGAACATGGGCAGCAGCGTGGCCGGCTTTTTCTCCGGCTCGCCCGGCTTGCGGCTCTGCTGCTCCCGCTCCTCGTTGCAGGTGGCGCAGGGGCAGGCATCGCGCAGCCACTGGAAGCTGTAATGCGTCCGGTGCCCGTCATCCCATTCAATGTCCATGCCGGTTCCGGTGGTTACGTTCACCTTTACCGACTTTGGATTCGCTGCTGCCATAAGTTTCAGTATATAGGCGCGGAAGCGTGCTGCAGAGCAGCACCCAGCACACACGGAAAGGATTTGCAGCATTTTTTTGTGTCCGCGGCATTCTCCACAACATCGAATCACACGACCCCGAATGCTGTACCATTTTTCCTGCAAGGAAGAGAGCCAATGCCCATCAACGAACTTCTGCTTGCCGAATTTGAAGAAGAAGCCAGGAAGACGCGCGCCACGCTGGAGCGCGTTCCCGCTAAACCAGAATTCGCTCCCCATGCCAAATCAATGCCGCTGGGTAAACTGGCTCCCCATGTGGCCCAGCTTGGCGGATTTGGCGTGAGCGTTCTGACCACTCCCCAGATCGATTTTGCCACCGGGAGTTACAAACCCTTGCCGTTTGAGTCTGCGGAGCAGCTCGTGCGTGCTTTCGACGAAGGCTGCGCCAACGTGCGCAAAGCGCTCAGAGAGACTCCGGACGACGCCTGGCAACAAAATTGGAAATTGCTGATCAACGGAAAGCCGATCTTCGACGGTACGCGCTTCCTAGCCTATCGCCAGATGTTTCTCAATCATCTGGTGCATCACCGCGCCCAGTTGGGTGTCTATCTGCGGCTGAACGGCGCGCCGGTGCCGGCAACTTACGGCCCTTCGGCGGATGAAACTCTGGGCTTTTGATTCCCGCGGACAAGGAACCGATCACCGCAACTGTTTACTGCAGGCCGGCTCTCTCCACCAAACACCTGATATCAAGGTGGTCACTGTTGCTGTACTCTGACCACCTTGAAATTCCTTGATAGTTCCGCTCCGCGCGTTCCCGGCCTCGATCTGATGCGCGGCATCGCCATCGTCTGGGTGATGCTGTTTCATTTCCGCTACGCTCATCTGCCAGAGGTCTTCTATTGGCCGGCCCGCTACGGATGGATGGGAGTGGATCTGTTTTTTGTTCTCAGCGGATATTTGATCGGGTCGCAGCTCATGCGGCCGTACCTGAAGGGCAGCACGTTGTCTCTGCGGGGCTTTTACTTTCGTCGCGCATTCCGCATCCTGCCCGCCTACCTCGCTGTTCTGGCGCTCTACTTCACGGTGCCCGGATTCCGCGAAGCGCCTGGTCTCTCGCCTGCCTGGCAGTTCCTCACGTTCACGGAAAACTTCCGCATCAACTATGCGGTTGATCAGGCGTTTTCTCACGTCTGGTCGTTATGTGTGGAGGAGCACTTCTATCTCGTTCTGCCGCTGCTGGTTTTGGTTCTCATGCGCAAACCGCGCTTCGGCAAGGCCCTGGCGGTGATCTTGGCGATTCTGGCCTTCGGTGTAGCGATCCGCGGCTACATCTATGTGCACCAGCTCAGGCCCTTGCTGCTTGCCGGCGACGATGGCTTTTACCTGCGTTATACGGAAGCAATTTATTATCCCACCTACACGCGCCTCGACGGCCTGCTCGCCGGAGTGGTGCTGGCCTGCCTCAAAACTTTCCGGCCGCTCTGGTGGGAGAAGATGATGTCCAGCGGTTACCTGCTGCTCCTCTCTGGACTCCTCAGTTGCGGTTGCGCCATGTGGCTTTTCCTCGACCGCTTCGGGCTTTCCGGCACCGTAGTCGGGTTCCCTCTCATGTCCCTTGGACTCGGTCTCCTGGTCGCCTCAAGCATCAGCCCCCAGATTGTGGGAGGGCTTGAATCCGTGCTGCCGGGCGCCTGGGGTAAGCAGCTTCGGTCATACTCAGCGCGGAGCTTCAGCGTCATGGCAACGCTTGCTTACTCGCTCTACCTTACTCATAAAGAAATCGGCCACCTCTGCCGGGAGCATTTCGGCCAATATGTGCAGGCCGGCGGCTGGTCCGCTTTTGCCGTCATTTTCAGCGCCAGCATCATTGCCGCAACTCTGCTCTATTGGACCGTGGAGCGCCCCTTCCTGCGCCTGCGCGAACGGCTCACCGCGCGCCCATTTGATCAGGGATCGACGCAATCGGCCGTTGCATCCTAGGCCCGATTACGCGCGATGTCGGCGATCCCGGCGATCCCCTGTCCCTCTTCCCAAAACTCCCGCCCCGGCGAGATAATATCTGCTTAGCAGGTTCTTGAATCACTTCCACCCTGGAGTCCACGACCCTCTTGACCAAAAGTTAACCGCCAAGTACAACTTTTCGGATCAAAAATTCGTCTGCTGTCGGGCCCGGGGCTCGCCGCTAAGGAGGCGCTTTGAAGGTTTACGAAGGCAAGGATATCCGCAATCTTGTTGTCATTGGGCACTCCCATTCCGGAAAGACTTCCCTGGTTTCAGCCATGCTGTACACCGGCGGCGCCACCAGCAAGCTGGGCCGCGTGGACGACGGCTCTACGGTCACCGACTACGACGAAGAAGCCATTGCCCGCCAGATGACTGTCTCGGCCGGAATCGCGCCGGTGGAGTGGCACAACTGCAAGATCAACCTGCTGGATACTCCCGGTTTCACACTCTTTGCGCACGAGGCCAAAGTCGCCATGAGCGCTGCCGAAGCGGCCATGGTGGTGGTGGACGGCGTGTCCGGCGTGGAGGTGGTAACGGAAAAGGTCTGGCAGTACGCAGAAGAGATCAACCTGCCGCGCGTGATCGTGGTAAGCCGCATGGATCGCGAGCGCGCCAACCATGAAACGGCTCTGGAGAGCCTGCGCGCCGCCTTCGGCCGCCAGGTTGTCCCCGTTCAGCTCCCCATCGGCAAAGAGAAAGACCTGAAAGGCGTGATCGACCTGGTCACCATGAAAGCGTACACGTACGACTTGGGTGGCAATGGCAAAGGCAAGGAAGGCGCCATCCCCGGCGATCTGCAATCTGCTGCCCAGGAGGCCCACGAGAAGCTGGTGGAGATTGTGGCCGAAGGGAAAGACGAGCTGATGGAGGAGTTCTTCGACAAGGGCACCATCTCTGAAGAGCACCTGATTCCCGCGCTGCATGAAGCGATTCGCGACGACAAGATTTTCCCGGTGCTGTTTGCCTCAGGCCTTGGGAATATCGGCACTGATCATCTGCTGGATTTCGTGGTTGATTACTGTCCCACTGCAGCCGAGCATGCCGCCGTCCATGCCGCGCCTGATGCGAGCGGCAACGGCCATGGCTCCGAACGCAAAGTGACCGATGCTGAACCCGCTTCCGTTTACGTATTCAAGACGGCTAACGATCCCTTTGCCGGACGCATTACTTACTTCAAAGTTTTTTCCGGCGTGGTGAAGAATGACGCGACATTGCAGAATTTCAATCGCTCCAGCTCGGAGAAGCTTTCGCACTTGTCATTGCCGCAGGGCAAGAACCTGATCCCGGTACCTGAACTGCACGCGGGTGATATCGGCGCCATAGCCAAGTTGAAAGACACCCTCACCGGCGACACGCTGGGCGACAAGGCCAACCCCATTCAGTATCCCGGTGCTACGCTGCCCGAACCGGCCATCACCTTTGCGATCGAGCCCAAGAGCCGCAATGATGAAGACAAACTTTCTAACGGTCTGCACAAGCTGATGGAAGAAGACCAGATGGTCCGCTTCTTCCGCGATGAGCAGACAAAAGAATTCCTCATCGCCGGCACCGGCCAGCAGCATATTGAGGTTATCGTCTCCAAGCTCAAGAAGCGCTACCACACGGAAGTGAACCTTAAGGCGCCCAAGGTCCCGTATCGCGAAACCATTCGCGGCAAAGCCGATGTGCAGGGCCGCCACAAAAAGCAGAGCGGCGGCCACGGCCAGTACGGCGACTGCAAAATCAAGATGGAACCCATGGAGCGCGGCAAGGGCTTCGAGTTCGTCAACGACATTTTTGGCGGCGCCATCCCCAAGAACTTTATTCCAGCTGTGGAAAAGGGGATTGTCGAGGCCGCGCAGCGCGGTTATCTGGCGGGATTCCCCGTGGTCGATTTCCGCGTGATCCTTTATGACGGCAGCTACCACGATGTGGACTCAAACGAGCTCTCGTTCAAGACCGCCGGCCGCATCGCGTTCAAAAAAGCCATGGAGCAGGCCAAGCCCACGCTGCTCGAACCCATTATGAAAGTGGAAATCACGATCCCCGACGAGTTTGCCGGCAGCATCATGGGCGACCTCAACTCCCGCCGCGGACGCATTCAGGGCATGGAAAATAAAGGCGGCAAGACCATAGTGAAGGCTGAAGTCCCCATGGCGGAAATGCTCACCTATGGCGCCGAACTCACATCCATGACGCAGGCCCGCGGCAGCTTCAACATGGAGCTCTCTCACTACGACTACGTCCCCTCCGTCAACCAGGAGAAGATCATCACGCAGTTCAAGGCGGAGAGAGGCGAGGTGGTGGAGGTGGAGGAGTAGCCGCGAATAACGCGAATCAACACGAATCAAAAAGAGAGCCGCCCGGAACAGGCGGCTCAATTTGCTTTATTAGCGTAAATTCGCGGCTGACAGGCTACTCTGCTTTCGCTTCCTGCTGCGGATTGCTGATGGCGATGGTCTCGCCCACGTCGCCCACCTTGAAGCGGGCAAAGCGCCGCACAGAGATGTTCTCGCCCAGCTTGCCAATCTTGCTCGCGATGAGCTGGTGCACGGTGATTCCGGGCTCCTTCACGAATGGCTGATCGAGCAGGCACACTTCCTCGTAGAACTTCGCCATCTTGCCTTCCACGATCTTTTCCACCACCTGTGGCGGTTTCCCGGTCGCGGCCGCCTGCGCACGGTAAATGTCTTTCTCTTTCTCGAAAGCCTCAGGCGTCACATCTTCCTTGCGGACGAACTTGGGGTCCGCCGCCGCGATGTGCATGGCGATGTCCTTGATCAGGTCCTTGAAGTCGTCCGTGCGCGCAACGAAGTCGCTTTCGCAGTTCACTTCCACCAGCACGCCGATCTTGCCGCCGGCGTGGATGTAGCTGGCCACCGAGCCCTCGCTGGTCACGCGCGCGGCCTTCTTGGCCGCGGTGGAAAGACCCTTTTTCCGCAGCCACACCAGCGCCTGTTCGACGTCGCCTTTGCTTTCGGCCAACGCGTTCTTGCAGTCCATCATGGGAGCGCCGCTGCGCTCGCGGAGCTCTTTCACCTGGGCAGCTGAAATGTTCGGCTTCTTTCCGTCGTTTTCCCCGGGGGCTGCGGTCGTGCTCATAGTTCCTTCCGTTTTCATGAAATCCTCTATAAATCCTTTATACAAAACTTACCCCGCGAAAAGTTCGTTTCGCGGGGACAAATAGATGTTGTTTGCGAAACTCTGGTTTGGAGGACTTAACCTCACTGTCCTTTTGCGACTGCGTCCACCGCCGGCGTCTCGGTTTCGGGGA
>Ga0207660_10003662_pt1 | contig 10013 bp, 10 predicted proteins | sample KBSC73BmetaG_FD_184335 | JGI IMG/M metagenome (GOLD analysis project Ga0207660, IMG submission 184335) | Corn rhizosphere microbial communities from Kellogg Biological Station, Michigan, USA - KBS C7-3B metaG (SPAdes) (version 2) | ecosystem: Host-associated > Plants > Roots > Rhizosphere ... | reverse complement strand
GATCGTATCAAGTTTGGAGGCCAGCTCTTCGGCGCGGATCTCTTCGTCCCCTTGCTTGCCGAGGAGCACGACCTCGTCGCCGAGAGACGCGTCAGGAATGTCGGTGACATCGATCGTGACGAGATCCATCGACACGCGGCCCACGACCGGCGCCCGGCGCCCGCGCACGAGCACCTCGCCGCGATTGGAGAGAAGGCGGTTGTAGCCGTCGGCATAACCCACGGGAAGTGTTGCAATGCGACTCGCGCGCCTGACGTGGTACGTGGTGCCGTAACCGATGGCGTGGCCGGGCGGTAACTCCTTCAGACGTGCGATTTCCGTGCGCCATCGGAGGACGCGCTGGAACAGCGCGATTCCGGCTCGCGCGTAGTCGCCGGGCTCCACGAGTCCGCGCAGGGTGGCCGCGCTGTTCGCGACGTGATGCAGCGGCGCCTCGATGCCCGCCTCGCGCAGCGTCTCGACGAGCGTATGAAAGCGCGCGATCTGTTCATTTGTAAACGGATCGTTCGGATCGTCCGCATTTGCCAGATGCGTATAGATCGCGTCGAGCTTCAGTTTCGACGATCGAAGAAGGTCCGCGACGAGCGGCAGCTCGCTCTCGACGACGCCCATGCGTCCCATGCCTGTGTCCAATTTCAGGTGCGCGCGCACTCCCTCGACCCGCGCCGCCATCGCCAGCTCCTCGGGGCCGGGCACGCCGATCGCGATGTCGTTCTCGACCGCCTCGCGAATCTGTTCTTCTTTCAGCGGTCCGAGCACGAGCAGCGGGAGCGTGATTCCCGCCCGCCGCAGCGCGAGCGACTCTTCGAGCAGCGCGGTCGCGATCATCGCCACGCGATCGGGCGTGCACCGGCGCGCGCATTCGATTGCACCGTGTCCGTACGCATTTGCTTTCAGTACTGCGATGAGACGCGAGCCGCGCGGCAATCGCGCGTTGATCGCATCGATGTTGCGATCAAACGCGGAGAGGTCGATGTTTGCCCAAGTTGGGCGCATGTCAGACGGAGTAGACATGCAAATTCTGTCCGTTCATCGGCCGCGATCGCTCCGAGGCGAGGAAAAGGATCGACTCCGCGACCTCTTCCGCCGTCATCGACGCCGGTGCGCCCCCGCTCGCTTCGTCCCACATCGGCGTGTCGACCGCGCCCGGGCTCACGCAGTTCACCCGCACGCCATACTCTTTGGTCTCCACCGCCAGCGCCTCGGTCATCGAGATCACCGCGCCCTTGCTCGCGCAGTACGACACCCAGCCCGGAAACTTCTCCGGCCCGATGACCCCGGAGATCGACGAAACGTTCACGATCACACCTCTGCGGCGCTTGAACATCGACGGCAGCGCGCGGCGGCAGGCGAGGAACGCGCCGCGCACGTTCACGGCGAACATCCGTTCCCACTGCTCGAGCGTGGTGTCGACGAGTGGCGCGGGATCGATCATGCCCGCGTTGTTGATGAGGACGTCGCAGTGTCCGAATCGCGACTCGGTCGCGGCAAAGAGACGCTCGATCGCCGCGAGATCGGTGACGTCGCCCGCGACCGCGATCATGCGCTCGCGATACGCCGCGGCGATCGCTTCTAGCTTCTCCGCCGACCGAGCGAAAATCGCGACGCGCGCGCCGCGCTCCGCGAGCAGTTCCGCCGTGCGACGTCCGATGCCCGACGACGCGCCGGTGACGATGGCCACTCTTCCGTCGAATTCACTCATATCACTCATATCACCAAAGGCGAGGCGGCCGCCTCGCCGTGCTCATAGTCAAGAGACGGCGGCGCCGTCGCTTGACTATAATCCGAGGCAGGCTACCCCAACGCTGCGAGTGAGGAGAAGCACGCCATGAACCAGGAAGTGAACGACGCGATTCAGGCAGTCCTCCGCTGGGCCCACGTGGTTGCCGGAGTAATGTGGATCGGCCACCTCTACTTCTTCAATTTCGTCAACGGTCCCTTCCAGGGAAAGATCGACGGCCCCACGAAAAAGGCAGCCAATCCCGAGTTGCTGCCGCGCGCTCTGTACTGGTTCCGCTGGGGCGCGGCGTGGACGTGGTTCACCGGCATCTTCCTGGCGGGTCTGCTCTATTACCACGGACGCGCCGCCTGGGAAGGCGAGTACATGCAAAAGACGAATCCGTGGCTGTGGCTGGCGATCGTTCTCGTACTGCTCGCGGTCGGCTTCGTCGTCTACAACTTCATCATGAAAGCGCTCGCAAACAAAGTTGTGGCGGCGGCGATCTGCCTGCTGCTCTTTGCAGGCGCATATGCGTTGCTCGAATGCGTCGGCCATTTCAGCGGGCGTGGGCTGTTCATCCATGCCGGCGCGATCTTCGGCACGACCATGGCGCTCAACGTCTGGATGGTCATCTGGCCGAATCAGAAGAAGATCATATCGGCGTTGAAGGCAGGCACGCCGCTGGCGCCGGATTCGCCCGAGGTGAAGATCGCGGGCCTGCGCTCGCGGCATAACACGTACATGTCGGTTCCGCTGATCTATTTCATGATCAGCTATCACTACCCTCGGGCATTCAGCGATCCATGCCGCGATCTCTATGCCGCGGGCGTGATCGTCGTCGGCTTCTTCGTCGTCTGGCTGCTCTATAAGAAGGCTGCCAAAGTCCCGGGCTTCTGATGCTCCTGCTACAGGTCGACGCATTCACCTCGGAGCCGTTCAAGGGCAATCCCGCCGCGGCTTGCCTGCTCGAGAGTGAGCGCGAGGACGCGTGGATGCAGAACGTCGCCGCGGAGATGAAACTCTCCGCGACGGCGTTTCTGCTTCCGCGGGACGACGGTTTCTCGCTTCGCTGGTTCACACCCGCCGTCGAAATCGCGCTTTGCGGACACGCGACGCTCGCCAGCGCGCATACCTTGTGGGAAGAGAAGATTCTCGGAGCGAATGACGTAGCGCGATTTCATACGAAGAGCGGCCTGCTCACCGCGACGCGCGCGAACGACTGGATCGAGCTCGATTTCCCCGCGACGCCCGAGCAGCCTTCCGATCCGCATCCCGCACTCCTCGAATCCCTCGGCATCGCGAGCCCTGTCTACGTCGGCCGCAACAAGTTCGACTATCTCGTCGAGGTCGACTCGGAAGAAGCCGTGCGCACTCTCCAGCCCGATCACGCGAAGTTGCGCAGCATTCCCGTACGCGGCGTGATCGTCACGAGCCGCGCCTCCAGTGGCGGCTTCGACTTCGTCTCGCGCTTCTTTGCGCCGGGCTCGGGCATCGATGAGGATCCGGTCACCGGCTCCGCCCACTGCTGCCTCGCTCCTTACTGGTCAGCGCGCCTCGGCAAGAATGAGATGGTCGCGTTCCAGGCCTCGCCACGCGGCGGCGTCGTACGCGTGCGCCTTGCCGGCGATCGCGTGAAGCTCGGCGGACGTGCGGTGACGGTACTTCGAGGCGCGCTGGAGGTGTGATGCTCGATCTCGAGCGCGCGACCGACATGACCGAGGTCCGCGCGCTCTTTCTCGAATACGCCGCCGCCCTCGGCGTCGATCTCTCCTTCCAGCAATTCGATGAAGAGCTCGCGTCGCTTCCCGGCGACTACGATCCGATTCTCCACGCGCGCTAGAGAGGCGCGCTCGCCGGCTGTGTCGCGATGCACATGCAGAACGCGATGAAGCTCTACGAATCGCTGGGCTTCGTCGACATCGAGCCGTATCGATACAATCCGATCGCAGGAAGCCGCTATCTGGAGCTGACACTCTGAGCGAAACCATCCGCGAGATGCTCGAGCGCATCGAGTACGAGACGCTCGTGCCGCGTGCCGCGAAGAGCGCGGAGACGCGCGGCCGCGATCGCGCCGAGCCGGAAGACGATCTGCGCCCGTCGTATCAGCGCGACCGCGACCGCATCATTCACTGCAAGGCGTTCCGGCGGCTCAAACACAAGACCCAGGTGTTCCTCGCCCCCGAAGGCGATCACTATCGGACGCGGCTCACGCACGTGCTCGAGGTGACGCAGATCGCGCGCACGATCGCGAAGTCGCTGCGCCTCAACGAGGTGCTGACCGAGGCGATCGGGCTGGGACATGACCTCGGCCACTCGGCGTTCGGGCACGCGGGGGAAGCCGCGCTCAACAAGCTCGTGCGCGGCGGATTCGATCACTACCGCCAGTCGGTGCGCGTCGTCGAAACGCTGGAGAACCTCAATCTCACGGTCGAAGTGCGCGACGGAATCCTCAAGCACTCCAAGGGCGAGAAAGGCGAATTACTGCGACGGCGCCCGAAAGCGCGCGCGCTCACGCTCGAAGGCGACATCGTCCGCATCTCCGACATCATCGCCTACGTCAATCACGACATCGACGACGGCATCCGCGCGGGCATCATCAAGGAAAACGACATCCCGAAAGACATTCGCGACACGCTGGGACGCAAAGGCAGCATGCGTATCGACCGCATGGTGCGCGACGTGGTCTCGGCGACGCTGGCCTGCGACTACGACACGATCGCGATGTCAGCCGAGGTGCTCGAGGCGCTCGAGGCGCTGCGGACATACATGTTCGAGAACATGTACCTGACGCCGACGGTGCGCAATGAATTCCTGAAAGCGCAGCGGATCCTCACGGCGCTGTTCGAGTACGTCGTCGCGCACCCGGAAGAATTCTTCGAAGAGAGCGACGAGCCGGTCGAACGCCTGGCGCTCGACTTCATCGCCGGCATGACCGACCGGTATGCGCTCAATCTGTACGCGAAGTTGTTTATGCCGCGGCCGTGGACGGATTGATCAACGCTTCTTGGCCGCCTTCCGCGGCGCATTCAGCACGTCGCGCAGGTCCTTGCCGGCCTTGAAACGAACGGTCTTGGAAGCAGGGATGGTGATCTTTTCCTTCGTGCGCGGGTTGCGTCCCTCGCGCGCCTTGCGCTGGGAGATCGTGAAACTGCCCAGTCCCGGAATCGCGCAACGTTCGCCGCGCTGGCACGTGTCGGAGATGTAATTCACGAAGGCGTCGAATGCCGCCGCGGCCTCTTTTTTGGAAATCCCGGCCTGATCGGCGATCGCGGTAATGACGTCAGCCTTCCCTGCCATAAAACATTCCTCCTGCTGGGTTGGGATCGCTCGACAATCTAGGTAATGGATTCCAGAAAGTCAACGCGATTTGAAACGCCGCGCAAGCGCCGTAATGCATCGAGATACGCGTGCACGACGGACACGACCTGCGCGTGGCTCCACGTCAGCGGCGCTACCGACAGCGGCTGACCGTCATAGGGGTCGATTTGTTCCGGAAGGATGAGCGAAGGCGTGGCGTGCGCGCGTGCCCAGCGGACGAGATCGAGCGCCGCCTGCAGCTCCGCGACGCTCGCCGCGGTGGCGGTGCGATGTTCCGCGAGCCAGAGCGTGCAGAGGATCCAGGGATTTCCGGGCACGCGCTCCGTTTCGCCGGAGATGCGGTGATAGGGGTCGTTTTCGTAACGCGCAATGCCGCCGGTTTCGGTCTGCACCCACAGGCGCTCGCGAATCGCGCGCATCGCCGACTCGACCATCGCGCTCGTCGCGGGAAATGCTCCGAAATAGAACGCGGCGAACGCGGAGGCGTCGACCGTGGTATCGAGCGTGCCGTCGATGCCGAAGCCGCGTGCGAAGCGCGACTCGTCTTCGAGCCAGAGATGGGTTTTCATCGCGCCGCGGACATCCGACGCGGCGGCGGCGTATGTGGCGCGGCGGTCCTGCTCATTGAAGAGGTTCGCCAGTTCCGCCGCGGCCTGTAATCCCGCGAACACGGTCGCGCAGGTGAACGTGAACGTCCCCTGCCGCTCCTCCCACAAATCGAAGCCCGGCAGCGGCAGGCCGCGCTCGGCGTCGCGATAGCGCACGAGAAAATCGGCCGCGTTGATGACGAGGCGCTTGTAGACGGCGCGCAGCAGCTCGAGATCGCGCGTGCGCGCGTAATGACGCGCGACGAGCCAGATCACGAGCGCGGTCTCGTCCTCCTGGATCGGCAGCTGCGGCACGCCGTCGCGCACCCACGGATGCCACAGCGGCGCGGGCGAGCCGTCGGGGTTGTACTTATTGAGAAAAAATCCGTCGTCGCGAATGACGTCATTGGCGAACAGGAGAAACCTTCTTGTGATCTCGGGATAGCCGGCGCGGTCCATCGCGTCGCAGACCATGGCCGCGTCGCGCGTCCAGACGTACGAGTAATGATCGTTGTGGCCCCATTGAATGTCGGAGTCGTTCGCGGCGACGACTCCGCCTCCGCGGTCGCATTGTGTCGAGATGACGAGCAGAGAACGGCGATAGAGCTCGATGATCTCGTCGGGAAGGTCGCTGAGATCGCGGTCGGGCTTATTGACCCACGTATACCAGTGCGAGCCGGTGCGGGCGAGCAATCGCGCGGCGGTCTCCTCCCGCACGCCCGCGTTCAATGCTTTCACTTCGCCGTACGTGCGGCCGCTGCAGATCCAGTAAAAGAGCGTCGTCGTGCCGTTCGCGTCGAGCCGAAGCGGAACGGCGATCGTCGACTCGACCGCTCCTTGCGCGATCGCCGTCATCGACAGCGTATCGCTCCATGTCCCCTCCGCGCCCGTGAGCGCGCTGCGTCCGCACGCATATTCGGTGACGCCCGCGTCGCAGTTGATCAGCACGAAGCGCTTCGCCTTGTAGTGGATGATGCTCGCCGTCGCGGGATCGAACATGGCCGTGTCGCCGATGCCGCTGCCGTAGAGCGCGAAGTCGTGGTGAAAGAAGAGTTTGATGTCGCGTGCCTCGTCGCGCAGGTTCTTCACGACAATCTTGCGAACATAGACGCAGCGGTCGGGATCGACCGCGTCGTAGCAGCGAAGGCGCAGGCCGGCCGCGTCGTTCTGCAACTGCACGTCGGTGACGAGCGTGTCGCGCAGGTAGTCGAGCGTGCGCTGCCACGCCCCCTCGGCGGTATCGGAGAGGGCACCGTCCGCGAACACCCCGAAGCGGAATTTCGCGGCGGCGTGGTTCTCCATCCCGACGTGCGGGAAATAGAAGTCGGCGAGGCGGTATTGCGCGTCGAACGCGACGAGCAGGGAGCCGTTGCCGATCGGTAAGTCGCGCGGCATCGTTGCAGTCTAAACGCGGAGCGCGAATGCGGTGAAGCCGTCCGCGCCGGATTCGGGAGTCAGGCGCAGCACGCCGTTCTCCGCCCACGCGTGTTCAATGCCGGCGCGCTCGTATCCCGCGACGACTTCGTCGTTCTCTTCCGGCTCCAGCGAGCATGTCGAATAGACGACGTATTTGTTGGCGAGCGTCATCGCTGACGCGAGCAGCTCTTTCTGTAATTTCGCGAACGATGCGAGATCGCTCTCGCGTAACCGCCATTTGATCTCCGGATTCTTGCGGATCGTTCCCGTCGCGCTGCAGGGTGCGTCGAGGAGAACGACGTCGAATTTGCGCCGAAACGCCGGCTGACGGCCATCCGAGACGACCACGGGCGGTTTCAGCCTCCGAATGCGCGTAAGCGAGATGTCATTCGCGACCACGTGCGCGCCTCGATGGCGGAGATAGATCGTCTTGCCGCCCGGCGCCGCGGCAAGATCGAGAACGTCGTCCCCGAACAATCGCGCGATCGACGCGATCACCGCGCTGCCTTCGTCCATCGGATAAAACCTCTCGCGATCCAGGTCGGCCGATGAGCCATGCAGACGCCAGAGATCGGTGACGAGCCTCGACGCCTCGGCATCGGGCGGTACGTCGCCGCGGAGCGACAGCACGTCGGGATACGAGAGCTGCTGATTCGCCTCCGCGATCTTCGCCGCGCGCTCGGCGCCGAAGAAACGCGTCCAGCGCTCGACGAGCCACTGCGGATGCGCGTTCCGCGTCGCCGGATCGCGCGGCTCGGGCACGTTGCCTCGCGTGGCTTGGCGGAGAATCGCGTTCACGAATCCGCGCGCACGCTTCGGCGTGAGATCGACCGTCTCGGACACGGCCGCGTATGCGGGGACATCCATGTACAGCACTTGATAGATGCCGAGGCGAAGGACGTCGATGACCTGCGCGTCGAGCTTCTTCAGCGGGCGCTGCGCGAGCTGCTCGATCACGAAGTCGAGTCGCGAGCGCCAGCGCAGCACGCCCAGCACGAGCGTGCGCACGAATCCCGACTCGTTCAGCAGGACGAGCGATGCATAAAGCGACTCGCGCGCGATGCGCTGCAACAGCTGCAGCGCGCGTGCGCGCTCAGAGGACATCGCCCACCCGCCACCCCAGCCCGCGCGCGACGTCGCCCGCACGCGCACGCGGTTTACCGGGGCGCTGCATCTCGAGCACGCGGATCGCGCCCTCGGCGCAGGCGATGAGGAGGTCGTCGTCGATCGAGAGGATGGTGCCGCCACCCGCCCAGGTCCCTCGACTTCGCTCGGGATGACAGTTGGTGAGCTTGAGGTCCTTGTAGAAGATGCCCGGCCAGGGCTCAAACGCCCGAAACCGGTTGTAAATCACGCTCGCCGGCTCCCGGAACGTGATCTCGCCCTCCGCTTTCTCGATCTTCGCCGCATGCGTCGCCTGCGCGTGATCCTGCGGCGTCTCGGGGGGCATGTCGCGCAGCACGCGCGCGAGCGCGTCCGCGCCGATCTGCGAGAGGCGCTTCGCCAGCGACGGCGTGCGTTCGTCAGGCCCGATCTCCGTCGTCTCGATCGCGAGCATCGGACCGTGATCGAGCTCCTCGTCGACGCGCATGATCGTCACGCCGGTCGTCTGTTCGCCCGCTTCGATCGCGCGCTGAATCGGCGCCGCGCCGCGATACTTCGGAAGGATCGAGCCGTGTACGTTGAAGAATCCCTGCTTCGGGATCTCCAGCAGCGCAGCGGGAAGGATCTTTCCGTACGCGACCACGATGCCCGCGTCGGGCGCGAGCCGCGCGATCTCGTCGAGAAACTCGGAGTTGCGGATCTTCGCCGGCTGCACAACCGGCAGCCCGAGCTCGCGAGCGCGGACGATGACGGGGGGAACGTGCAGCTTCATCCCGCGGCCCGCGGGACGATCGGGCTGCGCCACCACGAGCGCGATCTCGTGCTCGCGCGCGAGCGCTTCCAACGATGGAACTGCAAACTCGGGTGTGCCGAAGAAGACGATGCGCACGGCGCGCGATTCTATGTCGTCGTCGAGGAAGTCGTCGTGGTCGCCGGAGGCGTGTCCGGCATCGTCGTCTGCTGCGGCTCCGGCGGCGGGTTCACCGGCTTGTCCGGCGCCGACGTTCCTTCCACGCCGCTCGACGGCTCCGGCGGCGCATTTCCTCCGCCTTTCGCGGTTGGCGTCTGCGTCGCGCTCTGCGGGGGATGAGTCATCGCCGGCGGCGCGTTCTGGTAGTCACGAGGTACAGGCTCCCCGCGGCACGCGGCGAGTGCGACGATAATGAACGGCATGAAACGCTTCACGCTGGTTTTGCTTTTCAATGCTTGTGCCTGTTGGTCGCTGTTCGCGCAAGTGGCCGAGGGCGACCGGCACTACGCGATGCGCGCGGAAGGCTCGGTCGGAGGACACGCGCGAGCCGAGCACATCGATGCCGCGATCGCCGCGTATCAGCGCGGCAACGATCTCGAGTCGCAGTGGAAGCTGCTGCGCGCGTATCGGTTCAAAGGCGCGTACGTCGCCCGGACGAACGACGACAAAAAGAAAGTCTACGGAGCCGCGAAGACCGCGGGAGAAAAAGCGATCGCGACGGTTTACCGAATGCTGTCGCTGAAATCGAGCGCGCCCGAGAAACAGGTCGCGACCGCCGCACGCGCGGTGCCCGGAGCCGCGGAAGCGTTTCTGTGGGACGCGGTGAACTGGGGCGAGTGGGCGCTCGCGTACGGCAAGATGGCCGCGGTCCGTGAAGGCGCCGCGGACCGCATCCGCCGCGAGGCGACGATCGCGCATCTCGTCAATCCCCGTCTCGAAGGCGGCGCTCCTTCGCGAGTCCTCGGCCGTCTTCACGATCAGACTCCGCGCATTCCCTTCATCACCGGTTGGGCCTCGGAGAAGGAGGCCGTGCGATTTCTCACCGAATCGCTGCGCATCGATCCCACGAACAAGATCACGATCGTCTTTCTCGCCGAGGCGCTGGTGGAGCTCGACA
>Ga0207660_10003649_pt1 | contig 10032 bp, 8 predicted proteins | sample KBSC73BmetaG_FD_184335 | JGI IMG/M metagenome (GOLD analysis project Ga0207660, IMG submission 184335) | Corn rhizosphere microbial communities from Kellogg Biological Station, Michigan, USA - KBS C7-3B metaG (SPAdes) (version 2) | ecosystem: Host-associated > Plants > Roots > Rhizosphere ... | reverse complement strand
TCCACTCGTCGAGCGCCGGGTGCAGCGCGCGAATGTTCGTTCGCAAACGCTCATACATCTCGCCGTACACGGCGCGACACGTCACTTCGCCGTCGGCCCGCCAACGCGCGAGGTCTTGCGCTTCGCGCGCGTCGGACGCGCTGCGGTTCACTGGAACTAGCCGGCGCCACTCGCGCATCGCATTGAGCGCGCGCGGGAACCCGGCGAACAGGTACGATTGCAGAATGACTTCCTCGATCCATGCCTCTGGAGCGCGCGATCCTGCGGCGGACAACTCCGCGCGCATCTCGCTCTCCGTACCCGCGGCGATCACGGTCGCGACGCGCACGAGCACTCTCGTCGCGTCGTCGAGCTCGACCAACGTATGTGCGGTCGATGAGGCGGACGTCATCGATTCGTGCTGCGTCGAATCCAATTCGCGCGTCAGGACGCGAGGAGACGAATCTCGCCAACAACCTCGCCGCGCGTGTTCCGCACGGGGCGGCGCAAGAACTCTTCGAGACGCGATGGTACGGTCGACGACAGAACACCGAGCGCCTGAAGGATGCGCAGGACCGCGGGGAATTGCGCGCGTTGCGCGCCGTCGTCGACCTTCACGGCGAAACCGATGCCCAGGTCGGGCACCGCGACCGAGTGCACGCCCTCGGCGCCGATCTTCGCGACCGCGCGTCCCTCGGTCTCCTCGATGAGCACGGAGTCGAATCGATCCGTGCCGCCGACGAGAAAAGGATGCGTACGCATCGCGTTCACGACCCGCGTGGGAATCTCCTCGCCGTCACGCACCGCGCGCGCAAGACGCGCCCACGCGCGTGCCATGGCATCGAGCGGCAGCGCGAATGCGACGACTCCGCATCCGTCGACGGCCTGACCGATCTTCTCTTCGGGGACGCCGGACCACTTTGCGACTTCCTGGAGACAGCACCGTTGCACTGGATGCTCGCGGCGCTCATAGCCGTAACTCGGCCACCCGGCGGTCTGCGCACGCGCGAGCATGGCGGCGTGCTTGCCCGAGCAGTTGTTGTGGAGACGCGAGAGCCGCGCGCCCGATTCACGCAGCAGCTTCATGCCGCGCGACGAGAGCGGATCATGCGGCCCGCAGGCAAGATCACCTTCCTCCAGGCCGAGGTCCTCGAGCATGCGCTGGGCGAGCGCGACGTGTTCCGGTTCGCCGCCGTGCGAGGCACAGCTCAGCGCGAGCTCGTCGTCCCCCCACTGGAGTACGTCGAAGCCGCCCGCTTCGAGGAGCGGCATCACCTGAAATGGCTTGGCGCACGAGCGCCAGGAGCTCACCAGCGACGCATCGCCGGTCTGCGCGACGCAGTCGTCGCCATCGCCAATCACTACGGCGTGTACGCGGTGGCGCGATTCGATCTGCTGGCCACGCGTGGCAACGACGTCCAGCTCGAGCGGTTTCATTCGTCTGAGCCCGGTCCGCGAGGGAGCACTCGCGGTGACGCGCGTCGTCGCCGTCGAGTGTCGGTGCAGAGAAACTTAATCGGACCCGGTCGCGTGAGCGGTAGGAGCAAGCCCGGTGCTCGGCGCCGCCTGCGCACCGCGCGCGGTCACGTAGATCCCGCTCAGGATCAGCGCGCCGCCCAGAAACGTGGCGTACCCCGGAATCTCGCGGATGCCCGGCAGCACCGCCGCGAGCAGCGTCGCGCCCACGGGCTCGCCCAGCAATGTGAGATTCACGACGTACGCAGGCAGATACTTCAGCGCCCAGTTCAATCCCGTGTGCCCGAACAGCATCGGGCCAACCGCGAGTGCCCCGAAGATCGCGAGCTCGCGCGGTGGCTGATGAAGCACAGGCGCGTGCACTGCCGCCGCCAGCACGAGCAGCACGATGAAACAGGTGCCGTAGACCAGCGCGACGTACGGCCACAGGTCGAGCACTGATCGCAGCCGGCGGCCCGCGAGGACATAACATGCGGCGGTCACTGCACCGATCAACGCCAGCCCGTCGCCGAGCATTGCGCGCGTGCTCGCCGCGCCCTCGGTGACCGCGAGATCAGGCAGCGCGACGACCAGCGCGCCGCACGTCGCGATCACGATCCCGCTCCACTGCCGTGCGCTTGGCGGCTCACGCAGCCAGCCGGCGGACAACAGCGCGACGAGCGCTGGCTGCATGTTCACCAACACGACGGATGCGGCGACCGTCGTGAGCGAGATCGACGCGTTCCAGGTCCAGAAGTGAATCGCGAGCATCACACCCGCCCCGAGCGCCAGCAGCAATCCGCGTCGATCGAGCCGGCGCCACTGTCGCCACGATCCGGTTGCGATCAGGGCCGCGAAGATCACGATCAACGCGAAGCCGAGACGCCAGATCGCGATGGCCAGCGGGTGCGCGTGCGACAGCCGCACCAGAGGCCCAGCGAACGAGATGCCGACGAGCGCGAGAAAGAGGACGACGGACGGGGGCATGGCGCGAGAGTGTATTCCGGCGCGCAAAGGCCGTCAATCCGTCGCCAGACTCCGCATTCTCATTTGCATCCGAAAACGCACACCAGCCCGCGCAGATAGCGATGGGGATCCTTCCGGACCTCCTCGAGAATCGCGCCAAGGTCGGTCGTGAGCTTGTTCAAGCGATCGTAGAGCATGGGATCGTTGAGGAGCCGCGCCGCCGTGCCCTGCCCACTCGACAGCGCCTTCATCAGCGAGTCGCCCGCGACTGCCATGTTCACGATGTGTGTGTACAGCGTGTCATCGCGCAGCAGCTTCCCGATCGTGCCGTTCTTGTCATTGAGCGAGATGACCAGCGAATCCGCGGACGTGATGACGGAGACGAACCGATTGTAGAGCGTGGGGTCGTCCAGCATCTTCGCGAAGCTGCCATTCGGATTCTGGAATCGCGCGAGCATCGTGTTCGCTCGTCCCAGCGTCCCGATGAGCTCATCGTACAACGCGCGGTTCGTCATGAGCTGGCCGATCGTTCCCTCGCCGTTCACGATCCCGCCGGTGATCTTGCGGAGATCATGCGTGAGATCGACCATGTCGTTCACCGCGCCGGCGGCCTGCGTCAGCACCGCCTCGTAGTCGAGCGATGGTGCGACGGCGATCGTGTCGCCGGCGCGAAGCTCGCCGTAGCGCGGCGTGCCGATCGAGATGTCGATCACCTTGTCGCCGAGCAGTCCCATCGTACGCACTTTCGCCTTGGAGTCGCCGCGGATCTGGGATTGCAGGTCCTGATCGACCGCCAGGCGAACGCGGAGGTTGCGCGTCGTGTCGTTGTCCACCGGCAGAAACTCGATCGCCTTGATCGTGCCGGCGAATTGTCCCGCGACCATCACCGTTCCGCCGGTGCGGAGGCCCGCCGCGTTGGGCAGATAGGCCAGAAGCTCGTAGCGCTTCGAGAACAGATTCGCCGCCTGCCCCAGCTTGTAGATCGCGATGACCGTGATCGCGAGCGCCGCGAGAATGACGGCGCCGACCTTGAGCTGATCCCACGTGATGAACGACGAGCGTTTCATGATTTACAGCCCGCCCAGGAAATCTCTGATGTACGTGTCCTCGCTCGCCGTCATCTCCTCGGGCGTCCCGAAGAACGTGATGTGCTGGTCGTGCAGCAGCGCGACCTTGCTGGCCATGCGAAAGACCGATCGAATGTCGTGCGACACCACCACACTCGTCACGCCGAGCTCGCGCTGAAGCTTCATGATCAGCCGCGTGATCGTGCCGGTGGTCAGCGGATCCAGCCCCGACGTCGGTTCGTCGTAGAGCATGATCTCCGGGTTGTTGGCCATGCCGCGCGCGATCCCAACGCGCTTGCGCATGCCGCCCGACAGCTCGGCGGGCATCTGCTCCATCACGCGATCGGGGTCGAGGTCGACGAACTGCAGCTTCTCGCGCACGCGGCCCTCGATCTCGTCGTCGTTGAGATCCGTGTGCTCGCGCAGCGGATACGCGACGTTCTCGAACACGGTCATCGAATCGAACAGCGCCGCGCCCTGAAAGACCATGCCCATCTTCTGACGCACCGTCAGCGCCTCCTCGAAGCTGAGCGACGTGATGTCCTCTCCATCGATCAGCACCTTGCCGCGGTCGGGGACGAGCAGGCGGAGAATGAGCTTGAGCGCCGTGGATTTTCCCGTGCCCGATTCGCCGACCAACACGATCGTCTCGCCTTCATGCGCGATGAGCGAGATATCCTCGAGGATCGGCCGCTCGAACGCGAGCGAGACGTGTCGCAGCTCGACGACAGGTGCCTTCTTCCGCTCCCGCGCAACCGGCGCGGCCGCATCGGCAGCGGCGGCGTCGCCCTCGAGCTCCGAACGGATGGCAGATCGCACCGCGGCAGACTTGCGCTCGCCCGTCGGAACACGCCGATCGTCGGCGCCTTCGCGCCGCCGCTCCACCTCGGAGGGTCGATCAGGCGGTGCGCCTGGCGGCACATTCGTCGGCGTGTCGCGATCATCCATACGCCAGCAGTGACAACAGGAGCTGCGTGATGAAGTAGTCGACGATGAGAATCAGGATGCTCGTCATCACGACCGTGCGCGTCGTGCTCTGCCCCACGCCCTCCGTGCCTCCGGTCGTTCCCAGCCCGAAGTAGCACGCCGTGATGGCGATCAACCCGCCGAACACGAAGGGCTTCGACAATCCCTGAACGAAATCGTTCGGGATGTAGCGCAGGGTGAATCCGTCAGACGCGATCTGGTCCCACACCGTGCGCCAGTACTGCGTGCTCGGTAGGCCGACCACGAACGAGGCGATCACGTTCCCGCCGATGATGCCGATGAAGTCGTTGATGATCGTGAGGACCGGCAGCATGATCAGCGCGGCGAGCACCCGCGGCGTCACCAGCTTCTTGATCGGATCGGTGCCGAGCGTGTTCAGCGCGTCGATCTGCTCGGTCACGCGCATGGACCCCAGTTGCGCCGCGATGCCCGAGCCGACCCGGCCAGCAACCATGAGTCCGGCGAGCACCGGCCCGAGCTCGCGGATCATCGACGCCGCGACCAGGTTGCCGATGTACATCGTCGCGCCGAAGGTCTTGAGCTGCACCGATGACTGCAGCGCCAGCACCATCCCGGTGAACAGGCCAGTCAGCAGCACGATGCCCAGGGACTTGACGCCGATCTCGTCCATCTGCTGGACGACATCCTGCGCGTAGAACGGGCGTGCGAAGATGAACCGGATGGACTTGCCGGCGAGGACGAAATACTCCTGAAAGGTCAGGACTTTCGATTTCGCCGCGTCGTTGAGCCGAGCTATGAGAGCGGGCAAGCGAGTGCGGTCGGAGGTCGTGCAGGTGCGGTCGAGTCCGGAAAGGGCAAGCCCTGTGCCGAGAGCGGCCGTACGGACGCTCCACGGCCGTGGCTGGGCTCCCACGGCGCGACTAGCTTGTCCGACCATGCCACGTTCCCTGCTCCGCGACCGCCTTCTCTCTCTGCTCGACACGGCTGCCAAGCGCCGCGTTGCCGTCGTCGGCGACGCCATGTTGGACGTCTACCTTCGGGGCGACGTCGACCGCATCTCGCCCGAGGCGCCCGTTCCCGTCGTCAAGGTGATCGACCGACGCTACGCACTCGGCGGCGCCGGCAACGTCGCGCAGAACGTCCGCGCGGTTGGCGCGCAGTGCGATCTCGTGGCCGCCATCGGCGACGACGCGGGTGGACGCCAGCTCTGCTCCATGCTCGGCAGCATCGAGGCGAGTGTGGCGTCGCTGGTTCAGGTCGAACGTCCCACGACCACGAAGACGCGAATTGTTGCACGGTCGCAGCAGGTTGTCCGCGTCGATGAGGAAGAGGATTCCGACCTCGATGGCGACGAGGTGGAGCGGTTGCTCGCGGCCGTGCGTCGGGCCGTCGACCAGGCTGATGCGCTCGTGCTGGAGGACTACAACAAGGGAGTGCTCGTTCCGCGCGTGATTGAAACCGCCGTCAGTGCCGCGCGCGCGAAGAAGATTCCCGTCGTGGTCGACCCCAAGTACCGGAATTTCTTCCTCTACCGCGGCGCGACGGTGTTCAAGCCCAATCGCCGGGAGCTCGAAGCCGCCCTGGGCGCCGAGGTCGATCTGGATCATCCCGAGGCTTTGCCAGCGACCTTCAGCCGACTCGGGGTGGACAACCTGTTGCTCACGCTGGGCGAGCGCGGGATGGCACTCATCTCGGACGCGGGTGAGATCAAACGCATTCCGACGATGGCGCGCGAGGTCTACGACGTCGTCGGGGCCGGCGATACGGTGACCGCGTATCTCGCGCTGGTGCTGGCCGCGGGCGGGAGCACCGCCGAGGCGGCGATCATCGCGAACTACGCCGCCGGCGTGGAAGTCGGGAAGCTCGGAGCGGCCACGGTGTCGCGCGATGAAGTGATCGACGCGTACGACGCGTTCATGGCGACCTGATCGCGCTCGTGAGCGGACCGCGTCGATGCGGGGCGTGCAACTCAGCTTGTCACAGCGCGCCCGACTCTTCGCGAGCCTTACCGCTGAGGCGATTGCGCAGGTCGACGCCTCTGCCGATCTGCCCGATCGGCGGACCTGGCGACCCGAGGATTGGGCCCAACGAGCCGTTCGGCTCGATCGGCCGACCGACGGCTCGATCGGCAAGCCCACTCGCCGGGCACTCCGGTGCCGACGACGTCGCCAGGTGTACCAGCGCGTACGCTCGTCGAGCCGCGCTGGGGCCGCGTGACAGCCATCGCGTTCGCCCGGCCAACCGATGACTCGGCCCTTGCAACCGTCCCATCGTCTCCTCGGTCACGATCTGTGACACGACGGACCAGTCCAGCCGACTCGCGAACCGCCGACCGCGATGCGCGGACCGACGACCGGTTGCGTGGCGCCGGCCATCGGTGCCGGAAGACCGCCAACCGTGCATGGAAGGCCGTCCGGGTCGGGCCGTCGGACCACTCGCGCGGCCTGCGAACACCCACAGGCCGACGGGCGATCCGCCGACCGCCTACCTTGGACCGGGCGGTCTGCGACGTCGGACCGCTCACGAGACAGCTCGAACCGCTTCGACCACACACCGGACGTCTGATTCTGGCGCGCGGACCGGTGGAGATTCCGGATGCACCGGGAACGCAAAAGGGCTCTCCGATGGAGAGCCCTGAATGGTTGTGCTGCAATGGTCACGCACGGACTCGAACCGTGGACCTCTGCTGTGTGAAAGCAGCGCTCTAACCAGCTGAGCTACGCGACCAACGTTCTTCCAAGCCGCGCTCGGCGCGGAACCCGAAAAGTAAATCCGAGTCCTATCCTGCGGTAGGGTTTTGCCTTCTGAGACGCAGTGGTCCCGGTGGGACTTGAACCCACGACCTGGCGATTATGAGTCGCTTGCTCTAACCAACTGAGCTACGGGACCGGCGAACGGTGGAAATATACCGAAGCCGGTCCGGAACATCCGAATGACGAACGCCGAACGCCGAACGCCTAACGCCGAACGCCTCCGCTGTTCACGGCGCGCTCGCGGCTTTTCCGTTCGAGACTCTCGCCCCCGCTCGCCGCAGCCGTCCTGCCAGCGCTTCATCGACCCGCGCCTCGACGAGGAGATCGTCGCCCTCCATCCGCTGGTCGAGCACTTCGCCGGCGCGATGAATCTCCGCGAGCATGCGTCCGTCGGACGGCGACAGCCGGATCTGCGTGATCGGACGCCTCACACGAATCGCCGACGCGAGCGCGCGTCGCAATGGATCGAGTCCCTCGTCGGTCATCGTCGACACGAAGATCGACGAGGGCACGAGCGCGCCGATGCGTTCCTGCAACGTCATGAGTGAATCGTGATCGAGTAGATCGATCTTGTTGAAGACGAGCAGCTTCGGCCGGTCATTCACCCCGAGCTCATCGAGCACCTGGTCCACCACCATCCGTTGCTCTTCCCAGGTCGGCGAGCTCGCGTCGATGACGTGCAGCAAGAGATCTGCGTCGCGCGTCTCTTCGAGCGTCGCGCGAAACGAGGCCACGAGATCGTGCGGCAGCTTTCGAATGAAACCCACGGTATCCGTCACGAGCACGTGCGCATTGTCGCCGAGATCCACGTCGCGCGTCAGCGGATCCAGCGTTGCGAAGAGACGATCCTCGACGAACACGTCCTGATTCGAGAGCGCGCGCAGAATCGACGACTTGCCGGCGTTCGTGTAGCCCACGAGCGATGCCTTGAACTCCGATTGGCGCGATTGGCGCTGAATCGCGCGCCCGCGCTGGAGATCGTGCAGTCGCTCGCGAAGAATCTTGATGCGATGATTGATGAGCCGGCGGTCCGTCTCGAGCTGCGTCTCGCCAGGACCGCGCATGCCGATGCCGCCGCGAAACTTCTCGAGGTGGGTCCACATGCGCGTGAGTCGCGGCAGCATGTACTCGAGCTGCGCGAGCTCCACCTGCATCTTGGCTTCGCTCGTGCGCGCCCGGGTGGCGAAGATGTCGAGGATCAACTCGGCGCGGTCCATCACGCGCTTGCCGATCGCGTCCTCGATGTTCTTGCCCTGCGTGGGCGAGAGCTCGTCGTCGAAGATGACGAGCGACGCCTCGAGCTCCTGCACGCGGTCGCGCAGCTCATCGAGCTTTCCCTTCCCCAGATACGTGCCGGGATGCGGACGGTCGATCTGCTGCGTGAGCTCGCCGACGACGATCGCGCCGGCGGTATCGGCGAGCTCCGCCAGCTCACGCAGATGTTCGTCCACGGCGCGGCGGGCGCCGGGACGCTTGAGCGGCGCGCCCACGAGCAACGCACGCTCCGTGGGCGCGGCGACGACAACGGGCTCTCGGCTTATGTGACTATCCTCTTTTTAGAATGCTCAGCGACTCAGGCCGGTCGTGGTGAACCGTCCCTGCGACGAGAACGGCACCGTCATGTTGCCCACCGGCGAGCCGACGGTCACGTCGCCAGTGACGTGGTAGTTTACCGCACCCGTGTTGAGAATGCTGCGTCCCGCGGCGCCGATGCCCGCATAGCTGAAGCTCACCGGGATCGTCACCGTCGTGGAATCGTTGTCTTGCACCGTGAACCGGCTGTCCATCGCGCCGTTCGCGACCAGGACGCTGTCGCCGGCGAGCATCACGCGATACGTCAAGCGCGTCGCGTCGAGCCGATAGTGGTTCGGATTGTAGACGCTCAGCAGCACGTCGAGACTTCCCCCGGTCACCCCAAGGCCACGCACGCGCACATCCTTCAGGTTCACCACCGGCTGCTTGAACGCGGCCTTGCCGAGCGTCGAACACGCGCCGCCCGCCAGCGCAGCCGAGGCTGCCACGATCACTGCGAGTCTTCTCATCGCTCCGATCCTCCTCGAATTAGGCGTCACCCTGAGCACCACCTTCCCCTTCCCCTGCCCGCTTTCGAAGCTCTTCCCACCAGGCGAGCCGCTTCGCGATCTCCTTCTCGAAGCCGAACGGGCCCGGCTCATAGAAGCGTGAGCCGCGCAGCCGCTCCGGCAGGTACTCCTGCGGGATGTATGCCTCCGGAGCGTCGTGCGCGTACTGATACCCCGCGTGATAGCCCAGTTCCTTCATGAGCTTCGTCGGGGCGTTCCGAATGTGCATCGGGACGCCCTCCGCCGGATGCTCGCGCGCCGCATCCAGCGCCGCATGCAGCGCCACCTTCGCACTGTTGGACTTTGGCGCGGTCGCGAGATACACGATCATCTGCGCGAGCGGCAGATAGCCTTCCGGCGGCCCGAGCATGTGATAGGCATCGCGCGCCGCGACGGCGAGCTTCAACGCCTCGGGATCCGCGAGCCCGATGTCTTCCGCCGCCATTGCGATCGCACGGCGGAACATGATCATCGGATCCGCGCCGCCTTCGATCATGCGCGCCATCCAGTAGAGCGAACCCTGAGGATCGCTTCCACGCAAACTCTTATGGAAGGCGCTGAGCATGTTGTACGTCTCTTCGCCGCCCTTGTCGTAGCGCGCGAATCGAAGCTGCAGCGCATCACGCGCGACGTCCACCGTGATGCGGCCACCGCGTCCGACATGCTCGGCGGCCGCCTCGAGCACCGTGAGCGCGCGACGCGCATCGCCATCGGCCTCTGTCGATAGCAGCTCCATCGCGTCGTCATCGATCTCGAGCCCGATATCGCCGAGTCCGCGCTCCG
>Ga0207660_10003648_pt1 | contig 10035 bp, 7 predicted proteins | sample KBSC73BmetaG_FD_184335 | JGI IMG/M metagenome (GOLD analysis project Ga0207660, IMG submission 184335) | Corn rhizosphere microbial communities from Kellogg Biological Station, Michigan, USA - KBS C7-3B metaG (SPAdes) (version 2) | ecosystem: Host-associated > Plants > Roots > Rhizosphere ... | reverse complement strand
GACTGCCGATGGCGAGCGAGAGCGTCAACAGCAACTCGACGAGCTTGTAACACTTCGTGCGGCGCCCATCATTAGAAAGGTTCTTCGGCGAAGACTTGGATTCTATGTGAACGCTCAGGGCATGAACGAGAACAATCAGGACGCTGAAGATCTATACCAAGAGGCGTTGACACGAGTCATCCAGGTACTCAACCAACTTCGCAGCTCATCAACTGTAACGAACATTGAGAACTTCGAAGGTTACGTCTCGCGTGTTGCTTCAAACATTTGTATGGACTTCCTTCGTGAGAAGTCACCTGCACGTACACGGCTGAAGGACACCCTGCGCGATCTATTTAGACGACACGGAGATCTCGTATCGTGGGAATACGAGGGTGAAATAGTGTGTGGTTTCGCAGCGTGGCGCAATACCGGAAAGAGCGCATTCCCCGACCAAAACATGCGCGAGTTGGAAACAAAGTTGGAGACGTTTCGATCGATCCGCTTTGCAGATGAAGATGTAAAAACGGCACCGTTATCACAACTGCTTGCAGAGCTGTTTGACTGGATTGGAGGGCCAGTTGATATCGATGCGTTGGTTAGGCTCATTGCGTACTTACTAAACATCAAAGACCAGCAGATCGCATCGTTCGATGATCAGAGCGTAAGGTGGGACGCCTACTTTAAGGCGAACGTACACAGTGCTGAATCCCATGTGCAAGCGAACGAACTATTGGAGCGGCTGTGGCACGCGATCACAGAGTTACCCCCGGAGCAGCGTGATGCTTTCACTTTGGGCTTTGAAGATGAGGCCGGCCAGGACCTATTCACCGTTTTACTCGGCGCTGGAATTGTGACATGGGATGAACTTGCTGATGGCATGCAGCGGTCAGTTGAGGAAATAGCGAGCCTGCGAATGCAAATGCCACTGGATGGCACCACCGCTGCAGATGTATTGGGAACCGAGAGAAAGAGCGTGTGGAAGTGGCGCTATCGAGCTATCCGAACGCTGAAAATGCAATTGAAGGTCTGAAAATAAATTTGGTGCAACCGGAATTTTCGACCCTGGCTCCCGTCATAGGTAATGTGAGGAGTGTAAAAGCGACTTCGAAGTGACCAGCCACTTATCTACATCTGAACTAGAACAGTTCTCCGTCAGCGCTTTATTAGAGAATGAACTTGTCGCGGCTGCGAAACACACAGCAGATTGCGACGCTTGCCACCAGCGATTTGTTGAGGAATTAAGACGTCAAAGAACTGCCGGACCCGTCTCCTTCACGCTCGAACCGGAGTTTTGGTTTCGAAATGACCACTTGGATTTTGAGCTACTCGTCGGCTTAGCTGACCACACCCTGGACGACGACTTACAAGAAATAATTGACGTTCACCTAAAGACCTGCGAAGTGTGTAGCGAAGATGTTCGAAGCTTTCTTGCATTTCGTCAGGCCACTGCTGGTGAAATGAAGGTTTCCTATGGTCCGAGCGACACCGATGCTGCTCACTTGGACCTGCCCGCAGTCCCCTGGTGGGAGCGTTTGGCGGGTAGACCAGTATACGCTCTAGCCGCAGTCGTGCTCTTTGCTATCGCACTTTTGGTCGGAGTGATTGCCCTCAACCGACGGTCTGGGTCTTTTGAAGCTGGCAATAACGACCAAACAGATATCCAAAGAAATGAGAATGCCAGTAGTTCTCCATCATCACCTCCGAATGCAGTTTCCACTCCTGCCACGGTTGATGAATCAACAATAATTGCGAAGCTGAAAGATGTTCATGGCGAAGTGACGATTGACAAGACTGGTCACGTTACCGGATTGGATGAAACTTCTGAAGTTACTCGGCAGCAGGTCGCGCGAGCCATATTGTCGGAGCGTATCGATCCCGGAACTGTCTTGAGAGATCTTGCAGCGAATAAGAGCGGATTGCGAGGAGATGACGACTCTGGAAAAGAATCTAGACTCTTATATCCCACACGAAGAGTCTTAATTGAAGATCGACCCGTGTTCAGGTGGGGGCGGTTACCTGATGCCACGTATTACCGAGTTTACGTGCTGGATGCTAACGGTAATCAAGTAGGTCAAAGTGAAGATTTGCCCCCAACTGAAACCGAATGGCAACCACCAACGCCTTTGCGCCGAGGGCGAATCTTCTCGTGGGTCGTGACCGCATTCGTGGACGGGAAGGAGGTCGTTTCTCCTCCGGCCTCAGCTCCTGAAATGAAGTTCGCCGTTCTTTCAACAAACGACCTGCAGGAGCTGAATCGTCTCAAACAGCAACATTCTCACTTGGCACTGGGCATCTTTTATGCAAGAGCCGGGCTGTTGACTGAGGCTGAACGTGAGATCCAGCACTTAATACGACTTAATCCTCAAGCCGACCTACCGCGAAAGTTGCTGCAGAGTGTGCGAAGCATGCGTAAAGAGCGCTAAGGTTCTTGAGATTCCAGATCATCTTGAACCGGGAATTCTTCTTCCGTCGCAAGACGTGAGTTAACGGTTGGTCGTTCGTCTGGTCGCCGGCTGATTTCTTCCGCTACACCGTAAGCAGAATTCTTGGATTCGGCGAGTTCGACCGTCAACCGTTCGTTGATCTCTTCAGGCAGTATTCCCGCTTGCAATAACGATGGGACTTCCAGCCGATTCCAGACAATCTTTCGACCAGCCATTGTTTCAGCCAGGCTCTCCTGCGTGAGCAACAAAGTAATATCCTGAGCGCGAAGAGTCGTTTCACTTTGTCGGATCAGCTTCAACAGGAGCATTTGCATCGTCTCTAATGTTTCCGCGAGATCCATTGAAGCAGCTACCGTATCGGACTCGAGGTGATCGACTGCCTTGCGGCGTCGGGCTGCGAGCGCTTCATCCACCAAGATTCGCAACACCGGCGCTTCCCGCTTTTCGCCAATAGACTCCATGATGGCTTGAACTTGAACCGCCTGATCAGCATAAAGATTCACGCCTGACGTTCGTGCAAGCAGTTTTCTCTTACTGGTTCGTATCGTCCGTGGCATGGCTAAACTCGTAATGATCTTAGGCTGTAAATAACTGTAAGGACCGTGGTTAAGTGAGTTCCTAAGATGCCTAGGAAAATTTCCTAATATTCCTAGTCCTTAAGATACTCGCAACAAAGAACTTACGTTGGCTCAAAGTACAATTTTCGAACTCTATCTTGTCTGCCCTCCTAAGATTGGTTCTTAGTCTTATTCTTGCCATTCCTAAGACGCCGAGCGAGCATTAAACTTCCAGGGATCACCTACGAAAAAATCGGACGCCACCGAGTAAGTCCAGACGCTTAGGCCAAACGCGGGTGCGCGTGAGCGCGCGGATCTCAGGCCTCACCCACCTAAGTTTTTGTCTTCATTTTCCTGAATCAACGGTTGGTAGGCAGACAACAATAGGCTAATTCTGACATCGGAAACTCACCGAGACTGGTAAAGGTATCTTGCTAGGTTAGCGTGATAACGTCTTGTCAAAGTGCCAAGGGGAGTCGCCGACGGAGGATCGAGTTTACCCCAGCGCCTTCTCAAGCGAGCGACTGCTTTGGGTCGAATACGCATAAGCCGCCGAAACCAGTCCTGGTTCCATTGGGCACGTGCTTCGCGTAATTCGCTGTCAAGCGAGACTAGTGAGTGCATTGCTTCGAGGACCAGTAGACGGTCACCACTCAGCATGCCTGAATCGTCAACTGGCGAGAACTCAGGCAAGTTATCGGGCACTAACACAGAATCCTGGGTTGCGTCCTCATTCACAGGCACAACAGATCCTATTGAATTTGAAAAGACTGCTGCCATTCAAAGCCCTATCAGAAATCAAACGTCAATTGCACCTCGCACGCGTCTGTTGGTCGGACTGAGAGCGAGTTGGTTAACGCGCTAGTCAAGATGAATTCTGGAGTGTCCGCTGGATCAGACGCGTCTATCGCAAGCTCTTCTACCGGTTCCGGTCCCTGTGACGGCATGCTTTCAACTGGAACGAACCACTCGTTAAGATCGACAACCCGTGTCACTCGCAATTCCGTGGTTATTTCCGGCTCAGCCACTTCGACACAATCAGATTCGCTGGATATGAGGATTGGATACCTATCGAGCAAAGCTGAAATTACGTTGAGGCCTGATCCTTCATCTGTCGGAACGAAGAATCGCTGCTTCCAATCGATTTGCTCATTGAGTAAACCCAGGCTGCGAATCTCCGCAAATTTGTACGGATCGACTCCGATTAACTCGATGACTGGTTCACGGTGCAGCATCCTGCGGCAGAGCTTCAAGCCGGAAAGAAGCGTGACTTCCTCACCCTCATTGAGGATGCCGCAAAATACTTCTTCCGGCCCTCGCAGATCGCGGCCTGCGCCAAGCGCTGTAACGATCGGGCCAACCTGCTCTCGCGGGATGCGAATCCCAACAATGCGCTGACCGTCGTCCGTGGTGACACGCACAACCCGGAGCCGGGCTTCTTCGTGTGTTTTGAATCTCTGCCACAGTGGAATAATCGCTCCGCCGATAATGTGAATTTCGTGCGTTTCAATTGATGGCACACTCGCGTATTTCTTAATCCACCAATCGCGAGCTTTCGCTGGGGTAACGGCCGTGTATTTCTCCGTAAGCTCGTCGTTATGAATGTAGTTGCTACGCGCTGCTTCCGGTTTCCAGACTGCGAATGTGCGATAGCTGTGTCCAGTCTCCGCGTTCGTGTGAAGTCCAGACTCGACTGCCAAAATGAAGTGGCCGCTCTTGCGGTGACGTAAGAATGAGCCGTTCCTTCGCTTCCTAACGCGCTCCGCTTCTTCGAAGCTCACGGACTGAGAAGGCACGTCAACCTCTAAGGTGTAGTGAGTAGTTTGGGCGTGCGTGATTTTATCGGTATGCACTATGCGAGGCGGCTTTCCAATCCGAATCGCGATCGCTTTTATGTCGGTGACTCCTTCATCAAAAGTGCCGTTGGCTTTGGCATAACGCACCGTCTGATCAAATAAATCTGCGAAGTGGTCAAACAATGCGTTCTGCTGCTCAACGTTCAAGGCCAATACGCGGTTGAGAAATCGCGGCACGTTGTAAAGATCGTCTTTCCGTACTTCTTCGACTCCATCACGGTTGCGAACGAGCAAACCAATATCGCGGAGCGTCTGACATGGGTTAGCGAGTCCAGGCACCTTGCCGCTTTCGACTATACGCCGCAGCATCAGGCATAAAGCCGCGCGCCCTTCTTGCGTTTCGAAGTTGTATTTGGCGAGATCGCCACTATCCGCACTTCGCCGGTCGCCTTTAGTTAATGCACCCAGACTGCCAAGCCGTCGTGCGATGGTTGAACTAAAGCGCTTCTCTCCACCTAATTCAGTTGAAAGCAGTACGTATTCAGGTGGCATGGCTTGATCGCTTCTGTGTGTTCGTCCAAACGTCTGCATTTGCTTGTCTGCACTCCAACCAAGCTCAAGCGTGATGTGTACACGGCGCTGTCTATTCTCCGCGCGGTTGGAAGCGTGAAGCGAAATACCCATAGCGGCGGCATCGCTGATAATCGCGACCCGCTTCTTGCCTGTTTGAAACTGTTCCATTTCGTGAACGTTGGTTCGGTGCATGGCGACACCTTCGGGCGCTCGCTTTTTATAGTTGACATGTCCGCGCGAATCACGAATAAGGCGCCGCGTTCGTCCGGTAAGTTCTGCAACTTTGCGCTCTCCAAAATGATTGACTAGTTGGTCAAGCGGGTTTTCCGGCAATTCCAAAGCAGACAAGCCGTCGATAACTTCCTGTTTCATGCGCAAGGCTTCTTTGCTCTGCACTGGATTGCCTTTTCCATCTCTGACGGTCACTTGGATTGTCTTGCCGGTTCCTGGGTCGGTTACGTCTTGATATAGCATGGTCGGGAATCCGCGATCGACCATCGCTGCGATTACTTCGCGCGGCGAGAAGTCCAAGTCCTCAAGCATCCCGCCGTTTGCAGTCGCCCTTGCAACCTGTTCCTTCGTTCGTGCTTCTCCGGTTCCGACAAGCGAGATCACAACTGACTTGCCTTCGCTCAAAGCTGCTTCCGTTTCGGCAATCACGCTCGGCACTTTGAAAGCACAGATCACCTGGCGAAAGAATCGCTGATGATCTCCCCAAAACTTATTAAGGGCGAGGGCGCGAGCGCGGGGCCCGCCGTTAGTCACTTCCAAGGCTGCGTCGATGTTCCGCAGTACGCTCTGCCAAGCGTCGGCGGCGCGGTTGTACATTTCTCGCTGCTGTGGTGTGAGTGCATGTATTCGCTCGCGATACTCAACTGCTTTGCCGCTGTTCGGGCATAAGCCAAATGAGATTGAGCCGGATAGGTACATGCCAAGGGCTTTCATATCGCGGCTGACCATTTCCATGGCACCTACGCCGCCGGACTCAATTTCCTGCATGAACTCTTGAAAGCCGCCGGGAAACGAAGCGCCGATTCCCCACAATCCAAGGCGCGTCATATAGGCCATGTTGCGTACGTCGGTCGCTCCGGTGGCTGATGAATAGACCACGCGATAATCTGGATTTCGCGCCGGGTCCTGCAGATCGATAACTGCTTGTCCGGTGAGAGTGGGTTCGCCATAGCCGCCAGCGAGCGCGTTCTTCGCCTTGTGCGCTTCGTCAAAGATGACAACGCCCTCCGAACCAAGCCAGCGTTGGATTTGGTCCATTCGTTTCTCTCCCGTCTTAGCTGCGGCGATAAGGGATGAATACGAACTAAAGATGACTCCGCTAAGTAACGTGATTTCTCCGGCTGGCGGATAGTCATTGATTCGTGAAAGCGAAATGCTTGCCAATCCTAAGTCGGTAAGATCGCGGCGGGCTGATTCGAGTAAATCATTGTTGACGGAAAGCCAGATCGCGCGTTGCCGGTTCTGATTCCAGTTGTCGGAGATGATGCCGGCCAGTACGCGGCCTTTGCCTACTCCGGTGCCGTCGCCAACGAAGAACCCTGCGCGTGATCCGTCTGGTAGTCTCTGCTCGTGTCTTTGTCCCGCATAGATAACCCGCTCAAGCTGAATATCTGACAGTCGGCCTTCGCTGACAATTTCGGCCGCGAGATGTGGCTTGTAAGTGATGTCTGGCGGCGTGACTGCGGCCATTGATGCCGACTCAACGATTACGGCCGGATGCGGTCTGCCCCCTCGCAACTTCGCGGGCACGTAAGGGACAAACAGATTTCCGTTTGGTTCTTCGGGATCGTCGTCCGGCTCATTGGATGGTGTCACCTCAACTAAGTGCTTGAGTTTTTCCCAGGCGTCCTCAACTGTGGTCGCGCTTCCCCAACTAATCTGCTTTAGCTGCTCTTGCCAGTTCGCTCCGGGGGTTGCTCCGGTCTTATCTATGACGAGGATCTGCACGTCGGGCGCGGCTCCGTATTTCGCATATTCTTTCCCGTCGAGCGTGAGGTTTGCGCGGATATTGCATAGACAAGCGATCCGTTGCCACCACTCGCTAAAGGTCGGATGGTGGAAGCTCATCGCCTCGCTGACGATCGCGACCAGGCGTCCGCCTTCCTTCACTCGTCGCAAAGCACTGGCGACGTGTCGCGCTCCGTAAATGGGATTGGTGCTTTTGACTCTGCCGCTCGTCGAGCTAAACGGCGGATTCATCAAGACAGCGGTGGGTTGAATCTCGGTTGGTAGAAGGTCGTCGATGAACTCAGCATCAAGCGGTAGAGCCTCGAAGTTGAGAACGCACTGGAGCAATGAAAATCGCCGCAAGCTTGTCTCGTTGCAGATGACTCTTGCGCCAACTGCGCGAGGCCAAATCGCGAGACTGCCCGTTCCGGCTGATGGCTCTAGTACAGTGTCGTCGGCCTTTGGGTTTAGAAGTCTAGCGGCAACGTAAGCCAGCGTCGGCGGTGTTGAGAATTGCTGTAGTTCGTTCTGCTCTAGGGTGCGATCCGTTTGCGTGGGTAGGCGCCTCAACAATGGACGTAAGACAGAAGCAAGCGCTTCTCTTACGTCCATCTGCATTAGCTTTGCGGCATGCTGCTCTAAAAGATGGTTGTTGACTGCAATCTCTACCGCGTCGTAAGCATCACGCGGCGTGTACTTGCCTTGTACGCGGGACCCGCCGAATATTCGTTCCGCTGTTCGCGTCAGTTTGGGATTGTCGAAGGGGTCTCCGTCCTCTATTCGTTCTTCTAGCTCGGTAATCAGTTCGTGGATACTACAGACAAGCGCGTTTGTTCTGGCCGCGCAAACAGCTGTACTCTGATCTGGCATCTGGCTTTCTCCTTGAAGTTGGGCAAAGTCACGGTGTAAGCGGCGCGGGTGATAACAGCACCCGCGCTGCTCCTTTCTTTTAGTTGTTCGGGTTAGTACTCGCTTGGGAGCAAGACCGTAGTTGCGCTGCGGTCTGCCTCGGTGATGATCCAAAGCTGCTGGCCCTTTCCCGTTTGGTAGTTGCTCAACAGCCGGAAGCCCTTCTCCAGTGAAAGCTCGTTCTCGCGAACGTCGTCCTCGGAAAGCTCTCCCCAATCACAACTCATGTGACGGCGCAAAAACTCAATCGCTGTTTGGCCGGCGTTCTGGAGTGCTTCTTCGGCTCCGGGCGTGATGAAAGTCTGGCCGAGCGCAAAGCTCGTGACTGTCCGTCGTTCGTTTGTGCTATGGTTTCGTCGCATCGATCATTTCTCCTTTAGCGGGTGAAAAGTTGGTGCCTGGGCTAGGCGAGCGTTGACGCGCTTTTCCTAGCCCCTTCTCATTTCTCACTGCTCTTGTTCGTTATCGCTCGCCTGTAGTCGTCCGGCTCGCAGGATTTGATCTGCAGCGCGGAAAATCTTCTGTGCACTCTTTTCGGGGATGGCGTCGCCGTTGTAGCCAATGGAAGGGCATAGCCAGTTCTGGATATAGCCTCGGCAATACTCCGCGCCTTCGAGGTTCAAGGCTTCGCAACACAACAAAGCAACGGCTTCCGCTTCGACTTCGCGCAAATTCTTCGGCGTCCGTTCTGTGTCGGTAAAATCGGCTTCGCTGGTGTGGCCTAAAATGACGTGGGCCGTCTCGTGAAATAGTGTTTTGTGAGGAAGTTGGGCCACGGGATTGATCGCGATCTGTCGTTTCTTCGCGTATCCCTGACAGTTGCCGTTCGTGTCGGTGAAAGCGATTTGTTCAATGTCGAGGGCAGCTAGTGCCCGCTCGGCTTCCCACTCCGGCAAGCGTGGCGTTGTGAATTCGTCGCCGACTGTCTGACTAATAGCGAACCATCGCGCCTTATGCATAAAGCTCGTGAAAGTGCGCTCCGCGTTCTCGCCTTCGCTCTGGTGCGCTTCCTCATCGCGAACCTTGCGAGTGATCGGCATGCATAGAATCAGGGCGCGTTCGCCGCGTTTGACCGTACGGCCTAGTGCTTGCCACCCGGGAAAGGTATTGATCGGGCCGGGTTCAAGTCCGCGCAATTGGCATTGCACGAGGGCGAGAATTTGATTGCCGATCGAGTAGTTGTGAAAAGCTGAGTAGGCTTCCATGATCAGACCTGGCTTGTTGACTGCTTCAACTAACAAGGCTGACCACTTGGGAACGTCGGGCGCTGGTTTGGTGGCGTGTCGTTGCATGGTCGGTGCTCCTTTCGCTGCGCGTGGTTTTGGTCTGGTAAATGCAGGTTTCCCCCTTCGTAGCGACGTTCGGACACGGGTGGGCGCCCAACCGACACAGGGACTGCCGGAACGGAGTGGAGGACTCGGAGGCTTTGCGGAGAGTTGGCGGTTGGGCTCCCGTGGCAGGATGAGAGCGCAGAAGGGGGAAACTAAATCAAAGCTTCTCGGCTGGAATGGAGCGCAGCGGAATGAAGGCGAGGCTGATTATTCTCGTTGCTGCTATGTTAGCATTCTGAAACAGGGTGACTATTTTTATGAGCGCAAAGTTCTCAAACAATCTAATGCCGCTGCGTTCTCAAACTTAGAGTCATCCAGCAGCCTTGAAAACAACCGCAGAAGGAATTCCTAGGCATGATTAACTATGCTGCGCAGATAGCTAACCTCAAACTTGTCGAGGAATTGAAGCAGAGTGCCGGAAGAGAAGACATTGAAGCTACCGACATTGAGAAGTTAGTCGCTATGGTGAATAGCGTCGCTGATA
>Ga0207660_10003629_pt1 | contig 10061 bp, 10 predicted proteins | sample KBSC73BmetaG_FD_184335 | JGI IMG/M metagenome (GOLD analysis project Ga0207660, IMG submission 184335) | Corn rhizosphere microbial communities from Kellogg Biological Station, Michigan, USA - KBS C7-3B metaG (SPAdes) (version 2) | ecosystem: Host-associated > Plants > Roots > Rhizosphere ... | reverse complement strand
GGCCATACCATCGCGCTCGATGCCGCGACGGGCAAACCCGTGTGGAACACAAAGGTGGCCGAGATCAATCTGGGCGAGACCGTGACGATGGCGCCGCTCGTGGTGAAGGGGCGCGTGCTCGTCGGCGATTCCGGCGGCGAGATGGGCGTGCGGGGCTGGGTCAAGGGGCTCGATGAGAATACTGGTTCGGTGGTGTGGACCGCGTATCACACCGGACCCGATCAGGATGTGCTCATTGGCGCGAACTTCAAGGCGTATTACGCCAAGGATCAGGGCAAGGATCTCGGCGTGAGCAGTTGGCCGCCGGGAATGTGGAAGATCGGCGGCGGCACGATGTGGGGATGGATCTCGTACGATCCGGTGCTCGATCTCATCTACTATGGAAGCGCCAACCCGGGCCCGTGGAATCCGGATGTGCGGCCGGGCGACAACAAGTGGACGGCGACGTTGTTCGCGCGGCATCCGGAAGACGGGCAGGCGGTGTGGGCATATCAGATCACGCCGCACGATCTGCACGACTATGACGGCGTCAACGAGCAGATTCTCGTCGACCTGCCGATCGGCGGCGCGACGCGCAAGGTGCTCATTCGACCCGATCGCAACGGCTACGTCTACGTCATCGACCGGCAAACCGGCCAGGTGCTCGCGGCCAACCCGTACGGTTTCATCAACAGCACGACGGGCGTGGATCTGAAGACTGGCGCGCTGCAGTACAATCCGGCCAAGCAGCCGCAGGTCGAGAAGGTGGTGCGCGACATCTGTCCGGCGGCACCGGGCGCCAAGGACTGGCAGCCGACCGCGTTCTCGCCGGTCACCGGCCTGCTCTACATTCCTCATCAGAATTTGTGCATGGACGAGGAAGGGCTCTCCGCCAACTACATCGCCGGCACGCCGTACGTCGGGATGAACGTGAAGATGTACCCTGGCCCCGGCGGAAATCGCGGCGAGTTCGAAGCGTTCAATCCGGTCACCGGCAAGCAGGCGTGGGCGATCAAGGAAGATCTGCCGGTGTGGAGCGGCACCGTCGTCACGGCCGGCAACGTCGCGTTCTACGGCACGATGGACGGCTGGTTCAAGGCCGTGGATGCGCGCACGGGACAGCTGCTCTGGCAATTCAAGACCGGCTCGGGCATCATCGGCCAGCCGGTCACCTATCGCGGACCTGACGGCCACCAGTACGTCGCGGTACTGTCGGGCGTCGGCGGATGGTCCGGCGCGATCGTCGCCGGCGCGCTCGACCCGCGCGATTCGTCGGCGGCGCTCGGCTTCGTCAACGCCATGCGCGACCTGCCCGACAAGTCGTCGCTCGGCGGAATGTTGTACGTCTTCGGACTCGGTCCGGCGACATGACGCGCGAACGACCCGATACCGTGGCGCACTGGCAGGAGCTCGGCGTGCTGCTGCTGCCGGCACTGCTGTTCGCCGGACTGGCGACACGCCGATCGTCGCCGGACGCTCTCGCGCAAACCGCCGGCCAGAGCGAAGCGACCGTGTTGCGCGTTTGCTCCGATCCCAACAATCTGCCGTTCTCGAACCGCGCCGGTGCGGGGTTCGAGAACAAGATCGCGGAGCTGATCGGCCACGAGCTCGGATTGCCGGTGACCTACGACTGGTGGGCGCAGCGTCGCGGCTTTGCGCGGAACACGCTGAACGCCGGCGACTGCGATCTGGTGGTCGGCACGGTGGCGGGGATGGAGATGCTCGCGACGACGCGACCGTATTATCGATCGACGTACGTCTTCGTCACGCGGCGCGATCGCCACCTGGACATTCGCTCGCTGAACGATCCGCGGCTGCGGACGCTCCAGGTGGGCGTGCAGCTCATCGGCGACGATTTCTCGAACACGCCGCCGGCGCATGCGCTGGCCAATCGCGGCATGTCGCGCAACATCGTCGGCTATCCGGTCTACGGAGACTATCGCCAACCGAATCCGCCGGCGCGCATCGTCGACGCCGTCGCCAAGGGAAGCGTCGACGTTGCGATCGTGTGGGGCCCGCTGGCCGGCTATTTCGCAAAACGCTCATCGGTGCCGCTCACGGTCACGCCGGTCAGCCCGCAGGTCGATCTGCCGTATCTGCCGTTCGTGTTCGACATCGCCATGGGCGTGCGCCGCGGCGATTCGACGTTCAAGGCGCGCATCGAGTCGGTGATCGCCAGCCGCCAACCGGCCATTGACAGCATTCTGGACGCGTACGGCGTACCGCGGCTGCCGCTGGCGCACCGCGCATCGCCATGAGGATTCCCTGATGTCGCTCCGTTCCCTTTCCGGGCTGCTGCTCGCCGGCGGCGCGCTGCTCGCGCCGGGGTGCAAGCGCGAAGCTCGGCCGCTCGAGAGCCCCTCGCCCGGCGCACCGACGCTGCGCGTCGCCGAAGGCGTGCTCCAGCCCGGACCGACCTTGATCAGCGACACCGTGGAAGGTCCATACGACGACAACGCCTACGGCACGGCGATGGGCCAGCAGCTGTTCGTGCAGATGAACTGCAGCGGCTGTCACTCCAACGGCGGCGGCGGCATGGGGCCGGCGCTGATGGACGACGAATGGATCTACGGCAGCGCGCCGCAACAGATCTTCTCGACCATCGCCGAGGGCCGACCGAACGGCATGCCGTCGTGGAAGTACAAGCTGAACGACAAGCAGATCTGGGAGCTCGTGGCGTACGTCCGTTCGCTGAGCGGCCTCACGCCGAAGGGCTCACGGCCCGGACGCATGGATCACATGATGACGTCGCCCGCGCCAAACCAGACGCCGAACGCCAAGCCGAAGAACACCGGACTGCCCAACGCCTCCAAGCAGCCCTGACGCATGCACTCGTTCTTTCATCCGACGTCGCCGCAGGCTCACGTCGTCACCACGCTGTGGTGGTGGATGTTCGGCGTGGGCGGTGCGGTGTGGCTGATCGTCGTCATTGCGATGCTGTACGCGGCTCGCGCGCGTCGCGGCGAGCGCGGCGACGATGGCCTGCTGCACGTGTCCGAATCGACGCATCACGCCATGGAACGCACCGTCATCGGCGCGGGTGTGGTCACGGTCGTGATTCTGCTCGCATTTCTGGCCTACGACTTTTCGGTGGGCGAGGCGCTGGCGCAGCATCCCGATCGCGCGCTCACGATCGAACTCACCGGACATCAGTGGTGGTGGGAAGCGACGTACGAGAATCCTGATCCGAGCAAGCGCATCACCACGGCAAACGAGATCCACGTGCCTGTCGGCCGTCCGGTGCAGATCAAGCTCCGATCGGCCGACGTCATTCACAGCTTCTGGGTGCCGAACCTCAACGGCAAGCGCGATCTGATTCCTGGCTACGTGAGCAGCCAGTGGTTCACCGCCGACACCGCCGGCATGTATCGCGGGCAGTGCGCGGAGTTCTGCGGATTGCAGCACGCGAAGATGGCGCTGTACATCATCGCCGAACCAGCGGCGAAGTTCGACGCGTGGCTCGCCGCCTCCGCCACGACGGCGCCGCTGCCAACGGATTCGGCGACGCGCTTCGGCGAGCAGGTATTCCTCACGGCGAGCTGCGCGGTCTGTCACTCGATCGCCGGCACGCCGGCGATGGCGACGGTCGGCCCGAATCTCACGCATATCGCCAGTCGGCGGACCATCGCGGCGGGAACGCTCGCCAACAACCGCGCGAATCTCACCGGCTGGATCGTCGATCCACAGGCGTTCAAGCCCGGCACCCTCATGCCGAAATCCACACTGCAACCGGCGGAGCTCCAGGCACTCATCGCCTATCTGGAGACGCTGAAATGACCGCGCCCGACGCGAACCTTCCAGCCGACGTGACGCTCACCGACGCGGCGATCGCCGAGGAAGCCGCCACGCTCGACGCGGTGTGGCGCGACGCGCCCGGCTTCTGGGGCTGGCTCACCTCGGTCGACCACAAGTCGATCGGCAAGCGGTATCTGATCACGGCCTTTCTCATGTTCCTGGCCGGCGGCATCGAAGCCGCCATGATGCGCGCGCAGCTGGCGCGGCCGGAGAACGCGTTCCTCGGACCCGATCGCTACAACCAGATCTTCACGACGCATGGCACGACGATGATGTTCCTGTTCGCCGTGCCCGTGATGAACGCGATGGGACTGTACTTCGTCCCGCTGATGGTCGGCGCGCGGAACGTCGCCTTCCCGCGGCTGAACGCGTTCGGCTACTGGTGCTATCTCGTCGGCGTCGTGTTCCTGTACGTGTCGCTATTCGTGAACATGGGCCCGGACACCGGATGGACGGCGTACGTGCCGCTCTCCGGGCCGCAATTTGCGCCGGGCCATCGCGTCGACGTGTGGGCCCAGCTCGTGACGTTCACCGAGATCGCCGCGCTCGCCGCGGCGGTCAACATCATCGTGACGACGTTCAAGATGCGAGCGCCCGGGATGTCGCTCAATCGCATCCCGATCTTCGTCTGGGCGCAGCTCGTCGTGTCGTTCATGATCGTGTTCGCCATGCCCGCCGTGGCGACCGGCAGCACGATCATGCTCGCCGCCGATCGCGCGGTCGACACGCAGTGGTTCAACCCCGCCGAAGGCGGCGACTCGCTGCTCTGGCAACACGTGTTCTGGTTCTTCGGGCATCCCGAGGTCTACATCATCTTTCTGCCGGCGCTCGGCTTGATCACGCCGATCATCGAGACGTTCAGCCGGCGGCGCGTATTCGGCTACTCGGCCCTCGTGTTGGCGAACATCACGACCGCGTTCTTCGCGTTCGGGTTGTGGGTGCACCACATGTTCGCCACGCCCATTCCCGAGCTGGGCCAGAGCCTGTTCACGGCGGCGAGCACGCTCATCGCGATCCCGACGGGCGTGCAGATCTTCTGCTGGCTCGTGACGATGTGGTCCGGACGGCCGCGCTTCACGACGGCGATGCTGTTCGTGCTCGGCTTCTTCTTCACCTTCGTGATCGGCGGCATCACCGGCGTGATGCTCGCATCGGTCGGCTTCGACCAGCAGGCGCACGACACCTTCTTCGTCGTGGCGCACTTCCATTACGTGCTGCTGGGCGGCGCGGTGCTGCCGCTCATGGCCGCATTCTATTTCTGGTATCCCAAGGTCACCGGCCGGCTGCTCAGCGAACGGCTCGGCAAGTGGCACTTCTGGCTGTTTGTGATCGGGGTGAACGTCACCTTCTTCCCGATGCACATCCTCGGACTGGAGGGGATGCCGCGCCGCGTCTACACGTATCTCGAGCCGACCGGCTGGGGATCGCTCAACCTGCTCGCGTCCCTCGGCGCGGTGGTGATCGCGATCTCGGTCGTGATCTTCGTCGTCAACCTCGTGAAGAGCTATTGGGTGGGCGACGTGGCCGGCCCGGATCCGTGGAGCTCGTCGGGGCTCGAGTGGGCGACGTCGTCGCCCGCGCCGTCATACAACTTTCTACATACGCCGATCGTCGGCAGCCGGCATCCGCTCTGGGAGCCGATCGCGGACGCTCCGGTGCTCGTCGGGCTGCGCACCGATCGCCGCGAGGTGCTGTTGACGACGACGTTCGACGCACGGCCCGACAGCCGCAACCATCACCCCAATCCGTCGATCTGGCCGCTGTACGTGGCGCTGTGCATGGGCGTGACGTTCATCGGGTCGATCTTCTCGCCGTACTTCATCCTCGGCGGAATCGGGCTCGCCTTCATCGGGCTCGCAGCGTGGGCGTGGCAAAGCTCGCATCCAGCCGGCCACGAGCTGATCGCCGCGCCGGAGGCGGAGCCTGTATGAGACGACTGCGTCCCGCAGGCAGCGTCGCCGAGCTGCCGACCGTGACGTTCGGCCATCGGAGCCTGATGTGGTGGGGCACGCTCGGCTTCATGACGATCGAAGGGTGGACCACGGCGCTGCTCGTGGCCTGCTACTTCTATCTGCGCCAGAATTTCGTCTCGTGGCCGCCGCTCCGCACGCCGCTTCCGAGTTTGCTCATCCCGTCGATCAACCTCGCGGTGATGCTGATCAGCATCGTGCCCGCATATCTGGTCGAACGAGCGGGCAAGCGACTCGAGGCGCTGCCGATGCGCCGCTGGCTCGTGGTCTCGAGCCTGTTCGGCATCGCCATTCTCGTGCTGCGGTGGTACGAGCTCTGGTCGCTGAACATCCGGTGGGACACCAACGCGTACGGCACTGCGGCGTGGACGCTCGTCGGCTTCCACGCCACGCTGCTCGTGCTGGACGTGGCGGATACGATCGGGCTCACGCTGTTCCTGTTCATCAAGCGGATGCCGCCCAAGACGTTCAGCGACGCGGCGGACAACAGCTTCTACTGGTACTTCACCGTCTGTCTCTGGATTCCGCTCTATCTCATCGTCTATGTCGGCCCGCGAATTTTCTGATCGCGCCGTCGGTTCGCCGCCCGACCTCGACGCGCTTCCCTGGTTCGCGCGTTGGCGTGGACTGCTCAGCCTCTCGCTCGGGTTGCTGCTCGCGCCGACCGTGGCGCTGATCAACCAGGAGCTGATCTACGCGGCGGACACCTGGGCGTGCGGCCACGGCATGGGTGGGACCATTCACATCGTGCCGGCACTCTGCCTGATCGTGACGATTGGCGCCACGATCAGCGCCTATCGGAACTGGCGCGCGGTCGGCGGCGGCCTCGAAGAGGAAGCCGCGACGGTGAGCGCGCGCACACGGTTCCTCGCGCTGCTCGGGATCCTGAGCAGCGCGTTCGCGTCGCTGGTGATTCTCGCGCAGTGGGCGGCGGTGTTCGTGTTCGACCCCTGCGCGCGGGGCTGATGCTTCCGATCGCCGGCGGAGCGCGCGACCTCACCGAATGGTCCTGGGAGCCGGGCGTCGTCCTGCCATTGCTCGCGAGCGTCGTGGTGTACGCGCGCGGGGCGTTCGCGCTGCGCCGGCGTGCCCCGCGCGGCGGCGTGCGGTCGTGGGAGATCGCCGCGTTCGCCGCGGGTTGGCTGACCACGGCGCTCGCGCTCCTCTCGCCGCTGCACGAGGCGTCCGAGCAGATCTTCACCGCGCACATGATTCAGCACGAGTTGCTCATGGTCGTCGCCGCGCCGCTCTTCGTGCTCGGACGCCCGATTCCCGTCATGCTCTGGGCTTTTCCGCGCGACATGCGCCGCTGGCTCGGCGATGTGGCGCACGCAGCTCCGGTGCACGGTACATGGGGCGTCCTCACCCGGCCGGTCGACGCATGGCTCATTTATGGAATCGTGATCTGGGTGTGGCACATCCCGGCTTTCTACGATCTCACGCTGGGCAGCGACGCGGTGCACGCGTTGCAACACGCCTGCTTTCTCGGGAGCGCCCTGCTATTCTGGTGGAGCGTGCTGCGCGGCGGCCGGCGCGCAGCCGCAGGTACCGCGGTGCTCCTGCTATTCACGACCGCCGTGCACACGAGCGTGCTCGGCGCGCTGATGACCTTCTCACGCACGCCATGGTACCCGCCGTACGCCGACGGTGCGTCAGCATGGGGACTCACACCGATGGGTGACCAGCAGCTCGCCGGTCTGATCATGTGGATTCCGCTCAGCGTGGTGTACCTCGTCGCCGCACTCGGGGTTCTTCGGCGCTGGCTGGCCGACTCGGAGTGGACGGTGGCACAACGCGAGCGCGCCGTATCCGCCGCCGTGGTGCCCTGAGAGGAGACGAGTTTCGCGATGCCAAAGCCGCTCGAGATCACCCTTGGCATCGTGACCAGTGTCGGCGGCTTTCTGGAAATCGGATCGATCACGACCGCGGCGCAGGCGGGCGCCGGCTTCGGCTACCAGCTCGCCTGGTCCGTGCTCCTCGGCACCGTGTGCATTGCGTTCCTCGTCGAGATGTCCGGCCGATTCTCCGCGGTGAGCAAACACACCATCCCCGATGCAATGCGCGAACGATTCGGCGTCAACTTCTTCGCCGTACCGTTGTTCGTCATGCTCGGGGTGTCGCTGCTCGTCCTGGCCGCCGAATTGGGCGGCGTGGCCGCGGCGCTGCAGCTCGCAACCGGCATCAGCATTCCCGTATGGGCAGTGCCGGTGGGTTTCATCGCGTGGGGAGTGTTGTGGCGCGCACCGTTCAGTCTGATCGAGAACGGCGTCTCGCTGCTCGGTCTCGTGACGATCGCGTTCGCCGTGGCCGCCGTGAAGTCGCATCCGTCCTACATCGGCGTCGCGCACGGACTGCTGCCGACGCTGCCGCATCGGGATTCGGCGCACTACTGGTTCATCGCCGTGAGCGTCCTCGGCGCGTCCATCACACCGTCGCTCTACTACTTCTACTCGTCGGGCGCGATCGAGGAGAAGTGGGACTCCAGCTACATCGGCACCAACCGCGCGATTGCCGCGATCGGCATGGGTTTCGGCGGGTTCCTCTCGCTCGCGGTGCTCGTCGTCGCGGCACACGTCTACCCGCGCGGATCGAGCATCGACCACTACCAGCAGTTGCCGGCGCTGCTCTCCTCGCTGTTGCATCGCACCGGCTTCTGGCTGTTCGTCGCCGCGCTGGGCATCGCCTGCATCGGCGCCACGATCGAGATCGCGCTGTCGCTCGCGTATCTCGTCGCGCAGGGATTTGGCTGGAACTGGGGCGAAAATCTGCAGCCGCACGTGGACGCGCGATTCAGTCTCACCTACACCGTGCTCATTGCGATTGCATCGCTGCTCGTGCTATGTGGTCTGGATCCGATCAAGCTGACGAACATCTCGATGGCGCTCACCGCCGCGTCGCTGCCGATCGGCGTGTTCCCGTTTCTCATTCTCATGAACGACTCCTCCTACCTGGGTGAGCACACCAATGGGCACTTCGGCAACGCCGTCGTGCTGGGGATCAGCGTGATTGCGGCGCTGCTCGCCATCGTGTCGATCCCGCTCGAGATCCTCGGAGGCTGACCGTGCATCTCATCGCCGAGGTGCTCGACGCGCAGCTCAAGGACGTGAACGGCCGCAATTCCGGCCGCATCGACGGCATCGTGCTGGAACTGCGGAACGACAAGCCGCCGCGCGTCGCCTACGTCGAGATCAGCCCGATCACGTTGCTGGCCCGGTTCAGCGAACGCTTTGCCTGGTGGTACGCCACGTTCGATCGGCGGCTCGGGCCGGGGCGCGGTACGCCATTCCGCATCGCCTGGTCGCGCATCACCCGTTCCGGTCCGACACTGCGGATGGATCTCGACGTCGAGTCCACGTCGATCATGGCGCTCGAGGATTGGCTGCGCGATCGGGTGGTGTCGCACATTCCGGGAAACTGACGTGATCGCGAACGAAGTGCACGTCGAGCTGCTGCTCGGCCGCCGCGTTCACGACGTCGACGGCCGCGCCGTCGGCCGGATCGAGGAGCTGCACGTCGAGATCATCGACAGCGAGAGCGTGGTGACGGAGTATCACCTCGGCAGCGCAGCCCTCGTCGAACGAATGGCCGAGTTCGTCAGACAGCTCCCCTTCTTCAAGCGGCTGCCCGGTATGCGGTCCGAATATCGCGTCCGCTGGAAGGATCTCGACCTCTCGGATCCGCGCCACCCGCGGCTTCGTGTTCCACGATCCGCGCTCCGGCGCGGACCCATCGAAGGTCCTGCGTGACGAACGAGCTCGAAAAGCGACTCGCGGTCCAACACGCCGTGAGCCGAGCGCTGGCCGAGTCCGAGACGATCGATCAGGCGATCAGCCGTAGCTTGGCCGCGATCGGTCAGAACCTCGGCTGGGGCTTTGGCGTGTTCTGGCTGCGCGACGCTCTGGAGAACGTGCTCCGCGCGGTGCGCACGTGGAACGACGGCGTTATGCCGCAGTTCGCGGCCACCACGCGGCAAACGACGTTTGCCCGCGGTGTTGGCCTGCCCGGCCAGGTGTGGGACAAGCGCGTCTCGATCTGGTCCGGCGACGTGCCGCACATGGACAATTTTCCGCGGTCCGACGCCGCCGTTCGCGCCGGCATTCGAGGAGCGCTCGCGCTGCCGGTCCTGACGCGCGAGGAATTCCTCGGCGTGATCGAGCTGTTTAGCACGGATACCACCGCGCAGCCGCCGGAGGAGCTGCGAGACTCGCTCGCCGCCGTGGGACTGCAAATCGGACAGTTCATCGCCAGGCGCCGCGCGATCGACGCCGAAGCCGCGGTGAAGCAGCTCAGCAACCGAATGATCGAGGCGGCGATCGA
>Ga0207660_10003624_pt1 | contig 10068 bp, 14 predicted proteins | sample KBSC73BmetaG_FD_184335 | JGI IMG/M metagenome (GOLD analysis project Ga0207660, IMG submission 184335) | Corn rhizosphere microbial communities from Kellogg Biological Station, Michigan, USA - KBS C7-3B metaG (SPAdes) (version 2) | ecosystem: Host-associated > Plants > Roots > Rhizosphere ... | reverse complement strand
ATCGAGTTGAGGCCCGTGGTGAGCTTGTCGCCTGTGCCTCCCGATATGCGATAGAGCTGGGAGCGGCGGTTGCCCACCACGTTGAAGCGGGCCGATAACTGGGTGACGGCTGCCATGGTCTCCTCCTTTAGGGCAGATTCGGGATGTCAACATCCACGGTAGCGAATCCCCCTGAGTCGGCGGTGCGGGCGATACCGATCTGGGTGAAGACGCCAGTAGCTGTAATGACGTTGGCCGTGGATGCCACTGCTCCCGCCATGACCGTCGAGCCCAGAGCAGTAGTGCCGGCGGCCACGGTGATGGCTGCGCCACGCGTCAGCACACAGATGAGCGATCCGTAGGTGCCGGGAGTCAGGGCCGAGCGGAAGATACCGGCTACCGAATTGGCAGGGACGGTAGGCGTCAGGCATTGCTGGAAGTTGTTGGTGACGACGCGCAGGGTCTTGGACTTCCAGAACGCCACCTGGCCGGCAGTAACGGCTCCAACTCCGGTAGCGGAGGTAGCGCCCGAGTCCAGTAGCACCACCTCATAGGTCTTGTCGTTCAGGTCGAAGCTCGCTCCCAGGTCGCCAGGAGCATAGGGCGTAAAGCTGCCGGGAGCGGTGGGCGACTGGGTGAGTTGGACATTCATGGTGTCCGGGTTGCCGTTCACGATGAAAGGGGAAATGATGCGAACCACATTTGGCATAGTAGTAGTCTCCTATAGATCCTTTCTCTATGAACTGAACCCGTAGAGGTAACGGTGGTAGCGCGGGTGGAGGGTGAGGTTGTGGGCGAGCAACACCTGACCGACCAGAATCGTGTTGTTGGCCGACGGGATGAAGTCGCGGAATCCGCCGCCGAAAGTCGAGTCGTTACTCACGTAGTAGTTCAGGAAGGGCTTGCGGGCGTTCAAAATGAACAAGCTCTCGCCCGAGTTTCCAAGCGATCCCACCGGATAAGCGACGACTGCGCCATTCGACATCTCGCTCAGCACCGTGGTCGCTACTGGGTCAGCGGTGCCGGCGCCAGCTGGGCCTGTCATGTAGCTGCCGGGAGCGTATCGGGAAGCCACGAGAGTAGCGCCGTTAAACGACATGCCGCGGAATCCCACGCCCACGTCCAGCTTGGTGTCCTGGAACCGCTGCTGGGTCTGGAACTTGGATTTGATGTAGCTGAACCCGATGGGGGTGGTGATCATCAGGTTGGGCTCGTAGTTGCCGCTGCCGTAGAAGGCGTTCATGTATTGACGGTCGATGGTATCGTACTCAATAGCGCCCGCGATGACGGTGGGGGCGGAAGTGAGGGAGGGGGCGTAGGTGGCGCGGGTCAGGCCGCCGTAAGTCGTATAGGTGTTGCCGTCCCACCCGGCTGTCGTGCCATCGTTCAGCGCCTCGGCCAGCCCGTTGATGTTGGGGGTGTAGTTGGCGTTGATCCCATTCAGATACGTCAGGATCGAGACGAACGCACCCAGCGACATATAGCCTTCGTCGATGCGCGCCCTCAGCAGCTTCACCGCCGCCAGATCCCCCTTGTTGAGTACCTGGATGTCCTCCTGGTAGAGGGGGACGGAGACCTGGGTGAACTTCACGTCAAACCTGAGCTGCTGCTCGGTCTGGCGCTGGGCCACGTTGAAATTCTTCCCTTTGAGATAGGGGCCACCAATCATCGAGGCGTAGATGAAATTCTCGTTGATCGTCGAGCCGCCGGAGAAGTCCTCCCTGAGATTCTTGCGGAGGAAATAATTGAGCGCGTCCTGGTTGTAGATGTTGTCGACTAGCGCGGGATTCGTGCGGATGTAGCGCCGAGTCGTAACATTGATCATATCTAGATTATCTGGCATATGGTTAGACTAACTAACCTCCTTCTTTACTTTAGATTTTTCAAGGTAATCAGCAAGGGCTCGTAAAACAACCGGATTGTCCTTGACACGTCCTAATACGAGGTTGCAGTCATCACAAAGCCAGCCACGGAATTCCGCAGTCATATGTGAGTGATCCATACAAAGCTTCTTGGTACTACCGCAGATAGGGCAGCAGGAAGGTTCATGTAGATTCTCAGACACGCCACGAATATGGCGGTACCTGTACTTTCTGACAGTCGCTTTACGTCTTTCCAACTTCTCTTCGTCGGATTTGCATGGGCGACCAACGCCGAGTTTTGGGGGAGTAATCACGCGCAGCCGATTCAGTAACTCTTGCTCACGAGCTACTCCATCAGCGTCGCCTACAGATTTGTAGTAGTACTTTCTAGCTTGGGCCTTTCTTATTTCCGGGTCTCGTCTAGAGGAACCATGGCGCTCGTAAAAGCGCTGGTTAGCTTCCTTCAACTGCTCCTTGCGAGCATCAATGACAAACCCAAGCACGAGTTGCTGGGCTGAACGTATCAACTACCGTTCTCCTTTTTCTCCCGACAACTCTCTGAAAGAACCAGATAGGGGTCGGGTCTTTAAGCGCCAGACTTGGCTGTCGCTCCATGCCATGCTGCAAGTAGATCCTGGTCGATGTCTTTCGGAACATCTTTCGGATCTACGGTGCGGTACATCGGGGCCGACTCGGTGGGCACGGGATCAACCGGCAGATGATGCTGGCTCTTGTAATCCCGCAGCTTCTCGGCGGCATACTCCTCTTTCTCTTTCTGGTGCCTCTTCTCCTGCTCCTCCCTCAGCCGCGGCCCCACCATCTGCTCGTAGGCCTGGGCGACCGAGAGGCCAGGGTGTTGCTTGAGCGTCTCCTCCAGTGCTTCGGTGTCCAGCTCCTCGCCGAACTTGGCGGCGTGGCGGCTGGAGACGCGGGTGATGTCCTTGATGACGCCGGCGAATCGGGTGTTTTGCTCGTTCATCGCCGCCAGCAGATCCTCCTTGGTCAGGTACTTGGAGGTATCGCCATTGGTAGGTGGCTGGTAGCCGTTGCCGGGGTCCACGCCCAGCGACTGCTTGAGAACTGACAGTTGCTGGTTCATGGCGTCGCGCTCGGCCTGGGCCTGCTGGTAGGCGGCGTTGGATTTTGCGTACCAGTCCGTCACCTGTTGCTCATAGGACTTCAACTTATCTTCCGCTGCCTTCTGTCTCCCAACCTGTGATTGATAATCGTCTTGCGCGGTCTTGAGTACGCCGCCTAGTTTGGTTGCTACTTTTTCGTGCTTGGCGAGTTGCAGCAGCTGGGCAGTCTGTTCTGGGGAGTACCCGGCTTCGGTGCATAACTCGGTGAAGAATTGCTCTGGTGTCTGTGCCATGGTCTAGTCCTTACATGGGAGGTAACGGAAGCGACTGGCCGCCTGTAATAGCCGGGGGTCCGGGTACACCGGGCATGCCGCCGCCCATAGGCTGTTGCTGGCCCATGGGAGGTTGTCCCTGACCTGCGTTAGCTCCAAGCGCGGATGGAATTGCCATGCGGAGTTTAGCTACGAATTCCGCGATTATGGGAGTGAGCGATGGTAGCTGTGACGCCAGCATCTGGGCTCCCGCTTCTACCTGCTGTATACCTTGCATCAGACCGGGCAGGCCGCCGGCCATTGGGGATGATGGTGCTCCAGAGACGCCGCCAGCCATAGGGGGCGCTCCGGGGGGCGTAGATGCCGCGCTCGACTTGGATACGTTTTTAGGGAGAGGTGGGAGAGAGTCGGGCATCGTTAGTAGGGGGACTTCATAGCGGCCCCCTTGGCGGAAAATCGGGCGGAGGATTTCACCTTGGCTTTGGCCAGGTTACCGCCTCGGGTTTGCTTACCCATGGACTTGCGGCCTCCGCGATGAGACGGCATACTGCCATGAATTCCCATGCTGCCCGAGCCGCCTGGATGACGCGCCATGGATAGGGCTTACCTCAGTGTGGAAAGTAGCAGAAAAGAAATTATTTGTAAAACTGGTGTTAGGGTCTAGCTAGAGGTAGAGTAGTGGTTGAAGGGGCGGCGAGCGAAAGCCAGTGACTTTGTATGTTTCACACTGGGCCAAGCGATGACCCGCCCCGAAACTCAAGACTCCTTGGTAACCAATCGAGGGGTATCCTGCCCCGTAGCCTTACGTCCAGCTGGATTCACGTCCCCAGTCAGCCCTAGACTCATCTGGTAGATCAGACGCTCCGGAATCGTCCTCACGTTATCCGGCAGCACCCCTATATTGGGTATGCCCAGGATCTCCCATAGCGTAAAGATGTCCATCCATCCAGCGCGTGCCAGTTGCAGGTAGATCAGCTTCTGCTCTACCTGGGCCGCATTCAGCAGGCTGCCGGGAGCTATCTTGAACACGAAGCGGCGGAGGAATTCTCGGGCGCGGTCATAGCGGGGGCGGGGGCCGCGCCGGATAGCGCCTTCTGTTGGCTCACCGGTTTCGGCGTTCAGGTCGTCGGGGTGGATGAACTGGGGGATCATGGAGCCGGGGTCGAAGTCGAAGTCATCCTGCGTGATCGAGCCGGGGCCTAGTTCGGCTGTACGCATCGTGATACTAGTGAACTGGGAGAAGTTGTAGGCCACCTGCATCGCGAAGTCACGGGCAAACGCCTCCATAACACGCGAGCGGAACCTTAGCGCCGGGCTCATGGAGCGGATGATGGACTCGACCGTGGAGGTGGAGGGGATCTGGTTGAGGTCGAGCAGCTGCCGCATATCGGTGAGGCCGCTTAGCTCCGACATCTCGGCCTGTATCCAAGCAATATGCTCCTTGATCACGTTATCCAGTGGTGGGGGGTTGACGATCTGGATGCCTTTGCCTGCCAGCGGATTTTGATAAATCTTCCAGCCTGCGCGCCGCGTGTCGAACGACTCATACATGGAGCGGCTGACGGAGTTCTTGTCGTGGACCGATCCCGGCTGTGCTACTTGGCTGGCGTGATCGTCAACTACCCGCAGCAGACGGTTCATCGACGTTTGCAACCGCAGCAGATCCCACAACGGTGCCTTCCCCAGCCACGTATTGGGCCAGGGGTTGAGGGTCAGCTTGATGATGGGGAATTGGCCGTGCCAGTAGATGCTCGGGCCGTCGTAGATCAGGGTATTGCCGACCCACATCACCATGCGGCGGTGGGGGTAGAGCAGCTCCCCCTTATTCACGATATAGCTCCAGTTGTCGGCGGGAGTGCCGTCATCGTTGAAGTTGCCCATGCGGACGGGGTTGGTGGACTTACTCCGGCGATTATCCTTCAGCCACGCCGTGTACAGCGTCACCGTGGGGATGCGCGGTATGTCGGGGTTGTCGCTCGTCTTGGTGAATTTCCAGATAGGGCTCGTGATGTCGGCGAACGAGTCGCGCATCTTGTTCAGCCACGTGACTGCCGAGCCGTCGCTGTCCGCGTTCACCTTCACGCCGTAGCGTTCCTCGATATAGTTGACCGGTACCTTACGCTTCAGGATGACCCCCAAGCACGACTCCAGCGACGTGTAGTCCACGGGGCGAATGGGAAGCACATTACGGGGGTCTTCGGCAGACACGTATTGGTCTTCTATTTCAGGGGACCAATGCAGGTGAGCGTACCCGGTACCGGCGACGCAGTAATACTTAATCACGTCGGCCATCCGCATGTCGATGTTGCGGCGCGCATACCAGTTAGTGGCTAGCTTGGAGTAGACGTTGGCCTGCTGCTCGAAGCGGCGGTTGTTGATCTGGTACTCCCAAAACGGTTTCGTGTCCGTCATCATGGCCGCGATATCCTCCGCGATTTTGGCCACGCGGTTGGTGCGGGTTTGGGAGATAGTGGAGCGCGGGTCGAATATCTCAGTCTCGTCTAGCGACAGGATAGTGTCGAAGGTCTTGGATATCTGGCTGAAGCCCGGTTGAGCCGACAGGAAGGATTCCCCTTCTTGGACTGCCTCCCTCAGCCAGCCGATCACTGGATCAGACAGCTTATTGGGGCCGGGGAGGTCGGGGATGGGGGCGTTGGGGATAGGGGAGAAGGACTGGGTGCTCACATTGTGCAGTATGGCACCGTTGAAATTGAACTAACTATCGTGATCCTGTTTCACGCTCGGCACGACCAGAGTTATCGAAATTGCTTGCTTCATGCACCAGCCCATGTCGCTTCTCCAGCCTGCGTACTTCGGCCAGCGAGTTTAGTTCCTGCCGCTCGTAGCCTGCCGCTGCGTACTTGGGGTCGATAGGGCGGTCGGCGCGGCCTGGGATGCGAACCTCGCCTGTCTGGGGATTCACGTTCACCACTACGCGTTCGGAGGCGTGGACCGAGGCGTTGCGGGGCTCGACTGGGTCGTGGGGGCAGTAGGGGTAGTCGCCGATTGCCAGTTCCTTTTTGCAGTAACCGCAGCGCATCCTACAATCCCAGCCGCTTCCTTAGTGCTTCCTTCCGCCGCTCCTGCTCGTCTTCCGGCAGATCGTAGTGGTTGCCCTCGGCGTCGAATGCGAATACGGTTACCGAGCCGTCGGCATTGCGCAAAAACGCTCCCTCGTGGCAGACCATGTAGGATGGTGAATCATCCCCATCCCCGCCGGATAAGACTTTCATATACGCGCGTTCCAGTTCACCATCCGACATAACTGTGTGCCCACTCCTTCACCCGCTCCCCTAGCCACTTGCTGAAGTTGGCCTTGTCTAGGCAACGCGACTTCAGCCGCGTCAGCAGGGCCGGCTCGAATATCACGTCGGTATTATCGAGGCGCAGCGACGACAGCATCTTGATACGGGTGATCAGATCCTCCCTGTTGGCCACGTTCAAGCCTAGATAGGGCGTGATCTCGGCGATGTCGGAAGCAAGCAGCACGATCGCCCACGGCTCCTCAGTCGGATCAGTAGGGTTGTGTGACAGATAGGGCTTGGCGTCGGACAGCATTTTGGCGTCCTTCACTTTGGCGGCGGGCTGGATGACGGACATAGTGGTTTAAATTATACCTCCAGAAGCGGGTAGTTTTTCACGATCACCTGATGCAGGAACTGGCCCGGCGACCAGTAGCGGCTGAAGTTGGTATAGGCCGCTTGGGGGACGTTGCGGTAGGTGTAGCGGCGGCCCGTGGTGGAGAAGGTGACGTGGAGGAGCTTGTGGTCGGGCTCATACTCCACCAGCTTGATATGCGACGACGACTTGGGTTCAAACGACAGCATCACTCGTTCATTCTATCAAGGGCGTTGGCCCAACTGGCCATGATCTCGTCGTGGCCCATGTCGGACCGTGCCCAGTCCACTACCTTGGCTGTATTCACGGGTTGGGCAGTGCGCTCGACGGAGAAGCTCCAGCCATTGGCCTGCCAGATAGCCAGGTTCATCGCTCTCACCCGGTCATCATGGCCACCGGGGTTGTCCGCATATTGCTTATCCTGATCCATGCGGCAGTCCGCGTATTCTTCAGCCAGCCACGGGGATCGGATGTGGACGTTGCGGAGGTTGAGGTGGCGGCTCGCCTTAACCCAGAGATCCCGATTCGTCCGCTGGGATGCGTGCCAGCCGAATGCCAGAGTGCGGGTAGGAGCGGCGGGGGCGTCGGCGTAATACTCCCAGCGGAAATGGTTGGTGTATCCGGCTTCGAGCATGCGCTGGAGGGTGCCGAAGCCGGGGCCGGGATGAACCTCGATGATGCACTTGCATTGGTCGTCCTCGGTGCCGGCATAGAGGCGGCCCATGAGGTTGGCCACGTCGCCCAGCTCGAAGGGGTCGATGGGAGCGGCATACTCAGCGACTTGGTGGTCGGGGGCACCGTTGCGGCCTATGCGGAGGATTTCGATGGCACCGTTATCCGTCTTGCGGTCCTCTCTCACCCGGTTGTAGCGGTTCCACCCCGTCCGCCCCACCGCCACGTCCACCCCCATGCAATAGGAGGAGGATTTAGAGGGGGGCTCCCACATCCATAAAATGCCGCGGGGGTCGGCGTCCCATTCCGCGGTCTCCATGCGCTGAAGGGTGCCGGAGCTGCCGATAGTATAAGTAGTCGGGAAGTTGCTCATGCCCGGTAGCTCAGGTCGGTGGGGAGGTAGGGGATGCCCTTGATCGCGCTGGTAGCCCGCATCCACTCAATAGTCTCTATGGGGAGTGCCGACTGCGTGGAATGCTGGAAACTCTCTTCAGGGGTAGCGCAGTAATTCGTTAGGAACACATTCAGACTGCCGTCCTTGCGATACATCTCGCGTTCAGTCTCCCACCAGTACATCTGGTCACGGGTCAACCGCTGCGTGGTGCCAATGACATCAGGAGACGTTTGCTCCACCATTTCGGCGTGCTGGGTGGTGACTTGGTTGGGATGCCAGTCTTCAGGGGCGGGGCGACGGTATTTGGTGGGCTCGATGTAATAGGGGGCAAAGATGTAGATCCACGACTCATACCCATACTCACGTTTGCGGACGTTCTCCGAGAATTCGTGCCAGAAGTTGCCCCGGCCATTAGCCGTAGACTCCAACGCGCCGAAGACTTTGGGGTGTTTGGGGACGGCAGGGAGGAAGTCGAACTTCAGCCGGTCGGCCCAACTCCACATCGCTACCTCGGTGAAGTGGAAGAGATCGAACTGTGATCCGGTCCCGATGCCTGCCTGCTGGTTGGCCTGCTGGTAAGTGAGGCGGGACTTAATGAGATCCAGGGATAGGTGCTGATCCTTCACGTCGAACTCTACCTTGGGCTTAAAGAAGAACGGCAGGTTGTCGAGCACCACCTTGTCGCGCGTATAGAGTTCGTGGATCTTGTCCTCGTCGAGCGAGGCGGCGATGAGGCGCGTATTTTTGTGCAGCGTCATGCGGTGGAGCGAGATCAGCCGCATGATCGCCGTCGCCCCCAGCTGGCGAGCCTTGTGCCACACCGTGAGGATGCCTTCGCCGAATCCGTATTTGTCGTAGCTCGCCCACGACTCCTCCTCCCGTTTAGCGATCAGATCCAAGGCACGGTTCTGAGAGGCCCAAAACGTAGCCAGTCCGATGCCGCCGCCAGTAGACGCATCCAACTCCATATACCCATAGCGCTCGGCCCAGTAGCGGAAATCATGTTGGCATAAGAGTGTTTCGGACTTGATGAACGCTGCTTCTCCGTTGGTCAGGCCACGGGTGAGGAGGCCGGTAGTAGGGTCGAGGGACTTCTCCATGGCATCGACGAATTCCCTCGCCTCCCACACGCTGCGGCGATAGAGCGGCGGAATGTTAAGGGAGTGGAGGTTACGTTCGACGATAAGGGGCGAGTACACTTAACAGCCGAATAGAAACTTCCACACCTGATACCAGCTGGTGAACATGGGTCTACCTCACGAAATATAAGATGGTGATTTTGTCGTTGTTGGTGCCGATCACGTAGATCAGAGACAGGTCGTAGCCGTTGTTGTCGGTCACGGGGGGGAGCGTCAGGATGCCGCCGGTAGCGGTGATGATGCCTCCCCGTCCTGTAGCGACATTCGAGTCCGCCACCCTCACCACGGAGTTCGACCCTACCCCTTGTAGAATCACCCAGCAGCACTTGGTTGGGGTGGAGGTGAGTTGTTGTGCGCTGCCATTGAGCGTGAGATCGGCTAGGGCGTGGACCATAGGACGAGTATAGGGCTACGGGCGGCCTACTACAACCGGCTGCGTCGTGGAGGCACCGGCAGAGACCGTGACTGTAGCCGGGGCAACCGTGAAGCCAGCAGGGGCGGTGAGGGTGATGGTGCCCGTCATGCCAGCAGGAACGGGTTGATCCAGCGTCCCCACGCAGCTCACCGTAGAGCCCTTTTGCAGCAATGCCGGGGTACACACCCATGTGATGGAGCTGGGGGCGAGCGGAATCGTGATGTCGGCGTTGATAGTGGAGCCGGTGCCCGTCATAGACGCAGTAACGGTGACGCCGGATGCTTGAGCTAGCAGGGATAGGCAAATAGCAAATATTGGAATGTAGCGTTTCATCGTGTCCTACCTTATCACGGAAACATTCGGATACCGTAGAAAATAATAAGCATAAGCGCCCCTACCTTATCACGCCTTCTCCCGATATCACTACCTTGCCGTTCATGCCGTTGGGCGGGGTGGTGGAGCGTGGGGAGAGGGCGAGTTTGATTTGGAAGTCGGCGGTCGTGCAGTTAGTCGAGGGCGGCTGGGCCAGCGTATCAAAGTATGGGATGTTGGCCACTGCCCAAAGCCATGCGTTCACTGCCGAGCAAGCGCCTTGGGAGCAAGCCCCCACGATGGTGTTGTTTTTGGCGAACGTCAGG
>Ga0207660_10003623_pt1 | contig 10069 bp, 9 predicted proteins | sample KBSC73BmetaG_FD_184335 | JGI IMG/M metagenome (GOLD analysis project Ga0207660, IMG submission 184335) | Corn rhizosphere microbial communities from Kellogg Biological Station, Michigan, USA - KBS C7-3B metaG (SPAdes) (version 2) | ecosystem: Host-associated > Plants > Roots > Rhizosphere ... | reverse complement strand
TCGGCTGGCAAAGCCCCGAGACCGCCCCGCGCATCGCCCGCATCAGCGCCTGACCCTGCTGGATCGAAGTCCGCAGGTGCGAGGTGCCCGGCGCCATATCGGCGTGGTGCAGGTAGTAGGGCTTGATCCGCGTCTCCACGAGCGCGCGCATCAAGGCGGTCAGGGTCTCCGGATCGTCGTTGACCCCGGCCAGCAGCACGGTCTGGCCCAGCATCGGGATACCGGCGTCGACGATCTTCGCGCAGGCCGCGCGGGCCGCCGGCGTCAGCTCGCGGGCATGGTTGGCGTGCAGCGCCACATAGACGGCCTTGCCGGGCGCCTTCAGCGCGGCCACCAGTTCGTCGGTCACCGTGTCCGGCGCGACGGCCGGCACGCGGGTGTGGAAGCGGACCACCTTCACATGGTCGATCGCACTCAATCGGAGCATGACGTCGCGCAGCCGCCGAGGCGACAGGATGAACGGGTCGCCGCCCGTGACGATCACCTCCCAGATCGCCGGGCGCTCGGCGATGTAGGCCATGGCGGCGTCGAGCGCGGCGGGCGACAGGGGCCGCAGCCCGTCCGGCCCCACCATCTCGCGCCGAAAACAGAACCGGCAATAGACCGCGCAGGCGTGGTTGACCTTCAGCAGCGCGCGGTCCGGATAGCGGTGCACGACGCCCTCGACAGGCGAATGGGCGAAGTCACCGACCGGATCACCGGACTCCGCCGGCAGGACGTCCAGTTCCGCGGTGTCGGGTACGAACTGGCGCGCAATCGGGCCCGCGGGATCGCCCGCGTCGATCAGGTCAGCCATCGCGGGCGTGATCGCCACGGCGTACTGCGCCGCCACCCGCTCCAGCGCCGCCGCCCGCTCGGGCGCGATCAGGCCGGCCGCGGCAAGGTCGCTGGCGCTGCGAAGGGTTCGGGCGGTCATGGGCGGGCTTATGGGCCGCGCAGGCCCGCACTGGCAACTCGCGCGGCGATGGCGGCTCAGTCGGCCGCCGCCTCGGCCAAGGTCGAGAACGGATTGGGCGTGGGCTCGCCCACCTTGGCCAGGGTGTTGCGGTCGCGATGCTGGAAAGGCTCGCTCCGGCCGCGGACGGTCAGCATGGTGTCGGAGATGTAGCTCCAGGAGCCGTCCTCGTTGAAGGTGACGTCCAGCCGATAGGAGTCGGTGCGGAAGGCGTATTCGAGGAAGGCGGTCGAGGCGATGCCGTACTCCGTGTCGCCCCGTGTCGCCGCAACGATCAGTCCGGAGCCGTCCGCCTTGGCCCGCCCGCCCGCCAGCACCACCTGGCCGCGCGGGATCGCCACCGTCTGCATGACAAGCCCAGTCGCCGGTTCGAACAGCCAGTAGCCGACCTGGTCATGGAAGGTGATCTGTTCGGGCGGGGCCAGGATGTGGATATGGTAGCGCAGGCCATAGAGGAGCTGCGGGCCGTTGGCCTGCGGGTCGATCGGCTGCATGTCGATGCGCTCGACATATTCGCGTTGCTCCGGTCCCTCCGCCTTGGGATTGAGGTCGATGCCCTTGCGGCCCTCCCAGGCGCCGGCCAGGCGGCGCAGCGGCCCGAGGTTGACCAGGGTGTCGGGATCGACGTCGGCCGGTTCGGTGAAGATGTCGTCGGGAAACGGGTTCATGCCCAACCGTTGCCGCCGGGCCGGAACCTCGTCAAGAACCGCCGGCCACCGGCGCCCAGAGCACCTGCTCGATGCGGCTTGCCCCGGTCGCCAGCATGACCAGCCGATCGAGCCCCAGCGCGCCACCGCTCGCCTCCGGCATCCGCGCCAGGGCCGCCAGGAAATCCTCGTCCAACGGATAGCGTTCGCCATAGACCCGCTGCTTTTCGGCCATTTCGGCTTCGAAGCGCCGCCGCTGTTCGGCCGCGTCGGTGAGCTCGCCGAAGCAGTTGGCCAGCTCGACGCCGCAGGCATAGAGCTCGAAGCGTTCGGCCACCCTGGGGTCGGACGCCTTCGGGCGCGCGAGCGCGGCCTCGCTGACGGGATACTCGCAAAGGATGGTCGCCCGGTCGCGGCCGAGGCGCGGCTCGATCTTCTCCACGAGCACGCGGCTGAAGACGTCGGCCCAGGTGTCGTCGGCGGCGACGCGGATCCCCTGCCCGGCCGCGGAGGCGGCCAAGGCGGCGCGGTCCGTCGCGCCGCTGGCCTCCACCGTCGAAAGCAGGTCGATGCGCGCGAAACGGACAAAGGCCTCGGCGAGCGTGATCCGCTCGGGCTCGTCGGCCGGGTCGAGGCTTTGCCCGCGAAAGCTGAGCGTCTTCGTCTCGGCCGCCTCGGCCGCCAGCAGCAGCAGGCGGGCGCAGTCCGCCATCAGCGTTTCATAACCCTCGCCGGCGCGGTACCATTCCAGGAGCGTGAACTCCGGATGGTGCAGCGGCCCCCGCTCGCGGTTGCGCCAGACGCGCGCGAGTTCGAAGATCCTGGGCTCGCCGGCCGCCAGCAGCTTCTTGGCGGCGAACTCCGGCGAGGTGCGCAGGTAGAGCGGCTGGCGATCGCCGGCAATGCCCACGGCTTCCGTGGCGAAGGCGTGGAGGTGGGCCTCGTTGCCCGGTGAGACCTGCACCGCAGGCGTTTCGACCTCCACGAAATCGCGAGCCTCGAACCACCGACGGATCGCCGCGGTGATCCGGCCCCGCGCCATCAGCAACGGACGCCGGTCGGCGTGGCGGTCGGGGCTCCACCAGGGCGAGGGCTCGAGTTCAGGCAAAAGGGTGCGACCGGCGGGGGCTGGAGATTTCGGCGTCAATCGCTATAGGGGCGCGACAAGAAATTCATCAGCGGAATCGAAGCGAGCACATCGCCGCCGCCGTTATCGAGGAAGACCGACTTGAAAGTAGCCGCCAGCTCGCTCCGAAAGGGCTCCGTCGTCGACATGGAGGGGAAGCTCTACGTCGTCCTGACCGCCGAGAACATCCACCCCGGCAAGGGCACGCCGGTGACCCAGCTCAACATGCGCCGCATCTCCGACGGGGTGAAGGTGTCCGAGCGCTGGCGCACGACCGAGCAGGTCGAGCGCGCCTTCGTCGACGACCGCAACTTCACCTTCCTCTACGAGGACGCGGAGGGCTTCCACTTCATGAACCCTGAGACCTACGATCAGGTCGTTGCGTCGCGCGACGTGGTGGGCGACAGCGCGCCGTGGCTGCAGGACGGCATGACCGTGACGCTCTCCACCCACGAGGGCGTGCCGATCGCGCTGGAGCTGCCGCGCACGGTCACCCTGGAGATCGTCGACACCGAGCCGGCGGTGAAGAACCAGACCGCCTCCTCCTCCTACAAGCCCGCCACGCTTTCGAACGGCGCGCGGATCATGGTGCCGCCCTACATCGCGTCCGGCACCCGCGTGGTGATCCTGACCGAGGACGGCTCCTATCAGGAGCGGGCGAAAGACTAATCGCTGAGGCGCGCGGGGGGCGCGTCTGGCAGATGGCCGGCCACGGCCCCACCTAGGGCGCAGCCGTCTAGCGGCCCGCCAGTGTTGGAGTACCCCATGCGCACCACCCTCCTCGATCTGCGGCGGATGAAGGCCGCCGGACGCCGTATTCCGATGCTCACGGCCTACGACTATCCCTCGGCGCGCATCGCCGACCGGGCGGGCGTGCCGTTGCTGCTGGTCGGGGACAGCCTGGGCATGGTGGTCCACGGGCACGACACGACGCTGCCGGTGTCGCTGGACGACATGGTGCGCCATGCCGCCGCCGTCGTGCGCGGAGCCGAGAACGCCCTGGTGATCTCCGACCTCCCGTTCCTCACCTACGCGAGCGCGGACGACGCGGTCGTCGCCGCGCGCCGCCTCATGCAGGAAGCCAAGGTGCAGGCGGTGAAACTGGAGGGCGGCGCGAGCGTGGCCCCAATCGTCGAGCACCTGACGCAGTTCGGCGTCCCAGTGATGGGGCACCTGGGCTTCACGCCGCAGTCGCAGCATACGCTGGGCGTGCGCGTGCAGGCCAAGGAAGCGGCCTGCGCCAGGCGGCTGATCGAGGACGCGCTGGCGCTAGAGGCCGCTGGCGCCTTCGCCGTCGTGCTGGAACTCGTGCCTGCGGAGTTGGCGGCCGAGGTCACCAAGCGCCTTCGGGTCCCCACCATCGGAATCGGCGCCGGGGCTGGCTGCGACGGGCAGGTGCAGGTCTGGCACGACCTCCTGGGCCTCTTCGAGACCTCGCCGCGGCATGCGAAACGCTATGCCGAGATCGGCGCGGCGATCGAGAGCGCGATCCGCGCCTATGCCTCGGACGTAGGCGACGGCCTGTTCCCGACGTCGGCTCAAAGCTCAAAGATGGACGCCGACGAACTCGCCCGCGCCCTGGCCTGACGCACCGGCGCCATGCGGCTCATCGAAACGGTCGCCGAATTTCGCGCGGCGCGCACCGGCCTCGGCGAACTCGGCCTCGTGCCGACCATGGGCTATCTGCACGAGGGGCACCTTAGCCTCGTCGCGCGAGCCAGGGCCGAGTGCGTCGCCGTCGCCGCCAGCATCTTCGTCAACCCGACGCAGTTCGGACCCAACGAGGACCTCGCCCGCTATCCGCGCGACCTGCCCCGTGACCTCGGCCTGTTAGAGGCCGCGGGCATCGACCTGGTGTTCGCGCCCCAGCCGTCGGAGGTCTATCCGCCGGGGTTCGACACCGTCATCGAGGTCCGCGGCGTCACCGATGTGCTGGAGGGCGCCGTGCGCCCCGGGCACTTCGCCGGCGTCGCCACCGTCGTCGCCAAGCTGTTCAACATCGTCCAGCCGACGCGCGCCTACTTCGGGCAGAAGGACGCCCAGCAGAGCGTCGTGATCCGCAAGCTGGTCCGCGACCTGAACCTGCCGGTCGAGGTAGTCGTGGCGCCGACCGTCCGCGAAACCGACGGCCTGGCGCTCTCCAGCCGCAACAGCTACCTGACGCGGGGCGAGCGCGCGGCCGCGCCGGCGATCTACCGCGCGCTCAACGCCGCAAAGGCGCAGTTCGAGGGCGGCGAGCGGGAGGCCGAGGCCTTGCGGGATGCGATGCGCGCCGTCATCGCGGCCGAACCGTTGATGCGGGTCGATTACGTCAGCGTTGCGGACGCCGACAGCCTTCGCGAACTCACCCGCGTCGAGGACCGGGCCCTGGCCTCCATGGCCGTGCGCCTTGGGACCACGCGGCTGATCGACAACCTGCTGCTCGGCGGCTGATCGTTCACTGATCGCTGCAGTTCCCAAGATCCGCCGCTGTCGTCGTTATCCGCGCCAGCGACCGTGGACTGTCCGCCTCAGGGCTGCGCGATCCGCCCGCCTTTCATCGGCCTGGCGACGCCGGTCGTACTGGGAAAGCTGATCGGCAGGCCCTTCACCGTCCGGGCGGCCAGGTAGGCGATGGCCTCGGCTTCGATGGAATCACCGCGCCATCCGTGGTCCTCGGCGGCCTTGACCGGCATCGGCAGGCGTTCGCCGAGCGCCTTCATGATCTGCGGATTGTGCCGTCCGCCGCCGGTGACGATGACCTCCCGCGGCGCGCCTCCGGCCGTCTCAAGGCCCAGCCGGACCGCCTCGGCCATGAACGCCACCAGGGTCGCCGCGGCGTCCTCAAGCTCAAGCTTTTCCAGGGGTTCCAGGGAGAAGTCGAAGCGGTCGAGCGACTTGGGCGGCGGCGCCTTGAAATAGGGGTGGCCGAGTAGGCCGGAGAGCACGCCCGCGTTCACCTGTCCCACGCTCGCGTAGCGGCCCTTGTCGTCGAAGCGCCCGGCCCCGCGGGCCTGCACCATCAGGTCGATCATGCCATTGCCGGGGCCGGTGTCGAAGGCTGCGATATTCTCGGCCCCTGACCAGAGGGTGACGTTGGCCACGCCGCCGACGTTCAGCACGGCGAGCGGCGGCTGCAGGCCTGACGCCTGCGCGCGGGCCAGGTGATAGACCGGCGCGATCGGCGCGCCTTCCCCGCCAGCCGCCACGTCGGCGCTGCGAAAATCGTAGGCGACCGGCACGCCGGACTTCGCGGCCAGCAGGCCGGCGTCGCCGAGTTGCACCGTGCGGCCGCCCCGGCCCTCCTGCGGGCGCTCATGCAGCACCGTTTGGCCATGCATGCCGATCAGCTCGACGTCGGACCATTTCAGGTCGTTGGCCGCCAGGAACGCCTCGGCGGCGGTGAAGTGCTCCTCTGCGCCCGCCCGCGCGGCCTCGGCGAAGATCGCGGGTTGCGGCGCGCCGCGCGGCCAGGCCAGCGCCTGCTTCGTCGCCTCCAGCATGATCTCCCGGGTGGCCTCGGTGAGCTTGCGCTCGCCAGCCGGCCCGAAGGCGGAAATCGCCTCGCCGTCGGTCTCCAGCACCGCCATATCGACAGCGTCGAGCGATGTGCCGGTCATGAATCCGAGGACGCGCATGTCGCTTGACTGCCATGCCGCGCAGCCGTAGTCAGCCCGCCATGATCGGTCCCGCCGCCCTCACCGGCCGCTATTACGGCCTGCCCTACTAGCAGGCGACCGATCCCACGCGCCTGCCTCACCCGGCCGGCGCACGATCCTCACAAGAGCTCTCGGACGCGCCGGCCCCCTTTTCCAAGGAGCCTGCCATGTCTCTCGAAGTCTGCGGTCCCGCCATGCTAAGGCCGGGCCATCCGATCCTTGAGAATCCTCGAATGACCGACGCGCCGTTCCACTCCGAGTTCCTGAAGACCATGCAGGCGCGCGGGTTCATTCATCAGATCACGCACCCGACGGAGCTGGACGCCGCAGCCAAGGCGGGGCCGATCTCCGCCTACATCGGGTTCGACGCGACCGCGCCCAGCCTGCATGTCGGCAGCCTCATCCAGATCATGATGCTGCGCCGGTTCCAGCAGGCCGGCCACCGGCCTATCGTGGTGATGGGCGGCGGCACGACCAAGGTCGGCGACCCGACGGACAAGGACGCCTCCCGGCCGCTGCTCACCGACGCCCAGATCCAGGACAACATCGCCCGGATCAAAGGGGTCTTCGAACGTTTCCTGACGTTCGGCGACGGGCCCACCGACGCGATGATGGTCGACAACGACACCTGGCTGTCGAAGTTCGGCTACGTCGAGTTCCTTCGCGAGTTCGGCGTCCACTTCACCATCAACCGGATGCTTGCGTTCGACAGCGTCAAGGCGCGGCTCGAGCGTGAGCAGCCGATGACCTTCCTCGAGTTCAACTACATGCTGATGCAGTCGGTCGATTTCCTTGAGCTGGAACGGCGGCTGGGATGCGTATTGCAGATGGGCGGCTCCGACCAGTGGGGCAACATCGTCAACGGGGTGGAGCTGATCCGCCGCGTGGACCAGAAGCCGGCGTTTGGGCTGACCACGCCGCTGCTCTCGACCGCGTCGGGCGCCAAGATGGGCAAGACGGTGGGCGGCGCCGTCTGGCTGAACGCCGACATGCGCAGCCCCTACGACTACTGGCAGTTCTGGCGGAACACCGAGGACGCCGACGTGGGCCGGTTCCTGCGGCTGTTCACCGACCTGCCGCTGGACGAGATCGCGCTCCTTGAGGCGCTGCCGGGCGCACAGATCAATGACGCCAAGAAGGTGCTCGCCAACGCCGCGACCGCCCTGCTGCACGGCGACGCCGAAGCCGCCAAGGCCGCCTCCGCCGCGGAGGCCGCCTTCGAACAGGGCCGGCTCTCCGACGGCCTGCCGACCCACGAGGTCCCGGCCGCGGATCTGACGGCCGGCATCGTGCTGGCGGCGCTGGCGGCGGACGCGGGCCTGGCCGCCTCGCGCGGCGAGGCGCGGCGGCTGGCGCAGGGCGGCGGGCTGCGGCTCAACGACAAGCCCGAGACCGACGCCAACCGCACGATCACCGACGCCGACCTGGTCGAGGGCGTGCTAAAGCTGGCCGCCGGCAAGAAGAAGATCGTGCTGGTGAAGCCGGTCTGAGGAGGGCGAGATGGCCAAGGTGACGGAGGGCGCCCCTGCGCCGGATTTCGAACTGGAGAGCGCCGGCGGGCCGATCCGGCTCTCCGACTTCAAAGGCAAGACCCTGGTGCTCTACTTCTATCCGAAGGACGACACGACGGGCTGCACGCAGGAGGGCAAGGACTTCAGCGCGCTCGCGCCGGAGTTCGCCAAGGCGGGCGTCAGCGTCGTCGGCGTCTCCAAGGACAGCGTGAAGAGCCATCAGAAATTCGCGGAGAAGTACGGCTTTGCGATCCCGCTGGGGTCCGACCCCGAGGGCGCCGTCATCGAGCGCTACGAGAGCTGGGTGCAGAAAAAGCTCTACGGGCGCGAGTACATGGGCATCGACCGCTCGACCTTCCTGATCAGGGACGGCGTCATCAGGCGCATCTGGCGAAAGGTGAAGGTGGCGGGTCACGCCCAGGCCGTGCTGGACGCAACGAAGGCGCTTTGAGGCGGTGCGGCGTGGCGCCGCACGAGGCTCCGCCGCGATGTGATCGGCCGTGGGTTCCCGGCTGCTGGGAATCCATCCCGACCGCGGCGCCTGATCGCCGTTAAGGTTTCGTCTACCGACTCGGCCCGAATCTGCGGATACTGGGCAAGATATCGCCGGTCGGTCAAAGCGCCTTGCGCGCCGCGAATTTCTCATCGCATATCGCCGAGGTTCAAAGGCTGGGGACCTTCAGCGAACGCATGAAACGCTTGGCGCGCCTCCGCCGCTCGCTCGTTGAGCTGTTCCCGGAACGTCATCTCTACGTCCGCTCGGGCGGCGAGATGAAGGGCTACGTCCTCACCCCCAGAAAGCAGATGATCGCCGCCGGCGGGCTCTCCGCCGCCGCGCTCTGGATGGGCGTCTGCAGCGCCGCGATGCTGGTGAACATGCTCTCGGCCTCCTCCGCCGACCGCGAGATCGCCCGCACCCAGGCCAAATACGAACGCTGGATCGCCGACCGCCAGGCCCGGCTGAACACCGCCGTGGCCGAACTGAACGCCGGCGGGGGCGCGAACCTCTCGCTCGCCGCCAACATCGAAAAGCGCCACGCGGCCCTGGCCATGCTGTTGACCGGCATGAAGGGCGAGCCCGGCGCGGCGACGGCTTTGACGCCGGTGATCAACGAAGCGGTCATGACCAAGGACACCGACCCTTCGCATATCGTCGCCGCCGTGCGGGTGAGCCAGGAAAAGCTGCTCGACGCGGCCGACACCTTCGCCAAGAGCCGGGCGGACCGGCTGCGGCTCGCCTTCCGCCTCGCCGGCCTGACGCCCGCCGCCTACATGCCGAAAGGTGGCGCGCTCGGCGGTCCGCTGATCGAGTCCAAGGACCCGCGTGCGTTGGCCGCCGTGCTCGACGTCGACGAAGCCTTCGCCGATCGCGTGCAACACGCCGCCGAAGACATGGGCGAGGCCCGGGCCCTGGAGCGGGCCGCGCAGACCCTGCCGTTCGCCATGCCCACCTCCGGCGCCGAAAAATCCAGCGGCTTCGGCGTGCGCTATGATCCCTTCACCAGCCACCCGGCGTTCCATTCGGGCCTCGACTTCTCCGGCGGGCCGATGACGCCGATCCATGCGACCGCGCCCGGCGTGGTGTCGTTCACCGGCGTTCGCTCCGGCTATGGCAACACCGTGGAGATCGACCACGGCCGCGGCTTCAAGACCCGCTACGCGCATATGGCGGTGATCTCGGTCCGGGTCGGCCAGCAGGTTGCGGTCGGCCAGAGGCTGGGCGGTATGGGCTCGACCGGCCGCTCGACCGGCACGCACCTTCACTACGAGGTGTGGCTGAACGGCCGCGCCCAGAACCCGGACCGCTTCGTCAAGGCAGGCGCCTATGTTCTCCAAGCCGGCTAAGGCCGCTTCCTCCGCGCGCATCGAGGGCGCCGAGGCCCCGATGCGCAAACCCATCGCCTGCTCGCTGATCGCCGAGAACGTCAGCCTTGAGGGGGACCTGAAGAGCGACGGCGACGTCCAGCTCGACGGCGCGGTCCGTGGCGACATGACGGTGGCGCACCTCACCATCGGCGAGACCGGCCAGGTCGAAGGCGCGGTGATCGCCGAGGCGGTCGAGATCCGGGGGCGGATCGTAGGCACGGTGACGGCCCGAAGCGTGAAGCTCCACGCCAGCGCCCATGTGGAGGGCGACATCACCCACGGCCAGCTCACCGTCGAGCCGGGCGCCTATTTCTCGGGCCGCAGCG
>Ga0207660_10003622_pt1 | contig 10071 bp, 9 predicted proteins | sample KBSC73BmetaG_FD_184335 | JGI IMG/M metagenome (GOLD analysis project Ga0207660, IMG submission 184335) | Corn rhizosphere microbial communities from Kellogg Biological Station, Michigan, USA - KBS C7-3B metaG (SPAdes) (version 2) | ecosystem: Host-associated > Plants > Roots > Rhizosphere ... | reverse complement strand
ACCTCTACAGCGAAGCGCTCTGGATCGCGGACGTCCAGCGAGCCGTCACGGCTGTGATTGAAGACGACGTTTTCGCCGACAGTGCGCGCGTGGGCGTGATCGGCAAGGAAAATGACGCCGCGACCTACTACCTGCGTGAATTCCCGCAGTGGCCACTGATTGAGGTGGCGCACACGGAAACGCTCTCCGCGACCGAAATGCGCCGTTACTTGTTCGAAGCGGCCGACGACTCCGGCAAAGGCGCATTGCGGATGCTGCAGGCCAATGTCCCCGCCCCGGTGTTCGAGATGCTAGAGGCATTCCGGAGGACCTCGCCCGCATACCAGCAACTGGTGGCGGAGTACCGGTTCATCCAGGACTATCGCTCCGGCTGGGCAGGCGCCCCTTACCCGCCCATGTTCGTCACGACCGACGCAGTGATCGTGCATTCCGGCCATGTGCTTTTGGTACGCCGCCGTTCCGAACCCGGCAAGGGACTGTGGGCGTTGCCGGGCGGATTCGTGCGCGAGAACGAGACCGTGCACGAGAGTTGCCTGCGTGAGTTGCGCGAGGAAACCCGCCTCAAGATTCCGGTGCCCGTGCTGAAGGGTTCGATCAAAGGCACATACGTCTTCGATCACCCCGAGCGCTCGTTGCGTGGCCGCACCATCACGCATGCATTCCATTTCGACTTCCCTGCCGGCGAACTGCCGCCCGTCCGTGGAGGCGACGATGCCGAGAAGGCACGCTGGTTCCCGATCAGCGAAGCCCTGGAAATGGGCCCGCAGCTGTTCGAAGACCATCTGCACATCCTCGAGTTTTTCCTGGGCCGGAGCTGAAACCGGCCTTTCCTGCCGGCGGACAGACCGCCGGCTCCCACCGACGCGAAGGAGCTTCCGTCATGTTCGACATCAGCAATCCCAAACGCAATACCGACTGCCGTTCGGCCAGCCATCGACCGCAGCATCCGCAAAACGTCGATGCCACGATTCGTCACCGCAGCGCCAACCGCTGACCTCAGGGGGACACAGCCATGTTCGGATTCCGCTACGTCAAGACCAATCCCAGTACCTATCTCATCCACTACCGCAACGGCAACATCGTCCGCGAAGGCGCTGGTCTGTCGTTCTTCTGCTACGCGCCAACGGCGTCACTGGTGACCGTACCGCTGGAAAGCGTGGACGTACCTTTCGCCTTCACGGAAGTCACCCGCGACTTCCAGGCGGTCACCGTGCAGGGCCAGGTGACGTATCGGGTCGACGAGCCCAAGACCCTCGCCGCGCTGATGAACTTCACGTTGAAGCCGGATGGCAAATACGTCTCGGAGGACCCGACCAAGTTGCCACAGCGCGTCATCAACGCCGTGCAGGTTCAATTGCGGTCGCTGCTCCAGCACCAGACCTTGCAGGAACTCCTGCAGGGATCGGACGGCATGGTTCAGGCGGTCGTGGCCGGACTCCGTAAACCTGACAGCCTGCCGAGTCTTGGCCTCATTCTCGTCAATCTATCGATCCTCGCGGTCAAACCGAATCCCGAGACCGCCCGTGCGCTGGAAGCAGAGGTCCGCGAGCAGATCCTGAAACGCGCCGACGATGCGGTCTATGTGCGTCGCAACGCTGCAATCGAACAGGAGCGCGCCGTCAAGGAAAACGAGCTCAATACCGAGATCGCGGTCGAGACCAAGAAACGGCAGATTCGCGAAACCCAGATGGAAGCCGAGCGGGCCGTGCTCGAGAAACGCCAGCAGATCCAGGATCAGGAAATGGCAGGTCGTATCGCGCTAGAGGAGAAGAATAAGAACCTCACCGCCTTGCGCACTGAAAATGCACGTCAGGAGGCCGATGCCAAGGCTTATGCCATGTCGGCGCTGATGAAGTCCGTTGCCAATACCGATCCCAAGATTCTGCAGGCGCTGTCGCTGGGCCAGTCCGACCCCGGCGCGCTGATCGCGCTTGCGTTTCAAGGCCTTGCGGAGAACGCGAACAAGATCGGCGAACTCAACATCTCCCCGGATTTGCTGCGGGAGCTGGCGCAACGGAAGCCCGCCCCGGCAAAGGCATGAGGCCATGGACGCCCTCGATCGCCGGATCGTGCTGGTCGTCCGGCACACTCGGCTGGAAGACCTGATCGTCCGCTTCAACACCGTCGAACAGGCACGGTTCTACATCGAGCATCTCGGTGCCGACTTCTCGGACTATGAGCGGGAGCACCGAACGTATCAGGAAGCGATCCGCATAACCGAAGCGACGCTGCGTCGCTTCGGTCGTGTACAGCGCCTCGATCGCACGCTGCTTCCGAACTTTATGTTCGCGCCAGACGCGACCATCGTCGTACTTGGACAGGACGGTCTCGTTGCCAACACGCTCAAGTACCTCAATGGCCAGCCGGTCATCGGCGTCAACCCAGATCCAGCACGCTGGGACGGCGTACTGCTGCCGTTCGAGGTGCCTAATCTTGCCAAGGTTGTTCCAGAGGTTTTGTCAGACAAACGGGACCGAAAGCGCATCACCATGGCTCAAGCCAAGCTGAGTGATGGCCAGGAGCTGCTCGCCGTCAACGACCTCTTCTTTGGTGCCAAGAGCCATGTTTCGGCGCGCTATGAACTCCATCTCGGTGAGCGCGTCGAAACCCACTCTTCCAGCGGAGTCATCGTCTCGACGGGGCTCGGTTCGACCGGATGGTTTCGAAGCTTGCTGACCGGCGCCGCGGGAATTTCCGGTCACAACTTGGATAAGCAACACGAAGATCTGAGGGAACACGGCTTCGCGTGGGATGCTGACCATCTGTTCTTCACGGTGCGCGAACCGTTCCCAAGCCGCGTCACACAAACGGGACTGGTGTTCGGGCAGGTGCAGCAACAGGCGCCACTTCGCATCGTGTCGCAGATGGCGGGCAACGGTGTGATCTTCAGTGACGGGGTCGAAGCGGACTTCCTTGAGTTCAACTCAGGAATGACCGCGACGATCGACGTGGCAGGGAAAAGCGGTCAGATCGTGCTGTAGGCACCCAACAAACGCAAGAACGCGAATGCAAGCGCTAAGTTACCCAAACCACGTCGTGCCAAGGCTTTCGGTTGACGACGTCGCGTTGACCAAAGACACCGTTGCCAAGATCAATCGGGCACAAATTGCGCGTCCCGGGACATTCGTCGCGAAGACATATTGGGACGTGGTCGAGACGTTGGCGGACATGCTGGAAATTCTCGAGATTCGTTCGTCTGACATCCAAGATCGTGACCGAAGGCATCGTTCGATTCTGAGGCTTTCGGAAATTCTGATGCTTCGTTGCACGTCGCTGAGCGACTACTTGGGACAATTACTGACCGCGTGCGCCTTCAGTGGCGTCGACAATGAGTTGAAGCAATGTCGGCATGCAATTGCGGAACGCTTGGGACGGAGCGTCAGGGTTCCAATCAACAAGACCAAGCACGACGGATTCACCCTCGCCCCGATCGTCTTGACGAACGGCATGGCATCGGTGCCTGGATTCGTCGTGTATGGCCCGCTTCAGGATGGGCTGAGTGGCCCGCTGTCTTTCTCTAGAAAGCACGGCGCCGGAACGCCGGAGGGATTCTCGTTGCCTCTCTTCATGCGTCAAGTTCTCGCAAACATTTTCGCAATGACCGATATCGCCAGGGATCAACTTACGAGGTGGGGCTCGATCAATACGAGTCCGAATCCAGCTCTGGCGCAGAACCCAAACGTTGAGCGTGTGGCGTCACTCTCAGGGATACTGGATCGGCTCAATGCACAACCGTTCTACGGTTTTGAGGGAGAACACGGCATTCGATCACCGAAATTCCTGATTGCGGAAGACACGCTGTACATGCAGTCGGCTCAGACCAAACGGCTGCGCGGCAAGGTTATCGTCAACTTCCAGCTTCCATACGTCCACGCGGGAGCAAAGTTTCAAATGCCTTACTGGAAAGAATCCTGCTAGCGCGCGACCGTTGAGAGGGGATCGGGCCGTACAATCGGGAGTCGCAATGCCCGAGCAGGGCACGTGCAGCTGCTATACCGGTGTGCAACGCGGCGGGGGCCGGTTTCTCAACATGGGGTACGAATAGTCAATGATCACCGGCGACATCAGGAACAGGATCGACCAGATCTGGAACGCGTTCTGGGCGGGCGGCATCGCCAACCCGCTGGAGGTGATCGAGCAGATCACCTATCTGCTGTTCATCCGCCGCCTCGATGACCTGCAGACGCTGGAGGAAAACAAGGCCAACCGGCTGAAGAAGCCGATGCAGCGCCGCATCTTTCCAGTAGGCAAGGACGGCAAGAAACGCGCCTACGAGGACTATCGCTGGTCGCGCTTCAAGCACTTCGCGCCGGCCGACATGTTCGAGGTGGTCGGCGAGCACATTTTTCCCTACCTGCGCACCGGCCTCGCGCAGCAGCTCGGCAACGGCGAATCCACCTACGCCCACCACATGAAGGACACGCGCTTCACCATCCCGACGCCCGCGCTGCTGGGCAAGGTGGTTGACATGCTGGACCACGTGCCGATGGAAGACCGCGACACCAACGGCGACATCTACGAATACATGCTGGCCAAGATCGCCAGCGCCGGCCAGAACGGCCAGTTCCGCACGCCGCGCCACATCATCCAGTTGATGGTGGAACTCACCGCGCCGCAGCCGAAGGACGTGATCTGCGACCCTGCCTGCGGCACCGCGGGCTTCCTGGTCGGCGCCGGCGAATACCTGCGGAAGCGATTCCCGAAGCTGCTGCACGACAAGAAGCAGAACGAGCACTTCCACCACCACATGTTCCACGGCTTCGACTTCGACAACACCATGCTGCGCATCGGCAGCATGAACATGCTGCTGCACGGCGTGGAAAGCCCGGACATCCGCTACCGCGACTCGCTGGCGCAGGACCACGCTGGCGAGGCGGAGAAGTACACGCTGGTGCTGGCCAATCCGCCCTTCGCCGGCAGCCTCGATTACGAGAACACCGCCAGGGACCTGCTGCAGATCGTCAAGACCAAGAAGACCGAACTGCTGTTCCTCGCGCTTTTTCTGCGCCTGCTGAAACCCGGCGGCCGTGCCGCGGTGATCGTGCCCGATGGCGTGCTGTTCGGCTCCAGCAAGGCGCACAAGGAACTGCGCCGCATGCTGGTGGAGGACCAGAAACTTGAAGCCGTGGTGTCGCTGCCCGGCGGCGTGTTCAAGCCTTATGCCGGCGTTTCCACCGCCATCCTCGTGTTCACCAAGACCAATTCCGGCGGCACCGATGACGTGTGGTTCTACGACGTACAGGCCGACGGCTGGAGCCTTGACGACAAGCGCACACCGCTCCTATCCGACGACAAGCTGGGAAGCACGCCGAAGACGGCACTTGTCGAAGACGAGCACGGCGAAAACAACCTGCCCGACGTGCTCGCGCGTTGGACCGAACGCGACGGCAAGGAGCGCGAGCGCCCGCGCACCGCGCAAAGCTTCTGCGTGCCCAAGGCCGATATCGCTGCCGAGGGCTATGACCTTTCGCTCAACCGCTACAAGGAAGTCGAATACGAAGCCATTCGCCACGACCCCCCGAAGCAAATCCTCACCGATCTCGCCAAGCTGGAAGCTGAAATCCAGCAAGGGATGAAAGAGCTGGAAGAGATGCTGGGATGAATGCGGTTCGCACACTGGACACACCCGACGGCTCAACACGGTGGTCGACGACCGTTGGCGATGTCTGTGATCGATTCGGTGGCGATGTACAAACCGGCCCGTTCGGAAGTCAGCTCCACGCTTCTGACTATGCCGATGCAGGAACGCCGGTGGTAATGCCGCAAGACCTTTACGACGGACGAATCATTACCGATCGAATCGCAAGAGTCGCGGAACGCCATGTAGCGCGCTTGCGACAGCATCAACTGAAGTCTGGCGACATCGTGTACAGCCGCAGGGGCGATGTCGGGCGCTTTGCGATTGTTTCCGACGCAGAGTCCGGATGGCTATGCGGCACCGGTTGTATTCGGATTCGTCTGAACTGTTCTGATTTGGATATCAGGTATGCACGTCGGTATCTGCAGCAGCCGAAGATTGAGAAGTGGCTTCTTCACCACGCCAAAGGCGTGACGATGGCGAACTTGAACACGGCAATCATCCGCGCACTCCCCTTCGTTTACCCGCCGTTCCCCGAGCAGAGGCGCATCGCGGACATCCTGGACAAGGCCGACGCGCTGCGTGCCAAGCGCCACGCTGCCCTTGCGAAACTCGACGAACTCGTCCAATCCATCTTCCTTGACATGTTCGGCGACCCCGCTACTAATCCGAAGGACTGGCCGATGAAGGCGATGGGTAGCCTCGCAACGAAGTTCTCTGATGGACCATTCGGGTCGAATCTGAAATCCGAGCATTACACCGACAGTGGGGTTCGGGTCGTTCGCCTCCAGAACATCGGCGTTGGCGAATTCATTGATGATGATGCGGCCTATATTTCCGGTGATCACTTTGCGATGCTCAAGAAGCACGAGTGCAGGCCAGGTGATGTACTTGTGGGAACGCTCGGTGACCCGAACCTTCGCGCATGCATCCAACCAAAGTGGCTGACAGTAGCGTTGAACAAAGCGGACTGTGTCCAAATCCGACCGGATACGCACCTTGCGAATGCGGCATTCATCTGCGGGCTGCTGAACCAGCCATCGACCGAGCGCATGGCGCAAAATTTGATGCTGGGACAGACCCGGGTACGCATCAGTATGGGCCGACTGCGGGGACTGCAGGTTCCGGTTCCACCTATCAAACTTCAGCGTGAGTTCGATGCAAGGGTTGCCGTGGTGGAAAGGTTGAGAGCTGGGCAACTTTCAGCTCAGACACACTTAGCGGCACTCTTCGCCGCCCTTCAGCACCGCGCCTTCGCGGGTGAACTTGCTTTGACGTGAGGAATGACAATGACAGCATCAGGGGACGTCATGGAAAAAAAGCTGAAGCATCTGGAATTCATCCAGCAAGCCATCAATCGGATGGCTTCCAACCTCTTCCTGCTCAAAGGCTGGACGGTGACCCTGATCGCCGCCCTGTTTGCACTCGCGGCGACGAAGGAGAACAACGCTTATTTCGTGCTCGCCTACTTCCCCGCGGTCATGTTCTGGTTGTTGGACGGCTACTTCCTTTCGCAGGAGCGACGATTTCGTTCGTTGTACTACCACGTCGCGAAACTAGCCGAAGCCGACATCGACTTTTCCATGGACACGCAGCCGTTTAAATGCACACCAACGAGGAACAAATGGTCGCACGCTTTGTTCTCTCCAACCTTGCTCATTTATTACGTCATCCTGCTTGCTGCGGTGACGGTGGTTTGGATCATGGTCAGGCACTAGGGAGCGGACATGACGAGAGAACCGGTGTTCTACAGCTTCCACTATGCCAACGACGTATTTCGAGTCCAGCAGATCCGCCAAATGGGCGTCGTTGCAGGTGACGAGCCCGTCTCCCCCAACAACTGGGAGCAGATCAAGCGCCAAGGTGACGCCTCAGTAAAGCGCTGGATCGACGACAACATGAAGTACAAGCGGTGCGTGATCGTCTTGGTCGGCAATGAAACAGCGAACAGGCCTTGGGTACGTTACGAGATCGAGAAGGCGTACAACTCAGGAAAAGGGCTGTTCGGCATATACATCCATAACCTCAATTGCCCACGAACCGGGCGATGCATCCGAGGTGTCAATCCTTTTGACTCGTTCACTATCAACGACGGCCAGCAACCTCTCTCCGCTGTTATCCCTTGTCACGACCCCGGGTACAACGCGTACGCTGGAATTTCCAACAACTTGGCCATTTGGGTTGCCGGTGCGATCGGCGCTGCCAAGTACCGTTGAGCAACTTCGAAAAGTTGTGCCGACAGTGTCCGGCGCCGCGTCGTGGCTCCGCCCGATCGTCAGATGGGTAGCGCGGGACGTCTCGCCAGAAAGTTTCGGAGGCTATAACAAGGCCGCGTCGCTGGCGGCTTGCTAAAGGCTGCCTATAATATGGGAACATTCTGGCCGCTTGCGCAAGCCTGGGGAACATATGGCTGGGGGAAATAAAAATCCAACACGTGCGGGGCGTTACGTGAGCCAGCCCACGGGCTACCGGGCGTTCATGCCTGCGCCACTGCCACCGACGCCTCCGGTGCGGCTGACCGGGCAGTTGCAGGGATTGTTGTCCGCCGCAGACCGGGCGCTCGGGCGCCTGGACGGCTCGGTGCTCACATTGCCGAACCCGGACCTGTTCGTGTTCATGTACGTGCGCAAGGAGGCAGTGCTTTCCAGTCAGATCGAGGGGACGCAAAGCTCGCTGCAGGATCTGCTGGCCGCCGAGGCACAACTGTTCGACCTCGATCTGCCACACGACGTGGACGAGGTGCTGAACTACGTACGCGCGATGAACCACGGACTGGCGCGGTTGCCCGAGCTGCCGGTTTCGGTGCGGCTGATCCGCGAAATCCACACGGAACTGATGCGCGGGGTGCGCGGGGGCCGGCTGCTTCCGGGCGAACTGCGCACCAGCCAGAACTGGATCGGCCCGGGTGGCTGCACGCTTGCCACGGCGACGTATGTTCCGCCACCGCCCCACGCCGTACCCGCAGCGCTGGGCGATCTGGAAAATTTCCTGCATGGGAAGGACGACCTGCCACCGCTGGTAAAGATCGCGCTTGCGCATGTGCAGTTCGAAACGATCCATCCATTCCTCGACGGCAATGGCCGCGTCGGACGCCTGTTGATCACGTTCCTGCTTACCGAGCGCGGCGTATTGCACAAGCCGGTGCTGTACCTCTCGCATTACCTCAAGCGATACCGGCAGGAATACTACGAGCGCCTGCAAGCGGTGCGCGAGCAGGGTGCCTGGGAGGAGTGGCTGGCTTTCTTTTTGCGCGGCGTCGCCGAAGTGGCGGATGAAGCCGTGACTACGGCCCGACACATCCTGCAGTTGCGCGAAGCCCATCGCACAGCCATCACGGACAAGATGGGACGCGCGGCCGGCAACGGACACAAGGTACTGGAGGCGCTGTTCGATCGGCCCATCGTGTCGGTGAACGACATCAGGGGGTTGACGGGTACGTCTTATGCGGCGGCGAATGGGTTGGTGGCGCGTCTGGAGAAGCTGGGGGTGCTCGCGGAAATGACGGGCTATGCGCGCAACCGCCGATTCCGTTATGCGCCCTACATCGCATTGTTCGCGAACAATGCAGAGGAACAGGCGTGAATCAGTTCGCTTTCCTGCAGCCCGAATGGCTGGCCGTGTTCGGCGCCGCATCGAAGGCGGAAAGCGCGGTGCGCGCTGATCCGCGCACGGCGTGTTTCTATGCGCGTCGTGCGCTGGAGCTGGCGGTGGACTGGGCGTACAAGCATGATCCGGCGTTACGGTTGCCGTATCAGGACAATCTTTCTGCGCTGATCCACGAGCCCACTTTCAAGCAGACGGCGGGCGAAGCGGTGTTCAACAAGGCACGGGTGATCGTGACGCTGGGCAACCGCGCGGTGCACAGCCATCGACCGGTGCCGGAAGCCGATGCCGTCGCGGCCGTGCGCGAACTGTTTCATGTTTGCTATTGGCTGGCGCGTACTTACGGGCGTGTTGAACGTCCCGATCCTGGGCTGACGTTCAACGCCGCGGTGTTGCCGCATCCGGCGCAGGTCGCGGCGCAGACCGCCGAGCAATTGCAGGCGCTACAACGGCGATTGCACGAACGGGACGAAAGCCTCGCGGCGCTGCAGGCCGACAAGTCGGCACTGGACGACGAGCTGAAGCGGCTGCGCGCGGAAGTCGCCGCCGCGAGGAAGGCCGCTGCCGAGCGGCCGGACGACCACGACTATTCCGAAGCCCAGACTCGCGACACCTTCATCGACCTGTTGCTGGCAGAAGCTGGTTGGCCGCTGGATCAGGCGCGTGACCGCGAATTTCCGGTCACCGGCATGCCCAACAACACCGGCGAGGGTTTTGTCGATTACGTGTTGTGGGGCGACGACGGAAAACCGCTGGGGCTTGTCGAAGCCAAGCGCACGCGCCGTGATGCACGCGTGGGCCAGCACCAGGCCAAGTTGTACGCCGATTGCCTTGAGGCGCAGTTCGGCCAGCGGCCGGTGATTTTCTATTCCAATGGCTACGATCACTGG
>Ga0207660_10003618_pt1 | contig 10074 bp, 9 predicted proteins | sample KBSC73BmetaG_FD_184335 | JGI IMG/M metagenome (GOLD analysis project Ga0207660, IMG submission 184335) | Corn rhizosphere microbial communities from Kellogg Biological Station, Michigan, USA - KBS C7-3B metaG (SPAdes) (version 2) | ecosystem: Host-associated > Plants > Roots > Rhizosphere ... | reverse complement strand
GCTGAGATAGCGAGAGATTTCCAGGAAGCGGGCTGCAGGCCAGGTTTTCTCTGGCGTCGCGGCGAAGGGATGAATTACGGCATAGGCGGATGAAGGCGCAAGGGGCGAGCGGCCAGCAGGAGCGGGCACAAAGGCGCGCGGCACATCGCTGATGGGCACGCCCAGATAGAACAGCGCGGAGGCGGCATGCTCGGCCGTATGGACGGCGCGATCGACACCCAGGATCTCCTGAGCAGTGGGAATCGGCGTATTGTAAATCCAGCCGGGGCGAAAGATATCGAAGCCGGCCCGGAAGCGGGCGCTGGACAGAAGCGTAAGCCGCGCGCTGCGCGTTCCGCCATGCAGATTCAGACACAGGGCAGGACGGAAGGCGCGAATTTCACCGGCGCGCGGCGCAAGAACCGCATCGATCTCAGGGTTGCCTTCAAAGATTTCGCGAAAGCGGTCTTCCACGACGACGGCGAGCCGAAGATCGGGACGGCACGTTTTCAGCAGATGCAGCGCGGGGGTGGAGAGAACGCAATCCCCAAGGGAGCGCAGCCGGATAACTACAACTCCATCGCCGGGACGAAGTCTTTCGAGAATGTCGGTTCGTGCGGGCAAGAGCCGCTACTCGTCGATGGTGGCTTCGTCGATCAGCATCACCGGGATATCATCACGGACCGGATAGAGACGGTGGCAGGACACGCAACGCAAACCACTGCCATCGGGCTTCAATTCGACTTTGGCCCGGCAGGCGGGGCAGATGAGGATCTCGAGCAGTTCGGCGCTGATGGGCATGTAAGAAAAATTGTAGCGAAGCGGCCCGGACGAACTGAGCCGCGGAGATCCGGCGCCGCTTCGCTGACGATCAAACGTTGTGCGGGACGACAAATGGCTTGCGATAGTTTCGCGTGAACATCGCGTTCGCCTCGGAATCACCCACCACTTCGAATTTTTCGGAATCGAAATGGAGCGTGCGGCCGATGCGATAAGAGATGTTGGCGAGATGCACCAGGATAGTTGACGCCGCGCCTTCCTCGATTTCCGCGTGGAGATTCTCGCGATTGCGCGAACGGACCGCGTCGACGAAGTTCTGGACGTGTTTCGTCATTTCGTCGCGATCGGCGTTCGAAGGGCCCGGCTCCTGTTCCCGGCCCATCCAGGTCTTGTAGCTGTGATAACTGTCGACAACCATATAGCCGTTCCGGCCATAGAAGAGATTGCCAATCGAATCCGAGTTCGGCCCGCGGCGCGTACTGCCGCCGGCTAGCGGCGCTCCGCTATCAGCCATAGTGGCCCCGCCAGTCTTATGCGGCTGCGGCCCGACGGTCGCTTCGCCATTCGACATCCAGTGCCGAACTTCAAACTCCATCATTTTGCGCTTGCCGTTTTCATTGAACTCGTAGGCGACATTCAGGGTGTTCGGCGTTTCCTGGTCGTCATCGAACATGAAGTGGCCGCCGATCGCGCTCACTTTCACGGGATAGCGAACGCCAAGGCCCCAGCGCGCAATATCGACCTGGTGAATGCCCTGGTTACCGAGATCGCCGTTGCCGGTATCCCAGAACCAGTGCCAGTTGTAATGGAACCGGTTACGGTTGAAGTGGTGCATGGGCGAAGGACCAGTCCAAAGGTCATAGTCGACGCCGGCGGGCACTGGCTCTTCGGGCGCGCGGCCGATCGTGTCGCGCCACTTATAGCAGAGGCCGCGGGCAAGATAAACATCGCCGATCATGCCATCGTGCATCTTCTGGATGCCTTCGCGCACGGCATCGGAAGAGCGGATCTGGCTGCCCTGCTGGACGATGCGGTTGTACTTGCGAGCCGCGGCGACGATCTGCTTCGCCTCAAACATGTCATGGGCGCAGGGCTTCTCGACGTAGACGTCTTTGCCATTTTGCATGCCCCATATGGCCATCAGAGTGTGCCAGTGGTTTGGGGAAGCGATTGAGATGACGTCAATATCCTTGTTCGCGACCAGTTTGCGAACGTCTTTATAGACCTCTGGCTTCTTCAGGTTGAGCGTTTCGAAGAGTTTGAGGCCTTTGGCGATTTGCGCATCATCAATGTCGCAGATCGCTACCATTTCGGTATTGGGAATTTTGGCCCAGGTCTGAATATGGTCCTTGCCGCGGCCCATGGCCGTTGGACCTCTGCCGCCAAGCCCGATCACGGCGACACGAAGCGTGTCATTCGGACTGGCGATGCCCTTCGTAACCGCGCCGGCTGCAAGAGCGGCGCTGCTCATGATGAAATGTCTTCGATCCATTCGCTGCTATCCCTTCTGAGTAAGCCGCGCAACGAAGACGGGCGGCGGCTTCCCCGCTCAAAACTTTCCGGCGCCCGCGTCCATGCGGAAGCCCGGTCTTCAATCAGAAATTGCGCTCTCGTCATCCTTTCAATCGTCATCAATGTCGTCGTCATTGTCATCGGGACCACCCATCTCTGCACGGCCCAGGACGCGATAAGCACGGTCGAAATAGACGAGGGGCCTTCCCTCCGAGTGTCTGGCCAGCCGTACCTCGCCGACCAGAACCGCATGATCTCCAATCTCCATGTGGCGAATAGCCGCGCACTCGAACTGCGCGAGAACGCCGGCGAGCAACGGCATGCCGGATTCGCCCGAATGCCAGTCTACATCGATAAAGCGATTCTCGGAAACGCTGGAAAACCGATGAGACAGATATTCCTGGTTTTCTGCGAGCACATTCACGGCAAACCAGGGACAAGCAAGGAAGTGACCGAGGATGGCGTGGCGCAAATCGATGGAAACAAGCACCAAAGGCGGGTCGAGCGAAACGGAGGTAAAAGAATTCACCGTCATCCCGTGGGGCCGGCCTTCGCCGTCAAGGCAGGTGACGACCGTAATGCCTGTGGCGAAGCGGGAACAGGCTGCGCGGAATTCCGGGGCGGAAACGGGCGCGGCCGGAACGCAGACGGATTCCGTTTCGGAGCGCGCATAGGGGCTTCGAAGCGCCTTGCTTGACATCGAGCTAACCTCAATTCTATCATCGAGTTGACCGCGCCACGGCAAATTTTCAGAGCAGGTTTGGGTGTGCGGCCGGAGGCCTTTTGATCAAACTCGACATCATCAATGAAGTCGTAAACAAGACGGGCATCACGAAAACCAAGGCAGAGATGGCTGTCGAGACTGTCTTCGACAAGATGAAGCGCGCGCTCGAGCAGGGTGACCGAATTGAGCTTCGCGGATTCGGGGTTTTTACAGTGAAGCCGCGCAAGACCGGGATCGGACGCAATCCTCGGACCGGCGCGGAAGTATCGATCCCGCCCGGCAAAGCTGTTCGCTTCAAACCAGGCAAGGAACTGCAAACGCTTCAGTAGTAAAAGCATCGAGGCGCAGATTGCGCCGGACTTCCACACCGTGTTTCCCGAAGATCTGTTTGAAAGCGCGACCCGACCCGCTGAGCCGGCGCGTCCTGAATTCCTCCGCAGTTTCCACGTGGAAGCCTATGCAGCGCCCAGGCAGCGCTGGTGGGTACATATACTTTTGCTGATTGCAACGCTGTTCACGACGACGCTTGTTGGCGCGCACATGCAGTACAACTTCGATCACAATCTGCCAGTGCTCGATATCGATCATTTAAGCGAGATCTACAGCCTGGGTTTGGGCAGCCTTAAGGCGCTCCTGGGCGGGTTGCCGTTTTCGTTAACGCTCATGACGATCCTGATGGCGCACGAACTCGGACACTACTTCGCGTGCGTGTATTACGGCCTGGACGCGACGCTACCTTACTTTCTGCCCGTGCCCATGCCGATGACGGGCACAATGGGAGCATTCATCCGAATCCGATCGCCGATCCAGAACAAGCGCGTTTTGTTCGATGTCGGCGTGGCCGGCCCGCTCGCCGGGTTTCTTTTTCTGGTTCCGGCGCTCGGTGTCGGACTGGCCTTCTCGAAGGTCCTGCCGGGCATCAACAATCTGGGCGCAATTCATTTCGGAGCGCCGCCGCTCGAATGGATTGCCCAGCGGCTCGTCTTCCCGGGCGTAGCCGGCTCGGACATTTATCTGCATCCGGTAGCCCGCGCGGCGTGGGTGGGCATGTTTGCAACGGCGTTGAACCTGTTGCCTGTGGGCCAGCTGGATGGGGGGCACATCGTCTACGCGCTGCTCGGCCGTTTTCAGAAATGGATCTCACAGCCGTTTCTGCTGGCCCTGCTTCCGATGGGGTACTTCTGGTGGCGCGGGTGGCTCTTCTGGTTTGCGTTACTGGCGATCCTGGCACGGCGGCATCCACCGGTTTACGACGAAACGCCCGCGGGAGCCACGCGAATCAAGATCGGCGTGCTGGCGCTGGTGGTATTTGCGCTCTGTTTTACGATTGCGCCGCTGAACGATTAACTCCTCGGGCGGCGCGCCTGCTACTTAAGTACTAAAACTGCTCAACACCGGTCATTCGAATTTTTCGGCTTATTTCGTTTTAGTTCCCTAACGCGCGATAGCGCTGCTTCTGAATACTGTCGTAAGGTCAGCGCTCAATTATCTATTCGGCAGGCGTTAGCCCTGACGATTCGGTGAATAAGTCGATTCGTTGAAATTTTAAAGCCCAGGTTAACACTCCTATCTGAGCTTAAAAATTCTGCTCCTTTTTTTGCAAATTCGGTATATCCTCACCAAGATGCCGATGCTGGCGAATCCAGTTATCACTGAGCCTGGTACTTTAGTCCGGAGCGTTGCCAGATTGTTACCGGTGAACATGCTTCTCCTTGCAGGACTTCTCTGCAGCGTCACAGGTCTGGCGCAACAGAACGGCCGGTTCGCCACTCTCCGAATGCAGGCCATGGAAGCTTTCGATCGGGGCCAATTTGATCAGGTGGCGGGCAGGCTTGAAGAAATCTGGGAGCAGGATCGTACCGATCCCAGGGTGGCCGAGTATCTGGCCATGGGTTATCTCTACGGCGAGCACAACGTGGATAAGGCTCGGCCTGTCATGAAGGAAGCAATCGCCCGAGGCGGCCAGGCGACGTTCCTCATACAGCATTCGCACGGAAAGATGGCATTCCTGCAAGGCGATCCGATGAACAACTATTGTTCGGGAAAAATGTCGATCTCACCGGGAACGATCGCCTTCATATCCGAACAAACAGATCATTCCGCGAAAATCGAGGCCGCAGAACTCAAGGAGTTCAAGGTGCTGGGCGGAGTTCCTGGCCGCATAGAGATCAAGGCGGGAAATCAGAAGTGGACGTTCCGTGTGAGGAGCGGAACTATGAGCGAGGCGAATCTGCTGGAAGAGATCGCCGAGCAGAACCTCAGAAAAAAGTGAAGCGATAGAGCGATACAGGAGTTGACGATGAACGGGAAACGATTTCTAATCACGGCTGCTGTCTTATGTTTCTTCGGGACGGGCACGGTATGGGCCCAGTTTGGCGGACTGGGCAAAAAGGACAAAGATAAAGAGGCGGAGCGGGCCAGAAAGGAAGAGGATCGCGACACAAAGAATCTGCGGAGCTACGAGAAGATCAAGGCCTATTCTCTTGAGAAGTATGCCAGCGATCCGGATTTTCATGACGAGGTCGACGCGGCGTATGCGGACCTCCTGAGAGATCACAAGCAGTTCGCATTCGAGAAGAATACGCATCGCGGTTCGAAGGTTTATGCGGTGAACGAGGATCGCTTCCGAATGAACGATCAGCATGAACTTTATGACAACCTGCTGGTTCAGGACCGCATCAACCGGATCGGCCAGAGCCTTGTCCCGAAAGATTCCGACAAAATCTTTGCCTTCCGGCTGACGGCAGATCCCACGCCGGACGCGTATACGCTTGCGACCGGGACAATTTATATCTCTACGGGCATGGTGTCTCTGCTCGACAACGAAGCTCAGCTTTCGTATGTGCTCGCCCATGAGATGGCGCATGTTCAGCTCGATCACTGGCGGCAAAAGGTAATGCTGGAATGCGGACTGAATGCCTACAACAACGACCAGACCAAAAAGGCTGAGCGCATCGGCATGATCGCCGGGATCGCAGGCGGATTGGCCGGCGGTCTGGCGACGAAGAGCGCGACAGTCGGGATTGCCTCCGCCGCCGCGGGATTCGGCGCAGGCATGCTGATCGGCTCGCTGATTGACAAGCACGCCGTGCTCAATTGGGACCGCGCGCAGGAAGACGAGGCCGACAAGATGGCGTTTAAAGCCATGTTGAATGCTCGATATGACGTTCGCGAAGTTCCCCGCTTATATACCCTGGTGCAGGATCTGGTGGTTCGCGACACGCGCGCCGGTCTCGGCTTCCTTGGCGAGAAGAATCGCGTGAAGGAACGGAAGGAAGCGGCTGACAAACTGATCTCCGATGCATACAAGGCCGACATTGAGGCCCAACTCAAAGGATCGGGATTTCGCGGCGACTCGGCCGCCCACCGCAACCTGATGGCGGAGCTGAAGCGTGATAACGGCATCATGGCTTATTACAGCGACATGTTCGGGATTGCCCGCAAAAATCTCGAAGAAGCAGTGGCGATTCGCGACAACGATCCCGCCGCTCAGTACTTCTACGGCAAGGTACTGGAAACCATAGGAAGGACGCCGGAAGACCGAAAGCTCTCCGAGCAGAGCTTTATCAAAGCCGCTCAGTTCGATAAGCAGCAGGAAAACTTCGGCGCGCACTTACATCGCGCGCTGATGATCATGGCGGACGATAACTCCGGAAACAGCTCCAACGCGAATCAGCTCAAATCCGAACTGGATACCTACGTCACAGATTATGTGAGGTACCAGATCGAATATTCGAAGTCGCTGTTACTGCCGCCAAACATCGACACGATCGCAGATTACATGCGCCTGTATGGGGCTTCCGACTGGCAACCCAAAATGCCGGAAGGCGCAGCAACCGTGAGAGTTTCCGAAGCCGTGCTTCCGAGCAGCCCGGATAAATCCGTGTCTCCGAAAACTGTATCTTCCCCAGGCTCTTCATCCAGAGTGCAATGCCCTCCTGGCATGCAGGCATCGGCGGCCGCGTTGAGCGGTACGCGGGCAGCCATGGCTGCGAATCTCGGCTGTGTCGCGATACAGAAATTCCCGCAGAAGAAATAGGATGCGAATAAGGCTCGCGGTACTGGCTGCGCTGGCAGCCACAGCCAGTACCGCCCAAATTCCCGTTCAGCCAACCTTTGAGCTGATGCTGCCCGATATTGGCCGTGTTATTCCAGGCGGCACGAACGTAGTGGCTGATGTTCCTCTGCGCCAGATTACGCGCCTCATAATACAGGTCCTCGGTTCCGCCGATGCGAATTTGAGTTATGGCGACCTCCGCGTTCGAATCAATGGAAAAGGGACGCGGAACGTTTTCGACAGCGGGTCCAATGAACGCGGGAAATATCTCGCCATGAGCGCTGCCACGTTACGGATGCGCCGCGACGAGATTTTCGATCGATCAGAGAATACGATCGAGGTTTACGGAAAAGACAAGCGGGGCCGCGAATATTATCAGAACTGGATTCTGCGGGTCGTTGATGACAAGGCGAACCCCTGGTTCACCTGGATTTCCAGCATGTCGCCACTTGATGAGACAGGCGTTCCTCCGGATCTTGTTCTCGATCAGCCTTCCGCCCCGGTGCTGTTCACAGCCGCGGCAAAGAATATGGGAATTCGGTTGAAAGGCCAGGCGTCCGCTGCCAGTGGAATATCATCCGTTTCGATCAATGGGAACCCTGTATCCGGGGCGCAGAAGAGTCCGACTGTGACCTTCGATCAGAACTACGCGCTTGCCCGGGGGAAAACGGCAATCTCCGTGGAAACGGTCGACAGCAAAGGAAACAAGCGAAACGTTACTATCCCGGTGATCTATCCGGGCCCATCCGCTCCGCAGCCGAAGTTCGCGGGACAGACCTGGGCTGTGGTAATTGGAGTTTCCCGGTTCGACGCCAAAGAAGGCGCGCCGCCGCCCCTTCCGCAGGCAGCCTTTGATGCCAAAGCCCTCGCATCACAACTCACTGCTCGCGGCGTCAAGCCGGAGAACCTGGTGGTTCTCACTGACGAGCAGGCCACGGCGGATAAAGTGCGCATCGCGCTGGGAGATTTCGTGGCCAAAGCAAAGCCGGAAGATCTGCTGCTTGTGTACTGGTCAACGCAGGGCCTGCACGATCCGGCTTCGCCGGACAAGGTTTACCTGGCGACCGCGGATACGCAGATGCTTCATCTTGCAGACACGGCCATTGAGATTTCAGAGCTGCAACTGTTGCTCGAACGCTCGGTCCGGAGCCGGCATTCCGTGCTGTTTTTCGATGCCGACCATCCGCTTGGCCGCGAATGGGATTTTCAGGGCAGGTCTATCGTTTCGACTCACTTATTGAATCTGTTTGATGAACAATTGGGAAGATCGGTATTGGTTTCGGGTACGGAAGACAAAGCCGGACGGAGCACGTTTTCGACGGCTCTTCTCGCCGCATTCGGCGGTAAGGCGGACGTAGACCAGAATGGCGTGCTCACGCCCCATGAGATTTGCGCCTATGTCACGGAAGAAGTCCGCAAGGCGACCGGCGGAAACCAGCTTCCGCGCGCACTGCTCGCGAAGCAGGATGAAGAGTCCTCTATTCTGGCGCTGAAGTAGACCTCACATTGGGAATGCATCGAGAACACCCGCGAGTACTGTCGCGGCGGCAACTGGCGCTGGCCGGAGCCGCGTGGCTGGCGCCCAGACTTGCCGCGCAGAAGCAACAGGACGGAAAAGATACGCGCGATCTTTCGCTGTCAGCTTCGGAAAAGCCTGTGCCTGATAAATCCACTGCGGGCGCGCGCCGCCGCCTGGCGCTGTTGATCGGCAACAATCATTACACAAGCGCTCCCCGCCTGCAGAACGCGGTGAACGATGCGGCCGATTTGGGCCGAAAGCTGACCGAACTCGGCTTCACTGTAGATGTGGTTACGGATGGGACTCTGGCCCATGTGAATACGGCGATTTCCCGCTACGTTTCGAATCTGCGACCGGGCGATACTTCCCTGTTGTTCTATGCCGGCCACGGTGTCCAATCCGGCGGCGAGAACTATCTGATCCCGGTTGACTTCCAGCCGGGTAGCGGAGAGGCGAGCCTGCCCGCGGCATGTATCGGGGCATCGAGCGTGCTCGATCGGCTACAGAGGTCCGGGCCGGAACTCAATCTGATGATCCTGGATGCGTGCCGCAACAATCCTTTTCACCCGGGCGCGGATGTTAAAGGGCTCGCCGTGATGGAAGCTGGTCTCGGAGCATGCATTTCACTATCGACGGGGCCGGGCCAGACTGCAGCCGATAATCCGCACGGGAGAAACGGTTTGTTTTCCGGGTTCCTTCTTGCGAATATCGAAACGCCGGGCCAGAGCCTGGATGCCCTGCTGAAAAAGGTGAAGCTGCAGGTGTACGACGCTTCCGGAGGCGTTCAGCGCCCCTGGATGTTCGCAGATACCGTCGGAGATTTTTTCTTCCGTCCGGCCGCGCAGATCACAGCGCCCGGAGGCGGCATTCCCGATAGTGTTGAAGCTGGAAAGCAGTTTTTGCAAAGGGGTCAGTACGAAGAGGCTGTAGCGTCGTTCGAGCGCGCCTTGCGGCTGAATCCGGAGAATCCGTTCATTTACAATGCGCTCGGCGCGGCTCGCTCCAGGCTGCGGCAGTGGTCAATTGCGGTTAGCCTCTATGCGAAAGCGATCGAGCTCAGGCCTGACTACGCGACCGCTTATTTCAATCGAGGCGTGGCTTATTACAATGCCGCCAGATACGAACTGGCCGTACAGGACTTCTCGTGGGCAATAGAACAGGAGCCTTACGACCCGAGGGCATTCGATTTAAGAGGGCGGTCCTGGCTTTCGTTACGCGAACGCGATCAGGCGATGGCGGATTTCGATAAGGCCTTACAGTTGGATCCCTATGACGCGGCAGCGCTGCTGGGCAAAGGAAAAGTCTTCTTCCAGCGTGGAGAATATTCGGGCGCTGTCGCCGCATTCACGGCATCCATCAAGCTGCGGCCGGCCACCGAAGCTTACGAAGCCCGAGCGCAGGTTTACAGGTCGCTTCACGATGCCGCCAGGGCGGAAGCGGATGAGTATGAAGCTCAGCGCCGGCGTAACGGCCGCTAGCAGTCCGGGTTTGAACTGTTCCTGG
>Ga0207660_10003616_pt1 | contig 10076 bp, 7 predicted proteins | sample KBSC73BmetaG_FD_184335 | JGI IMG/M metagenome (GOLD analysis project Ga0207660, IMG submission 184335) | Corn rhizosphere microbial communities from Kellogg Biological Station, Michigan, USA - KBS C7-3B metaG (SPAdes) (version 2) | ecosystem: Host-associated > Plants > Roots > Rhizosphere ... | reverse complement strand
CTGCGTGCGCTCTTTGCCCGCGACGAACTGCACGTCGTCGAGGAGAAGCGCGGCCGCCGCGCGATACCGCGACCGCCAGCGGTCCACCGTGCCCTCCTGCAGCGCCGCGATCAACTCGTCGACGAAGAGCTGCGCGGGAACGCATGCGACGTTGCCCACGCCGCCGAGCGCCGTCACCAGGCCGTTGCCGATGGCATTGAGCAGATGCGTCTTGCCGACGCCGCTCGGTCCGTGAACGAAGAGCGGGTTGTAGCGCGTCCCGGGCACGGAAACGATGTCGTCGGCTGCGCGCACCGCGAGCTGATTGCTCGAGCTGACTTCGAAACCAGCGCGCGTGAAGGCTGCCGATGGTCCCGGCGGCGGCGCCGACGCGCGCAGCGCACGCTCGAGCAACGCCTCGACCTCCGCGATGCGCTCCGGATCGTGCACCGCATCATGTCCGGCGAGCACGGCGTCGAGCCGCAGGATCTGCCGCTCGAGATCGCGCAGGCGCGCCACGCGTGCCTCGAACTCGCGCAGCACGGTCTCGAGAGACGCCGGCGGCGAATCGTCGCGGAGCATCCGCTCGAGCGCCGCCGTGCGATAGCCTTCACCGCTCCAGTATGCGATCGCCTCGTTCAGTCGCGTGCGCCACTGCTCGACGTGCTGCGAGACCGCGACCGTGATCTCCGTGAGGAAATTCTGAAACTCGCCTGACGCGCGGAGGACGTCGCTGCGCGGCCGCTGCTCCGCGAGATCGCCGAGAATGCCGCGCACGGCATCCGCCTCGACGGACTGCCCGCCAAGCGTCTGGTACGCGATCAGCCGATTGAGCGCGCCCTGCAGCTCGCGAACGTTCGCGAATTCGAGTTGACCCAGCTCCTCGATGACGCCGGCCCGAAAGCGCACGCCGCGTTCCTCGCACTTCGCATTGAGGATCGCCATCCGCGTCTCGTAGTCGGGCGTCCCCATGTCGACGATGAGTCCTCCCGACAGGCGCGTGAGCAGCCGTTCGTCGACGTCCGCGATGTCGCTGGGCGGACGGTCGCTCGACATCACGATCTGCCGCCCATCGGCCTGGAGCGCGTTGAAGATACGCAGCAGCTCCGTCTGCGTCTCGCGATGGCCGGTGAGAAACTGCATGTCGTCGATCAACAGCAGTCCCACCTGCAGATAGCGCTGCTTGAACGGCTCGGTGTCACCGTCCGCGACGGCATCGTGCAGCTCCTCCACGAAATCGTCGAGCGTGACGAGCGCCACGGTGAGCCCGGGCTGCCGCTGCGCCACCTGATTGCCGATGGCGCTCATGAGGTGCGTCTTCCCCAGGCCCGACGCACTGTACATGAAGAGCGGGTTGTACACGGCGCCGGGCGCGTCCGCCACGGCGCGTGCCGCCGCGACGGCGAGGCGGTTGGCCGAGCCGACGACGAAGTTGTCGAAGCGAAGCTTGGCGTCGACGTGCATGCGGCTATCTCCCGCCACCGGCGCTCAATCGCTTGAGGACCAGCTCCGAGATGGCGCGCAGCGTCTCGAACACGCCGGGGCCATGGAGCGCGTCGGCGCCAAACTCGGGAACGCCGCGGAAATTCAGCGCGTCGGACAGGTCGGGCGTCCCGAGGATCAGGTCGTGCGGGAGATCCTGTTTGTTGTACTGCATCACGAGCGGGACCGTGCGCGCGTCGATGCCCTGCTCGGCCAGGTTGGCGTGCAGGTCCTGAAAGCTCTCGACGTTCTCGTCGAGCTGGCGCGCCTGGCTGTCGGCGACGAAGACGACGCCGTCCGCGCCCTGGAGCACCAGCTTGCGCGTGGTCTGGTAGTAGACCTGTCCCGGGACGGTGTAGAGCTGGAACTTGGTCGTGAAGCCCGAGATGGTGCCGAGGTCGAGGGGTAGGAAGTCGAAGAACAGCGTGCGGTCCGTCTGCGTGGCGAGCGACACCATCTTGCCCTTCCGGTCGTCGGGCACCTGGCCGTAGATGTAGTGCAGGTTGGTCGTCTTCCCCGACCGGCCCGGCCCGTAGTAGACGATCTTGCACGTGATCTCGCGCGTCGCGTAGTTGACTAGCGACACGGACGGCCTCGCGACAACGCGAATCCCGACACATGAATCCAAGTTGTATTATTAGTCGTCATGGCTTCACGAATCGGCATATCTGAACACCAACTATCAGATACTAAGTAACGGATACTACTGAATATTTGTGGATTGCTGCTCATGTGCGGCCGAAGAGCGCGTCGAGATTCTGATGGAGATCCTGCTCGAAGTCGGCGCCGAGCGCGGGCGGGCGAAGCGTCGCCAGCGGCGGGGCCGCCGACACGAGCTCACCGCGCAGCTCCTCGATGTACATCCGCACCAGCCCGAGCGAGCTCTCCTGATCGAACACGGTGAGACAGATGTACGGACCGCGCCCCGTCTCGATGGGCGCCAGATACAACTGCTTCTCCACACCCGCATGGTGCAGCCCCTGAAACGCGCGTCCGTCGACCTGCCGCCCGAGCTCGCCCGCCGTCGCATGCACCGCCGCCGCGAGCGCGCACGCCGTCATGACGTCCACCGCGCGCGTGAAGCCCGCCTGTGCCACCACCTGTCCCGACGGATGCAGCAGCAGCGCCAGGCGCGCCCGCGCGTCGTCGACGTACCGCTTGAGCGGCGCTTCGACCCACGGCTCGACGGTGGCGATGTTCATCCGATGGCCTCCAGCGCTTTCAGCAGCTCGACGCGAATCAACCCCACGTTGGCCGATGGCTCGGCCACCACGACGAGCACCAGATCACCCCGCCCGCCAACGGCGCAGACGCGTCCGCGCTCGGCGTCGAGCTGCAGGAACACCACAGCGCCCAGGCGCGCCGCCCGCGCCGACAACCGCGCTTTGCGGTACATCGCCGCTGCCAGGGCAGCTACCCGATCGCCGTTCTGTCCGAACCGCAAGCTCGCATCAATGACGAGCCCGTCGCTCTCGGAGACGATCAAGCTCGCCCGAACGCCACGCTGGCGGGTCAGGTCGTCCAGGATGGACCCGAAGTACGCGCTCATGAGGCCTGGTTCCGGCTGAGCCACTCGGTGGTCCGCACACGGCAGCGGTCGATCAGCAGCCGCAGAAGACCCAGTGGGGTCGCCCGCGACGCAGCCACCACGACGAGCCCTTCGTCGGACGTGGGCGCCATTCCGACGACGGCGGCGTGCGTCTCGAAGACGATGGACTTCCATTCCCCGATGTCGAGGTGTCGCGTCGCGCGAACGGCCTCCTCCGAGATGCCGCTCAACTGCGCCCCGATCTCGTGGCCGAGGTCATGCCCCTCGCCATCGAGATACAAGCCGCCGAGCACGTAGCCGCTCGCGTCGAGAAGGAGCGCGGTCTGTCCGTCGTCCAGGAGAATGTCCTCGAAGAGACGCTGCGGATCGACGGGCAGCTCAGGCGCGCTCGGGAGCGCATTCGTCGCATCGATCGACGCGAGCTCCGGTTGCGGAATTCCGCCGGACGATCGACGCACGGTCTCGAGGGCGGCGGAGACCGCATCGCCGCCGCCGGCGTGCGCGAGATACCATTCAGCGTCGTCGAAGCGGCCCTGCTGAAAGCAGATGTATCCGAGGCCCTTCATCGCGCCCACGTGATCGGGCACGAGGCGCAGCACCGCTTCCCACTCGTCGGCCGCGCGCACAAAGTCGCGCCGATCGACCGCGATGCGCGCCACGAGATCGTGCGCCTCGGCATGTCGCGGATGCCGATCGAGCCCGCGAAGCGCCACCTTGAGCGCGATCTCAAACTGGCTCTGGCGTCGCAACGCTTCGGCAAGCTGGAGAAACACCAGACTCGCGGGATCGCGCGCCAGCTCCTCGCTCCACCGTCGGATCTCGTCAGTCGTCGACATGGCGATCGAGAACGTGTTGGAATGCGCAGAGGGCCTGGAGCGCCTCGCGCGCGTACGCACCCGCGTCTTCATCGGGCGCGAGCCGAACGACATGCTCCCATCCCGCGCGCGCGCCCGACAGGTCGCCCGCACGCGCAGCCGCGAACGCGCACATCAGATGCAACGCCGGCGTGAGCGGATCTTCGTGTACGGCTCGGCGAAGCTCGTCGAGCGCCTCGGGGTGGCGGCCCGCTCGCGTGTGGGCGCGCGCCGTCGCGACGCAGGCATCGATCGCGCTACGCTCGACCTCGGGCACCGCGCGAAGCGATGATTTGCGAATGCTCACGATACCGGTGGTCGCGAGACCGTACGCGATCTTCGCGATCTCGAATTCGTCGCGACGGAGCGATCCGGCAATCGCGCGCAGATCGCGGCCGCCGTCGATCATCGTGAGCACTTGCCATTCGTGCGGCAACAGGTCCAGCATCGCGCCCTCGCGATCGCCCGTGATCGGCGCGAGCTCCGGTACCACCTGCACGTTCGGAATGATGTCCGCGATGCGCGACCATTCGTCGATGCGGCGCGCACCTTCCATGAGGAGCGACTCGGTCGAGACGGTAATGCGCGGCGCGGCGGGCATCTCGTTGCGCGCACGCTCCTCGAACGAGAAGAATCCCTCGCGCCACGACATGAGCTCGAACACGACGTTCTCGATCTGGAGCCGAAGCTGGCGCTCGATCTCCTTGCTCGTGATCGCGCCCATGTCGAGCAGCACGTCGACGATGTCGGCGCTCCCGCGGCCGTTCGCCTGCCGCGCGCGCGCCTTCGCGAGATCGCCTTCGCTGACGCGGCCGGCGTGCAGCAGCGCAATCTCGGTTGGCACCGCCGTGCTTCGAATGGCCGCCTGCACCACGCGTCCCTTGTCGAAGAAGACGACGCCTTCGTCCTCGCGGAGGTCGGATGACACGCGCAGCACACCCGTCTTCCGACTCAGATCCAGCAGTTGGAAGACGTCGTGAATGCCGAGCTCGCGGAGCGGTCCCTCGATCGCCATCGCTAGCTCCTCACACGGCTGCCGAGGATTCTCTGAAGATCGCTCGCCGTGCGCATCTCACGCCGCGCGCGCTTCGCATAGTCCGATGCGCCCCCGAGATCGATCACCCGCTGCCATCGCTCGATGGCTTCGCGATAGCGATGTTGCTCCGCGAACAGCTCCCCTTCGTGGAAGAGCGCGCCGACGTGCGACGGATCGAACCGGAGCACGCGCGCGAACGCATGGACTGCATCTCGCTTGCGTCCCAAGGCGAGCAAGGTCTCGCCGAGCGCGATCAGCGCGTCGAAGTGGTAGGGATCGCGCTGCAGCAGATCGATCAGAAGGTTGAGCGCTTCGGCAGGACGCCCGAGTCGGCGCCGCAGCGTCGCCAGATCGAGCGTCGCTTCCGCGTAGGTCGGAACGGCGTCGAGCGCGGCGATCAGCTCCTGCTCCGCTTCTCTCTGCTGTCCCTTCGATTGCAGCAGTTTCGCGAGCTGATAACGAACCACCGCGAAATCCTGATCGAGCGCGAGCGCGTGACGATACGCCGCGATCGCGCCCTCGTTGTCGCCGAGCGAGCGCGCGATGTCACCGATCTTCTGCTGCACGTCGGCGCGCATCGGCGCGACGCGGCGCGCGTCCTCCAACAGCGACAGCGCGTTCGCCGGGTCGCCCGATTCGGCCGCGGCCGTCGCGGCGAGCATCAGTACGTCGACGTCGTCCGGGAATTCGTTTACGAGCGCTTGCGCGATCGGACGCGCTTCGGGCGCACGCGACAATCGCACGAGCGACCATGCCTCGCCGAGTCGCCCGCGCCTGAGCTCCGGCTCGAGCTGCAGCGACTCGCGATAGCGATCGAGTGCTTCGCCGAAGAGCCCCTGCTTCGCGAATACGTCTCCGAGCAGCGCGAGGCCATCGGCGCGCGCGTTGCCGCGAGCCATCGCACGGCTGATCTCCGCCGACGCGCGGTCGTACAACCCCTTCGACAGAAAGTCGGTCGCCATCGCGTACGGCGACGAATCCATCGCGCGCCCGCTGGTGGCCGGCGTGGGTGACGCAGGCGCCTGGGGCGCGAGCTGCGTGAACAGCGAGTCGAGCGACCGTGGATCGAAGCTGAAATCCGCGATCGACGCGTCCACCGCGCGCTCGGCGCCGAGATCGGGTTGAATCGAGAGATCCGGCTCCTCGTACTCCACGTCCATCGCGAGCTCGAACTTCTGCGGCACGTAGTACGGGTCGAGCTCGAGTGCGCGCTTCGTCTCGCGCAGTGCGCCTTCGAAATCGCCGAGGTTCGAGAGCGTGAAGCTCATGTTGTAATGCGCTTCGGCGAACTCCGGGCGCGCCTGGATGGCGCGCGCGAACGCGTTGCGCGCGTCCTCGAACTTGCGAAGCTCGGCCAGCACGAGTCCGACGCCGTTCCACGCGATCGGATGCTCCGGCACCGACGTGAGCACCTGGCGATACGCGTCGAGCGCGAGCGGGAATCGCTTTCCGCGACTGAGCAGAAGCGCGAGGTTGAGTCTCGCCTTCGCGAAGGTCGGTTGCGCATCGAGCGCGGTGCGAAAGATCGTCACCGCCTCTTCGGCCGCGCCACGATGGTACAGCGAAACACCAAGATTGTTCTGCGCGATCGCGTAGCCCGCCTCGGCCCTGAGCGCCTGGCGATAGCTCTCTTCCGCCTCCGGAAGCCGTCCCACCTGATGCAGCGCGATGCCGCGCTCGTTCCAGAGCTTGGGGCTTCGCGGCTGCCGGCCGACGAGATCGTCGTAGATGACGAGCGCCTCGGCGGGACGTCGTGAGAGGAGATGCACTTCGGCCATCGCCTGCAGCACGAGGTCGCGATCCTCGCCGCGATCGAGCGCCGTCTGATACTCGCGCATCGCTTCGGCGTAGTAGCCTTTGCGGCGGAATGCGAGGCCGAGATTGTAGCGCGCGAGCTGCGCTTCCGCCGAGACCTCGAGCTCGCGCTCCGCGGGAGCGCTCGGGTCTTCCGCGGAAGGACGCGGCGTCTCGATCGCGAGATTCGCGTGCGCGCGCGAGAGCGTGGGATTCAGCTTGATCGCGCGACGAGTCACCTGCTGCGCTTCGTCCTGACGACCCATGTCGCCGAGCACGAAACCCATCAAGTACAACGCGTCGTGATTCTCGGGATTCAAGTACACCGCGAACTCGAGCGCGTGCAGCGCCTCGTCGTTCATGCCGCGGTGATAGAGCACCTCGCCAAGCGTGACGTGCAGCAGCGGACTGTCGGGATCGAGCGCGATCGCGCGCTCGAGATACTGCTGGGCGGTCGCGATGTCACCGGACTGCTTCTCGGCGAGCGCGAGTTGCAGCAGTGCGCCCACGTCGCTCGGGTTGTACTGCAACAGCGAACGAAATTCCTCGGCGGCTTCGTCCTGGCGGCCGAGCAGCGCGAAGGTGCGGCCGAGCTCCCAGCGCGCGTCGCGATCCTCGGGGCGCACCCGCAAGCGCTCCTTCAATTCCGGCACGCGCGTGTCGTAGTAGCCCGTGTTGAAGTACGCGATCTCGAGATTGCGCTGCGCGACCTGCATCTTCTGGTCGAGCTCGAGCGCCTTCATGAACGCGGCGACGGCTTCCTCGTACAACCCCTTGTTGAAATAGAGCACACCAAGGTTGTTGTGCGCCCCGGCATCGGAGGGATCGATGCGCCGGGCGAACGAACGAAGAACGTCGCGGTCGCGCTCTGACGTGAGCACCATCGGCAGCGTCAGGCTACGCGAACGGCTTTGAGAATCGCCTGAAGCGACGCGGGATCGGGAAGCAGCAGGAAGAAGCCGCGCAGACGCTCCGCGTCGTTGTTGAGCAGAAACTCGCTCTCCACGCAGAACACCAGATCGTGCTCGGTGCCGAACTGGAGATACGCGCTCGTGAGCACCGCCGCCGACATGTCGATCGCGAGCGCCGGCGGCGACGGCAGGAGCATCATGCCCATGAAATCGCTCAGCGCGTTCATGTAGGCCGAGCTCAGAATGTTGCCGGCTTCCTTGATCGCCGACTGCTCCATCTCCGAGAACTCGTTCGGCGATGCATGGCGGTGCAGCAGGCGTTCGGCGAGGCGCACGGCGGTGCGGCGCGGAAACACGAGCAGCGTGCGACCGGTGAGATCGCCCAGCATGTGCATGAGCACCGCGGCGACTGGTTCGTCCGGCGCGGCGACCTGCGGCGGCAGATCCTCGAGCGGCGATACGTTGATCGTGGGCACACTGATCATGATGGTCTCACCGATCATCTGCGAGAGCGCCGTCGCGGCATGCCCCGCCCCGATGTTCGCGACCTCGCGCAGTGCGTCCAACTGATTGGCCTTCAGCGACCGAAGTTCTTCCATGAGCATCCTCAGAGGAGACTGCTGACGTCGACGATCAACGACGGCGTGCCATCGCCGAGCAGCGTGGCGCCCCCGAAGAACGGCAGCCCCGCGCGCGGTGCGTGATACTGTTTCACTACGATCTCGTCCTGCCCCACCAACTCGTCGATCACCAGCGCCGCGCGGCGCTCACCGACGTCGAGCATGATCACGTGCTCGAGATCGATGGCGCTGGGCGCGACATATGCCGGCAGGCCGACGAGGGTCCTCATTCGAAGCATCGGCAGCACTTCGTCGCGCGCGAGCAGCATTTCGCGTCCCTTGACCGTTCGTACGTTTTCGGGCAGGAGCTCGACCGTCTCGCTCACGTGCGCGAGCGGAATCGCATAGACCTCGTCGCCCACACGTGCGAGCAGCGCGCGCACGATCGCCAGCGTCAGCGGCAGGCGGATCTGCATGGTCGTGCCGTGGCCCGGCGTCGATCGGATATCCATGGCGCCGCCGAGGCCGCGGACGCGCGTGTAGACCGCGTCGACGCCCACGCCGCGCCCCGAGAGGTCCGTGACTTTCTCCGCGGTGGAGAACCCCGGGCGCGCGAGCAGACGAAGCAGCTCGTCTTCCGTCAGGTCGGTCTTCGACGCGTCGACCAGGCCATCGCGCTTCGCGCGGGCGAGCACCCGCGATCGGTCGATGCCGGCGCCGTCGTCGCAGACGGTGATCACCATGGCTGACCGATCGCGTTCCGCGCGCAGCACGAGTCGGCCCGTCGCCGGTTTGCCCGCGGCGGCCCGCACCGCCGGCAGCTCGATCCCGTGATCGACGGCGTTGCGCAACAGATGGACGATGGAGTCGGCGATCTCGTCGAGCATCGAGCGATCGAGCTCGATGTCCTTCCCCTCGATGAGGAAATCCACCTGCTTGCCCGTGCCGCGAGCTGCGTCGCGCACGACGCGTGGAAAGCGATCGAACACCTGCGCGACCGGCACCATGCGGCTCGCGGTGATCTCATCGCGCAGCTCGGTGATGAGTCGCGACGATTGCGTCACGGTTTCCTCGAGCGCCGGATCGCCGAGCTGTCCGGCGAGCTGCGACAGCCGGCCGCGCGCGATCACCAGCTCACCGACGAGATTCATCATCGCGTCGAGCCGTCGCACGTCGATGCGGACGAGCCGACTGCGTGCGCGCGCGGAACGCGTTTCCGATGGTGCCGTCGGGGCTGCGGACGCTTCAGTCGCCGGCTCGATCGTGACGGACGGTTGTCGACGCGCGAGGGCCGGTGTGTCGTCGCCAACCTGTACGTCGGCGACGTCGCCGGCGCGACGGATCACCCGCTCCACGTGCGCGGCATCGAATGGCGTGAGCAGGCGAGCGGCGAAATCCGCCCCGAAGCTCTCCATCTGAAGCTCGTCCGAGCGCGGCTCCGTCGCGACGATTTCACCGATCGTCGCCAGCGACTGGATGATGATGAATGCCCGCACGCCGCGGAGTGGCGTATCCGGCGCGAGTCGCACACGGACGAGCAATCCGTCACCCGCCGGCGGGGGCACCGTCCACGTGTCGTTGGCCGACTCGACGGCGCCGAGGGCGCGCAGTTGCGCGACGAGATCGGCGGCGATCACCTCGCCGTCGCGGCCCGCGGTCGCTGCCTCGATCGATTGCTCGAGGACGTCCGCCGCGCGGAACAGCACGTCGAGCAGTTCGGCATCGACCAGCATGTCGCCGCTGCGGACACGATCGAGCACCGTTTCCAACTCGTGCGCGAGCTCTGCGACGATGGCATACCCCATCGTCGCGCCCATGCCCTTCACCGTGTGGACCGCGCGGAAGATCGCGCCGACGTGCGCCTTGGCGCCCGGACCGGACGCATCACGCTCGAGCTCGAGCAGTGCGGCG
>Ga0207660_10003610_pt1 | contig 10080 bp, 13 predicted proteins | sample KBSC73BmetaG_FD_184335 | JGI IMG/M metagenome (GOLD analysis project Ga0207660, IMG submission 184335) | Corn rhizosphere microbial communities from Kellogg Biological Station, Michigan, USA - KBS C7-3B metaG (SPAdes) (version 2) | ecosystem: Host-associated > Plants > Roots > Rhizosphere ... | reverse complement strand
CAACTGTCAGGCGATGGGCTTGCCGGACACGATGGCGGGAACGTTCTCGGTCACCTACCGCTACGGCCAGGATCCGCCGCCGCTCGGGATTCACGCTGCAGCGCAACTCGGTTGTGAGTTGTACAAAGCCTGCGCCGGGATGACATGCGCGCTACCCACTGGGACGACGCGGGTCAACCGGCAGGGCATCACCATCGAGCGTCTTGCGTTCACGTCCTGGGGGTTCATCTCCAAGAACCAGCGTGGTGTAGCGCCGGGGTGGAGGACAGGGCTGCCGCTCGTTGACACCTTTCTCAATACCTACAACCGCGCCGGCCTCCAACGCAGGCCCGTCTTCTGGGCTCCTGGCAGGCAGTACGCACGAACGGTGGGGCAGTGACGGTTGTTCTCAATCAGGCAGCATTGACGGCTCTTCTCGAATCGCAAGAGGGTCCAGTGGGGCGCTTCGTGCAACGCACTGCCGAGGCTGTTGTTGTTCACGCGCAGTCTCAGTTCGACGATTACTTCCACCACGTTCTTCCTGCGAGGCAGGACATCATCTTCAGCATGGACGGGTCTACGGCGACGGTTGGGTATAGCGCCAACACAGGGTCCAAGTCACAACGTCTAGCGACAGCGGAGGAGGAGAGAAGACTGGACAAGCCTCCTATCCAGCGGGCGCTGGAGTCTGTGCGTAATGGCGGGTAGCGGTCCCGACGACCTGCAACTGCTTGCGGAGGAATTCTTGGCTGCCTGTGTAGAGGCGCTGGATTCCATCCCCAGTGCTGTAGTGGGGCTTGGGGGTGCCCCACTACGGCAATACGTCTCTCCCGGCCAGTCGGCAGACGACTGCTGCCCGCAACTCACAGTCTGGGCGCAGGCCGTCTCCGAGTCCCCGCGCTCCCCTGGTTCCTTCATCGGCAAGAGCGCACGCGACAGCCAGATCAATGTGGTCTCGCTGGTGGCGAGAATCCTGCGCTGCGTCCCTACGGGACAGGGTGGGGAGCCTCCTGATCCCACGGACATGCAGGATGCGGCAGAGCAGATCAACGCAGACGGCTGGGCGCTCTGGAACCACCTCTACAACATGGTGAGAGCCGAGGAACTGTTTAGCCTATGCGGTGAGGTCTTCTGGGACGGATTGCGCTCGATCAACCCCTCCGGTGGGTGCGGTGGTTGGCAGCTTTTCCTTCGAGTAGAGCTCGATGGATATGAAGAGACCCTCTAACCCCCCAAGGGAGGGAGCATGAAGAAGTTTTCGGACGGGCTCGCCAAGGACAGGGACTTCGAGTTCCTTGGCGAGTTGTTCAAGTATGAACTCGTCCACTGGACAGTTGCGGTGGAGATCGCCGACGAGGCGGCGCAGACGAACGGCAAGGAGCCGAGCGTCAAGGATCAGATCCAGGCCGTCATTGACTCGATTCCGAACTTCATTGCGGACGAGAACGATGGCAAGACGAGGATGAAGGCGCTCCTCGAAGGCAAGGAAAAGCCGGTGCCCATCGGTCAGATCAACGACCTCTATGCGTGGCTGCTCGAGGTCAGCTCCGGCCGCCCTACCGAACAGCCCTCGCCCTCACCGTCTGGGCGTGGGAAAACCGTGAATACATAAAGGGACGCATAGCGATCAATGGCGGAGACACGGACAATCTCAGGCTGGAGGAGTTTCTCGACATCGGCTACTTCCTGTTGGTGGATTCCTTTATGACCGGAGGGATGAACTACATCGCCGCCAAAGAGGCGGCCGATTCTGCCATCTCAGGGGTCGCAGGCGCTCCTGCTCCGACCGTGGCGATTGAGGCACAGAACCAGGCGTCTCTCGCTCAACTCGAGGGCATGTTGAGGGGCGTGAAGTGAGCGAATTCATCGCCGAAGCACAGGTTCTCGTCGTCCCGAGCACAGCGGGATTCAGGGCTGAACTTCTCGCACAACTGACCGCTATCCAGCGCTCCATCCCGGGGCTTGTCATCCCGGTCTCTGGTTTCGACTCGGCAAGCCTGAGGACTGCGGCGGCAGGAGTGGTGGCGGCGTCGACAGACGCTACAGCGGCGATCAATGGGGAGACGGCGTCACTCACCCGGCTCTCCCGCTCCTCGGTGGAAGCAGCGGGGGCGCAGAAGATACTGGCAGCATCGCAACTTCAAGTCTCCACCGCTGCGAAGAATGCTGAGCGAGGAGTGTTCACTCAGGTGGCGTCCCTGGCTGGTCTGCGCGGGGCGGTCCTGGGTGCCAACAGCGCATTCATTCTCGGTGCCGCTGGTGCTATTGCCTTCTTCGGCTCCCTGCAACTGGCTGCCGGGGTGGAGCAGGATCTCGCCACCTTCCGAGTGACGGCGGGAGCGACGGCAGACGAACTCACCCGGGTCTCCGAGACAGCGCGAGAACTGGGAAGAGACATCTCGCTTCCGGGAGTCGGAGCGAGAGACGCCGTCCGAGCGATGTTGGCGCTGGCAAAGGCTGGTCTCTCCGTCGAAGACTCGATGGATGCAGCGAGAGGTGTTCTTCAGTTGGCAACCGCTGCAGAGATCGACAACGCCCTCGCCGCAGAGCTCGTCGCGAACTCTCTGAATGCCTTCGGTCTGGCGGGCGACAAGGCGGTCAAGATCGCAGACCTCCTGGCGAATGCAGCCAACGCTTCCCAGGCATCGCTCGAAGACATGGGGATCGCGCTCAGGCAGTCGGCGGCAAGCGCCCAGCAGGTGGGGCTGTCTGTCAACGACACCGTCGTGTTGCTCACACAACTTGCTCGAGCAGGCATCGCGGGCTCCGACGCAGGCACCACCCTGCGTGTGGCTCTCGCTCGCCTCATCGCTCCAACCAAGAATGCCGCTGTCGAGTTGCGCAAACTCGGAGTGGACCTACGCGACGCGCAGGGCAACGTCCGGCCTGACATCTTTGCTCAGATCGGCGTCGCTCTCCAGGGTGTTGACCGTGCGTCTCAGGACAACGCCTTCATCACCATCTTTGGGCAGAACGCTCAGCGCGTGGCCTCGATCCTGGCACGCCAAGGGGTGCCTGCTCTTCAGGACGCTCAGGTGGCATTGCGCAAGGAAGGAACGGCAGCAGAGGTGGCCGGGGCTAAGAACGAGGGGTTGGCGGGGAGTGTCGAGAACGCCAAGAACCAGTTCGCTGCCTTCTCTCTCGAGGTTGGACAACTCGCAGCTCCCCTAGCAGCTCTAGGCCTGGATGCCACGGCACTTCTCTTCGGGACGTTGGCTGACTCCCTTCATGGCATTCACGAGGCATGGAAGCAGCAGATAGACGATCTGGGAGAGGTAGCGGCCACGTTCAAGCTACTGAGTGATGAGAGTGGCTTCACGGAGTTTGTTCGGACCGTGGACGAGGGCGGAAAGGCATTCCAGGATGATCTTGAGCGCGCAGGACGCGCAGCTAAGGGATTCGTCAGTGATCTGTTCGGAGTAAGTACCTCGGCCAAGGCAGCAGAGCCTCCTCTGGCGAAACTGTCCCAGACCGCCATCACCTTTGCGCGTGACGCCGGGGACGCAACGACAGCAGCGTCACGGTTGGCTAGTTCTCTGGACGAGATCGCCAAATCGGGTCGTGCTGCCTCGGCGAAGGCTGTTCTCAACCTCGATATCGAATCCGCCAGAGCGGGTGGGAGTGACCAAGACCTTCTGGGACTCCTGCGAGAGCGAGAGGACAACCTACAGGCGTTCATTGACCGCCTCTCCAAGCGCGAGCAGACGAAGGCTGTGGTCGAGACTCTCACCAAAGCCAACCAGGACCTCGCCAATGTACGCCAGGAGATTCAGTCGCTCCTCGACCAGCGTGCTCAGGACACGGAGCGGGCGGCGAACGACGCAGAACAGGCACGCAGCAAGGCTGACTCAGCATTCCTCGATCTCCTGCAGGGCAAGCGTGACGCAAGGGAGCGCTTCATCTCCCAGGCCGAGGGAACAAAGTCGCTGAAGGACGACATCATCCTTCGTCTGCGCTTCGTCAACCTTCTGAACAAGCAGATAGAGAATATCCGCAAGACGGTCACTGACGCGAAGGTGCGAGCGTCTGTGATCGCTGGACTGACTGCGCAGTTGGTGCAGATCGGCAACGAGCTCAAGAACCTCCGCAAGGCGCAGCGAGAGGCTCTGGTTGCAGCTGCAGAGGAGCGTCAGCAGCGAATCGAGCAGTCGGTACAACTCGACATCGATTTTGCTCAGATCACAGGCAACCGCTCAGCCGAGATCCGGGCGCGTCAGCGTCTCATCACGCTGCTCAAGAAGGAACTGAAAGAGGTCAAGAAGGGCACGAACGCCTGGAAGGAACTGCGCAACGCCATCGCCGAGCAACAGCAGGCGATCAAGGATGCGCAGGAGCAGAACAAGCAGACCGGACAAACTGTGCAGCAGTCGCAGTTCTCTTTCCTGCAGACGCAGCAAGGCTTCGCAGCCAACCTGCTCGGCAACCTCATCCCCGGCTTCGCAACGGGTGGACTCGTAGGTGGATCGGGGCAACAGTCTGCTGGTGATCTGCGACAAAGCGCCGAGGGTGCCGGGGCGTTGACTCGTGATCGCGGTGTAAGGCCCGTCCAGGTGGACACCACCAACGCCATCCTGCGCAGGATTCTCGCCGCCCTCAACAACCTGAACGGACGCGCCAGCCATCCCGAGGCGCGCTATCAGAACCGGGTGGCGGGCTCCAACATGGACACGATCGGGGGTGTGTAGTGGCTGACGTGGGCGTCGTATACACGCTGACCACCCCGGGGCCGGACATCACCTTCAATGCCACGACCGTGCCCTTCAACCATCGGGACCAGTACTACATCACTGAGATCCGGGGGCTTGGCTCTGCTGCGTTGCGCATACCCTGGGACCCCGTTCCCCTCGGGGACGGAGCGCTTATACACCCGTCCTACTTCGGGCCGAGGCACATCCAGATCGAGGGCACCATCCTCGTGCAGTCGACCTACATCGAGAACTCAGTCGTAGTGATCCGAAACGGCATGGAGGATGACCTCTCCGACGCTCTCAACTCCATCATGTCTCCGGCAACCGGGACGCTTGCCTTCACACCGCAAGGGGAGTCGGCGCGCTCCATCACCGTCAACTATGAGGTAGGCGTGGAGTACACGCACTCCGCCAACTACCGCGAGCTCCAGTTCTCCTTCGGGCTGATCGCAGCGAGTCCTTCGACGTGAGCGACCTCCGGGTCTCGCTGGACGGGGTGGACTTCTCAGGCTGTGCGCTCGAGGGCTCGGCCACGCGCCGGCTCAACCGCCCGTCCCTGGCCACCATCAAGATCCCGATGGACTGCGCTGCTGGATGCGGTGGTCCTGGGCAGAGGCTGAAGATCTCCTTCGACGCAGGCGGATCAATTTTTTTTCACGGGATGGTCATGGACTGGGAGTTGGAAGGCGGAGAGGACGACGGCTACATCGTGATGAACGCGATGGACCCGATGGAGTTGTGGCAGTGGCGAGTCGCACGCGACGACACCGGGGACTTCACCGTCCCCACCTTCATCGAGGACTACAACTTCGGCCCGGACATCATGTACGACATCCTCCAGAACACCGAGGGTGACTCGACCGCGCAGGGAAACGCCGGGCTCTCACCGCCCGTCACTGCCGAGGGGCCGATGTTCCTCACGCTTGGCACCACCCCTGCCCCGGGCTGTGACCTCACGGGAGCGCCTGTCGACTGGCCCATGACCATCGCCCAGGTCTTCTCGCTCCTCGCATCTACGGGCTGCCTGGACGTGGTCATCACCCCGACCGATCCCGGTGGAGACATCCTCGGGACCGTGGACTTCTACAACGGAGACTTCGGGACAGACTTGTCAGGCGCGGTGGTGTTCGAGTATGGGACCGGAGCGCTGAACGTCAGGGCTGCTCGCTGGAACCAGGATATGAGCCAGGTCATCAATAAGAACTGGTACTACCTCGGCCCGAGGGTCGCCACCGAAGCTGACCCTGCGGGAGACCAGCACTGGCGGGCCAACATCACCGGCTTCGATCCCAACCTCGCCTACCCTCCGGGCGGCCAGTCCGTCGATGCGAGCAACAACCCGGTCGGGCCTCCCTGGACAGACAACCAACTTGGAGAGTGCACCTACGACTCCCGCATTGCCTACGGGGTGAGGATGCAGGTCAACATCTACGACGGCAGGGGAGACGAGGCGCTCGTCGGGCGTGACCTCTACCGCCGGCTCTGGCAGGCGGAGTCATGGCTGCGGCAGAACCCGCGCACCCTCATCCATGTCACTCCCATACGAGGGACGCAGATCGGGACGTTCGACATCGGAGACCTCGTCGGGGTCACGATTGGCTCAGGAATCTGCGGTGGCATCGAGGGTGCCCAGCGCGTCTACCAGTACACCATCTCCTGGGATGCCGACGGCCCCTTCGAGTTGTCCGAGCTCCAGACCTCCTCCGATGTCGGGGTGGAGACAGGCGTATGACGCGCCCTATCTACGAGCCGAACCTGACGAGGACGGACGCCTACCTCGACTACCAGCAACAGCAGTTGTATCGCCGACCTATGCCCACCACCTGCCCGTGTCCGGTGGAGTGGGCCTTGGTTCAAGATGCCTCCTCGGACACGATCAATAACAACACCCTCACAACGGTCACGTTCGAGAGCTACGCCATCGCCTCGAGTGCCACTGCCATCCAGATCAATACCGCCACGATCCCCTTCAAGTTGGTAGAGGCGGGCTGGTATCACTTCTGGGTCGACGTGGAGTGGTCGGGTGCCGGCTTCACAGACGTGCGCATGGCGATCATGTCCAAAGCCGGAGGCGGCTTCTGGCTCAACAACAACGACACCACATTCCTGCCGCGAACCGTCATGTCTGACCCCTACGTGGCGGGCACAACGGGATCATGGGGTCCGCTCTATGCCAACTGCAGTTCCGGGAACTCGATCAACGTCGGGCTCAAGGTGCAGCAGGCCTCCGGCGTGTCCAAGACAATGACCGGAGTGCACTACTCCGTCATCTATCTTGGTCCTGCCATGGACATCCCAACCTATAACGCAAACTGGTATGCAGACAATCTCGTAGCTTTCTAGGGGAGAGGTACGTGAACGAAATAGGGGGAGGAGCATCACGCAGCACTGATCCGGCGGCGGGGACATCCTCGGCTACCGATGTCAGCCTGCGGGAGTACCTGTCAGCCGCGATCAACGAGTCTCGGCGTGAGTGCCGGGACGGCATCGCAAACCTGGAGCGCCACTTCGATGAGATCCAGGACCACAACAAGCAGACGCTGGAGGCTTTCCGTAGCGATGTCTCGCGGCGCTTCGATGGGGTGAACGAGTTCCGAGACGCGCTCTCCGACCTCTCGGCGCTCATGGCTACCAAGGACAACCTGGGCCGGGTGGAGGAGAAGTTCGCAGCCCTTGCTCAGGGCATCAGCGATCGAGTGACCATGCTCGAGCGCCGTGCCGACCAGGGTGAGGGCAAGGAAGCAGGATCGAGAATCACCTACGGGAACATGGCAGCACTGATCGCTGTGGCAGCAACCATCCTCGGAATCATCGTGGTCGCGACCAACTACCTATCCGGTCATTGATGAGCCATGCCGTCGCCCAGATCATCCTCACCCTGATTCTCTTGTGCGGGGCGGTCGTGTTCGTGCTTCTCGATCAGCAGGAACTAGCGGTGGCGCTCGTAGGTGCTGTTGCTGGTCAAGGGGCAGCCGTTGGCGTGTCCAGCGCCCTCAATGGCAACAGCAAGCACTGAGCATCCACGCGCTGAGTCACACTTGAGGGGTCTAGACACAGGAGGAGCCAATGGCTTCGTTTTTCCATTCCTTCTTCAACGACCAGCGGGTGCAGGTTGTGCTCTTGCTGGTGGCGCTCGACCTCTTGCTCGGGGTCATCGCCGCGTTGAAGAAAGGTGACTTCCGGTTGTCGTTCGTGGCGGACTTCGCTCGCAACGACATCCTCGGCAAGGTGGCCCCGTTCGCGGTGCTCTATGCGGGCTATCTCTACGCCGGCTCGGCCGACATCGTCATCCCCGGGTTCGACCTCGAGGTAGCGATGAACGCGGCGTGGGTCATCGTGCTTGCCGCTCTCATCGGCTCGCTGCTCGGCTCCATCAAGGAACTCGGGCTGTCGGCGCTGCCAGAAGAGGTTGCGGGACCGGATCCAGCCTCACCCGTGGTCCCACCCAACGCCTGAAACACAAAGACCCGGCACCGAGGGGGTGGGACCGGGTCTTGTGGGTCAGTCCAACTGAGAGGAGAACTGACTGGGGTTCCCTTGGGGAGGGAATGGTGGTCTCACCATACCACTCCTGAGAATTTTTTCTAGTGGGGCTGAATCTCAGGGGTAGCGCGTCACCGCAGGCACTCCGAAGCGCGAGCGCATGTGCGAACTGACTGAGTTGCCCCAGCACGACGAGCAGGCCGCGTATCCATCGAACGAGTACGGCGTCGAGTGCCCCGGCCAGCCATGCGCGAGGAAGCGCGCGTAGTACGCGATTGCCTCGTCCCAGGATCCGAATGAGGGAACGCTCCATGCGGAGCCACAGTTACCGAGTCCCCAGGCGTTGTAGCCACCCGGGCCGCAGGCGGCGAAGCCGAGACTCGACTCCGACTCCGCGACCGCAGCCATGAAGTAGGGGCTGACGTGGTAGCGCCGGCCCCAGCGCTCGAGGCTGACCCCTGTCCCTTCCATCGGTGTCCCGGCGAGGCCGTGATCGAGGCGGGAGATGACCTGACCTATCGAGTGCTGCCAGCGCTCGGTCAGTCGACGGGAAGAGAGCGCACGCTTGCTCCACACCACCGCCAGATACCTCGCGTCCGGGCAGTTGCGAGGCTTGCGCCAGGTCGGGAGCTCGGCCCCGCGCGCTAGCTGGTGGTGGATGAAGCGGCCACGATAGAAGGCGACCCCAGCTCGGGCGTATGGACATCGGGCGGGGTTTCTGTCAGCGGCAGGCTGTGAGAAAAGGACCCCGCCCGATGATGTGGCCCCCGCCCCTCCTGCACCGAGGACCTCCACCGCAGAAGTCGGCTCTTCCCTCGGCGAAACGGGAGCCTGTCCTTTGAAACCTACCCCAACTAGCAGGCCGACGAAACAGACCGCGAGAACAGGTTTCACTTGGCCGCTTTTCGCCGCCGAGCCCGACGGGCAGCGTCACGTCGGCAGGCACGACAAAGGCGGCGACCTTTGTGGAAGGCTGTGTTTTCTTCGGTGTAGCGATGGCCGTTTCTACAGAAGTCTGATCGTTGGGCATGGAAGGCGGTTAGGTGTTCTGTCTTGCTCGTGAGAACCAAGTGCGCGGGGTTTACACAGAGCTTTTCTTCGCAGACGTGGTGAAGTATCTCGTCATCTCGGAGCGCACGTCCGATAGCTAGTTCGTAAGCAAAGCGATGCGCGCGCTGCCGTCGTCCTCCATCCCGCTCGATGATTCCGTATAGGTACTTCCCTGAGTTAGTCCACCCTCGCCACAGCCAGCATGCTGTTGAGCCACCTATCGCTGCGCGATCGAAGAACCTCTTTCGTTCCTTCGCCGTGACGAAACCCGCTGCGACAAACTTCAGGCGCTCCGCTCCCCCATTTGCTCTCTCCCGTTGTTACGAGAGTCGGCAGCGCGGAGGCGCTCTTCACGCTTGGAGGCGTGGTAGTGGTCGAAACCAGCGAACACGAGCTTGAACATCTGCCCGCCAACGTACACCACGGCAACGGACAAAGGGAAGAGAAGCCAGGCGTTCATTCGTGGAAGATATCACGGATTCCGTGGGCTTCATGGTGACACGCGGCGCACAACCAGGACAGGTTGGAAGCCTCGTCCGATCCTCCCTGGCTACGAAAAATTCGATGGTGGGCATGAATTCCGGGGCGGAGCTCGCAGGCATCGCACGGCTCCCCGATGTGCTCCAGGTGGAAGCGCCGTAGCGCGTCAGGGTCCTTGATGCGCTTGGGTCTCTTGAAGTCCGAGACGTTCACGTTCCTCCCTCACCGCCCTCCAGACGTTCTCTGCCTGACACGTCTTGCATAGGAATTCTGTCTTGCGGAACGGATAGAGCGTGCGGTGCTCCCCCACGTCGTCGATCTTGAGGCCTTCCCGCTTGCACTGCCAGCATGTCTTCTCCTGACCGGGGAAGAGGTTCCACTGAAACTTCTCAGAGCCTGC
>Ga0207660_10003607_pt1 | contig 10083 bp, 9 predicted proteins | sample KBSC73BmetaG_FD_184335 | JGI IMG/M metagenome (GOLD analysis project Ga0207660, IMG submission 184335) | Corn rhizosphere microbial communities from Kellogg Biological Station, Michigan, USA - KBS C7-3B metaG (SPAdes) (version 2) | ecosystem: Host-associated > Plants > Roots > Rhizosphere ... | reverse complement strand
CTGTCTTAAAAAAAATCCCGGCCGCAAAGCGGCCGGGAGGTTGCGGTAGGATGTTTTCTTGTTGCTATCAGAAGTGATAGTTGACGCCGGCGCGCACCAATCCGAACCGGTAACCGTTCGACACGCCGGTGATGGTGAAGTTGTCGTTCGCGAGATCGACGTAGAGATATTCGATCTTGGCGCTCCAGTTCTGGGCGAAGCCGAATTCGGCGCCGACGCCCGCGGTCCAGCCGGCATTGGTATGGGATTCCGACAGGCCGAAGGTCTCGCCGCGCAATTCGCCGAACGCCAGACCGCCCGTGCCATAGAACAAGATGTTGCTGAACGCATAGCCGGCGCGGCCGCGCACCGTGCCGAACCACGGGTTTGAAAACTTCCAGGGCGCAAATGTATCGTCAGCGCCGGTCGCCTGGATGTCGCCCTCGACGCCGAACACCCACGGGCCGGTCTGCCAGTTGTAGCCGCCCTGGACGCCGCCCGAAAAACCCGATGGCTTGGTCGGATTGTGATCGACCGAGCCCCAGGCATAACCGAGATTGGCGCCCAGATAGGGGCCGGCCCAGCTATAGACATTGAGCGGCTGGTTGACGGTGTAGGGAGCGTGCGATCCATAGGGAAGGTCGGCCGCCTGCGCCGATGCCGTCCAACCCGCAGCGATCAACGCCACTGCGCCCAATCCGAGCCTGTTCATCTTACTCTCCCACGCGACTACCGCGACCGCCTGCCGCACGCCAAAACGCCTGGCGCAATGCGGGCCCGCACGGTTACGGAATTCCACTTTTTACCGATAAGATTTATCGAGACTTTTAAGTTAAAGGGTTGTTAAGGCCGGTTACCGGCCGTTTCTCATTCTTAAGAAAGTGTTACGAGGAACATCCGGCGCCTTGCGATCGCGCCGGACGGCGCGGCTTTCATTGCCGCGGCTGCGCTGGCGATGCGCGTTGGCAGCGCCTAAGTTCAGGCTGATGGATCAGGATTCTACCGATAACCCGAAGGCGTCCGGCCGGCAGACGGCGCGGCGTGGTTCTGAGCCGGTTCCGCCCCGAGCGGATTTGCCGCCGCAAGAGGCGAGCGCGGGGGATATCGATCCCGCCATGGCCGCCACCGACGAGGACGACGAGACGCTGCTGCCGGAGGTTCCCGAGGAGCCCGGCGAAGCGATTCCGGAAGGTCGGCTTGCGGTCGGCCACGCCACGATCGAACAGGCGGTGCGCCTCGCCCCGACCTCGCCCGGCGTCTATCGCATGCTGAACGCGGCAAACGACGTGCTCTATGTCGGCAAGGCCAAAAACGTCCGCAAGCGGCTCGCCTCTTACGCAAGAATCACGGCGGTCCAGCCGGCCCGCATCATGCGCATGATCGCTGCGACCGCCTCGCTTGAGATCATATCGACCTCGACCGAAACCGAGGCGCTTCTGCTCGAGGCCAACCTGATCAAGCAGTTGCGGCCGCGCTTCAACGTCCAACTGCGCGACGACAAGTCGTTTCCCTATATCCTGATCACCGGCGATCACTGGGCGCCGCAGATCCTCAAGCATCGCGGTGCGCAAACGCGGCCCGGCCGATATTTTGGTCCGTTTGCCTCCGCAGGCGCGGTCAATCGCACCATCACGGCGCTGCAGCGCGCCTTTTTGGTGCGCTCCTGCACCGACGCGTTCTTTGAAAGCCGCACGCGGCCCTGCCTGCTCTATCAAATCCGGCGCTGTTCGGGGCCGTGTACCGGCGAGATCGATTTTCCCGGCTATACCGAACTGGTGCGTGAGGCGAAGGACTTCCTTTCCGGCCGCAGCCATCTGGTCAAGCAACAGCTGGCGGGCGAAATGGAGAAGGCTTCCGCCGAGCTCGCGTTTGAGACCGCGGCGCTTTATCGCGACCGCCTCGCGGCGCTGTCGGCGATCCAGTCGCAGCAGGGCATCAATCCGCGCACCGTGGAGGAAGCCGACGTGTTCGCCATCCATCAGGAGGGCGGCTATTCCTGCGTCGAGGTATTCTTCTTTCGCACCGGCCAGAACTGGGGCAACCGCGCCTATTTTCCGCGCGCGGAGAAATCGTTCACCCCGGAAGAGGTGCTGGCCTCGTTCCTGGCGCAGTTCTACGACGACAAGCCGCCGCCGAAACTCATTCTGTTGTCGCACGGAATCGAGGAATGCGAACTCCTGGCCAACGCGCTTTCCATCAAGGCGGGCTTCAAGGTGGAAGTTTCCACGCCCCGGCGCGGCGAAAAGAAGGAACTGGTCGCGCACGCACTCATCAATGCGCGCGAGGCGCTCGGCCGCAAGCTGGCCGATACCGCGACGCAGGGCCGGCTGCTGCAGGGGCTCGTGGCCACGCTCGAGCTGCCGCGCCCGCCGAAGCGGATCGAGGTCTACGACAACAGCCATATCCAAGGCACCAACGCGGTGGGCGCCATGATCGTGGCGGGGCCGGACGGCTTCATCAAAAACCAGTATCGCAAATTCAACATCAGGTCCGAAGGCCTGACGCCGGGCGACGATTACGCGATGATGCGCGAGGTGCTGCAGCGGCGCTTCAAGCGGCTGCTGACGCCGGCGGAGGGGGATGCCGCCAAACCCAGGGCGGACGACGATTCGTTTCCGCAATGGCCCGACCTCGTCATCATCGACGGCGGCCGCGGCCAGCTCAACGCGGTCAGGGAGATTTTCGAGAGCCTCGGGCTGACGCAGGTGTCGCTGCTGGCGGTCGCCAAGGGCCCGGACCGCGACGCCGGCCGCGAGACCCTGTTCATGCCGGACCGCGAGGCCATCAAGCTGGAGCCGCGCGACCCGGTGCTGTATTTTATTCAGCGGCTGCGCGACGAGGCGCATCGCTTCGTGATCGGCTCGCACCGCAAGCTGCGCAAAAAGGACATTCGCGAAGCGGGGTTGCAGGAAATCCCCGGCATCGGCCCGTCACGCAAACGTGCCTTGCTGCACCATTTCGGAACGTTGAAGGAGATCGAGCGGGCTTCGATCGCCGATCTCGGCAAGGTTCCCGGGGTCAGCGCGGAAAGCGCGCGCAAGATTTTCGAGTTTTTCCACGCGCAGCCGGGCTAAAGGCGGGTTTCGAGTCATATTGGCGGCATCTGCAAGGGATCATGTGCGCCGGGCGGTTGACCTTCATGCTTGAGCGGTATTGGTAAGGCGGATGAACATTGCGACCACACGAGGGGCGGCCAGGAACTCGCTGTCCCTCCCGAATATCCTGACTTATGCCAGAATCGCCGCCATCCCGGTGGTGGTCGGTTGCATCTACGCGCAGGCCATCATGGACGGCCCACTGTGGCTGCGGTGGGTGGCGCTGGCCGTGTTCATTGCCGCGGGAGTTACTGATTTTCTCGATGGCTACTATGCGCGAATCTGGGACCAGCAGTCGGCGTTCGGCCGGATGCTCGATCCGATCGCCGACAAGCTGTTGGTGGCATCCTGCCTGCTGATGCTGGCCGCGGACGGGATCATTCACGGCTGGACGCTGTGGGCCGCCATCGTGATCCTGTGCCGCGAAATCCTGGTGTCGGGGCTGCGGGAATATCTCGCCGCGTTGCGGGTCAGCGTTCCCGTGACCAAGCTTGCCAAATGGAAAACCACGGTCCAGCTGGTCGCGATCGGGTTCCTGCTTGCCGGCGAGGCCGGCGATCAGGTGATCCCGATCACCACCCAGATCGGCCTGCTGCTGCTGTGGATTTCGGCGATTGTCACGATCTACACCGGCTGGGACTATTTCCGCGCCGGCATTCATCACCTCATCAAGGAGGATGAGGCATGAAGGTCAAATACTTCGCCTGGGTGCGCGAACGGATCGGCAAAGCGGAGGAAACGGTCGAGCCGCCGCCGAGCGTCCGTACCGTGGACGATCTGATCGGCTGGCTGGCGGGACGCGGCGAAACCTATGCCCATGCCTTCGAGACGCCGCGGGTGATCCGTGCCGCGATCGACCACGCCCACGTCAAGCCTGATACTGTCATTGCCGGTGCCCGCGAGATTGCCTTTTTCCCGCCGATGACCGGCGGTTAAGTCGTTTGACATCGCGATGATCTCATGACCGCTGCCATGACCATCCGCATCCAAGAGGCCGATTTCGACATCGCGCAGGAGATATCTGCGCTCACCAAAGGACGCACCGACATCGGCGCCGTCGTGAGTTTCTCCGGCATTTGCCGGGGCACTGAGGGCAGCGAGACCATCGCGGCGTTGACGCTTGAACACTATCCTGAAATGGCCGAGGCCGAAATTGCGCGGCATGCGGAAGCCGCGATGTCGCGCTGGCCGTTGACCGGCCTGTCAGTCATTCATCGCGTCGGCCGCATCAAACCCGGGGAAAACATCGTGCTGGTGCTGACGGCATCCCAGCACCGGCAGGCGGCGTTTCAGGCGGCGGAGTTCTTGATGGATTATCTGAAGGCCAACGCGCCGTTCTGGAAGCGTGAGGAAAGCGCTGATAGAGCCAGCTGGGTCGAAGCCCACCATCAGGACGACGCTGCCGCCGCGCGCTGGACCAAATCCTGATGGCGAAGCGCGCCAAAGCTGCGGCCAAGCGCGGCCGCGCCGGTTCGACATTTCCCAAGGTCGCCTCCGGCGAATTAAAGACGCTGCTCGATTTCGTCCGCTATGCGGTGAGCCGCTTCGTCGAGGCAAACCTGGTGTTCGCCCACGGCACCACCGATCCCGTGGCCGAGGCCGCATTCCTGGTTTGCGAAGTATTGCATCTTCATCCCGACCAGTTCGAGACGTTCGCGACCGCGCGGGTCACGACGCCGGAGGCCAAAGCAATCCTCGAGGTGATTGCGCGCCGCGTCGCCACGCGAAAGCCAGCCGCCTATCTGGTCAACAAGATCTACATGCGCGGCCTGCCCTTCTATGTCGACGAGCGCGTGATCGTGCCGCGCTCCTTCATCGGCGAGTTGCTGGATTCCCATTTCGGCGGCCGAGGCGATGACGATGGCGGCGCGCTGATGTCAGATCCGGCGTCGGTGGAAAACGTGCTCGACCTCTGCACCGGCTCGGGCTGCCTTGCCGTTCTCGCGAGCCGGAGTTTTCCAAATGCACGCATCGATGCGGTGGACATCTCGAAGGACGCCCTCGATGTCGCCGCGCGCAATATTGCCAATTACGGCCTTGAACATCGTGTGACGTTGTATCGGGGCGATCTGTTCAACCCGCTCGGCCACAGGCGTTACGACCTGATTATTTCCAATCCGCCCTATGTCGACGCGAAGGGCATGGCCGAGCTGCCGCGAGAATGCCGCGCCGAGCCAAAACTCGCCTTCGACGGGGGCGCCGACGGGCTCGATATCATCCGCCGCATCCTGGACCAAGCCGGACAGCACCTGACGCCGCAGGGCGGGCTGTTGTGCGAGATCGGCCGCGGCCGCGAATGGCTCGACGCCGCATTTCCGCAATTGCCGCTGTTATGGCTCGATACCGAGGAGTCCGACGGCGAGGTATTCTGGATCGGCGCCGCCGATTTGTGAGCTGCGCGCCGCTAGCCTTTAGTCATATGACGGCTACCGGAAATAGCCGCATTGTCCGGCCGTAACCCATGATAATAAGGCCTTGCAGCAACCGAAATGGAAGCCCCGCGGGGCGATGTGATCGATGGCCGGCCCGACCGTTCCGGAGGAATTCCTGAAGGCCGAAAATGCCGGCCTGCGCATGCTGCTCGAACAGGCCGGCATCGATGCCAAGGCGCTGCTGGCGCAGGCCGGGATCGACGCCGAGCAGCGCGAGACCGCCGAGAGGTTGCAAAAGCTCATTCTGGAAGAACTGCACCACCGCATCAAGAACACGCTCGCGACGGTGAGCGCCATCGCCGCGCAGAGCCTGCGCACCGCCACCAGCATCGAGCACGGCCAGCACGCCATCGAAAGCAGGCTTCTGGCACTGGGCCGCGCCCACGATCTCTTGTTGCAGGCGCGATGGTCGAGCGCCGACCTTGCGCACATCGTCCATGGTGCGACCGAGCCCTATGACAGCGCGGGCGAGGGCAAGTTTTCGATTCAAGGCCCCGGTCTCAAAATTGTGTCCGGCGCGGTGATTGCATTGGCGATGACGCTCAACGAACTCTGCACCAATGCCACGAAATTCGGCGCGCTGTCGTGGCCCACGGGACGTATCGAGATCGCATGGACCATCGACGAGCAGAACCGGCGGCTGCATTTGACCTGGACCGAAAAAGGTGGCCCGGCGGTCCACCCGCCGACCCGCCAAAGCTTCGGAACCCGGCTGATCGAGACGCTTGGCAGGCAGTTGAACGGCAAGGTCGAAATGGCCTACGACCTCAAGGGCTTCGTCTATGCGCTGGACGTCCCGCTGAACTCCCTCAAACCGCCCGATTGAACGCAAATATAACTGCCCGCCGGCGTTTCCGTCCCGCAACGAAGCTGATAGCTTCTCGGAAACATCGCCACGCCCCAAAACTTGAAGAGGCCCCCATGCTGGACAAGAGCCCACGCCCCGCCGCCGTCGCTGTCCCGAACGACCTTGCCGCCCACTGGATGCCGTTCACCGCGAACCGCGCCTTCAAGAAGGCGCCGCGGCTGCTCGCCGGCGCCAAGGACATGCATTATTTCACCGTCGACGGTCGCAAGATCATCGACGCCGCGTCGGGCATGTGGTGCACCAATGCCGGCCATGGCCGCAGCCAGATTTCCGCGGCGATCGCCAAGCAGGCCGAGACCCTGGATTATGCCCCGCCGTTTCAGTTCGGCATTCCACAGGCCTTTGAGCTCGCGAGCCGCATCGCCGATCTCGCGCCGGCCGGGCTCGATCACGTTTTCTTCTGCAACTCCGGATCGGAGGCTGCCGATACCGCGCTCAAGATCGCGCTGGCCTATCATCAGATCCAGGGTCAGGGCACCCGTACCCGCCTGATCGGCCGCGAGCGCGGCTATCACGGCGTCGGCTTCGGCGGCACGTCGGTGGGCGGTATCGTCGGCAACCGCAAGATGTTCGGCACCCTTCTGGCGGGCGTCGATCACCTCCCCCATACCTATGACCGCGAAAAACAGGCCTTCACCAAGGGCGAGCCGGAATACGGCGTCCATTTCGCCGACGAACTGGAGCGCTTGGTCAACCTGCACGGCGCCTCCACCATGGCAGCCGTCATCGTCGAACCGATGGCGGGGTCGACCGGCGTGCTGCCGGCGCCGAAGGGCTATCTCAAGCGGCTGCGCGAGATCACCCAGAAGCACGGCATCCTCCTGATTTTCGACGAGGTCATCACCGGCTATGGCAGGCTCGGTTATGCCTTCGCCGCGGAACGCTACGGCGTGCTGCCCGACATGATCACCTTCGCCAAGGGCATCACCAACGGCGCGGCCCCGATGGGCGGCGTGATCGTGCGCGACACCATCCACGACGCCTTCATGAGCGGGCCGGAGCACGTCGTGGAACTGACCCACGGCTATACCTATTCGGCGCATCCGCTGGCCTGCGCCGCGGGTCTGGCGACGCTCGATATCTATCGCGACGAAAAGCTGTTCGAGCGCGCGGGCAAGCTCGAGCCCAAATTCGCCGACGCCGTGATGTCGCTGAAAAGCGAGCCGAACGTGGCGGACATCCGCACCGTCGGCTTGACGGCCGGCATCGACCTCGCGCCGCGCCCGGACCTGCCGGGCAAGCGCGGCTTCGACGGGCTCAACAGCGCGTTCCACGACAACGATCTGATGCTGCGGGTCGCCGGCGATACGCTGGCGCTGACCCCGCCCTTGATCGTCAGCGAAGACCAGATCGGCGAGATCGTCGAAAAGGTCGCCAAGGTGATCCGCGCGGTGGCGTAGGATTTTTCTTAACTCTCCCCGTTCTTTACGGGCAAGCGCGGGGCGAGGGAGCAGAGGCGGAACATTCGAAACCACTCCACGTTCAACCACGGCAGGGACAATGGGTGTTCCCTGCGATGGAGGAATGGACATGCTCGCGCCATCGAGCGGCCTGCTGCGCGCCGGGCTGGCGCTCAAACTTAACCAGATCAAATTGGCGACGCGGTCGTATCTGCGCGATCGGACCAGCCAGGCGACCAATACCGTGGCATCCTATGCCGTCGCCGCCGGGCTGTTTGCAGCCGCGGGTATTTTTCTGATCGCCGCCTGCCTCGTCGGCATCGCCGCGCTGTTTCGCTGGATTGAAATCAATTACGGGCTGTTTCAGGCGTTCGGCGTCGCCGGCGCATTGTTGCTCGTGATCGCCGCCATCTGCGCGGCCGTGGCCGCCAGCAAGCTCAAGCCCCGGCAACCACATTTTCCGTCTCTCACCAGCCGTTGGCGCGTCGCGATCAAGGCCAATCCGGTCAAGTCGGGTCAGATCGCGGCAACGAGAGATACCGAAGCGGCGATATTGCCGGCCGTTTCGTCGCCGGCACCGCAGGCTGGCCACAGACGGCTGAACAGGAAATCTCGGCCGCGCGACGACAAAGCCTTGCCCGCCGGCCTGATCCTGATGGCGACATTACTGGGCTGGGCGGCCGTGAGACGACGACACCAGGCACGGACGGAAGCAAGCGTCCGGCCGCGGGCCCGCGCCAACTGACACTCTGCTTCCGATCGCGGGTCTCCCTGATCCTGATGGCGCAGCGCTATGTTCGGGCCAACACGCGCCGGAAATCTCAACGCCAACTTACCCACCGCAGGTTCCGGCCGTGCCGAAAGAACACTAGCTCCTCGAATCAACAATAATGCTAAGCTCGCAGCGCCGGGGGAAGCGCAACAGACTCGTGCGAACGGCCTTTCGCGCCTCTGTGAAGCTTGGGGACCAAGGACTTTGAGGGCGTCGCGCGCAACATGATTCGCATTTCCACGATTTTCATCGCTATCTGCATGGTGCTGGTCGCAGCATCGCTCGGCCTGGTCCTGTATTCGGTGGCCGGCATCAGCGGATCGGAATCCGCGATCGTCGCGCTTACCGCGCTGACCTTCCTGATCCTCTACAACGCCGTCTCGATGCGGCTGCGCGATCGCACCGACGTCGGCGGCCAGATCGCGGATTTGTCGCGCGGCACCGCTGACCTCGCGCGCCAGGTCGCCGAATTCGGACGCCGGCTCGCGGTCGTCGAGGGCCGGGTGGTGTCGGTAAATTCAGCAAGCGCGGACCGCATCCACGCCGTGACCGGCGAGATCAACGAACTCGGCGTGCTGGTCAAGCAGCTCGCGGTCTCCGTCGCCGGCCATGACGACATGCTGTCATCGGGCATGCTGGCCGCCGGCTCCGCGCCTGCAGGTAAGGCAGAACCTGGACGGCAGAACGAATTGCCGTTTTCGGCCGAAAACGCTGGCGTGGCGGCGGCCGCGGTAGCGCCGGCCACGATCAAGCAGGCGCCCGCGCCCTCCCGCAGTCCGGCGCAAATCCTCACCGCCCTGAAAAACGCGGTGGAGGAAAACCGCATCGATATCTATCTGCAGCCGATGGTGACCTTGCCGCAGCGCAAGGTCCGCTTCTACGAGGCGGTAACGCGATTGCGCGACGACAAGGATCAGGTGCTCGCCGCCGACGATTTCATTGCGGTGGCGGAAGCGGCCGGGATGATCGGGCGGATCGATCACATGGTGATGCTACGCTGCGTGCAGGTGCTGCGCCGGCTGATGGTGCGCAACAAGGACGTCGGGGTGTTCTGCAACGTCGCCGCGGCCACGCTCGCCAATCCCACCACCTTCGCGCAATGCCTGGATTTCCTCGAGGCCAACCGCGCGCTGGCGCCGTCATTCGTGCTCGAATTCAAGCAGGCGACGTTTCGCAATCTGGGCCCGGCCGAGACCGAACATCTCGCGGCTTTGGCGCAGCGCGGCTTCCGTTTCTCGGTCGATCACGTCACCGACCTCAGGATCGAGCCGCGCGAACTGGCCGACCGCGGCGTCCGCTTCATCAAGGTGCCCGCGGCGCTGCTGCTCGATCAAAGCCAGACCTCGGCGTCCGACATTCATCCATCCGACCTTTCGGATTTGCTCGGCCGCTTCGGCATCGACCTGATCGCCGAACGAATCGAAGGCGAGCGCGCGGTGGTCGATCTGCTCGATTACGACGTGCGGTTCGGGCAGGGATTTCTGTTTGCGCCACCGCGGCCGTTGCGGCCCGAGGGAGCCTCTGCTACCGCGGCCTC
>Ga0207660_10003602_pt1 | contig 10090 bp, 12 predicted proteins | sample KBSC73BmetaG_FD_184335 | JGI IMG/M metagenome (GOLD analysis project Ga0207660, IMG submission 184335) | Corn rhizosphere microbial communities from Kellogg Biological Station, Michigan, USA - KBS C7-3B metaG (SPAdes) (version 2) | ecosystem: Host-associated > Plants > Roots > Rhizosphere ... | reverse complement strand
CAGTGTCAAGGTTTGCCGAATACCCTCGAATGATGGGCATGATAACTCCCTCTGTCATTCTATTTCGGTGAAGTCTCCATGCTTCGAAAGGGCGAGCCGGTACTTAGCGATTAGGAAATGCAACCTGGCGATTTCCATATCACGATTGACTAGCCTTTGATTCAAAGCGATCACCTGCTTTTCTGCTTCACTGACGGATTGCGGAGGAACGAAAGCTTGCTTCTTCTTTCGAGTGTAGATTCCGCGAGGCATTTACGACACCAACGAACACATGAGCAAGAAAAACGAGATTGCCCAAACGTAAATCATTGGATCAATCTTACAGTTATTTGATTGCATTAGATTCTCCTTCTCCAAGTATCATCCGATTGTTTGATTAGTCCGTAATACCCGAGATAACTTTCAAATTTATCGACTTCATCAGCCGTTTGTATAAACTCGTCAATCTCCCTCGGAATCGGCACTGCAAACGTTGCCAATCGGACGCAATTGGCAAACCATCCTGCTTTTCTCTTGATTTCCTGTTCCCTGGTTAGAGATAGCATGATCATTCCTTAAATCTTCGCGCCTACGGGCTTGCATTTCCTTGTAGACACTGGTTAGCGACGCGGATTTGCTGGAATAAGAACTCCAACGAGGATTGGGGCGATTCATTCTGTGATTCTCAGGAAATGGCCATAAACCTGGCGGTGTTCGAACTCCCGAACCCATAACAAGCGGACGGATTCTCGAGCCTCGGCCTTTTCCATTGCGTTGAATTCTGCCCATAGCTTTCCAAACAAAACAGCATTCTCACTTGCCAGCCTTGCGAACGTGAGCCAATTACGACGTTCTCCAACAGCATTCACACTCGCATGGCAATTCGCATTGTTTAATATCGTATTAAACTTTTGCATGGCGATCCTCTTAGGAATGTTGTATGCAACAAAAACAATAGACAACAAAAAAAGACGCCCTAGCCCTGGCACACTTCTTGCCAAGACTAGGACGCCTTGCTTTGTTTACTACCGGTGTCGCAGTATCCAAGTGCAGCGTACATATTGCCACGCTGACCGGGCGGCGGAACGTTTCGTGTATCCTCGCACGGCAATAGCCGAGTAAACGCGAATGAACAGTCTCCAATAATACAGCATGGTTATTGCTCCGAATTGTTAAGTGAGGATGCGATGTTGCTTGCATCATGCACGGCACTCAACCTCGAATGCCGTGACTGATACATTGTGCTACTGACTACGCGGCAGCCCGTTGCGGTTGCGGTTGCGCCGGTGCTTCGATTCCCCTTGGCGTTTCCGTTGCGCCTGCGGCCTGCATGGTGCTGGATTTCTTCGTTTGCCAATCCGTTACCATCTGCTGTAGAACGTCGATCAGGTCCGGCACGAATTCGATGCTGCCGAGTGCCTTAACCGCCGCCGTTGCCACAGACTTGCATCGTTGCGTCAGCGCGGCTTCGTCTGCCTCTTTCATGCCCTGTTCGACTGCATCGGCACGCGCGACAGGATCATCGCGTTTTTCGGGAGGCAGTCGCTTTAGGGCCTGTGCGATGTGGGCACCTTCGAATGCCCCGCGTGAATCTTCCTGCTTTGCCTTGCGGTCGTCCTTCCGGTACTCGCCTACCTTTTTCGTAGCCATCTCGTAGGCTTTATTCCATGCCGTTCCTTTGGGGGGGACGAACTGAAGCAAAGACCACGCTTCGCGCATACGGATCATGTTTGAAAACATGGTTTCCGCAGTGTCCACGGCATAACCGACGTTGACGAGTTCCGCGATGACTTGCGGGCGCGGCTTTCCTTCGATGATCGGAAGGTTTTCCTTTTCCTTGGCCGTCGGGCGCTTTACCAGTTCCTTCAAATGCTCCGGCGAGTTCACCAAAGCATCGTAGAAGGAAGCTAACTGCGACTCACTGCGCCGCCGCTGGCTTTCCGCCGCCTCTACCGGCTTTCCGAACAGGCCAGCCAGTCCTTTGGCGTCGATGTTGACAACATGCGTTCCCAGAACAGCAACCGGTTCCGCAACAACATTTTGATTCGATTCCATTTGTCACCTCACGTATGAACGGCGAAGCCACCGGCACGCGGAATGCGCTCGATGGTTGAATACTTCGCCGGATTGTTAAAGAGCAAGTGCCTATCCTCGCCGTCTAATACGATATTAGAACGTCGGCAGCGGGGAATGGACTAGGCCCCACTACAGAAGCGATAACCATGCCAGCCAGGAAAATAGCATGTAAGTCATTGATTTTAAAGCATGGAAATAACTGTGCCAGGAAGGATTGTAAAGAAAGTCGACGTTTTTATGCAAGTTCAAAGAAAAACCCAGGAAAATCAGGCACTTAGACTTTACAGGCATGAATCTTGCTATGTAAAGAAATCCGACAATATGCCATTGTCATAAAATCCAGGGATTGGCACGAATCTTGCTAATAGCAAAAACCATGCCAAGAGCGGCTTTGCAGCCTATGACTGTGCTAATACGAGATTAGGCAAGACAGTATGCACGGTACCCTACAAAGCCGGGGTTAGGGTTGCATTGAACAGGTAGAGGGCGTGCTATTTGAGGGTGGATAATGTGTAGTTCACAATGACGATAAGTATATGATTATACATATTGTGGATTCCAGGTCTTTAATGTAATCAACAACTTAGCGAGGGGTATACTACAAAGAGGGGGAGGGGGAAACATTTTCAAAATGGCCAAGGCGGGGAATGCTGTTTGTAACACCGCTATAATTTTTTGGAGTTTGATAGAAGTTTAAGTTATATATCTTTAATATCGTATTAAACACCAAAGGCAATAATAGCTTTTAAAGCAGTTGTTAGTTTCTTATTATTATATATAGTTATGTTCCTAAGAAAGAACTAGCTCTAATTTAGTTAAAGCTTCTCCTTTCCCTACCTAAAGAGGTAAGGTTAGGAGCTAGTCAATCTTAGGAGCATAGCCCAAGAGGTTCATACGAACCGATGGGAATGTTCCTGAAGGGTCGGCCCTAGATCGCTATACCTTCTAGGTTGGAGGTTCCTAATCAGAGGCGTGCCGTATAGAGCCCCCTGCATCATCCGTCCTCCGTTCGCTCTGGATCGCCGGGTGTGATGCTTCCCCTAGTACCGGCTGTGTGGTCTACCATACCCACCGTCTTTACGGCTACCTCTATTCGCTAGTGTTTAAGTTAAGCGCCCAAATAGAGGTTCAGAACAACTATTTTATTAAGTTATGCAGAAATATCTTGACTTTCAATAAAAAGTATGTTATAATAAGCGAGTTAGAAAAATGAGTAAAAAGGACACTAAAAAAGATGAAAGAAAAAGACTTAGTTAAACATTTAGGAATTGCTAATAAAGTTAGACGTAAAGAAAGATTAAAGTTATTGGAAAGACAGAATTTTCAATGTTCAATCTGTCGAATAACTTTACTAGGTTGTAAAGATACTTGTTGGGATCACGATCATAAAACAGGTAACTTTAGAGCCTTCCTTTGTCAAGCTTGTAATAAAGGTTTAGGTTTCTTTAAGGACTCAGTTGATAACTTAAGAAAAGCAGCTCTTTACTTAGAGCTTCATTCTTGATTACAACATCCGACATTATACCACAGTTTGTGTCAAAAGTCAAGAAGTATTTTATAAAGAATGAGGTCATAGATGCCCGTTAAACATTATAAAAGACAAGTTAATCGTAAGCCCACCGACATCCAACAGTCTCACTATTCAGATAAGCAGAAGTTCGAAGCTGTTGTTACTTATATGTTGTTAGGTAACATGGCCGCTGTCTCTGAGACTACCGGTATTCCCCATGATCGCCTCAGGCACTGGAAGATGGCGCCGTGGTGGAAGGAACTGGAAGAACAAATCCGTCAGCAGAAGAGGGTTGAGGTCTCCGGTAAGCTTAGTAAAATTATAGATAAGGCTCACAAGGTTGTTGAGGATCGTCTCGAGAATGGGGACTGGAGGATGGATAGGGACGGCAATCTTCACCGGATTGGTGTCACTGCCAAGGTAGCTGGGGATATCCTTCATAAGTCAATCGACAAGCAAATCCTTATCGACAAGATTCAAGAAGCACCCGAGGTTAAACAGGAAGCTGTAATGGATCGGCTGAAGAGTATTGAACAGAGGCTGATCGAGGCATCGAAGATTCGCAAGACTCTGCCTCAAGTTATCGACGTAGAACCTACCCATGTGGAGTAAGATGATAACTTTCATTATTGCAGCTATAGTTATTGCCTTGATCGTAGTAGCCTGTGGTGGTGGTAGTGGCGGAGGTAGCAACAGTTCTCCAGCAACATCCCCTCCACCCATTACTAGGGGGGATAAGGTTGAGACCGGGTACTTCGGTATGTTTGATAATGAAAGCGCTGAGACGGCAGATCATGTAAGTTATGTTATGCCTTTGGATTGGGGTGTCTGGGATAGGGATCAAGTCTTTATCCAGCAACGGATTATCCAACAACTTCAAGAAGCTCAGGCTCACGGAATTAAGAAAGCAGTGGTAGCGGTAGGTTTCCTTACTTGGTCTAGCTCTGGCAATTATGCTCTAAAGGGTACCCAGTACCTTCAAGTCTTTAGGACTCAACTAGAGGCTCTAGGGTTGCTTGATATGATCGAGGCTCTATACCCTATAGATGAACCTGACCTCGCTATCAAAGAACTAGGATTGACAGAAGCTGTACTTGAACAAGGATTGATTAATGTTCATACAGTCTTCCCTGAGAAGCACTTGATGGTGATCTACGGTACTCATGGAGGTTATCCCGCACAGCAGTTCTATGACATTGTGGGAAAGGACGACTATGGACATGGACTCGTAACGATGGACCTGCTTCCTAACCAACGATTGGCTCTTGTACGTGGTGGAGCTGATCCTTATAAGGAAGACCCAACTCCTGCTGTAGACTATGCTCTTGCTCATCCTGAGGTTCAATATATTGTTAATTTCCTTTATGGGGATTACTCCGCTGGTAAGGGAATTCGGAATAACGGCATGTTGCCAATCTATAAAACACAAGGACAAAGATTACTATGAAGGCTCTCTTTCAAGCATTTGTTGATGCGGTCAAAAGCTTCTTCCAGAAGGTATTTGCTCGAGTTACGGGTAAGGTCCAAGCTGACGTAGCGGCTGTCCAAACGGCAGTTACTGATAAGGTTACGGACGTTACCAAGAAGATCAACGACGCCAATCCCTAATGGCTTACGTCCAAGTTCCTGATCTGCTCTATAAGGGTCAACCCCTTTATGTAGCAGACGATTCGACAGTTGCTACACCTCCTCCGGTAGTAGTTACCCCACCGCCAGTTATCGTTGCTCCTCTTCCTCTGGTTCTGGTGACGAAGGGTACGGCAATTAAGACTAACCTCCCGTGGGTTAATGGTACTCGAATTCATTCTATTACTCATCTTGGACCTTCAGTCTATTGGGCTATTGCCTTTATTCCGACCTCGAGTTCTACAGCTAGGTTTGTTGGTGCAGAAGATGGTGGTGGACCAGTGATGCGTGAATATATTATCTATCGAGTGGATACTGGTGAAATTGTCGGACAAGGTCCGCGTCCTCTTTCAACGGTTCAAGCAAGGCTTGGTATTGATAGGGCAGTAGACCCTAGATACTTTGAAGTAGCTGTGCATAAGAATGTTCCTTATGTCATGGCTATTACTACTGATCCATTGCAACCTCCGTCGGCAATGTTTATGGATTTGTTCCTATCATAATGGCTCGTAATTACCAAAAAGAGAATGTTTATAAGAAGAAGCCTGCTCAGATTAAGGCTCGAGAGGAGAGAAATCTCGCCCGTGCAATAATGGAACGAGCAGGTAAGGTGAAGAAGGGAGATGGTAAGCAGGTGGATCACATCAAACCGATCTCCAAGGGTGGCAAGACTGTGATGAGCAATCTTAGGGTTCTAACTGCTCACATGAATGATTCCTTCCCCCGAACTGGTCATAAACTTAAAACTCAGAATCCTAAACTTCGAAGGAAATAACATGGCAGCTAAGACGGTTCCAGCAAAGGGTATGAAGGGTGGTGGTCGTGGGGGTAACGCCAACCGGCGTGTCTGTTAATCATGTGGCTCGCTTTCGTAATCGTTCTTGGTCTCAACGGCTCTATTGATTTCTATCATTCACAAGTACCTTTTGAAACTGAGGCTGCCTGTGTAGAGAATAATAAGACTGTTGAAAGCAAAGTGTTTCAAGTTAAGGACGTAGAGAAGGAAGTTGTTGCCTATAAGTTTGAATGTGTTCTAGTCGCTCCCGAAACATTTAAAAAGCCCGGAATTCCTGCCTAATGCTAGATGAACAAAAAGTAGCTAAGAAACTTAAGGTGCCAGAAGCTAAGGCATCTGCTATCTTGGCTCGAGCTTTGCAGCATGGCAATAAGGCTTCTAAGAAAATCAAACTTACTAAGGTGAAGTAATTAGCGATATTCAGCTTAACTCACAGGCCGTCGAGGGTTTCGTCAACCTCTTTCTGAAGAACTCCTTCGACGTGCCCGTAGAGATTCCTCGGTGTCATAGAGAGTGGTGGGAGATGTGTACTTCTCCACATCCTTTCGTAGCCATAGCAGCCCCACGTAACCATGCTAAGTCTACCTCTATCACCCATAGCTATACTCTAGCTAATATCGCCATGAGACAGCGAGATTTTATCTTAATCGTCTCTGACACGGAACAACAGGCAAGCTACTTCTTGAATGACTTAAAGAAGGAGTTTACTGATAACGAAGACCTGATGAAAATCTTTGGTGTGCAAGGGTTATCCAAGGATGCTGAGACCGATATGATCATCGACTTTGATGGTGGATATCAGGCCCGAATCATTGCTAAGGGTTCAGAGCAGAAGCTTCGTGGTATTAAGTGGAATAACAAGCGTCCCAATCTTATCATTTGCGATGACCTCGAGAACGATGAGATTGTGATGAATGATGACCGCCGGAAGAAGTTTCGGAACTGGTTCTCTGGTGCATTGCTGCCCTGTCGTTCTGTGAATGGGATTGTACGGTATGTGGGTACGATTCTCCACATGGACTCTATGCTTCAACGGCTAATGCCTAGAGAACAAGATAAGCGGGTAATTAGAACTCCCTTGTATAACAAGTCTCCTGTAGGTTCTAGCTGGATGAGTGCAATCTATTGGGCTCATGACAACAACTTCGAACACATCCTCTGGCCAGAAAGATGGCCTCGGGAAAAGCTCGAAGCTGAACGTCAACACTACATCTCGCAAGGTCAAGGGGATAAGTATGCACAAGAGTATCTTAATCGTCCTCTTGATGAAGCAAATGCATTTTTCCGTAAGACGGATATGCCTGCTATGCAAGACAAGGATAAAGACCCGAGGAGCCGTAAAGTCTTTTATGTTGGTGTTGACTTGGCTTTTACTCTTGCTCAAAGCGCCGACTATACTGTATTTGTGGTGGGCGGTGTTGATGACGAAGGAGTAACCAACATCGTTGAAGTGATCCATGAACGGATGGACTCAGTAGATGCAGTTCAGACAATGCTAGATTTGAATAAGAAATATCAACCACAATACTTCTTCTTCGAAAAGGGCGCTCTAACTAACTCGGTACTTCCCCATTTGCATAAGGCGATGGAGGAAAGTAACAACTACTTTAGTTATGAGCTTCTGGCTCGTGTTACAGATAAGGTACAGTTTGCTCAGACAATCCGTTCCCGTATGCGTATCGGGAAAGTTCGATTTGACAAGCAGGCTGATTGGTTTCTGGACTTAGAACAAGAATGCCTAAGGTTCCCTCGTGATGCTCATGATGACCAAGTTGATGCTCTAGCTATGCTCGGTCGTGGAGTTGAGAAGTTTATGGATGCACCAACTGACAAGGAAGTGAGTGAGGAAGAATATATGGAACATATGCGTGATTCAGATATATTAGAAGCTGGCCGCTCTGCGGTTACAGGATACTAAATGGCTCTCGACCCTGGAATGCAGAATCTTAATCCGCAGATGGGACAACCCCAAGGAGACCCGTCGATGGGTGCTTCACCTATGGGTGGTGGTGCAATTCAATCCCAGATGCCTCAAGCTCAACCGGGTACGACAGCTCCTCCTCAAGAGACACAGCAATATGGACAACAGGCTGGCTATAGTGGTGAAGAGCGTGATCCTCATGCAAACATGCTGGACTTTGCTCTTAGTCAAGCTAACCTAGCTAAGCACTTCAAGGACAAGGATGACGGTAAGTTCCTCGATGGCATGGGTGCAACTCTTTATCAAGCCTATATGGAAGATGAAGAATCCCGGCAGGACTGGATGAAGTCGAATAAGGAGTGGATGAAGCTTGCGCTTCTGACTCGGGAGAACAAGACATGGCCGTGGCCGAAAGCTGCAAATGTTAAGTATCCTCTTATTGCTACTGCTGCCATGCAGTTCTCTGCTCGTGCTTACCCTGCACTGGTACCTTCAGATGGGTCGATTGTTAAGGCAAGAGTCAGTGCTGTTGATCTTCAAGGAGAACTAGAGAAGGCAGCTATTCGAGTTAGTAAGCATATGTCCTACCAAGTTACCTGTGATATCGATAACTGGGAAGAGGACATGGATAAGCTCCTGATGACTATTGCAGTCACGGGGCTTTGCTTTAAGAAGACCTTCTACGATGCGGTTCAGAAGAAACTCCAGAGTGTGCTGGTCTATCCAGAAAATCTCTGTATGAACTACTGGACTAAGAATATTGAGACCTCCTATCGTAAGACGGAGATTCTCCACTACACGGATAATGACATTAAGGAAAAGGTCAACAACGATCAACACTTCCTTGATATCGAATATGGCAGTGCAAGCATTAGCGATGTGATTGAGAATAAGCCTCCCCTTGTTACTATGGATCGCCCTACTGAGGATGATAAGGCTACTCCCCACACATTCCTAGCTGTTCATACTTTCTGGGATTTAGATGATGATGGTTACGAAGAACCCTATATCGTCACGATTCATAAGGGTACTCGTAAGGTAGTTCGGATTGTTGCCCGTTGGGATTCGGATGGGATCAAGAAGGACGAAAAGGGTAAGATCATCCAGATCAAACCTGTCGAATATTTCACTGATTTCCCCTTCATCCCTAATCCTGATGGTTCGATCTATGCTCTAGGTTTTGGTGTACTTCTCGGTCCTCTTAATGAGGCTGTGAACACCTTGATTAACCAGCTCGTTGATGCTGGTACTATGGCTAACCTTCAGTCGGGTTTCATCGGTAATCGACTACGTATTAAGGATGGCCAAGTTCAACTTCGTCCGGGTGAATGGAAGGTTGTCAATGCCTCAGGTGATGATCTTCAGAAGTCTATCGTTCCGATTCCAGCTAAGGAACCGAGTACGGTACTGATGAGTTTGCTGCAAATGCTTATCACATCAGGGAACCAACTTGCCTCTATCGCGGAGATTTTCGTCGGCAAAATGCCGGGTCAGAACACTCCGGCCACGACAACGCAAGAAACTATTCAGCAAGGTATGGCAGTCTTTACGGCGATCTATAAACGGGTCTACCGTAGTCTGAGCAAAGAATTTAAGAAGATGTTTCGTCTCAATAGAGTTACCCCGGATATCCTTGAAGATGAAACGGAGATCGTGGGACAAATCCAACAATCGGACTATGAGTTCACGGAGCACCTGATTATCCCTGGGGCTGATCCTTCGGGAGATAGTATGGCAATGAAGATGCAGAAGCTTCAGCAAGTTGCTCAACTTTTGCAGATGGGTACGATTAATCCTCAAGTCCTTACCCAACGCATTCTTGAAGCACAAGAGATTCCTAACTACCAAGAACTTATTGCTCAACCTCAACCTCCGCAACCTGATCCTGTCGAACAGGGTAAGCAGCAAACGGAGCAACTTAAGCAACAAGGGATTCAGCAAAAGTCTCAATTGGAAGGTCAGGCTAGACAGCAAGATATGCAAGCAAAAGCAATGCAAGCTAAGTTGGATCAAGCTGCTCAGCAGTCTAAGATTGCTGCTAATGAGAAACTCCTCCAGCTTAAGGTTGCTGAGAAAGCTATGAATGTGATGCACAGCAGGCAGCAAGCTGCCCTTGATCATGCTGCATCGCGTAGGAAAGCTCAACTTGATATAGTCTCACAAGCTACCAAGGCAGCTCAAG
>Ga0207660_10003592_pt1 | contig 10102 bp, 11 predicted proteins | sample KBSC73BmetaG_FD_184335 | JGI IMG/M metagenome (GOLD analysis project Ga0207660, IMG submission 184335) | Corn rhizosphere microbial communities from Kellogg Biological Station, Michigan, USA - KBS C7-3B metaG (SPAdes) (version 2) | ecosystem: Host-associated > Plants > Roots > Rhizosphere ... | reverse complement strand
AGGAGGGGAAGTGACGAAGCAGGAAGCGGTGGACGCGATCCGCGCAGAGATGCGCGTCGGCGGTCGCCCCGTCAAACGAACACTCGAACTCACCCGCATGTTGGCGCAGGACGGGGTGACGATGCCGACGAGCGTGACGAGCGAAGTGTTCGCCAACCTCGAAGAGCGGTTGGTCAGGGCGGAGCGCCTGTTGGCTGGCCGGCAGAAGCAGACGCGCAACCTCAAGGTTGCGGAAGGATAATCGTCTGGTGGCCGACCGTCCACGCCGCACCGGCCCTAAACGCAAGGTCGAGCCCGACGTCGCCTTCTCCTACTGGTGGAATGATGGGGATACGAGGACGCAGCGCGAGACGGCGGCGCACTTCGGCGTCGCGTTGTCGACGATCGAGAAGTGGAGTCGCGATGATGAGTGGCCGGCCAGGTCGGCGCGGCTCGACCTCGAAGCGCGCGAGAAGGCCGACAAGGTCTTGGCGAAGCAGGCGGTTGAGCGCGTCCGTCACAACCTCCAACTGATCTCCGCGTCGAAAGCGGCGTACGCGAGACGGTTGCAGGCCGGCGACGTGAACGTGTCGCCTACCGAGCTCGTCGCGCTTATCAAGGCGGAGCAGTTGTTGACTGGTGGCGTGACGGAGCGCACGTCGGACGCTAGTGGTCGGGACGAGTCGCAGCGCGCCGTGTTGGAGGCTGTGGCGGATGAGCTTGGGGGGTTGTCGGTGGAGCAGTTGGAGGCGGAAGACAAGGTCGACCCGTGAACCCGTTCGAGCGAATCGTCTGCGCCGCGTCGCGATGGTGGTGCTACGCATGGGTCACGCACCGCTGCCCCGGGTCGAACGACCCCGAATGGAATCGGCTCGTCACTCCGCTCGACCGATTCATGTGCCGGATGCCTTCCGAGCCTTGGTTCGTGCGTTGGGCCGACCGGATCTACGAGCGCCACGGGATCGACCCGTGAACGTGCCGCTCATCATCGCCACCACTTGGACGGTGACGACGATCGCCTGCGCGTCGATCCTCACACTCCTCCTCGCCCGCCACATACTCGCCCGCATCGGATATGAGTGCCACGTCGCGATCGTCTTGAAGACGCCGACGCCTCGGATGCCCAGGCCGAGGGCGGGGAACATCGTGATTCCCCTCCAGTTGAGCCGCGCCTTCTACGGCGTCCTCCAGGAGGGCGCGGTGGGGATTATCCGGTTGGAGTCGGTTGGGGATGGCACGCAGACGCTCGTGGTGGAACAGCAAGCCCCGCCGTCGCCGTGACGAACCGGCACCTCGAGCTCGTCCGCAAACGCGCGCGGAAACTCGCCGAATACCGCGAAACCGCCGTCACCGCCGACCCGACAACACCAGGCTACGGCCGCGCTTTCATGCGGTACTACCTCGGCGACTACATGCGCGACGAACAGCGCCTCATCGTCCCGCCAGCAGAGTGGCACGACAACTTCCACCGCCGCGTGTTCGGGACGCTCGGCCAAGAAGCACGCGAAGTGTTCCTCGCCCCCCGCGGCTACGCGAAGAGCACCGTCGTCAGCCTAGAAACCCCGTTGATCGCCGCGGCGCGCCAATTGAAACAGTACGTGTTGATGGTGCAGGACACCGGCCCGCAGGCGGCGCAGGCATTGGGCCACGTCATCTCCGAGCTCGACACGAATGATCGTCTTTTGGCCGACTTCCCGCACCTCGCCCGCCTACGCGTCCGCGGCCGGATCGTCGCGGACAGGGACACAGACGTCATCCTCGCGAACGGGTTCCGTATCCAGGCCGTCGGGTCGAACACGAACATGCGAGGCCGCAGGAACCGCCATCAACGCCCCGACCTCGTCCTCGTCGACGACCTGGAGAACGATGAGAGCGTCCACACCCAGGCGCAGCGCGAGAAGCTCGACGCGTGGTTCTCGAGCGCGTTGATGGGCGCGTTGTCGCCGAAGTGCGACGTCTACGTCGTGGGGACGCTCCTCCACCACGACGCGCTCCTCGCCCGGTTGATGACTCGCGGCGCTCCGTGGCGGCCCCACACGTACCACGCGGTGCATGACACGGCGCTGTTGATGGAGTTGGTGGAGGCGGTCGACGGTGCGATCACTGATCTCCGCGACGCGGGTCGGTTAGAGGCGGGCGAGTGGAACGAGGCGTTGGTAAGGGGTGCCGTCGATCCCTTTCTGCTCGCGGCTGTGGATGAGTCTTCGACGTGGCCCGACCTGTGGGGCGCGATGCGGTTGGTAGCGAAGCGGAAGGAGATGGGGTCGTTCGCGTTCGCGCGCGAGTACCTGCACCAGCCGGTAGATGAGAGCCGCCAGATGTTCCCGCGGAGCCGTTTCCGCTACTCGAACATGCGCGAGCGCCTCTTGATGGCCGAGCCGGGCGAGTTCGCCGCGCGCGTGAGGATTGGCGTCGACGTCGCCGTCGGCGAGAAGAAGGAGAACGATTACAGCACCGTCACCGTCACCGCCCAGATCGGCGGCGCTGCGGAGTACCACGTCGTTCACTCGTGGCGCGGCCGGGCGCGACAGGCGGCGCTCGTAGACCGCATCGGTTTCATCCACGATCTGTGGCGTCCCTACGCGCCCGTGATCCGCGCCGAGTCGACGCAGGCGCAGGTATGGCTCGCCCACGCGCTGCGAGAGGCGTTCGGCGTTCCGGTCGAGGAGGTGCATCCCCAGAAGGACAAGATCATCCGCGCCGAGCCGCTTGCCGTGCTGTACGAGAATGGACAGGTCATCCACGACGAGAGTTTGCGGGATGGCGACTTCGAGTTGGAGCTGACGCAGTTCCCGGTGGGGGAGCACGACGACATGGTCGACAGTCACGTGTATGCGACGCTTGGCGTCGCGATGGGCGGCAGGGTGCGCCTCGAAGTGCTCTAGCTGTCGGCTAGGCGCTCGCGGACGTGGTTGTCGATCACGTCCGTCCCCAACCCATCGCCGCGACGAGCCATCTCGGCGTCGGCCAGCGCCGTCTGGGCGCGCTCGATGATCGACTCTACGCGGCCACGCTCCGTCAGATTGCCGCCCTCCTCGTAGAGCACGGCGCGGAGAGCGGTCACGTCCAGTTGCGATACAGCGACGACGGCGGCTTCATTGTTCGGATCCACCCCTCCACCCTACCAGCGCCGATGGATAGTGCCCGCCTCGCAGTGGTTCCTCGTACCGTGACCGTGTGAACGTTCACGCCCCGTGACGGCGGGGCCAATCCGAGGACAGGCTTTGGGTAGGTTCCGCGACCGGCTCGCCGGAGCGATAGCAGGCAAAGACAGCGCGGCCGGCCCTCTCACCGTGGCCGCGCTCGTCGGCGCGAACGACCCCGTCTGGATGCGCGTCGACCCCAGGACGCTGATCCGCGAAGGGTATAAACGGAACGCGTGGGTGTATGCGTGTATCACGGGGATCTCGCGGACGGCGAAGGGGATTCCGTGGACGGCGATGGTGCCCGAAGCGTCGGGCGGCGCGCGGGCGATGCGCGACATTGAACGCCACTACGGCCTCGAAGCTAGGCAGCGCCTCGACTATTACCGCCGCAACGGGCAGCTCACCGAGTCTGAAGACCACCCCATCCTGAAACTCCTCGCCAGGCCGAACCCGGAGATGGGGGGAGGCCAGCTCACCGAAGCCGTCGTGTCGAACTGGCTCATCGCCGGCAGTAGCTACCTCGAAGCGGTGTTGGACGCGAAGGGCGTCCCGGTCGAGTTGTGGCCGCAGATGCCGCACCGCATCCGAATCATCCCCAACGCGCAGGGCCGCATCCAGGCGTACCGATATTCGATAACCGGTACAAGCTACCTCGACTTCTCGCCGGAGCAGATGCTCCAACACAAGTTCTACAACCCCGACGACGACTGGTACGGCATGTCGCCCCTCGAGGCCGCGGCTAGGGCGGTGGACAGGGACAACATGGGGGAGCAGTGGAACATGGCGCTCCTCCAGAACGGTGGCCGCCTCACGGGCGCGTTCATCGCGAAGCAGACGCTCGACCCGCAGAGCCGCACAGAGTTGAAGTCGGAGTTGAAGCAGAAGGTTGAGGGGCCGAAGAACGCCGGCCGAGTCCTCCTGTTGGACGGGGATGTGTCGTGGCAGGAGATGGGCGTCTCGCCGAAGGACATGGACTGGACACAAGGCGAGAAGTCGGCGCTCAAAAGGATCTGCGCCGCGTTCGGCTGGCCCATGCCCCTCGTCGACCCCGAAGCCTCTGCCACCTACGCCAACTATGAGGAAGCCCGCAAAGCGTCATACGAGGATTGTGTCCTCCCCCTCGAAGACCATCGCAGGGACGACCTGAACGGGTGGCTCGCGCCGAAGTACCCGAACCCCGTCCTCCTCGCCTACAAGACGGACGAGATCGAGGCGTTGCAGGAAGACAGGGCGTCGGCGTGGACTCGCACGAATGATCCCAGGATGATGGTGAACGAGCGGCGCGAAGCTGTCGGCCTCAAACCGATCGACGGCGGCGACGTGTTCCTTATCCCCGCGACGACGCAGATCATCCCCGAGGACGAGCTCGGCACTCCGCCACCCCCGCCTGCGCAGCTTCCGGCGGAGCCGGAGGCGGTGCCGGCCGACCCGGACGGCGACGGAGACGTGACGAAGCCGAAGAGTCGCCGCGCTTTCAACTTGAAGGGCGAGCAGCGCGCCGACTATTGGCGCGGCTGGGAAGCGGCCCGGTCGGCGTGGGAGCAGCAGCTCCGCCGCCGCTTCGAGGCGCGCTTCGCCGCGGAAGGCGAGTATGTGGCGAAGGCTGTCGGCGAGGCGACGGACTCGGCGGGGATGATGCGCGTCGTCCACCACATCCCACAAGCCCAGTGGGAACGCCTCTACACCGCGAGTCTGTCCGCCGTCGCGCAGGACTTCGGTGAGCGCACCCTCAACGGCCTCGACACGCGAGACGACTCTACCCCGAGTTGGTGGAACCAGGGCGCAGCCGAATGGGTACGTCAGGTCGCCCTCACCAGGGTGGGTGAGGTGAACGCGACGACCAGGAAGATGCTCCAAACCGTCATCACGAAGGGGCTCGAGGACGGGTTGAGCATCCAGAAGATCGCCGACGAGATCCGGTCGCTCTTCAAGACGATGGGGCCGATACGCGCCGAGCGCATCGCAAGGACAGAAACGATCGGCGCGTCCAACGCTGGAGCGATGTTCGCCGCCCGCTCCACCGGGCTACCCCTAAAGAAGGAGTGGCTCGCGACGATGGACACCCGCACCAGGGAGACCCACGCCGAGGCTGACGGTCAGACGCGCGGGATGGACGAACCGTTCTCGGTCGGCGGGTACCAGATGGAACAGCCGGGCGACCCCACAGCACCCCCGTCAGAAGTCATAAATTGTCGCTGCACCGTAGTTTTCCAGGTTGAGCGGTGAGCGCAACCTTCGACGAAACGCTCGAAGGGATCATCGCGGCGACGCGCGGCTACCTCACAGCGCACGGCGGCGACGCGCAGACACTCCACGCCGCGCTCCTCGCAGCCGCCGCGTCCGTCCCCCTCACCGTCAACGCCCCCGCCGATTCGCAGGGCGCGGCGATCACGAGCGCGAACGGCGGCGGCTCGGCGCACGCCCACGCCCTGACCGCGAACCTGACGGGGTCGGGGAACGCGTTCGCGAGCGCCGCGAACCTCGTCAGCTCGAACCCCGCCGCGAGCTGCGTCCAAGTATCAGGCGTCGAAACGGGCCGCGGATCGGTGAAGATCACGCATACCGGGCCGGGCGACAACACGGACGCGAACGCTTCGGCGATCTCGATCGACCTGCAAGGCGCAGGCACCGCCTGCCAGGGCATCCACATCGACGCGTCTGCTGGCGGCACGACGGGCGCGCTCCTAGACATCCGCAACAACGGCGCTCAACTCTTGAAGGTGCTCGCGTCGGGCGCTGTCGTGTTGGGGAACGGCGGCCCGCAGATCCTGTTCGGCGCTGGCGCGCCCCTCGTGGCTGCGCCTGTCGGGTCGACGTACCAGCGCAGCGACGGCGGCACGGCCACCTCCTTCTACGTGAAGGAGTCGGGGACGGGTACGGCGGGGTGGGTCGCGAAGTGATGTTCGGCCCGTACCCAGCGGTCGTCCGTGACTGGCACGACGGCGACACCGCCCACATCGACCTCGACCTCGGCTTCTCGATGTTCGCCGTCTCGCACGACCTGGACGGCCACCCCATCCTCTCGTGCCGCATATTCGGCATCAACGCGCCCGAACTGGGGACGCCGGAAGGCCGCGAAGCCCTCGCCTACGCCCTCACCATCTGCCCACCCGGAACGCGCGTCACCGTCGTGTCGCATGGGTGGGACAAGTATGGCGGCCGGTTCGACGGGTCGATCGCCCTGCCAGACGGATCCGACTTCGCCTCGTTGATGCTGGACACGGGCCACGCCGTAGTCGAGGCGTAGTGGCGGTCGTCGGTTTCTTCTTCGCGGCGTTCGTGTTGGCGTGTTGGTATTGGCAGGAGCATGGAGCGCCTAAGCGTGCCGCGCGCGCGCGTGCGCGCGAGGAGTGCCGACGGTATGGCCATGATTGGGGAGACTCGTTCTGGGCGATGGGCTCCAGGATGCGGGATTGTCGCAGGTGTCGGCGGCAGGAGCATCAGCGTCCGGATGGTTCGTGGCCTGACTAGCGGTTGGCTGTCGCCCCGGCGCGGCCGATCGCTCTAGGAGCTGGCCGGGCCGGGGCGACTGGACGTGGCCGGGCTTACCGAAGCCCGCTGATAGTGTGCCACGCCTAGCGGACGAGAAGCCACGATACGAGGAGCGATGGACATGCTCCTCAAAACGTTCCGGCTCAAGATCGACACGAAGTCGATCACCGACGACGGCGAATACGCGAACTTCCGCGGCTACGCCTCGACGTTCGGCAACGAAGACTCGTACGGCGACGTGATCGAGAAGGGCGCGTTCACGAAAACCGCGAACGAGGCGAACGGGACGCTCCCCATGCTTTGGCAGCACGACACCGACGAGGTGATCGGCACGTACCCGCAGATGGCGGAGAACGAGCATGGCCTCGAGGTCGAAGGCCGCATCGTCCTCGCCACGCAGAGGGGTCGCGAGGCGCACGCCCTGTTGAAGGCGGGGGCGATCAAGGCGATGAGCATCGGTTTCACGATCCCCGAGGGCAAGGCGGACTTCGACCAGCAGACGCAGACCAGGAGCATCCGCGAAGTCAGGTTGTGGGAGATCAGCCTCGTGACGTTCCCGGCGAACACCAGGGCGGCGATCACGCAGGTGAAGAACCGCGAGCTGCGCGGCGAGGCTGACGAGGTGGCCGAGCTCCGCAAGGAGTTGGCCGCGCTCAAGGCTTCACTCGAGCAGCGGTGGGACGGCGAGGCAAGCAACTACTCGGACGAGGAGTGGGAGAAGGCGTGCATACTGGACAGGGGTTCGGGCACGCCGAAGGAACGGTACGGCCTGCCCATCGCGACGCCCGGCAACTCGTACGCCAGCGACCCGGACAAGGGCGGCGTCGCAGCAGCCGCTTCGCGGATCGGGCATACCAACGGGCCGGCTGGCGCTATCCACACCGCATACCAGCGGCTCGAAGCCGCCTACAAGCATCTCGGCCTGATCGTGCCGCCCAGCGTGGCAGAGCACGCGAAAGCCGACACCACAGAGATTCAGCTCAGGGAGTTCCTGAGCGGGATGGGCCACAAGCGAGCCGCCTCGGCACTCGCGGACGGCGAAGCGGAAGCCGCCGAAACGGCAGTCCGCACCCTGATCGCAGAGATGCGGTCACACGTCAACCGCGAACTAGTGGAGGTGTAGCTCTCATGGAGGAGCTGCTCAAAGAGCTTCGGGAGCTCTATCCCGAACTGAACCGCCGCAACGCCGAGGTGGCTGCGGAGGTCAAGAAGTACGGGGAGGCCGCGGCCGACCTGAAGGGCAACCTCGACGAGATCAACGAGCGGATCTCGAACGTCGAGGCTGCGGTCCAGACGAAGGCGGCTAGCCTCCGCGCCGAGGCAGACGCGAAGGACGGTCTCGACCTGAAGGCGGACGCCAAGCGCGCGAGCCGCATCGCCGGTCGGCCAGTGTCGGAGGACGCGTATCGCGCGCACCGCGACGCGGTGATGGAGTACGTCGAGAAGGCGGGACGGTTCGAGCGGATGTCTCCCGACAACGTGAAGAACCTCGTCGAGGACGCGACGGGCGAGATCATCGTCCCGTTCGACCTCGTCGCTGGCGTGTACCGCCAGCTCCCCCAGCTCAACGTGATGTACGACCTGTGCTCGGTTCGCCAGACGACGCGGGACAGGCTGTCGCTGCGTGGCCTGACCGAGCTCACCGTCGGGTGGGGCAAGCTCGAGACGGGCACCGCCCTCTCGCCCAGCTCGTTCACGCCGAGCCAGCAGTACCTGTACGTCGAGGATCTGTACGGCATCACGAAGATCGGTGAGGATGAGCTGATGGACACCGACATCGCGCTCGACCAGATCGTCGGCAGCTCGTTCGGGATCGCCGTCAACAACGCGATCGAGGCGGGCATCCTCAACGGGACGGGACACGCCTCGTCTCAGCCGGAGGGCATCATCACGAACGGGACGACGGCTACCATCGACGGTTCGGTGATGACGGTCACTCCCGCCGCGGACACGACCACGGGCACGCTCGTGTGGCAGGATCTCGTGAAGCTCGAGTTCTCGGTCGTGAAGCCGCAGTACGCCATGAACGGTTCCTACGTCGTGAACCGCGGCACCGCGAAGGCGATGCGGCTGTTCATCCCCGCTTCGGGGACGGCGTACCCGCTGTGGCAGCCGGCGCTCGAGCGGGGCACTCCCCCGACGTATAACGGGTACCCGGTGTACCAGTCGGTCGCGATGCCGACTCTCCCTACGACGACGGGGACGAAGACGGTCGCGCTGTTCGGCGACTTCAAGTCGGCTTACCAGATCGTGGAGCGGCTCGGTATCACGCTGATGCGGCTGAACGAGCTGTACGCCGAGTCGGGCCTGGTTGGGTTCCGGGTGCATCGCCGGATCGGTGGGACGCCGATTCGTGGTGAGGCGCTCGCGGCTCTGACGTCGGCTCACACCTGAGCCGATGTTCTGTGGGGGCCGGTGTGGCGGGAGATAGTGCCCGCCATGCCGGCCCTTCGGCCATCCTGACACGTATGGCTGAGAAGGATCCGAGCAGAGTGTCTGGGGCGCGGAAGCCGAGCGTGGCGCGAGGCGCGGTTGTAGAGGCGGACGCGCCCCGGCACCCCCACCCCGCGGCTCGTCGGCTTACCCGGATGCTCAGAGGCCCGGAGAACGCCGCTCACTGCGCTGCGTGGTGTTCGGCGGAGTGCCGCGACAAGGGATGCAAGGAGGCGTCGTGATCTTCCACTGGCTCGTCATCGCTGTGCTCGTCCTGTTCGCGCTGTGGCTGCTGAAAGGGATCCTCGGCCGGTGAGCAGCCTCGCCCGTACCGTCGACGCGTCTTCGGAGCCCGTCACCCTCGCAGACGCGAAGCTGTGGTGCCGCGTCGACAACACCGCCGAAGACTCGGTCATCACCGATCTCATCAGCGCCGCCCGCCAACAGGTCGAGACGGACACGAGCACACTCCTCGGCGCGCAGACGTGGGTGTGGACGATCGACCAGGTGTTCCGCCTGCCGAAGATCAGCGACGCGGTGATCGCCGACCTGCGTTGGAGCGACGGCTCGTCGGGGTGGAGCGAAGCGGAATGGCCGTGGTTCCTGTGGGGCCGCCGCTTCCCCGCCCTCAGAGCACCAGTCACTCCGGTGACGGGCGTGTCGTCGATCACGTACCGCCAGGCTGGTGCAGACGTCCAGTATGACTTGACGAACTTCCGCGTCGGCGGCCTCAGAGACTTGATCTTCGGGGATGGGTTGCCGATCTCGGATGAGCAGCGCGACGCCGTCACCATCACCATGACAGCGGGGCTGGCAGCTCCGCCGGCGAAGCTCGTCCAGGCGATCAAGATGCTCATAGTGCATTGGTATGAGAACCGTGTCCCGGTGCAGATGGGGACGGGTCGGGGTATCGTCGAGATCCCGCTCGCCTACCAGATCCTGGTCGGCGGCTCGCGCAGCTGGAGTCTCTAGGTGGCGAAGGCGTGGGCCGAGCGCATCGCGAAGCGCGACCGCGACAAGCGCGCAGCGGCGTTCTTCCGCTGGTACATCAC